>Ga0222713_10001251_pt1 | contig 28945 bp, 52 predicted proteins | sample C33_649DmetaG_FD_165061 | JGI IMG/M metagenome (GOLD analysis project Ga0222713, IMG submission 165061) | Estuarine water microbial communities from San Francisco Bay, California, United States - C33_649D | ecosystem: Environmental > Aquatic > Marine > Unclassified | place: USA: California... | reverse complement strand
ACCAACACGACCACCTGAGATAGCAAAGATATTCATGCGACCAATTTGGTCAATAAGAACATCCTCGTCAAACGGACGACCTTCTTGCTTTGTCATTTTGTCTCCTCTCTAAGACAATCTGAGTATATCATAACTAGGGTTAAGAATTCACCTTATTCTTACGATTAAGGACGATGTATTCATTCAGACAATCATCGCAAAGCGCGGTCTCAGAATCTATCTGATTCCTGCCAATCGCCTCGCAGTTATTAGCGCAGGTCATTTTTTCCCCTTTTGGAAGTTATCGAGAATGGTTTTAAGTTCTGCCTTGATTGCTCGAGCCTTATCACCTTTCCAAGATTGAAGATTAGCCAGCAGATAGTTCACGATTGAAACTGCGCTATCTGCGTAATACTGGTCATCAATCTGTTCCAGTTGTAACAGCGCCTCGATATAATCTTGGGCGTAGATGTAGTAAGACTTTTCAGAGATTTCAGTTTGAATTTCTTTTGCTATCTCCTTGAGCAATCTAGTTTGACCGTATGGCAACACACGCTTTAGGTCAGATGTGTAATGTTTATTTATTACTATTGCGTTTCCGTACATTCTGTCCTCCTCTCGGACAAGTCCAGTATATCACAACTGGAGTTAGTTATTCTCTTGTTTCTTGAATTTGACTTGGGAAACTTTGACACCGTTTGCCTTGGCATACTCTTTCTTGAATTTCTTCAAGGCTTCTCCAGCCAAGAACTCAGCGGCGTTGATATAAGCCTGACCAACTTCTAAGTCATCTTCCCATTCATAACTCAACAACCAGTCAATAGCCTGACATAAATCGCTCGAGTCGGCTTTCTGTGGCTTTGCCCAAGCATTACCACCAGCGGCGCCAAAGGCACCTCTATCACCGCTCATCGCAGTTGTAATAATTTCTAACTGTTTTAAGTTCTTACCCTTAAACTGATTCTTAGCCATTACTTCAACCTCGCTATCTTCAACGCACTTTGGAATTCCTGTTCGAATTCCACCGCGTAGCAACTCAAGCAAAGCCCCCTTGGAAAGACTGTCATCTTTTCCACGGCGACCCCGCACTTCACGCACTTTTCCATCTTGTCCCCCTCTCGGAACATTGCCAGTATACCAAACTGGGGTTAATAACGCAATCCGTGATTAGGCTCAAACCCGTGTCAAATCGTGGCGTGTCGGGTCAGAGCCGAGCGGGGCTGAGTTCATTTTAGAGGTATTTCCAAACCCCCCTTTGATATAATGGGTAATGAGAGGAGGACTTATGAGAATCATCATCTGTCCAGTTTGTAAAAAGGAATGGCAACTAAGAGGTGGCATGGCATTTCAAAGCCTAGGACGCCACCTGAGAGAAGAACATCAAGAGAGGAAGGTCGCCTAATGGCTGGAAGCAAGCCGAGGGATAATCAAAGGCAACGCCTTTACGACGCCCAAAGAGAGGGAGGCTTCTACAAAGTTGAGGGCGACATGACAATCAAAGAGGCTCAGAAATTTGTAAACCAAGTTTTATCTCATAAGAGAACGAGAACACTATTTGAGAAGTACCGATTCCAGTTTAGTAAATATCCATCCAAGATAATCGTGGAGGCTGGAAGTGGTAGCCATGCCACGATGAGATACCGAGACTGGGAGTTGGTGCGATTGATTCGATTGACCAAGGCTGGTCGAACAAAGTTCACCGTTCTTCATGAAATCGCTCATCACATCACATGGGGTCATGAATCCCATGGTGCCGAGTTCGCCGATGTCCTCCTTCAATTTGTGACAAGGTATCTCGGTAAAGAAGAAGCCGATAAATTAGCCAATGCCTTTCATAACAAGAGGGTCAAGGTCATGACTAAATCAGGAAAGCCTCGAGTGCCAAGAAAGCGAGAAATTACATCCGCTAAACTTGTGGCATGAAAAAAGTCCGAGACATCTTGAGCCGTATGGTTGCGGTCTTTACTGTCGGCGCTCTCGGAACTCTAGGTGCTGGTGCTGTCTTTGGTGTCGATGAGATTATTGCTTTATCAATGGCGGGATTGCTGGCAGTTGCCTCAGTCGCAGAGAGATTAGCCCGCGAATATCTTGATGACGGAAAATTAACTATCGAAGAAATCAACGATGCTTTTAATCCGTTGAGTAAAAATCAAGATTATCTTTCTAGTCCTTCGAGCGACGAAGAGGGTAAGTCAAAGCCCAAACGCCAAGAGTAGCGAGAATTGCGTAACCGACAATTCCCTTAGCGGTTCCGTCAAGAACAATCCAAGCAACAAACATTCCAAGTAATGTCCAAAGTTGCCCAATCATGTCATTGATGAAGTTTTTCATCATGGTCTCCTATATCCGATACCGCCGATTGCGGTAGCCATTGTAGTCGTTGCGATATTGCCTACGATTGTCGCGGCAATAATTGTTTTAGTTGCTTCTTCTCTTTCTTCCTCAGACATATCGGCACCGAGGTTTCCGATAGCAAAAATAAGTTGAGCAGGTGATTCAAAGATTGCTTGGAAGATTTCGGCTGGAGATGCGAGCAGTTCTAAAGCGTCGGCAATCTCAGCGGTGATAATTACAGGGTTGCCATCTTCGTCGGTTCTGACATCTACTGGGGTCTCGGCTGGAAGGTCTGCGAAATCAAGACCCGCTTCTTCGAGGGCTGATGCTGGCACGGCTGGCTCATCCATAAATTGAGCAACAATCGCCGTGGCAAGAACTTCCTTTTCTTCCTCAGTTAATTTACCATCAGCCTTAACATTCTCAATGATGGCGCTAACTTCGGAAGCAGTTACAATTCCATCTTCTAAAATGTTCTCGACAATCTCGGAGGTCGGTAATGATTCAATGGACGGACTTGTTGGCTGTTCTTCTTCTATCTGTTGTGGCTCTGCTTCTTCTTCGGATTGCTCATCGTCGGAAGTATTTTCATCGGGAGATGTATCGGTTGTGTCAGAATCCGTTTCATCTTGAGAAGGAACGGAGGTCTCGTCAGATTGAGTTGGGTCTGAAGATTCTTCTTCCGTTGGTGTGGATTCTGATTCTGTTGGCGTTGGTTCAGGGCTAGGTTCATCAGATGGTTGTGGTTCAGGTGTTTGATTTGTCGGGTCGGATTCCTCTTGGGACTCGGAAGGTTCATCCTCAGATTCTTCAGAAGGCTGAGGAGTTGGCGAAGGCTCGGGGGTCACTTCAGGTTCAGGGGTTGGTTCGGGTGTCGCTTCAGGACTTGGACTTGGCTGAGGTTCAGGGGACGGAGTGGGAGTGGGTTCAGGAGACGGAACGGGAGTCGGAGTTGGCTCGGGGGATGGTGTTGGATTCGGAACAGGGATTGGTTCGGGACTTGGCTCGGGCTGTGGAGTCGGTGAGGGAGTAGGCGATGGCGAAGGTGTGGGTTCAGTTGTGGACGGCGAAGGTTGCGGGGTCGGTTCAGGTTGAGCAGTCGGAGTTGGCGAAGGTTCAGGGGTTGGAGAACTTGAAGGCGTTGGTGCCGATGTTGGTTGAGGTTCAGGAGAAGGAGTGGGCGATGGTTCCGACGGTGTTGGTGAAGGAGTCACCGTTGGTTCAGGTGACGGACTTGGAGAAGGAGTCGGACTTGGCTCGGGCTGAGGCGTTGGTTGAGGTGTTGGAACCGTGGAGGGACTAGGAGATGGCTCAGGTGTTGTGGTTTCTGTTTGGGTTGGGTTTGGGCTTGGCGTTGGACTTTCTGTTGGTGAAGGTGATGCTTCGCTCGGTTGAGGAGAAGGTGTTGGCGTTGGAGTCGGCTCGGGTGATGGAGCGCTTGAATCTGTTGGAGTCGGAGTTGCGCTGGCAGATGGCGAAGGCTCGGGCGTTGGAGTTGGACTTGGAGAGGGCGAATCAGAAATTGTCGGCGAAGGCGACGGAGATGGTTCAGGCGTTGGTGAAGGAGAAGGAGTAGGAGCAGGAGAACTAACAGAAACAGTAAAGATTGGTCCGTACCATCCAGCCCAAAATCCATTATCGATACCCGAGACATTTACTACAACTTGACCCGAAACTACCGCGCTCACACTTGTTTGTTCTATTGCGTTGCCACTAAAACTTTCACCATTGATTGAGACGCTCCAACTATCGGCAATCGGAGTACAACTACCAATACAGTTTGCGATTGTGTTATTGATTGAAACTATTACCGTCGAGCCGTCAGCCACATTTAATCGATTGTTAGCGCTACCGCCTCGGTAATCAAATTGAATCGACTCACCCGAGATATTGCCATTTACGACCTGTTGCCAAGTCCCGTCCGCGGAGGCTGAATCGGTAGGCAGAACCGTCCACCAAAAAACCAAGAAACAGACAATTAGGACACGCCAAACCCGCACTCGAAAACCCTTTGTTCGGGGTCACGCGGGACACGATTGGGCTAATTGTACTTGACTGGGGTTTCATGCTAAACTGGGGTTGTAAATACGAGAGGAGTCAAAATGGCGGTCACCAAAGATTTCGCCTTGGAGATTGATACCGAACTTTCCAATCTCTACAACGACGAGTGGCGTATCCTCGAAAAAATTGCTGGATACAAAGAGACCTTAGATTTCTACATCAAGAATCCAAAATATGCCAGCGACAATGTTGAGCATTACGAAAAAGAAATCGAAATCCTAAAACAGAAATTAGTTCCTATCCGTAGGCGTCAAAAAGAATTAGATGCGATTTATGACCAAGACCCATGGACTCGCGCTTACTTGGTTGTGTCCAGCGATGGTCATGTTCACAGCACTAGAAATTGCTCGACTTGCTTTCCTCAGACTAGATACGCATGGTTAGTCCAGTACAGCAACGATGATGAAAAAACAATCGTCGAGGATGCTGGTGAAGATGCTTGTACGGTTTGTTACCCAAGCGCTCCAGCCGAGGTTCTCAATCGCCCATCAAGAATTGTTACAGCGGACAAGTTAGCCAAAGCAAAAGCCAAGGCTGAAAGAGATGCCAAGCGCGAGGCAAGAATCGCTAAGGAAAAAGCAAACGCTCCAACTGCCAGCGGTGAGCCTCTAAAGATTATCCGCTCTATCTACAAAGACGGAAAGATTTCCTACGAGTGGATTAAGACCGAGAGAAGCGCGGTCACTTACTGGTTAAACGAAACAGCATGGAGCAAGCACTCTCCTAGAGAAGATTACACAGTAGAAGCCTTGAGATTGATTGTCCAAAATCTTGCTGAGAAGCATGGCGTGTCATTTGACCAGCAGTTGAAAATCTTAGAGAATAAGTTAAAGAAGAGGAGGGACTGATGAGCAAGCCTGATTTCGCAGTAGCGCCTGAAGATTATGCGTTACTTTTCGAAGCAATCAAAAAACAGAATGAGCCACTTCATCCTGACCTTCTCCCATATCTTGAAGAGTCATCGTTTCCAATGTTGCGTCACCCGTTGGTTTATCAAGTGCCTTTCTTCTCAGGGGGTCAAGCCAATTATCAATACGAGGCAAAAAAGAAATATGTAGACGAAGCCTTAGAGAAAAAAAATTACAATTCGTTTATATTTTTACATGAGCGCCCATATCGCCTCGAAGCCTTTCTTGTCATTGAGCCATTGCTGACCGACAAGGAATACTGGGAGTTGCTCTCTGCGATTTACACCGATACAGAAAATGCGTGGGCGTATCTAAGCCAGTACAAAAAATTATTCTCTTCCAAGAGAAGCCATCGTGAATTTCTAATGGATGAAAAAGAGAGACAAGTCTATGACGCCCTACCTGATGTTGTAACAGTTTATCGAGGCTATCAAGTTGGGCAAAATAAAAACGGAATCTCATGGACAACAAATAAAAAAACTGCCCAATGGTTTGCGACACGATTTAAGAAAAATGGCAAGGTGCTTGAAAAGAAAGTTCCAAAGCGAGACATTATCGCAGTATTCAATGGACGGAATGAATCGGAGGTAATAGTTCTATGAAATGTTATTTATGTGGTAGCGAGTTCAGAATTACCTTTATCCAAGGTAAACCGTATTGCTTTAAGTGCGAAGCCGATGCTTCACTTCAAGCCTACGGATTAGTTCGACAAGTCAAAGAGAGGACAGCATGAACGAGACCGAGACCAGTTACATAGAAAGTTTTCTAGCCAAGCGAAATGTCAAACTAACTGCCAAGGGTCGAGCATGGGCAGAGAACGCCGAGGGCATCGCCTTTGTGATATTCATATTGCTCGCTTTTGGGGTTGTAGGGTCAATAGAGACAGGCAGGTGGTTTTAATGAATCTACTATCACTCCTAGGGAGAAACAAGCCTCTACGGGTCTCTGAAGGCTCATTAAGGGCAATCCGTAGGGCGCAGTTGGACAAGGCGCTATCTGAAGAGGCTGATAAGCGACGCGCTCGAAAAAAGGCTGAAGCCTTCAAGTTGATTTCTAAACCCCAGTAGGGTATACTTGGAATTGTCCGAGAGGAGGACACATGACTCAAGTAGTTGAAGCGCCAGTTAAAAAACTGGGCAAACGCGAGTGCGCTCGCATCTACAAAGAGGCTTACGCCGCTGGTCTCAAGGCTGGCAAAGAAGCCATTCCAACACCAATGATTGTTGGACAACCAACCACGCCACTTGGCAACGATATAGATTTCAAGAAGCAAACCTATTTCGTCGCTGAAGGTGTTTGCGGGTTTGCGTGGGTAAACATCTCTCCAGCGAGAGGTGCCTTCGTGACTTATCTAAAAAGCATCGACGCTGGAAGTAAAGGTTATTACGGCGGATACGAAATATGGGTTAGAGAATTCGGTCAGTCGATAACTAGAAAAGAGGCTTTTGCTTATGCCTTCGCCAAGGTTCTAAATAGTTACGGAATCAACGCGAGTGCTGGTAGCAGACTCGACTAAGTAAAGAATTCATCCCGTCAGTCTCTTCTTAGATTGGCGGGATGAACCGCATAATCACTTTCTAACCTTTCTTGGTTATGCGTCGGGTATCATTCCTTTCGGGTACCCATAGTCGGTGGCGTTGTAGCGCTGTTGCGCGTCCGTCCTCTCTCTAGCGTGACTGTATTGCTCCGCCACCGACGCTCATTTTTAGAATGTCCTTGACATCAATTCATCTTCATCATGTACCCTTAAATCAGGTTCGCAAAACACCTACTAGCCAAAGTGAAGTCAGTCCGATACTGACAACATAGAAGCGTTACATCCAGTAACGATTAAGTGTTCACTCCTAACAATGGAGGAATATGCGATTCTATGGAAACATCTTTAAGCCGATTCCAAGCATCATCTTTGTTCTTGGAATCATCATTATCAATCCGTTCCACATCCCACCCGACCCAGTAGCGCAAGCAAGCGATGTACCAGTAATGAAAGCGGTACTGGTTGAGCGGACTCCTGAAGCATCCAAAGAGTTCGCAAAAAAGCGTCTCGGGTCTTATGGATGGGATACTCCTACGCAATGGGAATGTCTCCTATCGCTTTGGACTAAGGAGTCAAATTGGCGTCCTGATGCCTACAATAAAAAAGCCGTCTATCAAAATGGGGAAAAACTTCATGCTGGTGGAATTCCACAAATACTTGGACTAAATCCTGACCTCACGGTTGAGGAGCAAGTGGAACGCGGACTCATTTATATCGAGTCAAGATATTCCAATCCATGTACGGCGTGGCGTTTTTGGGAAAGAAATTTTTGGTATTAGCCTTCCCGAATGGGAAAACAAGAAGAGCATAAAAAGCCTTCAGCAATAGACGATGCGCTCGCCGAAATCGGGCGCATCGCCTTTGTTGAACCCGCAATCTGTACAGGATGGGTTCTCGTATCTGAATGGATGGGAGAGGGCGATAAAGATTATTGGACGCTCACCCTTGCCGATGACCAAAATCCTGATTGGCGTCACCTTGGATTAGTTCACCATGGATTAAAAAACTGGGAGGGGAATGATGATGTCGGACTCAGAGACAAACCGACCAACACCTGAAGAGGAAAGAATTCTTCTTCTCAATCAACTTATACGCGAGCGCTTTGGCGAATGGGCGACACGCAAAGATAACGAAATCAAGAATAATCAAGATTCATCAAGATAAAATTTCAACATGGGTTCATTTGTATCTAAAGCGCCGTGCCGTAATGCTGACCCTTGGCTCTTTGACCAATTTAATTTAGATTTAGCGCAACCCGCATTAAGTTATTGTTCACGCTGTTATTTTTGGACAGAGTGTGAATCTTTAGTAGAGCCTAAGCCTAGTTTCTATGATGGCATTGCTGGTGGAAAGGTATGGCGCAACGGAAGAATTTTGGCTAAGTTAGATGTCGCTTCCCCGAATCGTTTAATCGTTGGAGAGGAATTAGATGCCGAAAATGTTGATGCCTTGGAATTTCGAGGGGGCGAGTTGTTGGGGGATTGACACTAATTATTTTTTTCCAAACGATGAAAATGGAGGAACGACCAGCGAATATCGAGTAGCCAAGAAAATTTGTAATGGGTGTTACTGGCAAGCAGAATGTCTGACCTATGCGCTACATTACAAAGTGTTAGGGATTTGGGGTGGAACAACACTAAATCAACGCGACATAATGAGAAAAAAACTAAACATAATCGCCAAACCAATAACCAATGAAAGGCACATAGCATGACAGCAATATCAATAGCAGGAAATTTAGCAGGTGACCCTGAGTTGCGCTTTACCCCTAACGGTAAAGCAATGGCAACCTTCACAATCATTTCTTCTAAGTCACAAAAGAAACCTGATGGCACTTGGGAAAATACCGATGTCACTCCATGGTCAATTAAGTGTTGGAACAAACTGGCAGAGAATGTCGCCGATTCTTTGAAGAAGGGAATGGGCGTAATCATTCAGGGAACCGCTGTTTGGGAATCTTGGGAGGATAAAAACACGGGGGAAAAGAAAGGCAAGATGACGGTGACCGCTTTCAATGTTGGAGTGGACTTAAAGCGTCATGTAGTTCAAGTAGTCGATTTACGGCGTACCAATGAGGGCGATACTGAGATAGACCCTTGGAGCGCTCCTACTTGGAAGAAGGAAGCCGAAGTTCCCGAATCATTTCCTTTTTAACCCTGATATAGTACAATCAGGGTTAATAAACTCTCGAAAGGGGTTGAAATGGCTTGGACTGATTTCTTTACAAAAGAAATAGCGGGTTCAAAAGTTGTTGTCGATTCAAACGGCAAACCTTATGTCTCTCAAGAGATTGCTCCTAAAGAGTATGTTGAAGTTGAGTTGAACATTCAGCAAGATGCTTTGCCATACAACATCTACTTCCGTCGCTTCGATGCTGTCGGTGGCGAACTAGAAAACCGTTTATTCGCTCAGGTAGGCGATAGAGATTTGGCTTTGAAGTCCGTCAATCAGATTACTGCCAAGAGATTAAATTCTTTTGAGTTAGTTTTAGACGGAGAATAAAAAGGCTAAATTCGCCTAGAGGTATAATCGACGGGTGTACGATAACCTTTCACCCAATAGTGAAGGTGTCGTGTCTGTTTTGGGGGCTTTCGCTATTCAGACTCATGAATTATTTTCGGAGTTGGTAAAGGCGGGATTCAATCAGGAACAGGCAATCGAAATCGTCGTAGGATTAGCGACCAAAGAGTAGAGGGTTAGATGGCTGAAAAGATAACACCCGATTTACAGGAGTTCGGCTCTACTGGTCTGCGTCGTTCAGGCGGTACGGTTTATGAAGAGTTTCTTGTCAATCTTCGCGGACAACGCGGAGCAAGAATCTATCGAGAGATGGCGGACAATGACCCGACTATCGGCTCGATGTTATTCGCAATCGAGAAAGTTATTACCCGTCTTGAATGGCGTGTAGACCCATACTCTGATAATTCTAAAGATGGAGATATTTCTCCCGAGGATAAAGAAGTCGCCGCGTTCGTAGAATCATGTTTACACGATATGAGCGAGTCTTGGGACTCGACTTTATCTCAGATGCTTTCAATGTTGGTCTTTGGTTTTTCTTATCACGAAATTGTTTACAAAGTCCGAGAGGGAGATAACAAAGACCCTCAGCGTAAATCTAAATTTAACGATGGTCGTATCGGCTGGCGCAAAATGCCAATCCGCGCTCAAGAAACTTTATTCCGATGGATGATTGATGAAGATGGCGGAATTCAAGGAATGGTTCAAGTAGACCCATCCTCGGGCGGTACTCACTACATTCCAATCGAAAAGTCTTTGTTACTTCGTACCAGTTCACAAAAGAATAACCCTGAAGGTCGTTCTATCCTTCGCAATGCTTATCGTTCTTGGTATTTCAAGCGCCGTATTGAAGAGATTGAAGCAATCGGTATCGAGCGTGACTTGGCAGGTTTGCCAGTCGCTTATGTTCCACCTGAGTTTCTATCATCCACCGCGACAGCCGAACAAGCCTCAGTTCTAGCCACTATCCAAAATATCGTTACCTCTATCAAGCGCAATGAGCAAGAGGGAATCGTCATGCCTTCAATGTATGACGACCAAGGACATAAGGTTTTTGATTTAGTTCTCCTATCTTCAGGAGGGTCTCGTCAGTTCGATACAGACAAGATTATTCAACGCTATGACCAAAGAATTGCTATGTCAATCCTTTCCGACTTTATTCTTCTTGGCTCTGACCGTGTTGGCTCTTATGCCCTCGGAACTTCCAAGATGGATTTGTGGTCAATGGCAGTTGATTCAATCGCTAAAAATATCGCTGAGGTAATTAACCAACACGCTATCCCACGCTTACTAAAACTAAATGGCATGGATATTTCTCGCGTTCCCTATCTAACCTATGGCGAAGTAAGCCATGTTGATTTGAACGAGATTGCTGGATTCGTAGGCAACTTGGTACAAACAGGCGCAATCGTTCCTGACCCTAAACTTGAAGAGTATCTACGCGACTTGGCTGGTCTACCACCTGCTGAACATGATGGACAGAATTTTGGTATGCCTCCTATGCCTGAAGGCGCTGGAGTTCCTCCAATGCCTGAAGAACCAGCAACATCGGGCGAGGAAGAATTACCACCTGCTCCACCGACGGAGGCTCCGAAACTTCCTGAAGTTGGTTAGAGATGGCAATTTATTTTGCTAAGGCGCGAGAAAAGCGAGTCCCTCTAACACCTCAAGAGCAAGCCCTTGCTCGCACTTTGTATGAATCTATCCAGCGAGCCACGGATAAAATTTCAATGAGGCAACTAGAGAGCCTTATTCGCAATATGAATCCTGAAACTTTGGAACGCTTATTACAATCAATCACGATTGCTAACCAAAAAAAGATTCAAGAAACCCTTTTAACCTCCATTGACCTTGGCGGTAAACAGGCTATTGAACAGATTCAAAGCATCGCACCCAAACTAGCATTACCAGCCTTCTTGCCTTCCAAGGTAAAGATAGATAACAAACCTGCGATGGCTAATATGGAGTTCACCAAACTTCCTATGTGGGCGCAACCTAAGCCACCTAAAGTTGAATTCACCATGTCTTTCAATAAGACAAACCCAAACTCTCTAGCGTTTGCCCAAAGACGGGCGGCTGAATTGGTGACATCGATTGACGCCATGACCCGAGATTCAATCCGTCGAGCCATCATTGATGCTTTTAATGAGCAATTAGATTACAGAGCAACAGCGCGAAGAATTAAGAATGTTGTCGGGCTTCATCCTAGATGGGCTGAGGCAGTTACAAACTTTGAGAAAAAAGAGTTTGCTCGTTTAATCCGAAGTGGAATCAAGGAAGAGACTGCTCGCGCTCGCTCAATCGAACGCGCTACACGCTACGCCGATTCCCTAAAGAGCAAGAGAGCAACCATGATTGCTCGAACCGAGATACAGATTGCTCAAAATGAGGGACGCCAAGAAGGTTGGAACCAAGCGGCAGAACAAGGTTATGTAGATGTTGAAGCGCAAAAAATGTGGGTTATTGCTCAAGATGAACGCACCTGCCCTATTTGTTTAGAACTTGATGGAGAGATTGTTGCTTGGAATGAAGTGTTTTCTAGCGGTCACGAAACCCCAGGCAGAGTACATCCTAATTGCCGTTGTACCATGGTAATCATTCCACCTGAGAGACGCTCATGAGTATCACACTCGTATTTCCTGTTGGCTATAAGCCAGTTCTCAAACACGGTGAGCATGACCAAAGTTCCCACGGTAATTGGGCTACTGGTGATTTAGTAGACAATGGAACCATTTCTAAAGATAATGAGTTAGATAACAAACTCTCGTCATTAGTCGATGACGGCTATAACTATGAAGAACAGTTTATGAAAGATATAAAAAAACAAGATTTAGCATTGAGCAAAATCTACGAAATGAGAGGTTTTGACGGAAAACCGACTTCGGTTGAATCTTGGGATGAGTTTGATTCGATGGAAAGTCCAATAATAGAAGGAGGGATGTTTGACGGCAGAAAACTTTTTGGAGATGTTGGCGGTGGATACGATTATGAAAATGGTCGTAGAGGTGAAGTTGGAAATCCAATCACAGAGTTTTCAAGAGGTTTTCAAAATGGCACAGATGCCGAGGGTAATCCAGTAACAGCCGAAAAAGCGATTGAGTCTTTTGTAAATGGAGATAAACATTGGGCTGGTAAAGGAATGGCTGGTAATGGAACTTATGTTGCCATGAATGTGCCAACAGCCCTTGGATATACAGAAAATGATGACTTTGAGGGTGCCATCTCGTTCAAATTAGATTCAAGCGCAAGGGTGGGTTCTTATACTCAAATCTCAAATGAAATGAGTAAACTAAAATCAGAAGGGAAACTACCTAAGAGTTTGGAAGATGTAGGTAGGTTTGCCGCGGCTAAAGGCTATGACGCTTACATTCATGATACGACAGACACAATCGAAAGACGAACGGTACCTGATATGGCTGTTGTTTTGAACCGCTCTAAAGTAGTTTTTGGACCATCAATCAAAGCGGCGGACTTAGACAATCACCGATGGAAAAAGGCTGGTAAATGATGTCAAACCCTCTAATAAGTAGAGCCGCCGCTTCTCTCGCTCAATTTCTTTCTTTAGAAGATAAGTTTGATTTAGTTTCCGCTGTAAACCGAGCGTCTACAATCGATGAAATAAAAGACCCTTGGAAAAATAAAATATCTGAACTGATTGATAAAAAAACATCTTTCAAAAAGCATGGCGAGCATGACCAGTCAACCCATGGCTCATGGGCGCATGGAGTCCAAGTAGCCCCTGAAGCGATACGGGCAACCATCCAGCGGGTCAAGGATGAGGGCGGTCTGACCGTTGATATGAAGGATGGCGATAGCCCTAAGACTGGATTTATGGTCGCTAAGGGCAAGAAGTACGCGGCGATTGTCAAGGCTGAGGACTTCTTCAGCGATACCAAGGGTGTTGAGGTTCTCTCCTCCTACTTAAAACAGCATAAGTCGGAACTCAATAAGGAGAATAACTACCTCGGTTTATGGCATAATACAGATGATGGACAGGTTTACCTCGATGTATCAGAAAACATTGAGGGCGAGGGGGAGGCTATCTCTCGGGGTCGTGAACGCGACCAAATCTCAATATGGGATGTAGCGAACTTAAAAGAGATACAGACAGGAGGTACAGGTGGCATCGAAAAAACTCGAAGCGGTCAAACTGCCCGATTTGTCAAATATGACAGACGAACAGATAGACGCTTACGCCAAAGAGATTTGGGAGAAGTTAGGAAAAGGCAAGAAAGATTCAAAGTAATCTATTTTGACTATGGATTAAAACCAGTAATCAAACACGGTGAGCATGACCAATCGGAGCATGGTAACTGGGCTAGAGGATTTACTGAAGATGAAATTAGTCGCATAGAAGCAATGCGTGGTCTTGGTCCATCTTTAGAGGACTTAGATAATGTCTTGAAAGATGACACAGAATATAGCGATGAGCAATTAAGGCTAACTGTGGAAAATGATAGTGACCTTTATGCTGATGCGACTCAAGGAATTGACTCAAAAGTACAAGAGCGTCTTGAAAGTTTACAAAGAGAATTTCCTAATCATGAATATACTGAACAAGAAAAAGCAACTATCTACGAAAATGTTCAACGAGAAATGATTGATGAATATGTTGAATCTCAACGAGATACTTTGAATGAATATGAAAGGGTCAATTCAGGGGATGTAGGTCGCCAAGACCCTGAAGAGTTGCTTCCATATTTTGAAGAAGTTTATGGAGTCACCCATACTGGAACAAATTCTGAAGGACAAGAAATAACTCTTAGTACAAATATCGGTCAGGTATTTCGAGATGGCAATAGCATTTATGTCCGTGGAGATATTGTTGATGAAAATGGCAACATGGTAGGCGAAATCTCTCGGCGCTTCTTTCAAAAAGATGGCGTGTGGAATGTTGAGCATGAAGTCCTAGCAATTCCTGACCCCGCTTTTCAAGGTACTGGTTTTGGCAAAGCAATTATTGAACAATCTGAGGCTTGGTATACCGCTCGAGGTTTGGGTTACATTGAAGTTGGCACAGCATGGGATGGCGCTCGTCATTGGGCGCGAGCAGGTTATGACTGGAAGCCTGACCGAGTTGCTGAAAATCTACAAACGATTGCTAACAATGTTGAATATGTAGATGGGTTTGAAAGAGGCACTCCAGCAAGGGCAGAGTTTGATGCTTTGATGAGCAGAGCAACTGACGGCTATCAACCAAACTTTTCTGATGAGAGCGGTAATAAGTACCCTGCTTGGGATTCTGTTAAAGATATGAAAACAGATAACTTTCCTTTACCTGCTCATTTCGCAAACATTGGATACACAAAAGGCGCAACAGAATGGCCAGGCAGAAGTTTGATGTATGACTTGAGATTAAAATATGTAAAATCATTGACCGCTGAAGGTCAGAAACTATTAGAAGGTCCTATTGACCATGACGGCGACGGATTGATTTACGATGGAACAGCCCGTGAAAAACCAGCGCCAAGTGGCGGAAACAAATAAACTGGGGTATAATTAGATTATGAGTAGACGAGAGACACAAAAGGCTATCCAAGAGGCTTATGCCAAATGGTCTGAGAAAGTTGCCTTTACTTCCTATACGGGCGCCGATGAAAAAGATGAAACAGTACTCATGGAAGAAATACAAACCATCCTTCAAGGAAATAAACCCGAGTAGTAATCCCATCCGCTATTCTTAATCCATGGCGGATATTGCTCCCAAACTGATTCATCTAAGCGCTGAGAAACTACTCGCGCTTCATGAGAATGTCCATAAGTCCGAGTCACCGACTGCGGCTGAAATTGAGGTTCACCACACCGTCCTCAATGAGATGGCTAGACGCAAGATGGAACGCCCTCAAGATGATTGGGATAAGTACGAGATTCTTGTTGATTCAATCGACAATGTAGACCTAACTAGCCTTAACGGATTACCCGCTGAGACCTTGCTGGATGTCATCAAGGAGACAGGCGATACCGCTGGCAACATCAAGACTTTCCTTACGGTCAATGGCTATCAGATGCGAGTTGAGCCAGTAGAGAAAAAAATTCAAAAAGAAGATGGAAAATGGGTTGTCTATAACGAAGAGGGAACACGCAGTTTCGGAAGTTATGATTCTAAAGAAGAAGCCCAAGAGCGATTACGACAAATAGAATTCTTCAAAGAGGAAGAAACTTACAAACCACCTAAAGGTGTCAGAGAAGCGGCACAACGAGCGATTGAATGGATTGATGCTGGACTTGCTGGTGACGGATTTACTTCCGTTGGTAGAACTCGAGCAGGTCAATTAGCCCGAGGGGAAAACATTAGTATCGATACTTTGAAGCGAATGAAATCTTTCTTCTCGCGTCACAAAGTTGATGGACAAGCCCTCGGATTTAATCGTGGCGAAAAAGGTTTCCCTAGCGCTGGTCGAGTTTCTTGGGATGCGTGGGGTGGAGATGCTGGATTCGCTTGGTCGGAAGCAATGGTGGAGAGATATGAAAATCAAGTCAAAAAACATGGAGAACATGACCAATCTTCACACGGGGCTTGGGCTACTGGAGAAGGCGGTGGAGAGACTAACGGCTCATCTAGTCGCCCCCGTATGGCAGATGATAAACCCGCCTCAGCAGAAAGAAGTCCTGAAGCGACCAAACAAGCCGAAAGACTAAGAAGAGATGCTGAAGCGGTAGAGCCAGTAATTACAAGTTTGATGGAAGGCATCGCTAAAACTATTGATGCTGACTTCGCAAAATTAGATGGCAAGAGTTCTCTCGAACAAAGATTAAAGTCCACAGATTCTCTTGCTCGAAAGATTGATGCTGATGCTGAAAAAGACCATGGCGGAGATAGGGAAAAAGCGGCGGCCGCAATTTCTGACGCTGTTCGTTATACCCTCAATGTTGATGAATCCAAATACACCGATGGTGTTGAGAAAACAGTAGATGCTTTGAAAGAAACGGGTTGGAAAGTTGAATCAGTTAAAAACTTTTGGCAAGCGGGTGACCCTTATGACGGCACCAATATCAAGATAAGTAAAGACGGGGTAAAGGTAGAACTACAACTCCACACACCAACATCTCATAAGATTAAAGAGGTCGATTTACATAATGATTATGAGAAGTATCGAGTATCAACAGACAATACTGAGCGAAGAAGCCTGTGGGATGGCATGGTTGAAAAGGCTAAAGCCATTCCTAGACCAGCCAACATGGGCAAACTTTTGACCCTTGGGACCTTGGTAGTTCAGACCTTTGAGACTGCTCAACAGGCTGGATTGACTAAATCAACTGGGGTTGATATTATATGGACAATAACGAGAGGAGGTATAGCCGTATGCGGTATTTCGCAAAACTAGGCGCCAACAACGAAGCGATAAACATTTATCGTTTCAAACGAGGCGAAACCGAAATGATTGAAGATAGATGGGATAGTCGTAAAGCAAGTTGGGTAGCCAATCCTGATGCTGATGTAGTCCGTTATCTAGTAGAGGGTCAGGGCGAGTTCCAAGAAATCTCTGAAGAGGTCGCTCGCAAGATTTTCCCTCAAGTATTTACAGAGGAGACAACAAAGGCTCTAGGTAAGTTTGACCTACAAAAAGCCGAAGGCGAAAAGCGTTACACGCTTGGAGCAATGTACATCCCTGATATGGAAGATGCTCACGGAGAGTGGACAGACTCCGATGAATTACAAAGAGCAGTTTGGGATTATGTTCGAAGCAATGACCGTCGTATCCGTTTACAACATAACCGCGATGTAGTTGCTGGAGAATGGGTTGAAGTTATGGCTTTCCCATATTCATTGACCGTTCCAATCAAAACACCTGAAGGTGAAGAGATGGAACATACTTACCCACCGAACACAGTTTTTCTTGGTGTGATTTGGGAGCCTTGGGCATGGAGCATGGTGACCGAAGGAAAGATTCGCGGATACTCTATTGGTGGAAAAGCCGAGCGTTTATTCGTTGATATAGACTTAGAAAAGAACGACCCAACTGTGTCAGATGTACATATTGATACAATAATGTCTCCATCGAAGAAAAAGCCAAAAAAGAAAGAGACTGTATGAAAAAAGACCTTAGAATGTTAGGCGAACTTCGCAAAGGTCCCTTGGCTGGCATGGACGAAGATGAATTCAAGATGATTGAAGAAGATGTCAGAAAGTTTGGATTCAAGGGTCTTAGCGGATACGCAAAGTCTATGGTTATGGAAGCACAACGCCGTTTAGGTTTTCAAATAAATAAAGCGCTTAATAGTCTGCCATTTAACAAGGCTGTCTCTGTTGGAGATATGGTTTCTTGGAAATCATCAGGTGGAACCGCTGAAGGAAAAGTTTTAAGAATTGCTCGCTCAGGTCGCATCAATGTTCCTGATTCATCTTTCAACATTCAAGCAACTGAAGATGACCCTGCGGCGTTAATTGTTTTATACCGCGATGGAAAACCAACTGACACTAAAGTTGGACATAAGGTTTCTACTCTAAAAAAAAAGTAGAGATTACAAAGCATGGTGACCATGACCAATCAAGTCATGGTGACTGGCGAAATGGCGATGACTCTGAGGGAGAAGATTCTTCAGAACCAAAAAACCCAAAACAAAATTTTGTTTCTTATGACGATGATTCCGAGGGTGAATTCTCGGACTTAGATTATGATGACCCAAAGCACATGGACACCATGGACTATTCGAGAAAGAAAAAGAACTAATGGCAAGCATCATTGATGACACGATGGACATTCTCAAATCGATGAATCTTGATGCCCAAAGAGTTACAACCCCGCCTGGGTATGCTGGAATTCAAGTAAATCTACCTAATGACGCTCAAGCGTTTTTTGTTTGGACAAAGATTGACCAAGAAGATTTTCACTTTAGATTGGCTCGTTTTTGGGCTAATGAGAACCCGTTTTCAATGTGGGTTTCTCCGAATTTAATTGAAGCCTTGGCTAAAACAAGGGTGATGGCAACTTCTTAAAAGGCTTGAATTACACCTATGGTATTCTAAGCGTGTCAAGACCCGAGGTTAGTTTTATTAGCCCAATGCTAAAAGACTTACCTCTAGTTTGTTAGGAGCATAAATTGTCTAAACCCCGTACTCGCAAAATGGTGAATCTTGCTATCGAAGAGACGAGTGGAGTAGACCATCCAGCGCATCTACATGAGGGTTGGCTCGTAATGAAGTCAGCCTCCGAATCTGAAATACAGAGGGTTCTCGACAAATCGCTGACCGAGGAGGACTCCAATATGGAGGATAAGAAAACTACCGAGGCAACTGAAGATAAGGTTGAAAAAACCGTTGAGGAAGAACTAGCGGCGGCGCAAGCCCGTATCGCAGAACTCGAAGCCAAACTCGCCGAAAAGGAAGAAAAACCTGAATTGGAAGTTGAGATGGCGATGGGTCAAGACTCAGAGGAACCTAAAAAAGAAGAAGAGGACTACATGAAGTCCGCTCCTGCTCCAGTTGTCAAAATGATTCAAGACTTGAAGAAGCAAGCAGAGGAGGCAACCGCTGAACTTAGAAAAGAGCGTGAAGCCCGTGCTGATGCTCAAGCAGTCGAAAAAGCAAAGGGTTGGGCTAACCTCAATCTCAATGCTGAAAAAGTTGGACCAGCGCTTCGTCGCTTGTCTGAAACCGATTCAGAGTTAGCAAAGAGCGTTGAAGAAATTCTTTCTTCCGTAAATGCTCAGGCTGAATCAGCATCTATTTTTGCGGAAATCGGCAAGTCCGCGGACTTCAAATCAGGCAATGCTTACGAGCGTATGACTACTCTCGCTAAGTCTGCTGTTGAAGAGGGTGTAGCAAAGTCATTCGCGCAAGCAATGGCTGATATTGCTACAAAAAACCCTGACCTTTACAGCCAATACCTATCCGAGAAAGGTGCCTAAAACATGGCATACGAAATCTCTAATTACTCGGTAAAGGTCACCCTCGTCGCAGGTGCCGACCTTTCCAGTAAGCAATACACATTCGTCAAGTTGGATTCATCAGGTCAAGCAGTCGCCGCAAGCGGCGCAACCGATATTCCAATCGGCGTACTACAAAATGCTCCAACTTCAGGACAGGAAGCAGAAGTGCTTGTTGTCGGTGGAACAAAGATTGTTGCGGGAGCGGCAATCGGCGAAGGCGCACTTGTTGGCACATCCGCCACAGGCAAGGCAGTTGCCTTGGTTGCTGGTACAGATACCACCAAGTATGTTGTTGGAACTCTTCTGACCGAATCTGCGGCAGATGGAAACATCGTCACCGCCGTAATTAACTGCGCTAATCCAGGCAGAGCGGCATAAGGGGGAAAAATAAATGCCACAGCCAAACATTAACTCCGTCCATGTGGACGCAATTCTTACAAATATCTCGGTTGCTTATTTACAGAACCAAGATAACTTTATCGCTGACAAGGTATTCCCAGTAATTCCTGTCGATAAGAAGAGCGATAAATACTTTACTTACACCAAGAACGATTGGTTCCGCGATGAGGCTCAACGCCGTGCGCCTGGAACTGAATCTGCTGGTGGCGGTTACAATCTTTCAACAGGAACATATTCAGCAGATGTGTGGGCTTTCCACAAAGATGTTGATGACCAAACTGTTGCTAACGCAGACGCTCCTCTAAACCCTCTTCGTGAGGCAACAGAGTTCGTTACTCGCCGTTTATTGCTTCGTCGTGAACTACAATGGGTATCCGATTTCTTCGGAACTGGTGTATGGGCTGACGATGTAACTGGTGTATCAGGCGCTCCATCTTCAGGTGAGACAAAGCAATGGAGTGATTACACTTCATCTGACCCAATCTCAGATATTGAAAATGGTAAGGCAGAAATCCTTGGAAACACAGGAATGGAAGCGAACACTTTGGTTCTTGGATACGATGTATTCAAGTCACTAAAGAATCACCCTGACCTTGTAGACCGCATCAAGTACACATCTTCACAGACAATCACAACCGATATGTTGGCGGCTATGTTCGACATTCCTCGCGTTATGGTTGCTAAGGCAGTCAAGGCTACAAACAACGAAGGCGCATCTGAAGCATACGGATTCGCTCACGGCAAGAAGGCTCTTCTTTGCCATGTTGCTCCTCAGCCTGGGCTACTAACCCCTTCCGCTGGATACACATTCGCATGGACTGGCGTATCAGGCGGACTCGGCGCAACAATCGGAACTTCACAGTTCCGTATGGAATCCATCAAGTCAGACCGTGTTGAAGCAGAAATGGCTTTCGATAACAAAGTCATCTCTTCTGACCTCGGCTACTTTTGGAACACAATCGTCGCTTAGTTCAAACAAAGAAGGGGGTGAGACTTTTGAAGGTCTCACTCCCTTCCTTTATTTAGGAGAAATAAATGGCATTAGTAAACAGACTATCCAAGGGCGAAGTAGCAGTCGGAGCATTACAGGTTGGCGACAACGACACCGTTTACGGCATCGAATTCGGAACAGTAGAAATTGACCCTGCTTCACTCAACGCTACAACCCGTGGCGCAACAACATTCACATTGACTGGTGCGGCAACAACTGACATCATCATTGTGAACCCACCATCAACATTGAATGATGATTTGATTTACTGTGGAGCGGCTGTAACAGCGGCAGACACAGTAACAATCTATCTTTACAACCCAACCGCAGGTTCAATCAACCAAGCGGCGGCAACATTCTCATATTGCTGGATTGACACAACTGCGTAAAATGAAAGCACAAATTCTTAAATCAATGATTGTTGATGGTCGCAAACTTGTGGCTGGAGACATTGTAGAAGTCAAGGGATGGCGTCATGCTAAGTCCTTGGCTAATAATCGCTACATCAAATTGATTGAAGATGATGTAGTTGAAGAAAAAGTAGCAGAGGCTCCAAAGCCAAAGGCTACAAAGAAAACAAAAGAAGTCGCTGAATAGTGCGAAGGGCGATTCGCTAAAATGGGTCGCCCTTTCTTTTCTTAGGAGTTTATATGGCAGTATCACACCAAAGAGTTTCAGTCGGAACAACCGCTACTAAACTTACATCTGACGCGGACGGACGCGACGGACAGACAATTAGCATCCAAGTTCCCACATCGGGGGCTACCGTCTATCTAGGCGGGGCAGGAGTTACGACAACCAGTTACGGTTATGAGTTATTAGGCGGAACCAGTTTCTCCGTCGAACTACAACAAGGAGAACAAGTTTTCGGTGTTGTAGCATCCAGCACACAGACTGTGAATGTATTCAGACAAGGCGCTTAAAACATGGCTTTGCCAGCATCGCTTTCGACTTGTACCGTTGTTGGGACTTATGTGGATTTGAGCGGTAACCCCGTTCGTGGTTCTCTTAACATAACGCCTCAAACAATTCTTAAAGAAACAACAGCCAATGTAATTATTATCCCTGTTGTAATTCAAAAGACTTTTGACGCTACGGGTTCCTTTACAGTTGTTTTACCAGTTACCAGCGATACTGATGTAACACCTCAACCTTTTATTTATACTTTCGAAGAAAACTTTACGGGTGGACGCACAATAGAATTGGCTTTGCCACTATCTGTTGCGGGAACCACACAAAATTTAGCCGACCTTTTACCTGCTCTTAGTTCTGCTGAAGCGGCCGCTTATGTATCGGTAGACGCATATCAGGCTTTATTGACGCGATATAACAACGCAGAAAATATCCGAGTTCTAGTTGTAGACGCAGATGAAGAAGCCGACGACGCAGATACTTATGCGACAGACGCGCTAAACGCGGCAAACACTTTAAGTGCCTACAATTCAAATCAGTTAATGATGATGGGGGTCTAAAATGGCAGAACCTTATGTACCGATTGCCCGATTAACAACAGCCAATAATCTTTTAACAGAATTAGAAGTAGTAACTGATGGCGCAGAAACCAGCACAGATGATTTAGAAACCGCAGTTAGTAATGCTCTTGCCCATAAACAAACAGCCGAAAACCTTGTTGCTGAGAGATTTGATTTAGTCTTTTTGGTAGGTGCGTAATGGCTCTTGCTTCTTCATTGACAACCGTAACAATCACAGGCAATTATGTAAATTATGAAGGTAACCCGATTCAAGGTCAGGTTCGTTTTACTTTAGGGGATGTCCTCCGTAACGGCACAGATGACCAAATGGTTGCCCCATCAAGTATTGTGGTTCCTCTTAGCGCAGGTGCTTTTTCGGTCACTTTACCTGCTACAAACGACCCTGACATTGTTCCTAATCCTTTTACCTACACCGTTGAAGAATCCTTTGCTGGAGGGCGTACATACACGATTTCGGTACCATACGACACCGCTGGTTCCCTTGATTTAGCCGACATAAGCCCAACCCCTACTCTGTCAGAAAACTTTGTACAGGCAATCGATGAAACAAGTTTCTCCGCTCTCGAAGATGATATTGACACTCTTGACACACAGATAAATCAAACCACAGATAAAATTCTTGCTTCAGGAAAGTACTGGTATATCCCAAGCACCTACGCTACTTATACAGCGTTAGATACTGCTTTTGCTACCTATACAGCCTTGACTTCCGCTAGTTACAGTTTAGATGGCGCAGATATTTCTGCCTTTGTCACCTTGGCTGAAGCATCGGAGGCGAGCGCTCAAGCAAGTGCTACAACAGCCACAAATAACGCGACTGGTACAATCAGTCCATTACTTCTAATCGGAGGATAACCGCATGGCAACTACCTACAAAGTCCTAGGGCAATCAAACCCTAGCGCGACAACTGCCACGACGCTGTATACCTGTCCCGCCGCAACACAAACGGTTATCTCGACCATAACAGTTACCAATCAAGCGGGTACTTCAGGCACATACAGAATCGCAGTTCGTCCAAACGGAGCAACTTTAGCGACGGAACATTATCTAGTTTATGACGCAACAATTCCAGCAAACTCAGTCACCGCCTACACTCTAGGTATCACTATTGATGCCTCAGATGTAGTGACTGTCTATGCGTCGTCAGGAAATTTCTCATTCAATGCGTTCGGAAGCGAGATAGCATAATATGGCAATAACAACCAATGGCAAAGTATCAATCACAAACTTACAGGTTGGTAGTTCTGCCGACCTAGCAAGCATTATCAGCGATGAATCAGGAACAGGCGTTCTTGCCTTTACTAACAGCCCTACTTTTACAACTCCTGCCCTTGGTACGCCTTCGGCTGTAAATCTTACCAATGGAACTGGTCTACCAGTTAGCGGAATCACCGCTTCTACATCCGCGGCTCTTGGCGTAGGAACGATTGAACTAGGACACGCAACCGATACCACGATTGCTCGCGGTTCTGCTGGCGTAGTAACAATCGAAGGCGTGAATGTTGTTACTACTTCTTCAACTGATACTCTCACCAATAAAACAATAAATGGTTCTAATAACACAATTACAAATGTCGCTATTTCAACAGCAGTAAGCGGTCTAGGAACTGGTGTCGCAACATTTTTAGCAACACCATCTAGCGCAAACCTCATCTCTGCGGTAACAGACGAAACTGGTACAGGCGCCCTAGTTTTTGCTAACACTCCAACACTTGTTACACCAGTTTTAGGAACACCAACTTCAGGAACTCTTACAAACTGTACAGGATTACCAGTAAGCGGTATTAGCGCCTCTACAACCACAGCCCTTGGTGTTGGCTCTGTTGAATTAGGTCATGCTTCAGACACAACTCTTGCTCGCGTATCGGCAGGTGTTGTTTCTATCGAAGGCGTGAATGTTGTTACAACATCTTCATCAGATACTCTAACAAACAAGACTCTTACAAGCCCAACCATCAATGGCGCTCACACTAACCTTACAAAAGAACTTATTGTCCAAGGCTTAGAAGAGCGTGTAAATGTTGTTGCTTCAGCGGCTACTGGAACAATCAACATTGATATTGCTACATCTTCAATATGGTATTACACAACTAACGCAACAGCAAACCATACTTTGAATTTTAGATATAACTCATCAACTTCTTTATCATCAAAATTAGCAGTAGGTGATGCCATTACTGTTGTTTGGATGAATACAAATGGTTCTACTGCTTACTATCCAAGCACAATTCAAATTGATGGTTCCACAGTAACCCCAAAGGTTCCTGCGGCGATTTCTGCTGGTAACGCTTCGGCTATTGATGCGTACACATTCACGATTATTAAAACAGCCGCGACACCGACTTATACAGTTCTTGAAACTCAACAAAAATTCGCATAATCTAAGAAAAAGGGAGAAAAGATATGCCTATTTTGGCTTCTACTGGTAGTGGTTCCGTTAGGGGATTTGGTAGAAATCAAGGTCGAACAGGTCCTCCTACTGGCGGAAATCAAATAGTAACTGTCGGGGGATACAAATATCACATATTTACATCTAGTGGCACTTTTTCAATGGGAGACACTAAAAGTGTTGATATTTTAGTTGTCGGTGGTGGTGGAGGAGGTGGTTCATTCCACGGCGGAGGCGGTGGAGGTGGTGCCATTGAAGGTTCTTCTTTTTTCCAAACACAAACCCTAAGTTCAGACCATGCTGTAACTATTGGAGCGCAAGGTACTGGAGGTGCTGGCGGTAATGGAGGCACAAGCGGTGGCAATAGTTCGTTTGCGGGAACAACAACAATAACTGCGAAGGGCGGCGGTGGTGGTGGTTCTGCTTATGTAGAAGGACTGGCTGGCGGTTCAGGCGGTGGCGGTGGACAAAATGGTCATGTTGGAGGTGCGGCTAGTGGCTCAAACACAAACGCTGGTGGTAGCGGTACTGGTAATGCTGGTGGTGGCGGTGGTGGCGCTACTGCGGCAGGTACTGGTCCTAGCGGTAATGCTGGTAATGGTGGCGCAGGTAAATCATTATCAAGTATTGACAGCAATTTAACTGCGGCAAATTTTTCAAGTTTTACTGGAATGACAGTAATTTGTTCAGGCGGTGGCGGTGGTGGAGAAAATGTTGGTGGTGGAAGTGGTGGTACTGGAGCGGGCAACGGAAGTGGCAACTCTTCATCAGGTGGTGCGGCATCTGCTTATGGTTGTGGCGGAGGTGCTGGCGGTTATCAGGCTGGTCCAGGTTGTGGTCCTGGAGGAAATGGCTATGCTGGTATAGTTATTTTGAGGTACACAGCATGAAAACTTTTGCTTTATTAGATGAAAATAATTTGGTTGTAAATGTAATTATCGCAGATGACAATTTTATCAATTCGCTACCCGATAAAGATAGTTATGTAGAACTTACGGATGGCGGTATAGGTTGGAGTTACAACGGAAATAATTTTATTCCGCCTCAGCCTTATCCATCTTGGGTATTGAACGAAACCACTCGCCGTTGGGAAGCGCCTATCCCTTATCCTCCCGATAATAAAAGATACTTTTGGAACGAAGAAAGTTTATCTTGGGTAAAACCAACTACTGAGTAAGGAGTAAATCATGGCAGGTACAACAAGTAAGGGTCTACGCTATCCAACAGCGGGAGACAACCCTGCCGTACATACAGACATACTTAATTTGGCAACGGATGTAGACACTCTTCTTGACACTTATATTGGTCAAACTAATTTAGTAAGTATTACTTTTGAAGGTTCAACGGCAGACTCGGCAGAAACAACATTAACGGTAGCAGACCCAAGCGTAGATAGAATTATTACTCTTCCTGACTTAACAGGAACAGTTATGCTTCGTGATGCCACAGAGACTATTTCCAATAAAACTTTAGGGTCAAATTTAGCGGCTGGTTCTTACAAAATTACAGGGCTTGGCGACGCAAGTGATAGCGCGGATACTGATGCTGTAAATGTTAAATCTGCCTTAAATCTTGCTCGCGTACAAATGTTTTTACTAGGTGGAATGTAATGACTTTTACCTACTCGGGTGACCCAAGTACATCTACCCGCAATTATGTTCGTTTTCTTATTCATGATACAGATTCAACAGATGCGCTATTTAGCGATGAAGAATTAAATTATGTAATTAGCGAATGGGGCGGAGATGCCTATAAGTCAGCCCGTGAATGTGCTGAAATTCTCATAGCCCGTTTTAGTCGTCTTGCCGACAGTAGTTCGAAGAGCGTTGGAGACATCTCGGTATCAGAATCGTATTCAGGCAAAATCGCTCACTACAAAGAGTTGGCTAATAGCCTTCTCACCCGTGAGATGCGTAAGTCTCCTCCACGACCATTCGCAAACGCTCAGGCTCTTAAATCCACAAATGACAGAATCGTTGATGACTTTAATACTGACTTTTATGCGGGTATTCACGACAACCCAAATAATGTATCTGACAAACGCATAGAAGAGTAAGGTAGCCAATGGACGCTATCTATACCAAGGTCGCGGAGTTCATGACTGACTCCGTGGTATTTACCGCCAAGGCTTCAGTTGATAAATACAACAAACCCACTTTTGCTAATACCAGTACAACCGTTACTGGTCGTCTTATTTATGACACAGTTAAATCCAAAGATGTTCAAGGCGTTGAAGTTGTTGATATTGGACGATTCATCACCTATGGTCCCGCAACCTCTATCACGGTGGGTCATAGGATGGTCGTCGGGGCGGACACCTTTACCATCAATGGAGTAGATAACATCGCGGACGAAAACGGAGCGCATCACACCGTCATCAGATTTGGGCGGTAATCATGGCGAAGTCGTCCTTCAAACTCGACTTATTCGGCGATGAAGAATTAGTTAATGCTCTTAAGGCAGGTAAAGAAGATACCCCTCAAGCAATAGCCCAAGCAATATGGGAAGAGGCTAATGTCATCTTTGCTAAATCACAGATTTTAGTCCCAGTAGATACAGGAATACTTCGTGGCTCAGGTGGAGTATCCGCCCCACAAATGGGAAATCAAGGCTATTTTGTAGATATTTTCTATGGTGGTCCCGCCGCACCTTACGCTCTCTATGTCCATGAAATTATTGGCAATTACCATAAGCCACCGACACAGGCTAAATATCTTGAGCAACCAGTCATGGAAGCGATGTCTACTATCCAAGAAAACATAAAGGGTAGAATTATCGACATCATTGAGAAAGGTCACAGGGGCTAATGGCAACTATTCTTGAATCAGTAGGTGATTACCTACAAAATACGGCAAGCGCTTTCGGCGCCCACGCCAGTCAAGGCACCCTAGGCACCTCTATATTTTTGGCAGTCTTACCTGAGACCCCTGATGCTTGCGTAGCAATTTATGAGAACGCTGGTAGTTCCCCTACATTCACAATGGGGTCAGGTGGTATCCGTATTGACTATCCAATGCTTCAAATTATTTGTAGAGCAAGTCGTGAGGATTATCCAACGGCTAGAGACAAGGCAGAAAATATCCGCGTGTTGCTCGCGTCGGTGCTTGAACAAACGGTCTCGGGGGTACATATTATGCGTATTGAACCAATGGGTTCAGTAAACTTGTTAGGAGTAGACCCTAAGTATCGTCCGCTAGTGTCGGTGAATTTCAGATGTCTAGTGCGAATGTAAACGAGGAGCCACAGGCTCCTAGAGAGAGAGTGGTGGACCCGTATGGCAGAAACGCAACGCTCGACGAATTCCAGCGATGCTGGAAATGCGACAGACTCCTCTTCGAAAGCGCGACGCGCCCGTGGAGCATCAGATGTCCCCGTTGTAAATCCAAAAATAAATCAGGATGATTTTCTTAAAGATTTAGATTCTTTAGTTGGCGCAGGGCGCGTCATAGATGGTTGCGCGATTGGTCTCATGGTTTCACGCTTAGACGAACCATTGCGTAACAAATTGAATGAAATCTTTATGAATGAAAGAGTTTTGTCATCTTCTTTGGCAGATGTTATGCGTTCTTATGGGCTGGTAGTATCCTCTTCCGATGTACTGCGTAGACATCGTAGGCGTCTTAACGGTAAAGAAGGTTGTAAGTGTCCTATTCCAAATACGGTGACAAAACCTAAATGAGTCTTGATGATGCTTTAGATAATTTACTTAAAACATCGGAGATGAATTCAGTTCAAAAAACTGAACCCCGTCAGAGACAAGCAGAGTGGTTGCCTGGGGTTACTTGGCAAGGTGAAGAAGGAACCGTAACAACTCCTCCAATGGAGGGCGATAACGCGCCTGATTGGTCGGGAGTTCTCCGAATGTGGGGATTAGACCCCGAGCATTTCCAAGTAGTAGAACCAGTTCTTTTCAATGTGTGGGGCGATACTTTAGGAATCCTTAATCGCCAATGGAAAGGCAAAGTAGTACGCAAGGGCAAACAAGAGGTTGCCGATATTGAGTCCCTTATCCAAGAAATTAAAAAACATAAACCCCGCGAGCGCAAGCCCATAGTAGGTGGCGCAAGCCTTGTTGTCTGTGCCTCAGATTGGCAAACAGGTAAACGCGATGGTGATGGTCTTAAAGGTTTAGTAGGTCGATGGCTTCAAGCAGTTGATGATGTTGAGTTTAGAATCAAAGAGTTGAAGAAAATTGGTCGTCCTATCGATTCAATCACCGTCCTATGTCTAGGAGATTTAGTTGAAGGGTGCGACGGTCACTACGACATTCAGACTTTTACAGTTGAGGTCGATAGAAGAGACCAAGTAAAAATTGCCCGTCGTCTCCTAAGAGATGCTCTTATCCGTTGGTCAAAGGTTGTCCCTGATATTACAGTCGCGGCGATTGGTGGAAACCATGGCGAGAATCGCAAAAACGGTAAAGCCTTTACAACCCTAAACGATAATGATGATGTAGCCTTAGTTGA
>Ga0222713_10001247_pt1 | contig 28977 bp, 8 predicted proteins | sample C33_649DmetaG_FD_165061 | JGI IMG/M metagenome (GOLD analysis project Ga0222713, IMG submission 165061) | Estuarine water microbial communities from San Francisco Bay, California, United States - C33_649D | ecosystem: Environmental > Aquatic > Marine > Unclassified | place: USA: California... | reverse complement strand
ACGCTGGGCGGTCTCGCGACGCCATTCGTTGCCGCTGCCGAGTTCGGTGATGAGGTCGGCGGGCTTGAGACCGGCGAGGCCGACGAGTTTCGCGCTCTGATGTCCTTCCGGCACCACGCGCCAGAGGCGGCCGAGGTGAAGCGGAGAGATCAGGCCACGGTCCTCGCCCTGCTTACGCAGGTATGAGGTGAGCGAGATGCGGTGCTGGATCACGCCGTGATGCATGTCCACGAGATAGAGGGCGCCTTCCGGTCCCGTGAGCGCGTTGACCGGGCGGAAGCGCTCGTCGGTGGAAGCCACGAACTCCTGCTGGTCGTAGAAAGCCGTTCCCTTGACCAGGCCTTTGTCGGGATTGAGCACCAGGCGCTTCACGAGATTACCCGCCGGCTCGCAGATGAACGCGTTACCGTAGGCGTCGGCGGGGAAGAGATCGGAGCGATAGACCCACGGACCGCAGGCGGCGGTGCATTCCTTGAGCTTGAAGTCGCGGAGCATCTCGGGGCGGTAGCCGCGGTTGATGCCAGGGTTCACGCGCGCGGGCCAGACGGTCTGCGCGACGGCGGCCTTGGTGTTGAGCCCGGTGTTCCGCAGGAGGTGAGGATTGCGCAAAAAGTAGGACGAATTGACCACGTCGACGCGGAGGAGGTCGCTGTTGTTGTTGGAGTACAGGCGGCCGAAGTCGTCCTGCGCCAGGCCCCACTGCCCGCGGAAGGTGCTGTGCTCGCGGACCCACTTGCCGTCGACGGACTTGAAGCGGGCCGTGTACGCGCCGGCGTAGAGCCAGCCGTCATGCCCCCAGAGGAGCGCGTTCGGGGCACGTTCCGGGTTGGCGAGCTGCGGACGGGCCGGATCGACGCGCACGCCGAAATCCGTCGCGACCTCGGTCTTCTCGTCGGCCTTGCCGTCGCCGTCGGTGTCGCGGCAGAACCACAGGTGCGGCGGGGCGCCGACGAGCGCGCCATCGCGGTGAAGCACGAGCGCGCGCGGCAGGATGATATTATCGAGGAAGACCGTGCGCTTGTCCATGCGGCCGTCGCCGTCGGTATCGCTGAGCACGACCACCGAACCTTTGGCTTGGGCTTCCGTCGTGCCGTCGAAGTCCTCCATGTAGCCCGTCATCTCGACGACCCAGAGGCGGCCGTCGGGCGCGAACTGCAGGACCGTCGGGTGGCGGACCAGCGGGGCCTCGGCGACGAGTTCGATGCGGTAGCCCGGCGCGACCTTGAAGCTACGGAGCGCCTCTTCGGCGGACAGCGGCGGCGACGGCGGGATCAGGTGCGCCGGGACGATCGGTACCTGCTGTACCCCGGCCTTGTCGGCCTTGTCGCCGATCTGGGCGCAGAGCGGCGCGGCGGCCAGGCAAAGGGCGGTGAGGAGATGACTGCGTCGGGGCATACGCATAAGGACAATATGAATGCCCCGAGGTTTCCGGGTCAACCGACCCCGCGGCTTTCCCCGGCCTTTATTCGATGGTTCGCGGACATATAGACGCCCCATGGACGGCCCTGTACATGGCTTCATGATAAAGTCCTCAGACTAGGCGGATTGTTTTGTCCGGAGCGTACCGCCATCTCCCCTGCGTCATGCTTCTGCCATCACGCCTAGGCCTGCTCGTCCTGCTTACGTGCCACCTCGTCGTCCCCACTCAGGCCGCTTTCCGGGCGAGCACCCCTGCGCCGGTCATACCCATCGAGGACAGCGATGACGACGGCTTGGATGATGAATTGGAAGACCAGCTGGGCACCGATCCGCTCGAGGCAGACACGGATGCCGATAAGTGGAACGACCTCGACGAGCTTATCCACGGGACGGACCCCTGTGACCCGACGGACTATCCACGGTTCGTGGAATCCGGTGTCGGACGAATCACCCCTGCCCTCCGCATGCACCGGTTACGAGCCATCGAACTTTCTGGCGGCCTTGCGAAGCCGACCTCTCGGCCGGCACCGGACACGCGCGAAGGCTCCTTCAGCCTTCGCTACTACTACCTCCCAGGATGGCTGCCCGACCTGGCGGCGGAGGTGAAGCGTTCCGACCTGGCCGAGGGCTCCTATTTCCTCCTCTGGAATCATGAGGTCAGCCAGAACCCCTTGGAACTACGGCAGCATTACGTGGTCACGATCCGCCGCGATGACGGCAAGATCATCGGCGAGTGGCGGACTCCTGCGGACGTGGACCAGCGTAGACGGACGGCCGGCGTGGCCTTCACCCTGACGGCGGAAGATCATCTTCGCCCTCTGACCATCTCCCTCCTGCCGGAAAGCGGGGCGAGGATGCAGTACCGCGTGAGAGATTTCGGCGTGGTGCCGGCCGGACTCGAAGTCGACGCGGACCGGGATGGCATCATCCTCGCCGGCGAACGCCCGCCCTCGGGCCGAGCCCTCCGTCACTGGGTCAATGATGACGATGATGTCGGAGACTGGCAGGAGCAGGCCGACCTGCCCGGACTCATCGGAGCCCGGGCCGACCACGCCCAAGCAGGTGTCGACGGGCAGCGCGACCTCGTCGACTTCATCCCGCTTAATCTGGCCCTCGGCACGGCCGTGCGCCTGCTTCGTCCGGAGGATGGCTACAAATACGTCCTGAGACAGGCGGATCGGTGCGTCCAGGCCGTCCCCACCTCCCTCACTCGGGCGACGGTCGGCGCCCTCCATCGCAACGACGAACTAGCGGTCTTCGGTCCCTCGCTCGACGGGCCTTGCGCCGCCGCGGAAGTCCTCCAGCCGGACGCCCAGGGTGCGTTCGAGCTCCCGGCTGAATTCCTCCGGCACGTCTCCCGTAAAGAACACGGCGTCCTCTTGCTCGAGTGCACTCGCCCCTCAGTCCACCCGTTGCAGCTCGAAATTCTTCAGGACGAGCGAGTCGTCGTCAGCCTGGAACTGCCGATGGCGATCAGTTCGGTCGAGTCGATGTACCGGCATGTCGAACTGACCGGCCTCGCCCGATCCTTCGAAGGCCAAGCCGTGCCTTCCAAGGAAGTGCCGCGCCCGACGTCGAACGACGATCCGACCGGTTTGCCGGATAAGGAGACCTCCACGCGCTGGGTCGTGATGCTCCACGGCTACAGCGTCTCGGCGCAATCCGCCCGCGGCTGGCATGCGGAGACTTTCAAGCGACTGCGCGCCCTCGGCAGCAACGCCCGTTTCGTAGGCGTGACCTGGAACGGCGACACCGGGCTGGACTATCACCAGGCCGTCTTCCAGGCCTTCCAGGCGGGCGATGGGCTTCCCCGCGCCCTCCGCTTCGTCGATGAGACCCGTACGACGCTGGTCGCGCACAGCCTCGGCAACGTCGTGGCGTGCCAGGGCGTGCAAGCGGGCTTCACCCCAGCGCATTTCTATCTGCTGAATGCGGCCCTGCCGCTCGAAGCGATCGCTGGCGAGGGTATCACCCATGCCTATGCGGCCGACATGACCGAAGCGTCCTGGCGTACATACCCTCGCAGGCTGTACGCCTCCGATTGGTCCAAAGTCCACGTCTATGGCCATCGCCGCCACGGCTATGCCTGGCCGAACTGCTTCTTCCGCGTGCGGCAGCTTCGCGACGTCATCAACTGCTTCTCCGCCGGCGAAGACGTGACCAACTGCCCTCCGGCGATGACTTCGGCCTCCGTCTTGGCCACGCTTTGGGCCGGGCGCTCGATCGACTACGGGGTCTGGAAGACTCAGGAGCTCCTCAAGGGCGTCGGCTGGACACGTTCGCTCGGCGCCCTGCCGATGGAGCGCTCTCAGGGAGGCTGGGGATTCAACCCCGCCTGGCGTGGCCGGTTCATCCCGAGCGGACCGGACAGGCTGCTCGGCGGACGCTATGAACTCCTCTCACCCGCCGTCGCCGCCCGGATAACCGACGCTCAGTTGCGGACGCACCCGTTCTTCCGCCCGTTCGAACAGCGGTGGCTGCACCTACGCCCGATCGCACCAGGCTCGCCGTTGGCCGACATGCCGAAGATGCGCTACGACCTGCTCGCCCGGGCCCTGCCCGCGCTGAGCCCCGCCGCCGGGTCGACGCCCTTCCCGCGCCTCGGTGGCAATTCATCGGTCATGAACTACGACCTCGAGAACCAAGGTCGCCCGATCGGCGGAAGCTGGCCGGCGACGGGACATGGCTCACCGCTGACCCGTGACCGTTGGCTGCATAGCGATTTCAAGAATGTCGCCCTGCCCTATGTCTACCCATTATTCCAGACAATGATCAACCGAGGGTCCCTGCGATGAGGCAGCTCGTCGTTGGTTATCTCCTGCTGACTCTCGGCGGGCTCGCGGGCGAAAGAACCGTCATCATCAATGACGAAGCAGGCCGTCGCCTCCCCGGCGCCGAGATCGAAGCAGTCCTGACCCCGGCGGAAGATCCCCGGCTCTCCAGCGTGGCGGTCCGGGCCGGCGCAACCGACGCGGCCGGCCGTTTCCGTTTCGACGCAGACGACTCGTTGATCCTGACCCGCGTCCGGGCCAGACACGCGGGGCACTTTTCCGCGGACGCCGATCATCGCCATGGACTCGGTCGAGCCACGCAACCGGTCGAGCTCATGCTGACGTTGCCTCGGATGACGGAAGGCGTGCCGCTCCATTACCGCGAAATCCGCCTCACCGGATTACCCGCCGGCCGACGGATTGGCTTCGATGCGGAAGCCGCGGATGCGGTGGCGCCATGGGGAAAAGGACGCGTCAGTGATTTTGAGTTCACGATCGATAGCCAGCAGGTCGGCTGGACGGAGTCCCCGGAAATCCTGGCCGAGCTCCGGCGCTCTGCCGAAGGCAGGCGGATGGATGACCAAGAATGGGCCGAGAGCTATGGGCACTTCCGTGGCACCCTGCGCGTGTCTTTTCCTCGGAGTGGCGATGGTCTCCGTACGTCGCCGGCTTTCTGGCCCTACTGTCGTCTCAAGATGCCAGCGTTGGCGCCGGCGGAGGGTTACGCGAGCGAGAGGACCTTGGCTTTCGATACGCTTCCTGGAGCCGAATCGCCGACGGCCACAACTGGCCACTATCTGCGACTCCGTAGTCAGCTTGGCGACGGCGACCAACCGATGTCCGCCCACTACGCCAAGATACAAGGGCGCATCGAGGCCGGGCCCGGACGATTGGCGTTCCGATTTTATTATAATCCGCGGGTCGGCGATCGGCGGCTGGCCTTCGACCTGCGGAATAACCTCCTGCGCCCCGCACCGTCCGCTACGCCCGAGGAGCGTGAGCGCCTCCAGGCCTACGAACCCTGAACCTCCAGAGGGGGGCTTACGGCTTGCTCGGACCCTCTTTTGACAAAGAATACTCACACCCAGCCTTTCTCTCCCAACCGCTTACCGCCAACCGCTTACCGCCAACCGCTAACCGCCCTCACCTTACTCATGCGCCTCCTCAACCGTTCCCTCCTCTCCCGCACCCTGCTCCTCGCCGCCGCCACGCTTTCCGTGGCCGTCGCCTCCGCCGCTCCCGACGACGTCCATCCGGTCGGCAACACGACCAACGACTCTTGGATCAACAGCGTGTCGGGCGACGGCCTGACCTCCGTCGGGCGAACCACCATCAATATCGGTCCGGGCTTCATGAACGCCTTCAAGCTCGTCGGCGGCAATTATATCGCGCTGAATCCGTCCACGGGTCATCAGAACGCCATCGCGACGGCCGTGTCCGCCGACGGATCACTGGTAGTCGGCTTCTCCATCGACGGCTCCGCCAACAATCAAGCCGTCTCGTGGACCGGCACGAGCGCCACGCTGCTCGACGCCTTCAGCGCTTTCTATTCCTCCGAGGCCACCGCGGTCTCCGCCAACGGCGGTACGATCGTCGGCTGGGGCCTGAACTCCTCGACCTTCGTCGAAGAGTCTTTTTATCATCGCTCGGGTAGCCTGACTAATTTCGGTGGGGCCATCTTTGCCGGTAACGCCAGCAAGGCGACCGGGGTGTCCGCGGACGGCAACACCATCGTCGGCACCGTCGCCAATAACTTCTTCGGGCCCTCGATGATGAACGGATTCATCTACGACGTCGGCGGCACCTCCACGGTCGTCGCCGCCGCCTCAGCCATTCCGGCATTCAGTAACGACGGCCTTGCCTTCACCCAGCTGACTGCGATCTCGGGCGACGGCCAGGTCGCCATCGGCCGCGCCTCCAGCGGCCTGAGTTCCTCGGATGCTCAGGCGTTCAAATACACCGTCACCGGAGCCGCTTACGCCGCCCTTGGTACGCTCGGCGGCAATTGGTCGGTCGCCAACGCGATCAATAGCGACGGCTCGGTGATCGTCGGCCAAGCCGGCAACACCGCGGGCCGCGAAGAAGCCTTCGTCCACCAAAGCGGCACGATGACCGGCCTCGGCTTCCTCCAGGGCGGCATCAGCTCCAACGCGACCGGCGTCTCCGCCGACGGTACCGTCATCGTCGGCTATGCCGACGCCGGCTTCGGCCGCATCCACGGCTTCGTCTACGCCAACCAGACCATGCTCGATGCCGACGAATGGCTCCGCTCCCTCAATGGCCCCGGCAGCCTGACGGCGTCAGGTTACAATCTCACCCTGCTGGCCCTCGAAGGCGCCCACCACCGCCCGCTGATGTCCTATGACGCCATGGGCAAGCAGACCCAAGTCTGGGCGACCGGCGATTTCGGCGCCTCCTCCCGCCAGACCGACCGCCGCTCCTCCTTCGGCGAAGTCGGCGCGAGCCAGACCTACGGCGAGACGGTCGTCGGCGTGGCCGTCGGCACGGCCATGCAGACCCAGGACCTCCTCTTCGGCGGCAACGCCAAGATCACCGGCCAGACCTTCCTCGCCGAAGTCGACACCCGCCTCGCGGACAAGGAAAGCATCGTCTCCCTCCTCGTCATGCGCGGCCAGTGGGACGCCCGCACGGCCCGTGGCTACCTCACCGGCGCCGGCACCGAGCTCTCCCGTGGCGAGACCGACCTGGATACGACGACCGTCCGCGTGCGCTACGACGGCCCGACCCAGAAGTTCATCAGCAACTTCACCGCCGCACCCTACGCTTCGTTCGCCGTGACCCGCACGAACGTCGATGGCTTCGCCGAGAGCGGCGGCTCCTTCCCCGCCACCTTCAACGCCACGAGCCATACCGCGCAGGAAGGCCGCCTCGGCCTGCTGACCAAGTTCGTCGCCGGCCCCGCCACCACGCTCCGCCTCACCGCCGAGTGGATCCACCGCTTCGACGACGCCGGCGACGGCCTCAGCGGCGTGAATCAGACGACCTCCGGCGCCTTCGCGGTCGCGGGCCTCGCCCCGACCAAGGACCAGGCCCGCTTCGGCTTCGACGTCGACTACAAGCTCTCCGCCGACACCCTGCTCAACTTCTCGGTCCATGCCGCCGGCTTCGGTCAGGCCCATGACGTCGCCGGCTCGCTGAGCCTCCGCCGCGGGTTTTAAAAGGCAGGGTCGGGACCGCGTCACGACCTAGCAAGCCGCCCACAAGGGCGGCTTTTTTATTTCAGGTAGGGACGTGATGACATCACGGCCGCACTTCGCCGCAGGGCGAACCCTAGGTAGGGCGCGGCGTAGCCACGCCCCCTACCCGTATCAGGGGGTGGCGGTTGGCGGTTAGCGGTTGGGAAATCACGCGAACTCAAGTCAGACTCTCTGATCCTCTTTCATATCTAGCCCTGGCCCGAGCCCTGGCCACAGCCCTAATTCATCTCAGCCCTCTCCCATTCAATTCAGCCCTAAACGCAGTCCTCCATTCAATCCTCCCTGCGTGCCTCCCTTGTCAACTTGTCCACCGGCCAACTCGTCAACTAACGGCGCCTCTCCACCGGCCAACTGGCCAACCGATCAACAGATCGACTTTCGGAAGCTTACGCTTTCGTCGCCTGCTGCTTCCGACGACGGCGGATGGCGGCGGCCGCCAAGGCCAGGGCGCCCAGGCCGAAGCCGTAGGTCGAGGGCTCGGGCACGGCGGTCAGCGTGATGGCTCCCGTGCCTTGGTTCCAATCGATTGACCAGAGTCCGGCGTTGGAGGTGGCTCCGCCCGTGTAGGTGAATTGAGACAGGTCGAACTGGAAGACGTCGCTGATGTTCAGGCCGCTGCCGAGCAGGACGCCGGAGGATCCCGTCTGCACGGAAGCGAACTCGAAGGTCCGGATGGAAGAGACGCCGTTCGGAGGCCCGAAGTTGAGCGCGTCGCCGATCGTCACGCCGTCGGCGGTCAGCGAGTTGATCTTAAGCGTGATCTTATTGATGGAGCTCGCGCCGGTCAGGTCGAGGCTGCCGGTGATCACCATCTTGTCGTAGCCGCCGACACCGGGGCCGGCCTGGGCATCCTGCACTTCCCAGAGGAAGGTGGTGTTGCCGGCGATCGTCATCGAGGCGGCCGTCATGATCCCTGGAGAATTACCCGGAGCGATGGTCGAACCGGCGGCGGCCGTGACCGCGCCGACCGTGCCCGAGCCGCCGAGCCGGGAGCCCGTGGCCAGGCTCACGTTGCCGATGCTGCCGCCAGTACCGACGGAGAGCATGCCGGCATTTTCCGGGAGCGTGAAGTTGACCGAGCCGGCATTGACACTGGCGCCGATCGTGAGCGTGCCGCTGCCCTGCTTCTCGAAGTTCGCGGTGGTGCCGCTGCCGGAGGCGACCACCGGGGCGTTGCTGAACACGACGTTGTTGCTGCCGAGGTTGAGCTTGGCGGTCGTGCCCGCGACGATCTCCAGCTTGGCCCCGGTCGTGTTGCCGGCTTCCCAGCGGATCGTGGCGTTATTGGCGACGGCGAGGGTGGCCCCGGAAGGCAAGGAGGCGTTCTCCAGGCCGATGGTCGCGCCCGCGGCCGCCTCGATGCGGACGTCGTTCTTGAAGCGATTGGCGCCGGTGCCGATGACCCAGGTGCCGGTGCCGTTGATCGCGAGGTTGGCCAGGCCGGTGTTGCCGTCGACCAGGCTGGCCGCGAAACGGTTGGTGCCGACGTTGTTCGCCGTGAGCGTGAGCGCGGGGGCCTCGCCGGTGGTGGCGAGCTGGGAAGCCGACGTGAATTCCAGCGTGCCCGCGCCCGTCGCCGCGATGCCGGCCGAACCGCCGATGGTGAAGCTGCGCGTCGTGACGGCGGAAGTGCCGCCGTTGAACTCGAGCGTGGAGCCGGAGCTGAGGACGAGTTTGGTGGGGTCGGAGAGACTGGTGATGCCGAGCGGGCTGGCGGCGGTCCCGTTACCGAAGTCGGCGATGGCGATGGTGCCGCCGCCGGTGACCGAGGTCGCTCCGGTGTAGGTATTTTCCCCGGTGAGCTCCAGTCGGCCCGTATCCGCCTTCGCCAGCGTGACGCCGACTCCCTCCAGCACCACGTCCAGCGTGCCGGTGGTGGTCGGAAGCGAGGAAGCCGCAAAAGTACCGCCCGTCAGGACGGCACCGTTGGCCAAGACGATCGCGTTACTGATGGTCTGATTATTCAGATCCAGCGTGCCACTGGCGCCGACATTGACGGTACCGGAACCAAGCGAACCATTGTGGCCGATCTTGATGGTACCGTTGTTGATGGTCGCTCCGGCGAAGGTGTTGGCCACGGAGAGCAGCAGGGTTCCCGTGCCGTCCATCGTCAAGGAACCGAGTCCGAGATTCAGGCTGAGCGTGCTGATCGTGACATCGCCGGCCCCGCCGATGGTCAGGTTCTGGTCCGTGCTCGTGACGCCGCCCGCGAAGGTGACGGCGGAATCGACGGTCAGGGTGCGGGCCGCGGCGCCGAGGCCGACCGCGCCGCCGAAGGTCAGCGCGCCCGTGAAGGTCGTGGCTGCGCCGAGGGCGAGATCTCCGCCGATGGTGACGTTGTTGGCGAAGGTGCGGGCCGTGGCGCCGTCGCTCGTGAGCCTGCCGGCGTCGAGGGTCAGCGAACCGCCGCCGAAGGCATCGGCGTGGCCGGCGCGGACCGTGCCGGCCGAGAGCGTCATGCCGTCGCTGAAGGTGTTGTCGCCGGAGAGCGTCAGGGCGCCCGCGCCCGCCTTGACCAGGCCGCCGGCGCTGACGATGCCCGCGAACGTGACGTCGGAATTGATCGTCAGCGTGCGCGTGACGGCGCCGAGGCCGATGGTGCCGTCGAAGGTCAAGGCACCGGTGTGCGTCGTGGCCGCGCCGAGCGTGATATTTCCGCCGAAGGTCACCTCGTTGGCGAAGGCGCGGGCCGTGGCGCCGTCGCTCGTGAGCGTGCCGGCGTCGAGGGTCAGGAAACCGCCGCCGAAGGCGTCGGCATGGCCGACACGGACCGTGCCGGCCGAGAGCGTCGTGCCGTCGCTGAAGGTGTTGTCGCCGGAGAGCGTCAGGGCGCCCGCGCCCGCCTTGATCAGGCCGCCGGCGCTGACGATGCCCGCGAACGTGACGTCGGAGTTTACCGTCAGCGTGCGCGTGACGGCGCCGAGGCCGATGGTGCCGCCGAAGGTCAGCGCACCCGTGAAGGTAGTGGCCGCGCCGAAGGTGACGGCGCCGCCGAAGGTCACCTCGTTGGCGAAGGCGCGGGCCGTCGCGCCATCGCTCGTGAGCGTACCGCCGTCGAGGGTCAGGAAACCGGCGCCGAGAGCGGCGGCATGGCCGACGCGGACCGTGCCGGCCGAGAGCGTGGTGCCGCCGCCGAAGGTATTGGCGCCGGACAAGGTCAGCGTGCCGTTGCCGGACTTGGTCAGCGAGCCGGTGGCACCCGAGACCACGCCCGCGAAGGTGCCGCCGCTGACGGTCAGCGCGGTCGTGCCGAGGGAGACCGTGCCGCCGTCGAGGGCGCCGATCGAAGCCGTGGCGCCGGTGAGGGCCAACGTGCCGGAAGTGAGCGTGGTGATAGTGGCGACGTCGCCGATGCTGGTCGTGCCGCCGGCGATGGTCGTGATGGTGGCGGCGCCCGAAATCGTGTTGGTGCCGCCGGTCACGGAGGAAGAGCTGAGCGAGCCCAGGGCGTTGGTGCCGGCGGTGATCGCGCCGGTGAGCAGGCCGCTGACGGTGACCGACGAAGACACGTCACCGGTCATCGAACCGGCCGAGACGGTGCCCGCGGTCACGTTGCCCGTGAGCAGGTTGGTGACGGTGACCGAGCCGCCGGAGACGTTACCGGTGAGCGAGCCCGCGGAAACGGTGCCCGCGGTCACGTTGCCCGTGAGCAGGTTGGTGACGGTGACCGAGCCGCCGGTGATGGCGCCGTTGAGCGAGCCCGCGTTGACCGTGCCGCCGGAGATGCCGGCGCCGAGGGTGCCGACCACCGTGACCGTGCCGACGGAGACGCCGCCGGTGATGTCGGCGTCGCTGCCGAAGCGGGTGGCGCCGGCCCCGGCCAAGGAGGCCAGGATGATCTTGGCGGAAGTGCCGGTGAAGTTGAGCGCGTTGGCCGTCGTGTTGGCGTTGGTGACCGCGCCCGAGATGTTCAGGCCGGTGCCGGAGAGGGTGGCCGTGCCCGAGGCGTTGAGAGCCAACGTGGCGGCGAGGTTGTAGTTCACCGCGGACAGGGTCGCACCGTTGATCTCGATGCCCGAAGTGCCGGCCAAGGAGCCGGCGGAGGCGGAGAGCGTGCCTGCCGAGACGGTGGTGGTTCCGGTGTAGCTGTTGGCACCGGAGAGGATGACGGTACCGACGCCGAGTTTTTCGATGCCGGCGAGGGCGTGATTTCCACTGATGTTGCCCGAGACGGTCAAGGTGCCGCCGACGCCGGTGATCAGGTCAAAGTTGGCGGAGACGTCTTCGCTGTTGGTGATGTTGCCCGAGTAGGTGGCGGAGGTGGCCCCGCTCTGCAGCTGGATGATCTTGAAGTTACCAGACGCGGCGACGGCCATGGCGTTGGCGACCGTGATGCCATTGGCGAGTTCGAGGGTGGCAGCTTGGCCGCCGAGGGTGACCGTGCCAGTGCCGAGCGCATTGTTGTGACCGACGATGACCGTGCCACCAGTAGCGCTGATGGTGACGCCGCCCGTGAAGGTATTAGCCGTGTCGAGAAGCAACGTACCGGTCGTGGACTTGGTCAGCACTCCACCTCCGTTGAGCTCGGCGAGGTTCCTGAGGGTGCCGGACTGGGCGTTGAAGGTGATGGGGGAGCCGGCGGTACCGATGTTGCCACCGGTCAGGTCCAAGGTGCCGCCGTCGAGGGTGATCGTGTTCGTCTCCGTGCCCGTTCCGTTCGTGTATTGGATGTTGCCGCCGACGGTGAGGGAACCCGTGCCGGTGATGGCGATGGTCGCGGTGGCGACGTTGTTGGCGTCCAGCGTGGTGGCGCCCATGGTGAGGTGCGTCGAACCGGCGAGGGTCAGCGAGCCGGCGCTGATGTTGAGGGCGGAGAAGGCCGAGTTGACCGTCGTCGCGGCGTTCGCCGTGGAATTCTGGGCTCCCATCGCGAAGGTCGTGTTCACGGTGGTGGCGCCTCCGGTGATGTTGAGGGTCGCATCGGTGTTGCTGCCGCTCGCGAAGCCGGCGGCGACGGTGTTCACGCCCATCGTGAGGGTCGTGATGGTGTTGGTGCCGCCGCTGATGTTGAGGGTCGAGACGGCGTCGCCCGAAGAGCTGCCGGCCGTCAGGGCGACGTTGTTGGTGCTCATCGTCACCGTACCGATGGTGACGGCGCCGCCGCCGAGGTTGGCCGTGCCGACCACGCTGCCCGTGGTCCCCGTGGTTCCCGTACGGGCCGCGATGCTCACAGTGGTCGCGTCCAGGGTGCCGGTATCAAAGGAGAAGGTGCCGTCGCCGCCGCCCGAGGTGAAGGCGCTACGACCTCCGACCGTGAGCGTTCCGAGCAACAGGTCGGCGGAGTGTCCCCTGAAATCGACCGTGCCGGCAGGGGTGGCGCCGGTGTTGAAGGATCCGTTGCCGACGTTCATCGCCGCGCGGGCGACGCCATCCAGCGCGCGAATCCTGACGGTCCCGGTGAGGCCGCCGAACTCCAGCAGACCCGAACTGCGGGCGATGCCGGAGGCCCCGATGGTGACGGTGTTCGCGTTGATCTCGTTGGTCCCGCCACCAAGCCTGATGGTCTGAAGGACACCGGTATCGGGGGAATCCGCGTTGAAGTTGGCGGCGTAAATGATGTTGTTCACCGCCAGACTCATGGTCGAACCGCCGACCGAAGTCCCGTTGGCATTAGTGGGCGAGCCGACACGGAAAGTGCCAGAGCCGAGATTGGCGAAGAAAGATCCCAGACCGTTCAGGTCCAAGGTCGCGGCGTTGGTGATGTTCGTAGTGCTGGCATTGCCGACCTGGAAGCCGAGATTGGTCGGCGCGCCGACGTCGCCGACCTTGAAGGTGCCGGCGCCGGTGATGGTCAGCTTCGTCGTGGAGTTGGCCGATGCATTGTAGCCGATCGTGACGGTCCGATCTACTTGCAACGTCTTCCCCGCCCCGATCGTGATCGTATTGGCCGTGGCGTTGTCCGTCTGGACCAGCATCGAGCCGCCGAAGCGGGCGCTGGCGGCGCTCAGGTCCAGCGAGTACGCGGCCGTGCTGCCGGCGGAGGCTCCGAGATTGAGCGCGTTATTGACGCCGGTAAGGACCTGATCGGCGGCGTAGATGAGCGTGCCTTCGTTCAGCGTAGTCGCGCCTCCGTAGGTATTCGCACCACCCAAGGTGAGCGTACCCGCGCCTGCCTTTTCGAGGTTGAAAGTGTTCAGGCCGTCATCGATCACGCCATTCACCGTCAGATTACTGGCGATGACGTTGACCGAGATGTTCGCCCCCAAGGTCACGGCGCCCGCACCCATCACGAGGTCGTGGGTGCCGAGGAAGGTGAAGCCTGCGTTCCAGGCCTGGGCGACGTTCCCTCCGAGCGTTAGCGGCGCGCCGGAAACATTATTGAGGATGCCGCCATTGAGGGTGAGCGTCCCACTGCCGAGCGCGTTGGCATGACCGAGCCTCAGGCCAGCTCCTACGGCCATGGTGACGCCGCCGGCGGCCCCTGCGTTGTCTCCGTTGAGCGTCAGGACGCCGTTGGTGATCTGGGTGAGTCCGCCGTAAGTGTTGGCGCCGCTCAAGGTCAGGACGCCGACGCCGGATTTCGTGAACCCGAAGGTGGCGGCGCCGTCACCGATGGCTCCGCCGACGGTGAGGTTGTTGCCCGCGCTGAGCGTCACGTTGTCGCCGAGTGTGACCGCACCCGCGCCGAGGTTCAGCGTATTGGTGCCGGTGAAGGTGAAGTTGCCGTTCCAGTTCTGCGCGTTGTTGCCGGCGTTGACGATCGCGGCCGCACCGGTGTCGAGGGTGGTGCCGGCGCCGATGCTGAACGTACCGATGCCGAGGGCGCCGTCGTTACCGATGACCAGGGTGCCCGCCGCCAAGACGAGACCACCAGAGCCGGTGTTGCTTCCGCTGAGCGTGAGCACGCCCGCGCCGGTCTTGCTGATCTGGTGGCCGATGGTCACGGCGCCGCTCACGACCAGCGAAGAACCATTGGCGCCACCGCCGACGACTTCCCAGCTCTGGATGGCTCCGGTCGCGATCGGCGCGCCGATGGTGATCGCGCCGGCGTCAGCCGGGACGGAGATGCCGTTGTTGGCGGAGGCGGGAGTGAGGGTCAGGATCCCGGAGCTCCCTTGGTTGACCGCGACGGCGGTGACGCCGCTGGGGTTGGCCGTGAACTTCAGGCTGTCGGCGGTGAAGTTGCCGTCGAGCGTGGTGGTGAACGTGGGGCCGACGGCGGACGTGGCCGCGAAGACCAGCGTGTCGGTGGCCACCGGGAGCGCCCCGAGGTCCGTCGTACCGGCGAGGTCGCTGGCCCAATTGGTGTCAGCCGCGTTATTCGCGCCCCAGGAGCCGCCGACGACGTCTCCCTTCCAGTAGACGAGGTTCAGGAGGCTCGTCGTGAGTCGCAGGGTCTGGCCCGCGTTCACGGTGGTGAAGTTATAATTCAGGCCGGAGGGCGCGAGGCCAAGGACGTAGTCGGCGGCGTTCAACGTGCCCGCGCTGACGGAGAGGAGGTCGTAAGAGCCGGCGCCGAGGGTGCCGAGGGCGTTGAAGTTCAGGGAGACCGTCGGGGCGATGGCCGCGGTGCCCGTGAGGCTGAGGACGTCGTTGACGCCGGTGGCGCCGAGGTCGAAGCCGAGCGAGCTGCCGTTGGCCAGCGTGAGGCCGGTGATCGCCATGGTCGTGGCCGCGCCGTCGTAGAGATTGAGCGTCGCGCCGGCGGACACGGCGAGGGCGCCCGCGCCGCTCGCGGTGAAGCCAGCATTGAGCACGCCCGCGTTGACGGTCACATTGCCACCGTTGAGGTTGGTCGAGCCGGTGACGGCGACGGTGCCGAGGCCGGTCTTGGTCAGGTTGGCCGCCGCGGAGGTGATTATCCCGCCCTGCAGGACGAGCGTGCCGGCGGCGTCCGAGGCGTTGAGCGTGGCGCTGCTGCTGCCGATGGTCATCACCTGGTTCGCGGCCAAGTTCACGCTGGTCGAGCCCGTGTAGCTCAAAGTGCCGCCGTTGAGCGTGAGGGTATTGGTGGCGGAGGCGTCGCCGAGCTGGTTGCCCGCGGAGAAAGCCAAGGTACCGCCCGTGACGCTGGTCACGCCGGAATAGGTGTTGGCTCGGGAGAGGGTCACGGTGTCCGCCGTGGTCTTGTTCAGGCCGACCGCTCCGCCGAGAATCGCACTGACGGAGCCGTCGCGCAGGTCGTAGGCAGCGGTGGAGGTCAGCACGCCGGTGGTGCCGGTGATGGCGCCGCCCCGGAGCGAGACGACGGCGACCGTGTCGTTGAAGGTCGCGATATCCAAGGTCCCGCCCGCGATGGTGACGTTGCCGGCATCGGCCAGGACGTTGTTGGCGCCGAGCGCGAGGGTGCCGTTGTTGACATTGGTCCCTCCGGCATAGGTATTGGCTCCCGAAAGCGTGAGCGTGCCAGCTCCGACCTTGGTGAGTCCGCCCGAAACATTACCCGCGTTCAAAGTGACCGCGCCGAGCGTGGCCTGGGTCGCGTAGACGCTGGCGTTGTCCACGAAGCTCACCGTCAGCGTATCCGTAACGAGATACCCCGTGCCCGGATTGGTGATCGTGAGGCTGCCGATCTTGAAGGTGCCGTTGCCGCTGCCATCGTCGACCATGTTGGCCATCGCCGTGGCGCCGGAGCCGGTGCCGCCGGAGATGCGGACGAGGGGGGCGCCGATGTAGCCCGTTCCTTCGGTGCTCACCGCGATGCTTTGGACGCCCAGGTCGGCCGGCGCCCGCAGGGGAGAAGGAATGGTCGAATTCAGGCCGTTGGTATCGACCGTCAGTCCGCCGGCGTAGACGAACGCCCCGCTATTGGCCGTCAGGGTGTTGTTGGTGTTATTGAAATTGATCAGGTTCGCGGTGGCCTGGTTGGTGACGATCGTGCCGCCGTTGAGATTGAACTGGACGAAATTGTTCGCGGCGCCCGAAGTGGTGCCGTTCGTGATGCCGCCTGAGGCCGTCCGGATGGTGCCGCCCGTGAGCAGGTTGAGCACGTTGGTCATGTTATCCCGCGCGGCGTTATCTCCGCGATTGAGGAGGATCGTCGAACCCGTCGCCGCGATGAAATCGGCGCTGTCACGGACATTCACGACCGAGGTGGACCCTGCGTCATTGACCCCCATGGCGAAGTTGGTGCCCGAGTTATAAACCCCGCCTGCGAGGTCGAGAAGCACGGTGCCGGAGCCGTGGCCGACCGTGGTCCAAGTAGTGATGTTCACCACGCCGCCCGTCTGCCGGAAGATGCCCGACCCGGCGGAGGCCACATTCGAAAGAGTCAGACGGCTCATGCTCAGCGAACCGCCGCTCAGCTCGTAATAGCCGTAACCCGTGCTGGCGTTACCCAAGCTGAAGACGCCGTTCCCGTCCCCTGCGGTCAGGGCCACGGTGCCGCCGGTCTGGTAAGCAGCGCCCGCCGCCGCCGTGGCATTGGAACCGAAGTCCATGTCGACGGTGGTGATCGAAGCGCCGGAGCCGATCAGGAGCATGCCGCGCGTATTGGCGGCGGAACCCGTCGTGAACTGTCCGGCGGACATCGTGGTCGGGCCCGTGACCATCGAAAGTCGGCCGCCGTTCACCGTGAAATTACCCGTATTGGTGTTCGTCCCGCTGAGGGTCAGCATGCCGGTGCCGGTCTTGGCCAAGCCGAGCCCGAACGAACCGCCGTTCTGCAGCGTGCCGCTGAAGGTCGTGCTGGTGTTGTCGCCGCCGACGGTGAGCGTCCGGGCGTTGGCCGTGCCGCCGTTCTCCACCGTGCCGGCGCCGGCGAGGGACCCGATGGTGGCGTCGAAGTTGTTCAGGCGCAGGATGGCGCCGGCGCTGACGGTGTGCGCGGAGGCATTACCGAGGCCTTGGGCGATGCCGGCCTGGAGGACGCCGTCGGCGACGGTCGTCGTGCCAGAATAGGTACTTCCCGCCACGGCGAGAGTCAGGATGCCCGCGCCGGTCTTCTCGAGATTGAAGGCGCCGGTGATGACGCCGCTCACGGTGAGGGCGGAGCCGTTGGCGCCGCTACCGACGACGTTCCAGCGCTGGTTCGCACCGAGGGCGACCGGGGCGCTGATGGCGACGGTGCCAGCGTTGGCGGCCACGTCGATGCCATCGGTCGCCACGGCGGGCGTGATGGTGAGGGAGCCTGCCGAGATCACGCCAGGGGCGATGGTCACGGAGGTGACGCCGCTCGGATTGGAGGCGAATTCCAGATCCTTGATGCTGAAATTCGAGTTCAGGGAGGTGACGATCGTCGGACCGCCGGCGGTATTGGCGCTGAAGATGACGCGGTCGTTGAGGCCGGGCAGGCCGTTGGCGTTGGTGCCCACCAGATCGGTGGCGAAATTGCTGGCGAACCCGAGATTCGCCGACCAGTTGCCGTCGCCGAGCGCGTTGGACCAATAAAGATCGGTGGTGAAGGCGGTGACGCTGAGGCGGACGACGGTATCGCTGACGGTCAGCGTGCGGCTGCCGCCGGCGACGGTGAGATTCCCCAGAACGTAAGTCGCTCCGCCCGAAGTCAGGCCGCTGGCGGCGGTGAGCACGTCATAATCGCCGGGGCCGGAACTGCTGAGGCCGGTCAGGTTCAACACGACCTCGCCGCTCACCACGGCGGCGGCGGAGGAGGAGATGCGGTCGTACGCGGAGAGGGAACCGAGCTCGAGGCCGAGCACGGCGCTGCCCGCACCGGACGCGCCGAGCGTCAGGACACCGGAGCCGAGATTAAGGGCCTGGCCGACGGAGTTGACCAGATTCAGGGTCGCTCCGCGGGCCACGGTGACGGCCGAAGTCGCGAGAGCGGCGGCGGGCGAGCCGGCGAGATTCAACGTACCAGCGTTCACGACGGTGGGGCCGGCGTAGCTGAGGATCGTACCCGAGAGCGTCAGGCTGCCGACGCCGGACTTCGTAAGACCGAAGTTGTTCTGGTTCGCGCCCGCGCCCCCGAGATTGCCCGCATAGGTGCTGGTCGTCGACTGATCGACCGTGAGGACGGAGGCCGCCGCGTCACCGGCGACGATCGAACTGGTGCTCGCGCCGCTGAGCTGGCTCACGGTCTGGTTCGCGGCGCCGGTACCGGCGCCGAGCGCGAGGGTGCCGTTGTTCGCCAAAGAAAGGGCGCCGCTGCCGATGGCGCCGGATACGCCGAGCGCGAGGGTGCCGGCATTGACGTTGGTCCCGCCCGTGAGCGTGCTGGCCGCATTGAGCGTGAGCACGCCGACGCCTTCCTTGGTCAACGAACCGGAGCCGGAGCCAAGCGCATTCGCGAAGGCGACGTTGTTGCCGTTGGTGTCGAAGGTGGCGCCACCGGTCCCAAGGACCACGGTGCGAGCCGAGATGTCGAAAGTCGCGCCGGTCGCCCAACGCAGGCCGCCGCCGAAGAAGTTCAGATTGCCTGAACCCAGATTGCCGAGCGCGCTGGCTTCGATCAGGCCTTGGTTGAAGAACGTGCCGCCGGCGTAGGTATTGCCGGTGAGTCCATTGAGGACCAAGACGCCGGCGCCGCTCTTGGTCAACGCCGCCGCCGAGGTGGTCAGCGGAGAGCCGAGCGTGAACTGGTTATTGGTGACAAAGACGACGTACTCGTTGTTCGTCAAGGTCGTGATACCGGCGAAACCGGTGAGCGCGGTGTTATTGGCGGCGACCCCGGCGGAAAGCAGCGCGCCGGAATTCAGCACCAGGGTGTCCGTGCCAGGGCCGGTGACGGTCACCTCCCCGGAGGCGGAGTCGATGGCCAGGGCGTTGATGGTCTTGGACCCTCCGCCGGCCGCCGCGACCGTGCCGGTGGTGTTGAAACGCAGGTTGCTGACCGTGGAGGCCGCCAGTCCGTCGTAGCCGGCCGCGTTGAAGACATATTCGGCGTCGGCACCGGTCGCGGTGGAAAGAGGCCGCAGGCGGCCCGCATTATGACGCACGAAAGAGTTGCCTACGTCGGCGGCGGTAGGCGCCCCCGTCGTGGCTTGTCCGATCATGTAAGGGAAGATGCTTCCCGTCGTCGTGCCGTCCGCGCTGCCGCCGCCCACGGGTGCGTTGACCCCGGTGGGGACGGTGGTGATGACGATGCGACCGCCGGTGTCGGCGATGAGCACGGAGCCATAGGCGATGCTGCCGAGATTACGGCCGACGACGAGGGTGGTCGCGTTGTTGGTGCGGCTGATCGCATCGGCCGCGGCGCCCAAGGTGAGCGTGCCGAAACGGGTCGCGGTGCTGCCGGTGTAGTCCGCGGCGATGACGTTATGGCCGGCCCCCAGGATGACCGAGCCGATGGACTCGGAATTGCTGCCCGAATTCTCGCTGTCACGGAAAAACAAGCCCAGCCCGGGGGCGGTGTTGTTGAGCGTGATGACGGCCGTGTTGACGATGCGGTCCGGCGAGTTGTTGTTGTCGTGGTTGATATGCAGCTGGCTGCCGGGATTGGCGATCGTGATCACCGTGGAGCCGATTCGGCCGCTGTTGTCCCCGTTGCCGCTCAAGCGGAACTGACCACCCAGGACAAGGAGCGGCCCGGTGAAGGTGGCGCTGGAATTGATGTTGATGGTGAGCGTGTTGGCGCCGTCCTTGATGAGCGTTCCCGTCCCGCTGATGAGGCCGGAGTAAGTCTGGTCGCTCGTCTGATTCAGACGCAGGGTGAAGGCGCTGATGTCGATGGTGGTCTGCCCCCCTTGCGCGCTCTGACCGCCGACGATACCGCCCACCGTCTCGTTCGCCAGGAGCTGGAAGGTCGAAGCCCGGTTGCTGTTGATATTGAGCAACGAAGTGTCGCCGATCGCGTTACCGCCTTCGACCTGCAACGTACCGGCCTTGAGGTAGGTCACGCCGGTGAAATCGTTGTTCGCGCTGGCAAGCTTGAGGATCCCGTCGCCTGATTTGGTGAGGATGAGCGCGCCGCCGATGGCGGAAGAAACGGTGAGCGGTCGGGACGGCGTGGTGACGTCCGTGGTGAAGATCAGCTCATTATCGGCGCCGGAAACCAGGCGGCCGCCGGTGAGGCTCGGGGCGACCGTGGACCCGCCGCCTGCGGAGGTCTGCAGCACGCCGCCGGAAATAATCGTGAGCACGCGTCCGTCGGCGATGGTGACGGCGGAATCCGCGGCCGAATTGAAGCGCAGCGAATTGATGCCGATATCCTGCGGGACGATGCCGGAATACCCCGAAACCCCGTCGGTGACGTTCTCGGCGACAGCCCAGGTGGTGATGTCCGATTTTGTCGCGGACGTGACGAGCACGACGCCGCCGGTGCCATCGTTGGCGGCGAAGTTCGTGAGCCCCGCGACGTTGGCGGCGGTGGCCCAGCCGCCAAGGGTGCCGTTGACGTTGGTCGAGGTGGTCCGGATGCCGTTCGTCGAGTCTTGGGTTCCGGCGGGGAGATTGAAGCGGACCGTGCCGGCGGAAGTGGCGCGGGTGAACGCACCCAGGCTGAGGACGATTTTCTGGGAGCCTCCCGGCACGAGGCGGACGACGCCGAAACCACCGCTGGCGAGGGTCGTGCCGGCCACCTCCTGCGCGGTGGCCGCGGAGGCGTTGCCAAGCAGGGTGAGATTGCCGCCACCGCTGAGCGCGAGGGAACCAGCGGAGCCCAGCTTCGAAGTGTTCAGGACGGAGTAATCCAGGAAAAGACCGCCGGTCGTAAGGGTGGTGTTGCCAGTGTAAGTGTTCGTGCCGGCGAAAAGGAGGTTGCCGAAGCCGATCTTGCTCGGGCCAAAGGCGCCCGAGGCGGAAATCGGGGCCGACACGATGAGCTCGGCCTGATCGGCGCCCACGAGGGAGCTATCGCTGACATTGAAAGTGCGGCTGGCGTTCAGGGAGATGCGCCCCGTGCCCTCGGCCATGATGGTGGCCGGACGATTGCCGGTCGAAGCGCCCGTGCCGGTGTAAGTGGTGTTCGCCGCACCGAGGGTCAGGACGCCGTCGTTTTCGATGAGGACCGAGGCGTCGCTGGTCACGGTCGCGTTGGCTCCGTAGAAACTCAAGGCGGTGGTAGCCGAACCGTTGGCCCCCAAAGTCTGGCTGAAGCCGGCGCCGATCACCAGACGCGCGACGCCTCCGGCGACGTTCGCGATCGTCATCGAGGCGTTGGTCGCCAAGGGATTATTGGACGCGATGCGCAGGATGCCCGACTGGAAATCCGCGGTGCCCGTCCAGACGCTGGACGTGCTGCTGGAGAGGGTCATCGTGCCCGAACCGACTTTTTTCAACACGTTGCCGATCGCTCCGTTCAGCCTGCCCGAAAAGATCGTCGAAGTGTTATCCCCCCCGACGGTCAGCGTCCGCGTCGAAGTCGTGGAACCCGTGGTCACGATGCCGGAGCCGGCCAAAGAACCGATCGTCTCGTTGCCGGTGGTGATATCCAGGGTACCGTTCGCGCCGACGGTGACCGGGCTGGTGTCGGTGAGTCTGTCCGCGGCCGCGATGCTCAGGGTGCCGGCATTGATGAAGGTCGGGCCAGTGAAGGTGGCGGCCGCATTGATGCTCAGGACGCCGAGACCAGCCTTAGTGAGACCTCCGCCCCCGCTGATGACGCCGGACAGCGTCAAGGTGGCGGCGGAGTCGGTGACCTCGATCGTCGCGTTGCCACCGGTGAGGCTGAAGGTGTAGCTGGACGCTGAGGTGCCCGCGGCGATCGTCCCGGTCGCTCCCGTGTAGCGCAAGGTAGCGCCATCCCGGATACGTATCGCCTTGGCGATGCCCGCCCCCAGGCCGTTGGCGACGTTGCCCACGGCGCCGAAGCTCAACACCCCGCCGCTGAGCGCGATATCCCCGGTGAAGGTGTTCGTGCCGGCGAGGACCATGGTGCCGGGACCGGCCTTGACAAGGGAGGTGACGCCGCCGCCGATGGGCGCGTTGAGGGTCAATGTCCCGGTACCATAGTGTTGGAAAATAAGATCCGGCGAAGTCGCCGGCGTGTTCGCGGCCAAGGCCCCCGTTCCGTTGATGTTCCAGTTCGCGGTGCCGTCGATCAGGATGGCGCCGGGGGTGCTCGTCGTGCCGCCCCCCAGCTGCATGTTGTTGGCAGCCAGACCGAGCGTCTGGGCCGAGGTCGAAGTGGAGCTCAGCTTGAGCGTACCAATGGTCAGGTTGGCCGTGGTCTGGTCCTGGCTGGCAGTCAGTAGATACGGCGTCCCCACGGCACCGCCTCCGGCGACGGGCAAAGCCGTGGTCGGGACGAAACCCGAGACCGCAGTAGCGGTCGTCGCGTTGGTGACCCAATTAAAGGTGTTGGCCGTGCCGTCGGAAAAAACCGCTCGGCCATTGAGCGCAGTCGTAAGAATGGCCGTGCCTAGCTTCACCGTCGTGCCGGAAGGGGCGGTGATGAGCAAGGAGCCTCCGCTTGCCGTGGCCGTGACGGCCCCAAGGATGAGTTCCGTGCTGGTGCCGCCGTTCGCCGTCATGGTGATGGCGCCCCCGGCCGCGCCCACGACAAATGCGCCCAAGGTCTGCGTGACCGTAGCGGAAGATCGCCCGACCATCTCGAAGTTGCCGCCCGCCAGCGTCAGCGGCGTGGCCGCGAGGAATCCGCTCGTCAGCGTGCTGCTCGACGTATCCAGCGTGATCTTACCGCCGTTGACGGTCGTCACGCCCGTGAAGGTGCTGGCGTTCGTTCCCGTCGGCTGGAGCAAGAGCGTGCCGGCGCCTAGCTTGACGATCAGGATGCTGGCCGCCGTCGCGGAAGTGATGGTGCCGGAGAAAGTGGTGCTGGTATCGTTGCGGCCGATCGTGATGGTGCGGGCGGTAGAGTTCGGATTATCCAGCCTGCCGCCGCCGGCGAGAGAACCGAAGGTGAGCGCCGCCTTGGGCTCAAGGATGGCGCCCGTCTCGATGGTGATGGCCGAACGGATCGGGAAGGCGCCGGCGACGTTCGCGATCAGGCGTCCCGCGCTGATCGTCGTCGTGCCGGCATAAGTCGAAGCACCGTTGAGCTGCACGATACCCGTGCCGCTCTTGATCAAATTGCCTGCCGTCGAAATGACTCCCGTGATAGTGGAGCCAGTGGATACGGGGCCGTTCCCTGTGAGCGTGACGTCGGAAGCGACCGACCGGAGGGTGCCCGAAAACGTCAGCGTGCCGCCGCCGGAGTTGTTGGTAATGGTGAGATTATCGTTGAACTGAATATCAGCGGAGATCGTGTCCAGGCTGGGCGAGCCATTCAGTTTTTTGATGGACACCGTGCCGTCCGTGTCATCCAAAACCAAGAGGCCATTCGTGCCTCCGGCCAGCGTGAATCCTGCGGCCGACGAAGGCGCGGATGCCCCGAAATTCAGTTCGCCGATGGTGATGACGGCGTTGAGGTTCACCGTCTGCGCGCCGTCGAGCGCTCCGCCGAGATTGGCGATATCACCGATCGCGTTAGGCACGCCGGAACCGCCCCAATTGGCCGAGTCAGTCCAGCTGTAAGTGTTAACGGCCGTCTGACTCCAGGTCAGGTTCGCGGCCTTGGCCTTGGGCGCCGTGGCGACGCCGACGCTAAAGATGGCCGCGGCCACCATGAGGGAGGCACGCGAGAGGGCTCCGCGGGGGCGGGCTCGTCGGGGTGAGACGGACATATAGGGGTGGCAGCCAGGTAGGGACTACTCCTTAGAAAATACTCCAATTTGCCTAGATGGAAAACCTTATCTGTGAATCACCTGCTTTTCTCCCATTTTAAGCCCAACAGGGCAGTTTTAGTGCCCAAGATCCACGAAGCCTACCCACTCGGGCGTTTCCAGGTCGATTAACCCAGAGAATCAAGGCTTAGTCCGGGTTTAAATGATTGAAACAATCATATAACAGCTGATTTGTTAAAAAACCTGTCAAATCAGAGGATCAGCATGGCATCTCCGTAGCTGAAGAAGCGGTACTCCTCCCGGATGGCCTCGGCGTAGATTTCCTTCAACCAGGCCACGCCGGAGGGGTCCCCAGGGGTCAGGAAGGCCCCGACCAGGCAGAGGAGCGTCGACTTGGGCAGATGGAAGTTGGTCAGGAGGTGCTCGCAGCACCCGATGGCGTCCCCCGGCTGGATGAAGAGGGAAGCCTCGGAGACGAAGTCACCCTGGTGGATGAATCCGGGAACCTTGCGGAGGGCGTCTTCGCTCGCGCGCACGGAGGTGGTGCCGATCGCCAGACGTGGACGACGCTCCCGCAGAGCCTGCATGGTCCGGGCTGGAATCCGATACGTCTCCGCATGCATGACGTGCGCCGAAAGCTCCGAGGCCGTGACGGGCTGGAACGTCCCCGGGCCGACGTCGAGGACGAGGTCGAAGGCCTCGTGACCGCGCGCGCGTAAAATCTCAAGCAGCTCCGGCGTGAAGTGCAGTCCCGCCGTGGGCGCCGCCGCGGCCCGCGTCGCCTTAGGATCGGCGTAGACGGTCTGATAGCGCTCGGCGTCGTCGGTCGGCGCGAGGCCGCGCTCCTTGCGGGCTTCGACGATGTAAGGCGGTAGCGGGAGCTCGCCGAGGCGTTCGGCCAGATCCTGCACGGTCTCGCCGGGCGGGAGTTCGAAGCGCACGCGATATTCGCCGTGCGCGTTCTCGACGGCGACGGCGCGACGTCCGTCGACGAGGAAGCCGGCCGCATCGCCGGCGCGCTTGCCGGGACGGAGCATGCACCACCATTCCGACCGATCCAGCGCAGGACGCAGCAGCAGGCACTCGACCTTGCCGCCGGTAGGACGCACGCCGAAGAGGCGCGCCTTCAGGACGGAGACGTTGTTGCGGATCAGCACGGTGCCGGGCGGCAGCAGCTCCGGCAGTTCGCTGAAACGACGATGCTCGATCGTCCGCGTGGCGCGTCGCACGACGAGCAGGCGCGAGGCGTCGCGCCGCGCGGCAGGCGTGGCGGCGATGCGTTCGGGCGGGAGTTCGAAATCCAGCTCTTCGAGACGCACGCGATCAGGCTCCGGTCTTCGGCGGGGTGATCAGCAGCTGGCCGTCGATCGCGCGCAGGGGCATGAATTCGGCTCCGGGCGGGGCTTTGCGCAGCTCTTCTTCGACCGCGGAAAGCTTGGCGTCCAGGTCGTCGATGCGGGCCACGAACACGGCCTCCGGCGTCGACGGCGTGGCGCACGCGCCATATTCGCGCATGGTGTGATGCGAGAGCAGGATGTGCTCGAGACGCTCCATGAGCGAGGCTTCGAGGCCGACCTTGGTGCCGTGCGCGCGCACGATGAACGCGCCGAGCACGAGGTGTCCGTGCAGGTTGCCGGCGCGGGTGAAACCGGCCTTGGCCATGCCCGGCTCGAGGCGCGAATACTCCTGCACCTTGCCCATGTCGTGCAGCACGATGCCGGCGACGGAGAGCGAGTGGTCGACCTTCGGATAGAGCGGCAGGAGGGCCTCGGCGCACTTGGCCATGCGCAGGGTATGCTCCAGCAGGCCATGACGATAAGCATGGTGCATGCCGAGCGCGGCGACGGCTTCGTAGAAGCGCTCGCCATGCTCTTCGAGGGCGGATTCGACGGTGGCGCGCAGGCCGGCGTGCGGGATGCGGCTGACGATGCCGAGGAGATCGGCCTTCATCTTCACGGGGTCATGCTGCGACACCGGCGTGAGGCGGCCCATGATCGCCGGGTCCGAACGCTCGGCGTCGGTGACAGGCGCGAGGGCATCGACCTTGAGGTCGGGCCGGCCGTTGAAATCGCCGACGACTCCGCCCACGCGGACGACCGCGCCGGCCTTGAGGGTGACGAGCACCGGCTTGACGGGCGAATCGCCGAAGACGCGGATCTTGATGTCGTCCGTGGCGTCCGCGATGACGGCCTCGTAATAGGTCGAACCGGTCTTGGCGGTCTTGGTGGAGATATCACCCAGGGCGCAGATGGCCTGGAAGCGCGAGCCGACCGGGGAGGCCTTGCTTTCGCGGAGGGTCAGGAGGATTTCGGACATGGGCCGAGAGTGGCGGAGGGACGAAGGCGGGAAAGGAAAATGGTGAGAGAGTATGGAGTATTGAGTATCGAGTATAGGGAGGAGACCAGTGGGCCGGTTGGCCGGAGAGGCCGCCGATACACGAGAGGCCCGGAGGCTCAGAGGCTCGGTGGACCAGAGCGATGCAAGGCAGGTTGACCGGTTGACAGGTAGGGGCAGCACCACGTGCCGTCCTAGGTGCAAAGGTGTGGCGCGCAAAAAGGGGTAGGGGTAGGGGCAGGGGTAGTTTCGCACAAAGGAAAACCGGAGACCGGAAGCCCAGGACTCCAACTGCCGAACGACTGCCGCTATGTCGGCACGCGGTCCCGACCCTACCTCGAGACACGGCTGACCGGGCCGGTCAGCCCTACCTCTGGCTCGCCTCCGGTCCTCGGGCCCTCTAATCCTCGGGCCCTCGAACCATGCGCTTCCTCGCCCTCCTCCTCGCCTCGGTGGTCGCCCTCGCCGCCGAACCCAACCGCGCCCTGGTCTTCTCGAAGACCGCCGGCTTCCGCCACAAGGATTCGATCCCGCTCGGCAACGCCCTGCTGGCCGAGCAGTTCAAGGCCCAAGGCCTTGAAGCGGACATCACCGAGGACGCCGCGGTCTTCACCGCCGAGAATCTCGCGAAGTACCGCGTGGTGGCCTTCATGAGCACGACCGGCGACGTGATGGGCGACGTGATCGCGAAGGACGCCTCCAAGGAAGCCAAGGCCGCCAACGAAAAGATCGCGGCTGCCCGTCGCGCGGCCTTCCAGGCCTGGATGGAGAACGGCGGCGCGTTCGTCGGCGTCCACGCGGCGTCCGACGCCGGCGCGGCCGACAAATACTGGCCGTGGTTCGCCAACATGGTGGGCGGCCTCTTCAACGGCCACCCCGCCCAGCAGGTCGCGATCCTGCGTCCCATCGTCAAGGATCACCCGGCCAACGCGCACCTCGGCGCCGAGTGGAAACGCAAGGACGAGTGGTACGCGTTCCGCAACCTCGCCAAGGACAACGTGGTGCTGCTCGAGATCGACGAGAAATCCTACGCCCCGCAGAAGGGCAAGGAGATGGGGGACCATCACCCGATGACCTGGTGCAAGGAAGTCGGCAAGGGTCGCATGTTCTACACCGCGCTCGGCCACACCAAGGAATCGTTCTCTGAGCCGGACTTCATCAAGCACCTCGACGGCGGCGTGAGGTGGGTGCTCCGCAAATAGAGTATAAAGAGAGTATAGAGTCTGGAGTATCGAGTATGGGGAAGACACCCTGTTAGTTGACCGGCTGACAAGGGAGGCACGCGATGCCCGTCGTAATCGGCCGCCGCATGGTGGCCGAAGGTAGGGGCGTGGCTACGCCGCGCCCTCCGAAGAGGAGTGCACGATGAATCGTACCCCCTGCCCTGCGTTCACCATTCGGCGAACGCGCTATGTCGTGACGCGGTCCCGACCCTACCTTCACAAACGGATGCGATGGCATCGCGTCCCTACCTGGAGAAACGGCTGACCGGGCCGGTCAGCCCTACCTAGAGGCCATCACTACCCCGATACTCGATACTCCATACTCTCAGGAAATCCCTACCTCACTTCGCCACTTCGAGCTTCTTGATCAGGCGGCCGAGGGCGCCCTTGGTCGTCTCGTTCGTCACGGCTTGCTCAGCGTCGCGCAGAGCGGCGAGATCCGCCGGCTGGGCGAGCTTGAGCAAAGCCTTCTGGCATTCGAGACGCATGGACTCTTCCTTGACCGCGACACACAAGGCGCCGGCGACGGAGCGGAGATTACGGCCGACCGCGGCCTTGATGAGGGCACTGCGCGCGGCGACATCGGCCTTGGTGTCGGTGATGCCGGCGACGAACGCATCGGTGACGCCAGGACCGGTGACCTTGATGAGCGCTTCCTGGATGCTATCCGCGAGCGAGGCATCCTTCGCGAGCGAGGCGAGCACCGGGACGGCCTTCGCACCGCCGACCTCGGCCAGGGCGAGCGCGGCAGGCACGCGGAGAGGCGAATCCGCCTTGGCGGCGAGCGCGGCGACCTGCGGCGTGGCGCCAGCAGCCTTGGCCTCAGCGAGCGCGGCGAGGAGAAGTTTGGCGATCTCGACGTCGGTCGTACCGAGCAAGGCGGCGACCTCGCCGGTCAGCGGGGAGTTGGGCTCATCGACCAAGCGCTCACGGACGTCATCCACCGCCGCAAGGCGGACGGAGACCGAAGCGTCGGACTTCTTCAGCGCGTCGATCGACTTCGCGGCGCCCTTGCGGAAATCCTTCAGCGCGGACGTATACGCGGCGTGATCGACCGCCGGACGGTCCGCGGCGACCGCCAGCGTGGAGGCGAGGAGAAGGGCGAGGAGGGAGCGGAGCATTCCCCTAGTTAGGGGGCAAGTGGGCACGTGGGCAAGGGGACACGACTGAGAGTATGGAGTATCGAGTATGGAGTATCGGGGGAGTGATGTCTCGAGGTAGGGACGCGTCCGCCCTGAAACCCAACGGATGCGATGTCATCGCGTCCCTACCTTCGGCCGCTAGGACAGCACGTGGTGCTGTCCCTACCTCGATTCAGCCAAACAAAAAGGGCGCCCGTAGGCGCCCTCTTGAATTCTCCGATACTCTATACTCGATACTCGATACTCTGTTCAGCGTGTCCCCTCGCGGGCGGCTTCCCCGCCCGCGTCAGATTTTCTCCAGCGACCAGGGCTTGCGGAGTTCGCGCGAGAGCATCGCGGTCGCGCCGGCGTCGTCGATGAACTTGCCCGCGGCGGCGTCGAACTTGAGCTTCCGGCCGGTGAAGACC
>Ga0222713_10001245_pt1 | contig 29004 bp, 38 predicted proteins | sample C33_649DmetaG_FD_165061 | JGI IMG/M metagenome (GOLD analysis project Ga0222713, IMG submission 165061) | Estuarine water microbial communities from San Francisco Bay, California, United States - C33_649D | ecosystem: Environmental > Aquatic > Marine > Unclassified | place: USA: California... | reverse complement strand
TAAAATAAATAAAATAAATAAAATAAATAAAATAAATAAAATGATAAACAAATTATTACCTATTATTTTAACATATGTGACATACAACTTACTTAAAGATATAACTGCTTATTTTGATTTATTTGGTATATGTTTTTAAGTCATGGGTGATTAGCTCAATTGGTAGAGTATTTCCTTTACACGGAAAATGCTAGCGGTTCGAATCCGTTATCACCCAGTAATTTTGATAATTTAACAAAGAATATTTTCTATATTTGGCGATATAGTTCAGCGGTAGAACACCGGAATCATAATTCGTATGTCGTAGGTTCGAATCCTACTTTCGCTAAGGTATTACAATTGGTTGTTAAAAATATTGTGTTATTTTATTAATATTTAGATATGAAACAAAGAATTCGCCCATTATCCCCTCACCTTACAGTGTATAAACCTCAATTAACATCTGTTTTATCTATATTTCACAGAATTACAGGATCGCTTGTTGGTTTATCAATTGTCTTAAGTTTTATTTTGTTTTACACTAACGTGATTTATCCAGGTTCATCTTTTCAATACTGTTTATTTTTTGATTTATTTTCAGTTCTTTCTATAATTGCATCAGCATTTGGTTATTTTTTGATATTTGTTATCTCATTCCATGTGATAAACGGCGTTCGACATTTATCATGGGATTTGGCCTATGGTTTAGAAATAAAAAATTTATATACTACTGGAATGATTGTAGTAACATTAGTATCTGTCATCTTGATCATAACTATTCTAATATAAAATTAACTACTTATGGATAATTTTTTAAAAATGTTTCGTAGAGGATTCCTTCATTGGTTTACTCAAAGAACATCGGCGTGTTTCTTAATTGCAGGTATTATTAGTATTATTTTATTTGATAATTTTATTTTGGCTTGTTTTACTATCTTGATTGTTTTGATTCACTTTGAAGCAGGTGTTCATACAATCGTTAGTGACTATATGCATGACTCAAAATCAAAATTAATTTCAAATGTAAGCATAGATTTGTTAATTATTTATTTAGTAAAAACTGTTTTTGTTATTTTCATTTCTATTTAAGATTGAATTACTTTTCTAAAAACCAATTAATTTTATTTTAAAACACCCCATTAGATACAAGATAAAATTTTATATATGACAAACAAAAATTTTGATAAGAGTATACAAACTCTTTTTTTAACTGAACTTTTCCGAGGTATGTGGATGACTTTGCAGTATTTTTTTCGAAGAAAAGTAACACTCAACTATCCTTTTGAAAAAGGAGCTTTAAGTCCTCGTTTTCGAGGTGAACATGTTTTAAGACGTTATGCTTCTGGAGAAGAGCGATGTATTGCTTGTAAATTGTGTGAAGCTGTCTGCCCTGCTCAAGCGATTACTATAGAAGCAGAAGCTCGAAGCGACGGTAGTCGACGAACTACTAGATATGATATTGATATGACAAAATGTATTTTTTGTGGATTTTGCCAAGAAGCTTGCCCAGTAGATGCTATTGTAGAAGGTCCAAATTTTGAATACGCAACTGAAACTCACGAAGAATTGATTTATAACAAAGAAAAGTTATTAAAAAATGGAGATCGTTGGGAGTGGGAAATCAGAGAAAACTTGGCATCTGAATCTTTATACCGATAATAAATTAAAAAATGAATTATGAGTTTTGAAATTTTCTTATTTTATCTGTTTTCAGTGTTGGCTTTGTTATCAGCTTTTTGTACGGTAACTTCAAAAAATCCAATTCACTCTGTTCTTTTTCTAGTGTTTGTATTTTTTAATACTGCTGGATTACTAATTCTTTTAGGAGTAGAATTTTTAGCAATGTTATTTTTGATAGTTTATGTAGGAGCGGTTGCTGTTTTATTTTTGTTTGTTATGATGATGTTAAATGTTAAGATTTCAGAATCTAAAAGTTCAATTTATCGTTATCTTCCAATAGGATTATTTTTAAGTATCTTATTTTTGTTTGAGATTTTCCTTATTGTTGAAGGTGATTTAAATTCAGTTGAAAGTTTAGTTTTTGTAAATTTAGATAATAAAGCTCTTCAAAATAATTTCTTAATAAATATTTCTTGGATTGATAGTTTAACATCTCCTAGTAATGTAGATGTCATAGGTAGTGTATTATTTACATATTATTCCTATTTTTTTATTATGGCAAGCGTTATCTTATTAGTTGCTATGATAGGTGCTATTGCTTTAACATTACACAGAAGAAGCGATATTCGAAGGCAAGATATCTATAAGCAATTGCAAAGAGATTTTGAGGGTGCAACAAATTTAGTTAATAAAAAGATTTAGAATATATGACAATTTTTTTAATCGTTTTGAATGTGGTGTTAAAAAGTTTAGCTTTAATTGTTCCTTTGTTAATTGCAGTTGCATATTTAACTTTATTAGAGCGTAAGGTAATGGCAAGTATGCAACAAAGAAGAGGGCCAAATGTTGTTGGCCTTTTTGGTTTATTGCAGCCTCTTGCGGATGGTTTAAAACTTCTAATAAAAGAAACTATATTACCTAGTAGTGCTAACACAGTTATTTTTATAATGGCACCTATTATTACTTTTTTATTAGCACTACTCACTTGGTCAGTAATACCATTTGGAGATAACATGGTTTTAATTGATTTGAATGTTGGTGTTCTTTTTGTTTTTGCAATTTCTTCTTTAGGTGTTTATGGAATAATTACGGCTGGTTGGTCAAGTAACTCAAAATACGCCTTTTTAGGTGCGCTAAGATCAGCTGCTCAAATGGTGTCATATGAAGTTTCTATAGGTTTGATTATTATGTGCGTTTTATTATGTGCAGGTTCTTTAAACTTGACAGAAATTGTTAATGCTCAGAAAGAAGTTTGGTATTGCATCCCTTTGTTTCCGTTATTTTTAATGTTTTTTGTTTCAGCTTTAGCTGAAACAAACCGAGCCCCTTTTGATTTGCCCGAAGCAGAAGCCGAATTAGTTTCGGGCTATAACACAGAATATGCTGCTATGGGGTTTGCACTCTTTTTCTTAGGAGAGTATGCTAATATGATTTTGATGTGTAGTATGGTAAATATATTCTTTTTAGGAGGTTGGTTACCGTTAATTAATTTACCCCCTTTTAATTGGATACCGGGTGTTATTTGGTTTGGATTGAAAACGACTTTTTTATTATTTGTTTTTGTTTGGGTTCGAGCTGCCTTTCCTAGATATAGATATGACCAATTAATGAGGTTAGGGTGGAAAGTATTCCTACCATTCTCACTTGGTTGGGTTCTTTTTATCTCTGGTATATTTGTAGGATTTGACTGGTTAGCATAAAATTTTGTTAATACATAATTTTATTTTGTTTTTACGATTTTTATTTTTATAAAAAAAATTTATGATAAGTCAAACTAAGTATTTATTCGTTGCTATGGTATTATTTTTACTTGGTCTTTCAGGAATTTTCCTAAACCGAAAAAATATTATCATTTTGTTAATGTCGATTGAATTAATGTTGTTATCAATTAATTTTAACTTCATAATTTTTTCAGTATTTTTAGATGATATATTAGGCCAGTTGTTTGCACTTTTAGTATTGACTGTTGCAGCTGCTGAGTCAGCTATTGGATTAGCAATATTAGTTATTTATTATCGGGTAAGAGGAACAATTGCTATTGAATTTATTGATTTAATGAAAGGTTAACTAAATATGTATTTAAGTATTATATTTTTGCCATTAATAGGCTCAATTCTTAGTGGGTTATTTGGTAGATTTTTGACTCCAAAAGGCTCGGCATTTGTTAGTATTTTGGGAATAAGTCTTGCTTGTTTGATTTCTATTATATTATTTTTTGAAGTTGGTTTCTCTGGGTCTCCTTGTTATATAAAGCTTTCTCCTTGGTTAGACTCTGAAATGTTTGACGCTTGTTGGGGTTTTTATTTTGATAGCTTAACTGTGTCAATGTGTTTTACAGTAACTTTAATATCAACGTTAGTTCATCTTTACTCTACTAGTTATATGAGTCATGATCCACATCAACCTAGATTTATGTCTTATTTATCGTTATTTACATTTTTTATGCTGATGTTAATAACTGCAGATAACTTTATTCAGCTCTTTTTAGGTTGGGAAGGGGTTGGTTTATGTTCTTATCTTTTGATAAATTTTTGGTTTACGAGATTGCAAGCTAATAAAGCTGCTATAAAAGCAATGGTTATTAATAGAGTTGGAGATGTTGGGTTAGCCCTTGGAGTTTTCTCTGTTTTTGTTGTGTTCAAAACTTGTGATTATTCGGTTGTTTTTAGTTTAGTTCCTCATGTTGCTGGCGCTACCTATAATTTTTTAGGTTTTGAGTTAGATGCACTCTCAACAATTGGACTTTTACTTTTTGTTGGTGCTGTTGGAAAATCGGCTCAAATAGGTCTTCACACTTGGTTACCTGATGCCATGGAAGGTCCAACTCCAGTTTCAGCATTGATACATGCTGCAACTATGGTTACTGCTGGGGTATATCTTATTATTCGATGTTCACCTCTTTATGAGTATTCAGGTTATGCTTTGACTGTAATTACAATTTTTGGTGCAATAACAGCATTCATTGCTGGAACCATAGGATTAGTTCAAAATGATTTAAAAAAAGTTATCGCATATTCAACATGTAGTCAGTTGGGTTATATGGTATTTGCTTGTGGTCTTTCAAACTATTCCGTGAGCATGTTTCACTTGATTAATCATGCTTATTTTAAAGCTTTATTGTTCCTAAGTGCGGGATCAGTAATTCATGCTTTAAATGATGAACAAGATATGAGAAGAATGGGTGGATTATTACAAGTTTTACCTTATACTTACGTAATGATTTTAATCGGATCTTTAGCATTGATGGGATTCCCTTTTTTAACTGGTTTTTATTCAAAAGATGTAATACTTGAAATTGCTTACGCTAAGTATAGTCTTCACGGAACTTTCGCTCATTGGTTAGGAGTTTTATCAGCTGGAATAACAGCATTTTATTCGTTTAGATTAATATATCTCACTTTTGTAAGTAATCCTAATGGATTTAAAAATGCAATGCAAAATGCCCATGATGCACCATTACCTATGGCAATTCCGTTGTTTGTATTATGTCTTGGAAGTATTTTTGTTGGTTACCTTACAAAAGATTTATTTATAGGTTTAGGAACTCCATTTTGGAATAATGCAATCTTTATTGCTCCAGAAAATTTAACTATGATTGATGCTGAATTTATTCCAACGCACATTAAATGGCTTCCGGTAATTGTAAGCTTATCAGGCGCTTTAGCGTCGATGATTGTATTTCATTCGTTTAAAGATTTTTTATTTGAAATTTGTACCAAACCTTTTGGTCGAAGTATATATGTATTTTTAAACCGACGATGGTTATTTGATAGACTCCAAAATGATTTAATTGGTAGTGTTATACTTAAATTAGGTTATAGTACAACTTATAAACTTGTTGATAAAGGAGTTATTGAAGTGTTTGGGCCAAAAGGGTTGTCTTTTCTTACTATTGTTTTTAGTAAACAAATTAGTAACCTACAATCAGGTTTAGTTCATCATTATGCTTTTATCATGTTTATTGGGGTTACTTTATTTATGACTAAACTTCTTCTTTGGCCTATTTTTGCAGCTTTAATTGATATAAATCTATATTTTATTATTGTTGTTACTTTAATGTTTACAAACTATTTCGTTGTAAAACTATCATAAAACAAAATTAATTATGTTTGATTTCATTTTATCATGGCTTATATTAATCCCATTTATTGGGATTTTAATTATTTTAGGTATACCTAAAACACAAGTGAATACTATAAAATGGTGTGCGTTTGTAACTTCTCTTGTTGCTTTTGTTTACTCCCTTTTCTTGTTTATCTTGTTTGATAACTCAACTTCTAAATTTCAATTTTTAGAATATTTAGAATGGTTACCGTCTTTAAACTTACATCTTTTCATCGGTGTTGATGGGATATCAGTTTTTTTTATATTATTAAGTACATTTTTAATTTCTATTTGTATATTAACAAGTTGGGATTCTGTTGTTAAGTACGAAAAAGAGTACTATATTTGTTTTTTATCAATGGGTTCATTATTAATATTTGTATTTTCAGTCTTAGATGTACTTGTATTTTATATATTCTTTGAAAGCATTTTGATTCCTATGTTTTTTGTGATTGGTATTTGGGGTTCTAGAACTCGAAAAATTAAAGCAGCATACCAATTTTTTATATATACACTGGTTGGATCTGTTTTAATGTTATTAGCCATTTTTTTGATTTACTTTGAAGCTGGAACTACAGATTTCCAATTGTTATTAAATGTCCCATTCTCAGAAAAGAAGCAAATAATTTTATGGTTAGCTTTTTTTGCTTCGTTTGCAGTAAAAGTGCCAATGGTTCCGTTTCATATTTGGTTACCAGAAGCTCATGTTGAAGCCCCAACAGCTGGTTCAGTTATCTTAGCTGGTATATTATTGAAGATGGGTACTTATGGACTTGTAAGATTTTCACTATGCTTGTTTCCTGAAGGAAGCGTTTATTTTACTCCTTTAGTTTATTTAATGAGTATAATCGCGGTTGTTTATACATCAATTACAACTCTTAGACAAATAGATTTAAAGAAAATAATTGCTTACTCTTCTGTAGCTCATATGGGATTCGTTACAATAGGGATTTTCAGTTTAAATTTGCAAGGTATAGAAGGAAGCATTTTAATCATGTTAAGTCATGGATTTGTTTCAAGTGCACTTTTTCTTTGTATAGGGGTGTTATATGATAGACACCATACGCGAATGATCAAGTATTATACTGGAATCGCTCAGGTAATGCCGTTGTATACTTTATTTTTTTTATTTTTTTCTATTGCTAATTTAGGTTTTCCTGGTATGAGTAGTTTTTCAGGAGAATTTTTAACATTAGTTGGAGCTTTTAGTAGTAATACTTTAGTTACTTTTATTGCGTGTTTAGGTATGATATTAAGTGCGGCTTATTCGCTCTGGTTATGCAATAGAATTTTATTTGGGCAGTTAAAAATTCATTATATATCAAATTATTTTGACATGAATAAAAGAGAAGTTGCTGTTTTATCCCCTTTAGTTGTTTGTACGTTATGGATGGGTATTTATCCAGAAATTTTTTTAGATGTAATGCATGTAAGTGTGTCCAACATCTTAGAAATTGTTTAAAGTAATAAGTAATCATTATGGAATTTAATTTTAACATTGATTGGATTGGAGCAATTTCAGAAATTTATATACTTGTTATAATTAACTTTTTGATTGTGTATGCGGTAATTTATAGCACTTCGCCAAAATTAGGATATCCCATCTTAATTAGAAATGTTACTTGGTTGGGGGTTCAAATTTTAAGTTTTGCATTGTTATTAAATATTTGTAACCCAATTACTGGACTTGTTGCTTTTAACAATTTATTGATTTTTGATAATTTTAGTATTTTGATTAAAAGCGTTATATTATTTTCTACTATAGTCACTTTAATACTAGCTTTGGATTATAGCAAATTTGAAAATTTGAATTGTTTTGAATATGTTATTTTAATGATTTTAGCAGTTACAGGAATGATGTTAGTAGTATCATCGTATGATTTGATAGCAATGTATTTAGCGATCGAACTTCAAAGTTTTTGTATGTATATAATAGCTTCTTTAAAGCGTGAATCAGAATTTTCAACTGAAGCGGGCCTAAAATATTTTATACTTGGTGCTTTTTCGTCTGGGTTATTATTATTTGGTTGTTCATTATTGTACGGCTTTACGGGTACAACAAATTATCAACAGCTATTTCAAATTTTTGCAACTATTGATAAAAGTGTAGATATTGAAGTTAGTAATGCTATAATTTTAGGTGTTTTATTTATTCTTGTTGGAATGTTATTCAAATTATCTGCGGCACCGTTTCACCTATGGGCACCAGATGTATATGAGGGTGCACCTACATCTGTAACGGCTTTTTTCGCGATTGTTCCAAAGATAGTTATTTTGAGTTTAACGGTCAGATTATTTTCTTATGTTTTTTATGGTTTGTTATTACCTTGGCAAGAAGTATTGATTTTGTGTTCAGTATTATCGATGTTTATTGGTACATTAGGGGCTCTTTGGCAAAATAAGATAAAACGTCTTTTGGCTTATAGTGGTATTGGCCATATTGGCTATATGTTAATTGGTATTAGTACTGGATCAATTGAAGGAATTTATGCTACATTCTTTTACGTTATAATTTATATAGTAATGACTATAGCAACTTTTTCAATTCTTTTATCTATAAGAAAACAAGGAAACTTAAGTAAATTGAAATATTTAAATGACTTATCTGGTTTATTTATTTCAAATCCTCAACTTGCTTTATCGTTTTCTGTTATAATGTTTTCTATGTGTGGTATCCCACCACTCGCTGGTTTTTTTAGTAAAATGTTCATTTTTATCTCTGCTATTAACATGGAAATGTATTTTTTAGCTATTATTGGGGTTATGACTAGTGTAGTTGCATCGTTTTATTATATAAGAATCATAAAGCTTATGTTTTTTGATTCAGTAACGAAAATTAATAATTTAAACACGTTGTCAAAAGAAAATTCTTTATTTTTATCTTTTTGTTGTATATTTTTAATGACTTTTTTTCTTTGGCCTACTCCATTAGCTTTGGCACTTCATAATAGTATAATGTATCTTTGTGTTTGATTATACATAGAATCTAAAACTCTATGTATAAACCTAAGTAGCTCAGCGGTAGAGCGAAAGACTGAAAATCTTCAGGTCAGAAGTTCAAATCTTCTCTTAGGTAGTTAATAAATTTAATAAAGAATACTTATGGCGTTTTCAGCAGTTGAACTTACAGGTATTATTGAAGAACGATTAGCAAATTATTATTCAGATGTCAATATTGATGAGATTGGACGAGTTTTAAGTATAGGTGATGGTATTGCTCGTATATACGGTTTAGGTGGGATTCAAGCAGGAGAAATGTGTGAATTTCCTAATTCAGGTATAAAAGGAATGGCATTAAATCTTGAAGATGATAATGTTGGTGTTGTTATTTTTGGTAATGACAGATTAATTCAAGAGGGAGATATTGTTGAACGTACTAACTTTATTGTTGATGTTCCTGTTGGTAAAGAGTTACTTGGACGTGTTGTTGATGGTTTAGGTGTAGCTATTGATGGTAAAGGACCAATAACTAGTGCTAAGCGTGCGAGAGTAGAAATTAAAGCTCCAGGAATTATCCCAAGAAAATCTGTTCATGAACCAATGCAAACTGGATTAAAAGTTGTTGATGCTTTAGTTCCAATTGGTCGAGGTCAGCGAGAGTTAATTATCGGAGATCGACAAACAGGGAAGACTGCAGTTGCAATTGATGCAATTATTAACCAAAAACCAATGCACGATGCAGGGGATGAAACTAACAAATTATATTGTATATATGTAGCTGTTGGTCAGAAACGGTCAACAGTAGCTCAAGTTACAAAGATCTTAGAAGCTGCTGGTGCACTTAAGTATTCTATTGTTGTTGCTTCAACTGCTTCAGATGCTGCTCCTTTACAATTCTTAGCACCTTATACAGGTACGACAATGGGTGAATTCTTTAGAGATAATGGAATGCATTCTTTAGTTATCTTTGATGACTTAAGTAAACAAGCGGTTGCTTATCGACAAATGTCTTTATTATTAAGACGTCCTCCAGGCCGAGAAGCATACCCAGGAGATGTTTTTTATCTCCACTCACGATTATTAGAGAGAGCTGCAAAAATGGGTAAAGACGCTGGATTAGGTTCGCTTACAGCACTTCCGGTTATTGAAACTCAAGCTGGTGACGTTTCTGCTTATATCCCGACAAATGTAATTTCTATTACTGATGGACAGATATTTTTAGAGACAGAGCTTTTCTATAAAGGTATTCGACCTGCTTTAAATGTGGGATTATCAGTAAGTCGAGTAGGTTCTGCTGCCCAAATTAAAGCAATTAAACAAGTTGCCGGTACATTAAAGTTAGAGTTAGCGCAATATCGAGAAGTTGCAGCTTTTGCTCAGTTTGGATCTGATTTAGATGCTGCAACTCAGCATTTATTAAATAGAGGTGCAAAGTTAACTGAGTTATTAAAGCAAGCTCAATTCTCTCCTTTAACTGTTGAACAACAAACTTGTATTTTATTTGCGGGAGTAAAAGGTTATCTAGATAAATTGGATATTACTCGTATTGGAGCTTTTGAAAAGGCTTTAATTAGTTCATTAAATCAAGAAGGTAAGTCAATGTTAACTGAAATTAGTACTAAAAAAACTATTAGTCCTGAGCTTGATGCTCAATTACATAAGTTTATGGCTAATTTTATAGCTTCATTCAAATAAATTTTTATTTGAGTGTTGTTTCGGGGTGTCGCGTAGCCTGGTTATCGTATCTGTTTTGGGTATAGAACTTCGTAGGTTCAAATCCTGCCACCCCGATAAAATCAAATTTTACAAAGTATATGTTTAAATCAAACTTAAAGGCTAACAACAAATCATTAGAAGAATTAAAGTCATCTTTATCTTGTTATGGCGCCTCAGAACATCGTTTTTTTGAAAGTCAACTCAAGACAAATCAAAGTCATACTATGTTTGATTTTGGCCATAAACATAAACTAAAGGTTCCTAATTTAAAGATAAAAGATAAAAAGCTAAATTTTAGTATTTCAAAAGTAAAAGATTTCGAAACACCTTATAATGATATACTGTGTGACTTTGATTCGTATAGAAGAATTCAAACTGATAAGGAATTATTGCAAATATTTAAGGAAAAATTCGAATTAAAAAGTTTTTTAAAAGGAAGAATTTTGAATATTACTAGGAGAGGCTTTTCAGTAGGTATTGGTGGAATCGTTGGATTTTTATCGTTGAATAACACTGTAAAAGTGAATAAAGATAAAAGCGTTATAATATATATTGAATCTATAAACATCAATCAAGGTATAATTAGTTTTTCACAAAAGAATATACATAAAAAGACACATAAAATTCTTCTGAAACTTGCTTCTAGAATTGTTTTTATTTTTGAATCTAATTCAAAAAAGAATTAATTCAAGAATTTTATGGCGAATATAGTTCAGTGGTTAGAGCATTAAATTGTGATTTTAAAAGTCGTGAGTTCAAATCTCACTATTCGCCAAAAGAAAGATCATAAATATGAATTATAAAGATAAAAAGTATCTATCTTGTGATAGATGGTTATTAACAAATTTGAATAAATTTGATTTTTTTGTAATAGCACAATTAAAATCTTGTGATTCAAAAGGATGGATTCAACTTCAAAAAGATTTATCAAAATTGAATTTGAAAATAAAATTAATTAGTTTTAGGAATTTTAAAAATTTGTCATTTTTCTCAGAATTGTCTACAAAAAGAATTGAATCTCTTTTTCGAGGAAGGGTTGTTTTGATGTACAGCAATCAACCATTATCAAATGGTACAATTGAAACAATAAAATCTATTGGGATATTGAGACCTTCTTTTATTTATAGATTAGGTCGTTTTTTTAATGTTCATGTAGAAAAAATTGAAAATAATTTTCAAATGATTGACACTTCAGAGTGGCATAATCTTTTGAACCAGTTAGGGGGGTATGAAATACATGAAACATTGAATTTATTTAAAAGGTCTTATGTAGATTTATTACAAACACAGCATTTGGCTATTTTAGACCTATTAGCATATAAAGTACAAAATGAAAATAAGCTTTAAAAATCTGAAAAAAACTTGGATTCAATTAACTGATGGTTCAGTAATTTTTAGTAATTATATTTCTGAAAAATCCTATAATCGTTTGGATATCGACGTAAAATCTCACAAATTGTGGAGATTTGAGTCTAAAAATTTGTCAGAAGTGACATCGACTGATAAAAGAGTTTTGAATTTCAATAAGCGCTTCGGCAAAAAAAAATAAGAATTTATGAAAATAATTATTGATTCTCTAAATCAAATCATGAATGGCCATAAAGTAAGGTCTAATGTTATAATTTGCCCTTACTCTAAAAACTTAGAAAAAATATTAACTATTTTAACTGAAGAAGGCTTTATAAGAGGGTTTTTCAAAGAAAAAATAAAAACGTCTCTAAAATTTTATGTTTTATTAAAATATGTTAATGATCAACCGGCAATTCAAAAAATAATTTTTGAGTCTCGTCCTGGTTTTAAATCGTTTAAAAAATGGACTGGTTTAAGTAAATCAAATAATGGAATAGGCATTTCAATTTTAACTACTAATAAGGGTATTATAACAAGTGAAGAAGCTTTTTACAAAAAAATAGGTGGGCAGTGTATATTTAAGATTTATTAAATATGAAATTTAAAAATTCAATTAATTTAGTTGATATCTCGTTGTTTCGTTATGATAATTTTATTATTTTTTTAAGTTCAAAAGGGCGTGTTGTTCTAGATATGACAAAAAATATCAATAATCTAAAGTGTTTCTTAAGCGTTAATTCCTTAAGAATTAGCAAAACTTTTTCTTCAGAAAGCAAAATTGAATCAGTTTTAAATGGTTTACGTACATTTTATACAAAGAAATTAAGTTTAGTTGGTATTGGTTTTAGAGCCTGGTGCTATTTTGATAATGCTAAGAATTGTCAAGTTTTATCAATAAAAGTAGGTTTATCACGAGATGTTTTAATATTGATACCTTCCGACGTGATTATCCTCTGTCTTAAACCAACTTTGATATTGATAAAAGGAATTGATAAAGATGCAGTATCTTTATTAGCATGTCAGATTCGTTCTATAAAAACGCCTGATGTATATAAAGGGAAAGGTATTCGATACGAGGATGAAATTGTGAATATTAAACCAGGAAAACAAAAATAATATATGGTGCAGATTTTTGGAAAAATACTTAGTAATAAGAAAAAAGTAAATGTTGAGCTAAAAAATATTTCTGGTTTAAACAATCACCAGATAAAGAATATTTGTAACGAGTTAAATATAGGTTTAGACTGCAGAATTAATGATTTATCACAAGCCTATATAATAAGGTTGTTAAAACTTTTTGAAAAAAAGAATTTATTGATAGAAACTTCTCTTAAAAAAGAAGTTCAATTAAATATAAAACGTTTAATTGAAATCAAAAGTCATAGAGGTCTAAATTCTATAAGAAAAAAAACAGCCTTTAGAAAATAGATTTAAAAAAATCTAGAATATAGGCTTTTAGGTCAATAATTTAATGGTAGAATACTCCACTCATAATGGATTTGTTGTAGGTTCGAATCCTTCTTGACCTAACCAAAGTTGAATAAGAAAAAGAATTATGTTTAAAAAAAAGTTTAATCTAGAGAATGTTGGTATTGTTCATGTAAAGTCCACTTTTAATAATACTTTGATTTGCGTTACTGATTTGTATGGCAATGTTATTGTTTCTGGTTCAGGTGGTTCTGTTGGATTAAAAGGTCAAAAACGTTCTACTTATTACGCAGCTCAAGCCACAAGCGTTTTGTTAGCTCAAAAAAGTTTTAAAGCTGGAATTAGAAAAGTTTATATTCGTTTAAATGGTTTTGGTGATGGTCGAGAAGCATGTGTAAAGAGTTTTTTTTTAGAAAAGTTAGAAATACTAAAAATACAAGATACAACTAAAATAGCACATGGTGGCTGTAAACTTCCAAAAAAACGTAGAGTTTAAGATTAAATTCCCTTACATTTTTGGTTTTGCGGAGATGGTGAAATTGGTAGACACGTTACCTTGAGGTGGTAGTAGAGTAAATCTATAAGGGTTCAAGTCCCTTTTTCCGCATATTAGCTATAATTGGCTAGATAACATAACGGTAATGTAAAAGACTGCAAATCTTTTAATAGTGGTTCAATTCCACTTCTAGCTTGATAAAAAAGATAATTAATGTTATATTCACCTTTAGAACAATTTGAAATTGTACCTATATTTTCGTTTATGTTAGGAAGTAAGTTTGCTTTTACAAACTCAAGTTTATTTTTATTTTTAACCATTTTTATTATAGCATGTTTTTTTCATATTACAACATTTGAAAGTACATTAGCTCCTAATCGGTGGCAGAGTCTAGCTGAAATGATTTATGAATTTGTTCAAGGAATGTTACATGAAGCTTTAGGAGATAAAGGCTCTAGATTTTTTCCTTTTATATTTACTACATTTGTTTTTATTTTTTTTGCTAACATTTTAGGAATGATCCCGTATACATTTACAGTAACTAGTCATCTTATATTTACATTTGGACTAGGTATGACAACGTTTATTGGTTTAAATATAATTGGTTTAAAACGGCATGGGTTGCATTTCTTTAGTTTATTTTTACCTCCTGGAGCACCATTAGCTTTAGCGCCTTTGTTAGTTCCAATCGAATTAATTTCTTATGTATTTAGAGTTGTTGCATTAGCAGTACGATTATTTGCTAATATGATGGCTGGTCATACTTTATTAAAGATTTTAGCTACTTTTGCATGGAAAATGATTGCTGCTGGTGGTATCTTTTATATAATCCAACTGTTCCCAATGATAGTTATTATTGCTATTACAGGCCTTGAATTAGCAATCGCTTTCTTACAAGCTTATGTTTGGACAACTCTTACGTGTTTATATTTAAGTGATGCGATAAATTTACATTAGATTTGTTGAAATTGTATAAGATGATACTTATCTTATACAAATAAAAGGGAATAGTTTAATTGGTAAAACAGTAGTCTCCAAAACTATCGTTCGAGGTTCAAGTCCTGGTTCCCTTGTTTTAGCATAAAAATAATTTAAGAATGTCAAATAAATTAGAATTTGTAGTTTCAAAAGTGGATGATTTATTGAATTGGGCTAGAAAAGGGTCTTTATGGCCTATGACTTTTGGTTTAGCTTGTTGTGCAGTGGAGATGATGCACGCTGGAGCTAGTCGGTACGATCTTGACAGATTTGGAATAATTTTTCGAGCAAGTCCTAGACAGTCGGACATTATGATAGTTGCTGGAACGTTAACTAATAAAATGGCACCAGCTTTAAGAAAAGTCTATGATCAAATGCCAGAACCAAGATGGGTTCTTTCTATGGGAAGTTGTGCAAATGGAGGAGGCTATTATCATTATTCTTATTCAGTTGTGCGAGGCTGTGATAGAATTGTTCCTGTAGATATCTATGTACCGGGTTGCCCACCAACGGCTGAGGCTTTATTGTATGGTATTCTTCAACTTCAAAAAAAAATCAAGCGTAGTCAAAATGTTTTAAAATGGTTGTCAAAATAATTAAAATATAAAAACAAATTATATGGATCAAAATTTTATAAAATTTTTAGAAAGTACTCTATCAAACCACATAAAAAAGATAACACATTTTCGTGATGAAATCATTATTGAAGTGCATGTTTTAGATCTTAAAAATACAATATTATTTCTAAAAGATCATGAAAATTGTCTTTTTAAAGTATTGATTGATATTTTCGCAGTAGATTACCCATCAAAAGAAAATCGCTTTGAGTTAATTTATTGTTTACTAAGTACAAAATATAATTCTAGAATCAAGGTGAAAACTTTTGTCGATGAATTCACACCAGTAGAGTCAATTGTTGATCTTTACCAAGCTGCGAATTGGCTAGAAAGGGAAGTTTGGGATATGAATGGAATTTATATTGAACAACATCCAGACTTACGTCGAATCTTAACGGATTATGGATTCGAAGGGTATCCTTTAAGAAAAGATTTTCCACTTTCAGGTTATACTGAAGTTAGATATGATGATAGTCAAAAAAGAGTAATATCAGAACCTCTTGAGTTAAGTCAAGAGTTTCGTGTATTTAATTTTAATAGCCCTTGGGAGCCAAAAGTTTAAACACTATGATTACTTAATTAAATTTGAGTAATCATAGATCTATAGTTCAGTTGGTTAGAACATACGCCTGATAAGTGTAAGGTCGATAGTTCAAGTCTATCTAGATCTATTAAAATAGTTTGTTTAACAAAAACACAGTAACTAAAATAAAAACTAATGAGGGTCCTTAACTATTCAAAAAACGATTTTCTTAGATTTGGTTTATTATTGACGGGGGTAAATACAATTATTTCTTTGTTATTTTTGCGGCTTTTTTTAGGAAGTGATTTTGATGACAAAGTTTTAGAAATATTCAACAGCATATTCTCGAACAATAGGTTGCCTACGTTACCGAAAGTAAATGAAATGTTAGTAACAGAACTCGATGAAGTTTTAGGACCAAAAAGTGAAGAGACGTTAGTAACAAAAGCCGATGAAGTGTTAAAATTAAAATCAAATGAGGCGTTACTAGCAACTTCTACTATTCCACAAAAAAGCATATTTTGGTTTATATATCATAAAGAATTCTATTTTTGTGTTATTGGTGCAGTGATTAGTTTGTATGCAGTGAAGTCATTACAAAGTGAGGAAGGATTTTTTGAAGGAATTTCTACTTTGGTTTCTTCTAGTCAGGAAATAATCAATTCCTCTATTGGGAAAATACATTCTCTTTTTCATCGTGCACCAGTTAGAACACTTCCATCGATGCCAAACATGTCAGCTATACCAATAATGGACCCGTTTAATAATGATTCCGAGGATGGTATTTCACCACCTTTTAACGACTTTCTAAGACATCTCAATGGTCTTCCACCTTTAATGACAAGCAATATAGATAGGACTAGTGACGGCGAGCCTCCGCCTTTTTTATGGGAAAGGTTTTTACTAAGTACGAATTGGGGGCCATAATTCACTTGTTGTGTATTGTGGGAAATCCTTTTTTTGAGTTAAATTTACCAATTAAAAAGCAATTATTATAATAACTAAATAATAAAAGAAAATGTATCAAAATCTTATTGATTTGATCTTAGTAAATTTTAACTCAAAAAGTATGGGTTGTTTTGGAATATTGCCAAGTGGTTAAGGCATTGGTTTTTGATACCAACATTCGAAGGTTCAAATCCTTCTATTCCAGAGTTATCTTTAGTCATTACTTTTGAGTCTAAACTATTAATTATTAACTACAAACTTTTGTTGATGAATTGATACTAGCGATGTCGACTCTTGATTTCTATAATAAACTAAATTATTAATTTTTTTTATCTATTAATGAAGAATCAAATAATATAAGCGATACTTGATTTTATTATTTTTAAGATTTTTAGCATTTATAGCTCAATGGATAGAGTTTCAGGTTTCGACCCTGAAGGTGTAGGTTCAAATCCTACTAAATGTTATTAAACTTTTAGATTTTGTTTCTTAATAAAATCTTTTTGTAGCCCCCTTCGTCTAATGGTTAGGACGTTACCCTTTCACGGTAACAATATGGGTTCAAATCCCATAGGGGGTAAACATATAATTATATAGTTTGTAAAAGGTTAATAAAAGCAAGCTTCGCTGGTAAAATATATTTACAGTAGAAATTATTGATTTCATTGTTTTAAATAGTTTCTATAGGTTGGATAAAGTATTTAATCATTGCAGAAGTATATTATAGTTTGGTTAAATTTTAAAATGTGAACCCATTTTAGTTGTTACCTTGTCTGGTTAAAATCTTCTCTTTTTATCAAGTTTTTATAAAGTTAGTTTTTTTAAGATAGAGGGTTTAATTACCAGAAATTAGATTTTGCGTAATTAAATATACTTTTTCCTAATCATCTCAATTTCATATGAGATATTTGTATCATTCTTTAACACAAATCCAAAGTAACCCTGTTTCCTTTCATAATAAAGATTGTCAACAGTACATTGTATGATCGTCGAATTAATATTAAACTTTTTCTCAAATACTTCAGAAACGTATTTTCGAGAAGGTTTAATTTGTATCTTATAATAGAAAAAATCCATTATTTGATAGAAATAGATAACATCTTTTTTAGGGGCTCGTATTACAAATTTTGAAATACAATCGGAAATACAATCTTTTTTACGTTCCATTGGTAACAATTTATACCAACTATCAGAACCACCCTTTTTTGCTTCCTCAAAATATCTATATAAGGCAAGATCTTTGTTTTCACGTCTCATAACTTTTTTATTTATAAAATAGCCTCTTCTCAGACTCGAACTGAAATTCATTGCTTACAAAGCAATTGTTCTAACCATTAAACTAAAGAGGCAAAAATATCTTAAAACTTTTACCAAGATACTTTTTTTAAACCATTTATCAGACCATTTAACCCTAATTCTCTAGTTTTTATTCTAGAAAGCTTAAAATCAGAACAAATGCCTTTCGATCTACCAGTTAAAATGCATCGATTTTTAATCTGAAAATCTTTTACTTCAACAATCTGATTTTCTAAAATTTTTCGTCCTAAAATTTTAGTCATTTTTTTTTGAAGTAAAATCAATTCAAATTTTTTAACAATCAACCTTTTTTGAAAATCTTTAAAATTGCTATGCTTCATATTTTTATGGAATTAAAATGGAACTTAGGAGACTTGAACTCCTGATATTTAGCTTGCAAAGCTAATGTTTTACCAACTAAACTAAAGTCCCTTCTTATTACTTTATAAAAAATAAATCCTATAAAGTAACAGGTAATTGAAACTCACTTAATAACAATAGTAAATCTGATTCATGGTTTATAATTGTCCCATTGATCGTAATTGTAAGTCCCATATCTTTTGGCAATAACTCGGATTCTTTAGTTAATTGTGGAAAGATTGACAAGTGAGTTAATCCTAGACTTAAAGAATTTTTACTATTAACTAGTGAACTCTTAGTTAATTCTTTGAACTGCGGCCACTTAGGTAATACAACAAAATTAAAAAAATCTAAATAGCAATATAAACGTTTATTTCTTATTGTAACTTTTGCACTAATAGGCATAAATTTTCGAGTTTTAAAAGCAGCAATAGACTTTTTAGTCCTAGAAACTTTAACTTTTTGATTCGTAATAAGTTCTAAAGCTACTAACCCAAATATTATGTCTTTTGATTCGTAAATACTTGTATTTATAGTGCTTTTTATAACAAAATTAGATAATTTTGTTATATCGTGTACATTTTTTGAATTAAACTTATAAATTAAGTCAGAAGTCACTACAATCTTATCCCAAGAATATAATCTATTCATATCATCTCTATATTATAAATTTTGTTAAAGAAAGGATTTTTGTTAATTTTTTTTTCCTTAGCTCATTTGTTATTGGACCTATTAATCTCGTACCATAAAATTCATTTTTTGCGTTTAATAAAACCACTGAATTTTCTTCGTATTTTAGATAATTTCCATTTTTTCTAAAACTCGTTTTACTTAACCTTACCACAATTGCTTTAAACAACTCTCCTTTTTTAATCTTGGATTGGGAACGGGTTTGTTTAACAGTAACTAAAACAATGGAACCAACTTCAACCTTTTTAGATTTGTAGACTCTTAAACACTGGACTAGTTTAGCACCAGAGTTGTCGGCAAGTTTTAAAAAACTTCTATCTTGTATCATATCTATTTTTTTTCTAAACTAATAAACTTTGTTTGCATAGGTAACTTTTTTGTTCCAAGTTTTGCAGCTTCAAAAGCTAAAGCTTTTGACACACCTTGAAATTCAAATAAAATTCGACCTGAATTAACGTTTGAACACCAATAATCTAAAGAACCTTTTCCTTTACCCATACGAACCTCTGCAGGTTTACTAGTTATAGGAGTATCAGGAAAAACACGAAGTGAAATACGACCTATTCTTCTCATTTTCTTAACCATAGTTTTTCTAGCGGACTCCAATTGCTTAGCTGTCAAACGACAAGATCTTAAAGCTTTTATCCCAAAATCACCTCTAGCTAAACTATTAACTCTGTATTCTTTTCTATAAGAATCACGTCTATGCATTTTTCTATACTTCGTCTTTTTAGGAAATAACATATTAATTAATCTATTTTGTGTAAACCCATACTTTTATACTTTGAAGACCCTTTGGTGTATTTGCAATAGAAAAGCCGTAATTTATCTTAGCATTTAAAGTCTGAAAAGGAATTGAGCCGAGACTCACAAAATCACTCCCAGCCATATCTACTCCATTTAAACGTCCTTTACATAAAACCTTAATTCCATTACAAACTTCGAAACTTTGATTTACTAAGCTTTTAATCAAATAACTTTTGAATCGAATCCTATTTTCAATAAGTCTACTGATTTTTCTTGACAAATAAACTGGTTCTACCTTCAATTCATTTAATTCTAAAACTTTTGAGACTACAAAGACTCGATCGAAATTTAAAAAAATTCTTTTTAAATTTACAACTATGTCTTTTAATGAAACAATCGACTCTGATTTTATTCCGCTTGTTAATTGTAGATTTATCACTATACTTCTCGAAACTCTACAAAGTCGGATCTTTAATATTTCAGATTCATTATTTAGATTGTAACATGACTTCAAATAATTCAAAATTATCAAATCCTCTGACAGTATTTTTGAATATTCTTTTTCATTTGCATACCAAAGACAATTCCAATCCTTTTTATTAGTAAGGTGTAAACTATTTATATTCGCTTTTTGACCCATTTATTTTATCTTTTTATGAATAGGATATTTTTTAGTCACAATAAATTCACCAAACTTATGTCCAACCATATTTTCATTCACAATCAAATTAAAGAATTTTTTTCCATTAAAAATAGAAAAAGTTAAACCAATAAAAGACGGAAAAATAACTGACGCCCTGGAAACAATTTTAATCGGATTTTTTTTCTTATTTGATTGCTGCAATTTGTCAACTTCATTCAAAACCTTATCATCAATAAAAGGGCCTTTCCAAACTGATCTCATAAAATAATTTTTATTAATTTCGATATTGTATATATACTTTATTTGCTTCTGCGATCTTATGTACATCGTCACAGCTTTTTATACTTTGGCTAGATAACGAACAAGTATCAAAAATTTCCATGGCTATACGACGAGACGAAGACTTCTCGTTTCTTTTTACCGAATTTGAAACTAAAAATTTTATGGCTAAAACTCTTTGTCGAACTGGATGAATTTCTGTAGGCACTTTATAGTTTGAACCACCAATTTTTAAATTTTTTATTTCACAAAAAGGTTTTATTAAATCAATACTTGAACACATAATACGGATAGGGTTTGTTTTTTTTATCTTTTTTAATACTGACAGACTATGTCTAAGTATATTCTCAGAAGTTTCTTTATTACCATTAGTTAAATAAAATTTTAAAAAATTCAAAACAATAAAGCTTTCTAATTTATTTTTTACTAACATAATTTATTTATTTTTTTTTGCACCATACTTTGAACGTCTTTGAGATCGATTCTGAACTGGTTGTAAATCATATTTTCCTCTAATCAAGTGATAACGAACTCCTGGTAAATCCTTTACTCTACCTCCTCTAATCAATACAACCGAATGCTCTTGAAGATTATGTCCTTCACCTGGAATATAAGCTATAAATTCTTGTTTATTAGTCAATTTTACTCTAGCTACTTTTCTTATAGCTGAATTTGGTTTTTTTGGAGTTTTCGTATAAACTTTTGTACAAACACCTTTTTTTTGAGGATTTTTTTCTAAGCCTGGGGCTTTACTATATGTACGTTTTTTAATTCTTGAATTACGTTTTAGTTGTTCTATTGTTGGCATATAAATTCATTTTTTTATAAAAAATCATGAGCCAACCTCCAATAATTTTAGAGGTTGGCTCATCTAGGACTAAAATTAAAGACCACCCCACCAATAGATAGAAACAAATAAAAATAACCACACAACATCAACAAAATGCCAATACCAAGCAGCAGCTTCAAAACCAAAATGATGTTGTCGAGTAAAATGATGATTATTTGCTCGAATCAAACAAACAACTAAAAAAGTTGAACCAACCAAAACATGGAAACCGTGAAAACCCGTAGCTAAAAAAAACGTTGAACCATAAATACCATCAGAAATAGTAAAATTAGAATCAAGATACTCAATAGCTTGTAATCCCGTGAAAACAGCTCCAAGTGAAACAGTTAGTAATAAACCTAATAATACACCTTGTCTATCTCCACTAATCATTGCGTCATGAGCCCAAGTACATGTTGCTCCTGAAACTAATAATATTAACGTATTTAAAAATGGAACTTCCCATGGATTCAAAACATCAATACCAGGCGGTGGCCAAATACCACCAATTTCAATTGTAGGTGAAAGACAAGCTGCATAAAAAGCCCAAAAAAATGCAAAAAAGAACATAACTTCAGAAGCAATAAAAAGTATCATACCCCAAGTAAGACCATCTTGAACGGCTTTAGTATGATGTCCTTGGAACGTACCTTCTCGAACAACATCTCTCCACCAAACAAAAAATGTGAAAAGTAATGATATAAACCCAAAACTAAATACAATAAACCCCCCTTGATAACAATGCATGTACATAACAAAACCTGTAGTTAAGGTTAAAGATGACATACCTGCTAAAAAAGGCCAAGGACTTTGATCAACTAAGTGAAATGGATGACGTTGAATTAAATTTGATTGTGCCATATGAATTATTTTTAAAAATATAAATTATTTCTTTAAAATCTCTTGGAATGTTTTTATTCCTTGAGCTATATCCTTTAAGATATTTGAGAAATTACCAAATAAGAGAACGCCTATAATAAGAATCAATATAATTTGACCGAAGCCAATCGTCATACTCAATTATTTTTTTGTACCAGCGTTTAAACTTTGAATAGCACTAATCTTATCAACAAGCCAATTTTCACATTGTGTCTGAGCAGCTACCCAACTAACATATTTTTCAACAGGAACTGCTTCTACAACAATAGGCATAAATCCATGGTTAATACCACAAATTTCACTACATTGACCATAAAACACACCTTCACGCTTAATAAACATTGAAACTTGGTTCAATCTACCAGGGCATGCATCAATTTTTACTCCAAGAGACGGAACAGCCCAGCAATGGAGTACATCAGAAGCCGTTACTAAAACACGTAAATGAGTATTTGTAGGCAACACAACTCGATTATCTACTTCTAATAATCGTAACTGACCCTCTTCTAAATCATCTTCAGCTACCATATAACTTTCAAAACTTATTGCGTTTCCTTCTTTATCTGCATAATCTGAGTACTCATAAACCCAATACCATTGAAACCCTTGAACTTTTAATGTAACGGCTGGATCAATAACTTCATCCATAGAATAAATTAGAGCAAATGAAGGAACTGCAATAACCATCAAGATAAGGCTAGGAGTTACAGTCCAAACAACCTCAATAGTAGCACCATGAGTTATATCTGAAGGTACAGGGTTACGCTTATGATGAAACATAAATGTAGCTCTAAATAAAACCCAACCAACAAATACCCCAATAATAGTTAATATAAAAAGCAAATCATGGTGCAATGATATTACACCCTCCATTACCGGAGTAGCTGGATCTTGAAATGAAACTTGATATGGGTGACTATAATCTGAATAAGTTATATTATTAATCGACACAAATAAAGATACTAAAAAACAAAGAATATATCGCATAATTAAATTTTTATTATTTCTATAGTGTAAACAAGACTTTAACTTGTATTTTCTTTATTCTTTTTGAAATAAGATATTTTTGTTAAATTATTACACTAATGAAGGAAAAAAATCCCTCCTTCATTTTTTAACCTATCGGTCAATTTCTCCAAAAACAATATCTAATGTACCGATAATTGTAACAACGTCTGCTAACAAATGTCCTCTAGCCATAAAATCTAGGGCTTGTAAATGGATAAAACCAGGTGCCTTAATCTTACATCGGTAAGGTTTGTTTGATCCGTCAGAAATTATAGAAACCCCAAATTCTCCTTTTGGATGCTCAACACCACTATATGCTTCACCCTTTGGAACATAATAACCTTCACTATAAAGCTTAAAATGGTGTATAAGAGCTTCCATAGAATTTTTCATATCAACACGGGATGGCGGTGAAATTTTTCTATCATCTGATTTTATACTTCCTTGTGGCATTTGGTTTATACATTGTAAGATTATTCTTAAACTTTCTCGCATTTCTTGTACTCGAATACAATAGCGATCGTAACAATCTCCTTTTGTTCCAACTGGGATCTCAAAATCTAATTGATCATATACATCATAAGGTTGTACTTTTCTAAGATCCCAAGCCGAACCAGTGCTTCGTAAGAGAGGACCCGTTAAACCCCAATCAAGAGCTTGTTCATGAGTAATCACACCAACACCTACAAGTCTTTGCTTCCAAATACGATTTTCACTTAATAGTTCCTCTAGTTCATCGATTCGCGAACTGAATTGTTCTGCAAATCTATAAATATCTTCACATAAGCCAAGAGGAATATCTTGAGCAACACCACCAGGTCGGACATAAGCTGCATGCATTCGAGCTCCCGAAACCCGTTCATAAAATTCCATTAATTTTTCCCTTTCTTCAAACCCCCATAAAATAGGTGTAAGTGCACCAACATCCATTGCATGGCAACAAATAGCCAATAAATGATTCAAAATTCGCGTAATTTCTGAAAATAAAACTCTTATATACTGAGCTCTTATTGGGACTTCACACTGTAAAATTTTTTCAACGGCTAAAGAGTATGCGTGTTCATTAACCATCATTGAAACATAATCTAAACGATCAAAATATGGCAAAGCTTGTAAATATGTCTTATTCTCAATCAATTTTTCTGTTCCTCTATGAAGCAATCCAATATGGGGATCTGCTCTTTCGACAACTTCCCCATTTAATTCTAAAACCAATCTTAATACCCCGTGGGCTGCGGGATGCTGTGGACCAAAATTAACAGTAAAATTTTTCAAATGCTTACTTTCAGCTATCTGATTTTCAAAACTCATAATTATCTTTTTTTTAGCATGGAGAGTATAGGAATTGAACCTATTCTGCATATTTGCAGGCTTGAGTTTAGCAAACTCACCTCTTACCATTCGAGCAACTCTCCACGGTCATTAAATCATATTCATTAAAAACAATAAAACATAAAATTGATGTTTCAGATAATATCCACAACGGAACTGCAATTAATATTTGAGTTAAAACATCAGGTGGAGAAAGTATCGCTCCTAAAATAAAACAAACAATAATATATTCTCTTCTCTTATCAATAAACGTTTCAATTCTAATCAAGTGAAAATAAATTAGACAAAAAATTAATATTGGTACTTGAAAAAATATACAACAATAAAAAACACAGCTCAAAATTAAATCTAAGTAATCTAAAATTTTAGCTTCTAAAGTTAATTCAAATAAGCGCGAAGATTCGAAAGTAACAAAAAAACCAATAATATTAGGTAATATAAATTCATAAATGAGTATAATAGAAATCAAAAAACAAGAAATTAATAATCTAAAAATAAAGTTTAAAATATGTATTTCTTTTTTATATAAGCCTGGCTTTAAAAAACAAAATAGTGTATAAACAAACAAAATGCATGTTAAAACAAAAGCTGTATAAAAACTAACAAATAAACAACTAGTAAATGCTTCAGACAAATTAGTAAATATAAACTTTTTGTCATTTAATTTATCAAGGAATGGGGAAACATACAAATACATCAATACATCAGAAAATCCATATGAAACTACAAAAGTACAAGTAAAAGAAAAGATTACATAAAAAAACCTAATTCGTATTTCATGCCAATGATTTACAATAACTAACATATGAATAACTTTTTCATTAGGGCAAAATGAGATTCGAACTCATGCTATTTTTAACAAATAGTTCAGTTTTCAAGACTGACACCTTAAACCACTCGGTCATTTACCCTTTAAAGCTTTTGCGAGAGTAGGATTTGAACCTACGATTTTCAAATTATGAGCCTGATGAGCTGAACCGAACTGCTCTACCTCGCAATTTTACGGATAAGTGGATTTGAACCACTACTAATATATAAAAAACCAAGCCCTAAACTTGACATGTCTACCAATTTCATCATATCCGCGAGATTCATAAGAGGAGTAGGATTTGAACCTACGAAGATAATAATCAATAAGTTTACAGCCTATCGCTTTTGACCACTCAGCCATCCTCTTTATAGATTTGCACTCTTTGGCATACGCTAAGAGTACAAATTCAATAATCTATCCAAATAAAATAAGGAATGCCATCATAAGAGCAAATAAACCAATTGCCTCAGTAAGTGCGAAACCTAAAATAGTAAATCCAAATAATTGTTGTCTTAAAGATGGGTTTCGAGCAAAAGAATTAACTAAAGCAGCGAAAACAATACCAATACCTGCACCAACACCAGCGAGACCAATAGTTGCTAAACCAGCACCAATTTGCTTAGCACTTTGTAACATGATTTGATTGTTCATTGAAAATTTTTTATTATTATTGTAATAGGAGTAGGGTTAGTATACGATTTTAATTTACTACTTATTTGTAAAATCTTTGGATTACAGCATAATTCGATTTTATAGGGTAATAAGTATTTCTATAATTCGGATCCCATAAAAAGACGATAGTTAAAGTTTTATAGTCAATCTCTAAATGTGAAGGTAAAAATCGCGAGTTGAAATTTTCTTCAATATTTTTTAAGATCACGCTTTTTTCAAGATTCTCATTTAACCATTGGCTTTTAATTTCTATTAAGTCTAATTGCGAAATTCGAGTACTTGGGTCTCGAACCTTTTTTCCATTGACTAAAATGATACCATGATTGACAATCTGTCTAGCTTTATGAATTGAAGAAGTAAAACAACTTCGAAATAATATTACGTCTAATCTACTTTCTAAAAAACTTACAAAACGATCGAGAGTAGTCAAAGGTGACTTAACAGACTTTTTTAAAAGTCTTTTAAACGACCTCTCACCTATATTAGAATAGAAAAATTTTAAAGATTGTTTTACACCTAATAATTTCCCATATACTGAAACTTTTTTCTTTTTCTTTTTTTCATTTTTTATTGATCTTAAAGACTCACCTTTTGGTAAACCCCATAAATTATTATAATTTCTATTTAATTTTCGACAAATATGAAATTTAGATTGGGAACGCTTAGTCATTCTTGTGCTTTTTAATGTTTATTACCTACTATTGGAGTTGAACCAATACTCTAAAATAAGAAAGAGATTTTAAGTCTCTCGTGTCTACCAATTCCACCAAGTAGGCTATTAATGTAGCTAGCGAGTAATGAGACTTGAACTCATATAAATTGCTTGGAAGGCAACCAATTTACCATTAATTTATACTCGCAAATATTGAACGCTAAGCAGGATTTGAACCTACGATTTTTTGCTTAGAAGGCAAAAGTTTTATCCACTAAACTATCAGCGCAAAATTTAAGATTCACTGAGTTTTTTACAAATAATCAGTTCTCTCTAGATAGGATTTGAACCTATGATTTTTTGGTTAACAGCCAAACGCTTTACCGCTAAGCTACTAGAGATTTCAAAGTAAATTTGATGCATCACGATATCATTTAATATACAAGTAAGTGTAGTAGGATTCGAACCTACGGCCATTTAGTTAAAAGCCAAATGCTCTACCGCTGAGCTATACACTCATTTCACACTTACGTGTGAAAAAAACACGACAATATTATATTAATAGCAACTCTTCAATTGTTCAACACAATTTTTTAATAACTGCTTTCTATTCTTTTTACTCATTTTACCGTTTTCAATTGAATAAGACTCCATAAGATAGGTTTTTAAGTCAATGAAAATCTCTTTTTGTAAAGCTGCGTTAGTTTTGTTTTCACTTGCAGATATTCTTTTTAACCGTTCTTCAAAGTTAGAGGTAAGATAGTTTTGAAGTGAGTTTTCATAATATTTTTCAATATTCGAGATCTCTGATTTTGAAATTTCAAATATTTGTTTTATTTCTGAACTTAGTAATTTTTGTTTTTGGTGATAGCTAATCAAGTGTGTAAAAGTTTTTTCTTGTAAATTCTTATAAAGATCAAATTCTTCCTTGATTTTCTCTTTTCTAGAATCTAATTCTCCCGCAATCATTTCTCCACCATAATTAACAAGTAAATAAATAAAAATACTGAAAGCAAGCAAAACTAAAACTTCTTCATTAAAAACCAAAAATTCTTTTGAAAGCATAACTAAAACCAATAAAATTCCATATAAATACTTTGAACTCATAACTTATTATTCTATCTATTATTTTTTTGAAACAAATGATTTTACAACTAAATTTCTGTAATGCTGCTCTCCAATAGTCTTTAAATACTCTTTATTCGCGCCACTAAAATTTGAATTATTTAAATTCTTAATGTTTGTATTAAGCCAACTATTTCCGTGATTTGTTAGACTTGAAATATTTGATTTCCATAACTGAAAAGATCGAAGAATAAGACTGTCATAAACGCCAAGTAAACTTGAGACACCGTCTTTTCCTTTATTTATATCTTTTGCTAACAATTCTAACTTCTTTTGTCGAAATTTTAAATTTTTAGCTATTGTTGGTACAACATTATGTAAAAGGTAAGCATACAAAAAAGTAAACCCTATAGAAAACCAAAAAAATTGCGTAAAAAAATGCATTAAATCAAGTTGAGGCATAATCTAAAAATTTTATATATTTTAAAGTAAATCAAATAGTAATAAGATTAATTTGGATAAAAAATCCTCTTATATTTATGTTTAATAATTTTGTTTTAAATTGTTAGTACGAGTTAGCAATAGTGTTACCACTAATAACAAATCGCCTATAAAAGTGTTAGTCTAACACTACTTTATGAAAACTTGTTTAAAAGTTATCTTCCTACATTGATGCTTTCAGTAGTTATATAAAAATAACGTAGCAAATCAGCCTGCTTTTGGTAAACAACTGACAAACAATAGGTTATCTTGCTTTGGTCCTCTCGTACTAAAAGCAAATCTTTTCAATTTTCAAACAGTAAAAGCAGATAGGGACCAAACTGTTTTACAACGTTCTAAACCCAACTCACGTTCCACTTTAAACGGCGAACAGCCGTACCCTTGAAACCTTCTTCAGCTTCAGGATGTGAAGAGATTATAGTCGAAGTGCACTCACGTGACACAACTCTACTTCAAAACCGTACGTGAAAGTCACCCTTCATACGGCTCCTAGCTAAATGGGCCTCTCAGCTCTTATTATTTCTTTTTAATTCGAGCCTTG
>Ga0222713_10001243_pt1 | contig 29056 bp, 40 predicted proteins | sample C33_649DmetaG_FD_165061 | JGI IMG/M metagenome (GOLD analysis project Ga0222713, IMG submission 165061) | Estuarine water microbial communities from San Francisco Bay, California, United States - C33_649D | ecosystem: Environmental > Aquatic > Marine > Unclassified | place: USA: California... | reverse complement strand
TAAGAACAGGTAAAGTCCCAACATATTCTAAAGATGGTTTAGATAATCAAAGTTATTTATTTACAATTTGGCATGAATATAACGATATTGAACCATGGGATTGGAAAGTGGTAGATGAAGAAGAACTTGACTGGGAAATCACGGATGAAAAATTTGAAATTGAATAAAAGTTATGAGTATATTTGAAAACCTTAGTGATGAACAATTAATAAAGTATTTAAAGTACGTTCATAGTAAAATTGATTTTATTGATGGTTATTATAATTCTTTAGATGTTTTCTATACAGATTTACAAGATATACGTGGTGGTAAAGAAAAGCAAATAATTTTATCCCCATTAGGAAAAAGTAGTTTAGATAGGTTAGATATTGAATATCTATATGAAATATTATTAAATAATAATCTTGAATCATTAAATGAAGGTAATCTTGATAGGCCACAATTAAAAACCCAGACTGTTGAATTTGTTACAGAAGAAAGACAGTGGATTCAATATACTAGACAAGAAGACGTTGAAACATATACAGATCTTGATAAGAATTATTTATATGAACTAAGAAGTCAAGACGAAATAGAACCCTGGGATTGGGAAATAATAGATAAAGATGTTCGGGATAGTGATATCGATGATTGGTGGTTCGAAGTATAATTTTATTTACAAAAAAAATCTAATTACTTATTATTTTTATACCCTTTGAGGTATAAACATTTAATAGAAACAAAATGGAAATGTTTTCTTTTACATTAGGTATTCTTTTAGTTGTGGCTTTAATTATGGTTGGGGTCTTGATTTTGGGAATGGTTAAAGTAGTAAACTTACAAAGAAGTTTGGAGAGTTTTCAGCAAGGCTATAATCTTGATAGAGAGTCTATTTATCGTAATCTTGAAGATAGAACTAGAGACTATAACCAACAATTCGATAATGTATATCGAGTTTTGGATGAATCAAGAAGAGAAGCTGAACGCTATATTGACCGGAGAATCGACAAAACAATTAACACTCTAAAAGAAAGTTAAATAAAAACCCCACAAAAGTGGGGTTTTTATTTTTTATGATATTTATCATATATGGAAAAGTATACAGATGAAATGTTAAAAAGATATCTTAACTGGGTTAAAACACTAGATGAGAATGACATTGATTTAGATCATTATAATGACTTTCTAAATTGTAGTGCATATAATAAATTAATAAAACCATTTGGTAGTGATAGCAATGGTGTTAGTGAATTTGTCTATGCTTTAATTTATGAAAATTTAGTACCTCCATTTAGTCAAGAATTTGTAAGACCTCAATTAAATTCATACACTATAGTACATAAAAATTACGTTAGAATTATGAATGTTGAATATTGGGAAGGAAATATCAAAACCTATTTACCAGATAATTCAGTTGACAATGAATATATATATGATCTTGAGAGTAATGGTGAGTATGACATTTGGGATGGTGAAATGACAGATTCAGAAGAACGTGATAATGAGACCATAGATAGTGAAGTATATGATATAATAAAAAACTAGAATATATTTATATAATAAGTAATAAACAAAAATTAAAAACAACACTTATGAAAGGTGGAGGATGTGGTTGTGGAAAACCAAAAAAATAATTAAGTAAAAATAGTAGTTATGAAAAAAGTTGTAAGACTTACTGAAAATGAATTGTCTAAACTAATCAGTAGAATTATAAATGAAGGTGACTTTTCAGTCGAACCCCACATCAAAACACAACCAAGAGAAAAGGATGTTAGAGGTGTTTTTGGAAAGAAATATGGGCCATATATCCCAATCGATGTATTGCGTTATATTAGAAAAAACCCAAGATTAATTTTTGCAAATCTATATGATATCTATGGTGAAAAAGCTTATGAATATTTAGATATGGCCAAAGGTGATAGTGATTCACAACAAGAGGATAATTTAGATATTTAAATTTAAGTATGAGATTTTTTAAATTAGGTAAATCAAAAAAAGATTTAATAACTGAAGATTTAAAAACTTTTTTAAATGACAAAAAATCAAAACTAAAAGAGTTATTAGATAATGTGATAGTTAGAGCTAGAGAAGAAAAGGAAGAAACTGCAATTGCAGCTAAAATACTTAAAAGAGTCATATTTAATAGTGACACAGTGTCAAAGGAAGAAGTTATGTTTCTAAAGGAACAATCAAAAGATTTAATGAAATTATTTGTTGTTGTGGGTCTAGGTGCTATATCAACAATAATACCAATAGTAATTGAAAAATGGCTTAAAAGATATGATATGTCAATTATGCCAAAAAAACAAGAAATCCCAAGAAAGGAAAACGAAGAAAACTAGATATTTATATATATGAAAAAATATCTCATAACTGAAAATCAATATACCGTTATTAGAAGAATTGAAATTTTAAAGGATCTTTTAGATAAAGGAATTGCGACTATTATTGAGTTGGAAGGTGATAATATTTGTAACTGGAGTCTTACTGATTTAATTGATGAAGTTAAGTGGCAAATCTTTGATAATATGGACGACCATAATTTTGGTAATATGAAAATTGACACATTAGGAGATTTAATACAAGACTATTTTATTGATGATATAGAAGAAGCTCTTGATGATATTAAAGACTTATTATGTAAAGATAAATCAAAATATGATGATGACGATGATTACTATTCATCATTTTTTTATGGTGTGGATAATAACCAATAATTATGAAATATCTAATAACAGAAAATCAACATAGTAGAATTAAGGAACAAATATTAGATTTATTTGATTCAGTTGGTATTATAAGAACATTAAATAGATATAAGCTAGACCCAAAGGCATTAGATTTTATTTTTAAAAACGATTTTCCAGATTTTACTTGTAGTGATTTAGATGATTTATTCACATACTTTTTTAGAAATGGTTATATAAAACGTAGACTTGACTATGAATATAAAGATAATATTTATGATGTTGAGATAGCTATGGACTATCATACAGCAGCTATTGGATACGCTGTTGAGGATTTAAAAATTTTAGATGGTATATTAGTATACACAACACCGTTTTGGGAAGGTGAATGTTTTGTACCGCTAGAAACAACATCATATTACTTAATACCAGGAAATCAGAATAATGATGATGGGGAACAAGGTCCATTATGGTATGATATTGAAGTTTTTAGTTCATATGATAATATTGACCCTAGTATGTTTCGTAGTTTTACAGACATTTTAGATTGGTACTATACAACTTGTATTGATAAAACAATGGAATTTGCAATAGAAGCTCTATTTAAAGCTAGAATTGAATATGAAAATAATGAATTATAAAAACATTTATTGAATGTACTAATATTTATAAAATATGAAAATAATAATAACAGAGAGTCAATATAGACGTATTAGTGAAGCTATCGCTGGATATGACGACTTTAATATGATGGCAACTCATGGTGGAAAAATTATGACTCACTTTTTTGGGTTTATTAAAGATTTGATGCATCTTTTTAATGGTATTAATGAAATGTTAGAATCTGAAAAGAAAATATCCCACATAGATTTAAAAGAAAATTTAAGAGCAGTAATTGATGTTATAGATGAGATTACAGAAGCTTTTAAAATTGGGTTTAGAGATTTTAGTGAGAAAAATTTAATTAGAAGTGGAATGAGTCTTATTAAATCACTTAATATATTAAAACAAAAAATTCAACCTTTAACTATCGCAGGACCTGCAATTGTGTCAAACGAACAAATTTTAAATATGTTAGAAAAACTATCAACCAAGGCAGTTTTAAAATTAAAAGATTTTGTAGAAGAACATGAAAAAACTCATAATAGATTTATGAACATATTAACAAAAAACCAAAATAAACCAAAAAGAGATTTTAATTAATCATTTTATAAAAAAAATAGAGTTATGTACAATAGAAGAATTTTAATTAGTGAAGACGATAGAAATAGAATTCTAAATATGCATAAAAATTATGCAACAAAAAATGGCTTAAACTTTGGTAGAATAAATGAAGATGTTACTAGTGAAGAAATAACAGTGACAGCGCCAAAAGACGTTAAAGGATTTCAGGATTGGTTAGATCAAAACTATAAGGGTTGGGTTAAGACAGATACTGGTACTTTAGATCAAAGATTAAACAAGGGTTATGGTAAATATGGGCCACAAACAACAAATGCTTGGAATCAATATAGTAAGAGGTATATTGATGAGAAGGGGGATGGTGAAGTTGTTAAATTACCAAAAAAAGAAGTACTACCAAACACAACTAATTCTACAGATGTTGGGGGTGTTGAGGGTTTCTTTAATGCTTTTAAAGATTGGTATAAAAATAGTGACCCAAACAATCCATCATTTGCAAATGCGGAATTTAGTGAGATTCAGCAGGTTCCGGGTGGTCAAATTATTTTAACAAGTGATAATGATGTGTCACAAGAAACAGGTCAAGTAGCTAAAGTAACATCATATATTGTTAATAATGCAGAACCAACTAGAGCTTATACAAACGATGGGAATTCATACAAATTTGTAATAAAAGATGGTAAAATGTATGGTACAGATTTTAATTATAACTGGGGGGAAGTTTTAAAAGATATGGGAAAAATTAAAGAAATTCCATTATCACCAAGTGATGTAATTACAAATAAACCAGAACAACAAACAACACAAAATAACACTAGTGACAACCAAGGTCTTGCAAAAACATTAGGTATTGCAAGTACAATGGTAATGGATGCATGTAAAACGAAATTCCCTAATATTGACGCATTCAAAGGTACTAATATCGCAGCTAGAATATGTACATGGGGAGACACACCAGATGGTAAGTACATTTTAGGTCTTAAGCCAGAACAAAGAGAAGGTGGTATGGATTTATTAGAAAAAAGAGGAAATAAAAATAACCCAGAAACAAGAGCACTTAAAAAAGAAATTAGAATTGCTTTAGGTATGGCTGCAGATACAAAACTTGGCCAATTTGGCGCTAAGGTAAATCAGTTTGGTCAAAGATTACAAAATGCAGCACAAGGCGCCGCACAAGGATTCCAACAACCACCAACTGCGTAATAAGGAAAATAAAAATAAATAAACCCCATCATAAAAGGTGGGGTTTTTTTATTAAAATCACATATAATATTTGACATTTAGCCTAAAAACACTATATTTTATATTACAAATCTTATATAAAATGGTATTAACAATTGTTTTAATTATTTTAACCCTAGTATTAATTACAATCGCACTTGGCGTTTATATTTGGTGGTCTAGGTATGGAAAAAAGTTATTTAACTTACTATCAAACTTTAAAAATCCAGGATTAGGAGGAAGTAACATCCCAAATCTTGGTGATTTACAACAACAAATGAAAACTTTTCAAAAGATGTTTGGTAAAATGGGTAAATTTTAAAAAAGTAGGTAATAACCTACTTTTTTGTTTTATAATATTTTACCTCAACTTCATAAGGACCTGTTGTTGTTTTTTTAGTATCATATTTCCAAATAACAACACAGTCATCGTACTCAAATTTTAATTCATACTTTTTATCTACCATATTTTTTTTATTTTTCATATAGTACAAATATACAAAGTATTTTTAAATTAAACTAATTCTTCTGGAGTTTCTTCTTCTTTAATATCCTTTTTTTCTTTTTGGATTTGTGTTACAGTATATCCAGCAATTAAAAACTCAATCCCAGCCCACATACTTAATTCATATACATCCATAGTATCAATTTTTTTAACTAAAAAATAAACCATACCTATTTGTGCAGTTAAAAAAGCAATACCAGATTCGACTCTCTTCTTTGAGAAAAATGACTTCTGTGAGGAGTACATCTTCATAATTTCTGTGACAAACCATCTAATATTTAATCCACAACTTACAAACCAATTTTTAATACCTTTCAATTTTTCTTTCATAATTAAACATTTTAGATATAAATATTTACTTTTTTTATTTTTAATCAAATAAAAAAGGGACAGTAGCGAATTGTCCCTTTTAATACATTACCATAACTAGTAATGGTCCTAATAAAATTCTTATTGTCCTTTAACTAAGTTTATACATTGTTTTAGGTATTCTTTCGCCCTTGGTGATGGCGTGTACTCATCGTCCTTCGTTTGTAGGTTTAAAACGCGCTCAATATCCTTAACTAGTTCAGTTCCATGTTCATTTTCTTTGTATAATTCGGTGATTTTATCCATTGCTTTATGACAATCACCAGTAGTTTCATCGTAATAGTTTTTATTTCTAAATTTATTTAAATGATTCATCATATCATAAGCTAAATGTGATCCACCATCTTTAATATCCTTAAACAATCTAATATTATTTAATATACCTAAAGTATCTACCATTGAGTTAACACCCATTTTTCTTTTTGATACTCCTGGTGAATATTTAGAATATTCATCAGCTTGACCAACAATTTCATCAAGATGTATTGTGTTTTCTGGCATACATCTAGGTTTTGGCACATTTTTACCCTTTGATTCATTCTTTTCTACTGAATTAATCATATCATTTTCATTAATGACACTTTTAATTAATTTAATAAGTTCGTTTTCAGTTAATCTTATTTTTTTCATATTATGATTTTAGTATAAATATCTTTTATTTAATTAAATTTTATTGTATTTATATATATAAATATGTAATAAGCTTAATTATGACAGATAATACGATAAAAAGAGTTTTATTAGAAGAGATTAATAATATAGAAATATCAGATGAGTTAAAATATCATTTAGATAATAATATAACATTATCTGAAAATGTATTTAGGATTTTTTCAAAATCATATTTTAATCTAATAAATGAAGTTCGAGAATTATATAATATTGGATTACTTGAATTAACCGATGACGATCTTTGGTTAGTTGAAAGTGATCTTGGTAAATCTATTACTTTAGATGATGGTCGTAAAATTTGGTTGGACGTTCCATTTTTAATAAACGACACATTACTTGAAGCTGAACATAGAGGTAAAAAAGTTAACTTAAATAGTCCTTTTAGAACACCAGGTGGCCCAAAGAAATTTGCTGTTTATGTTAAAACACCAAAAGGGACTATTAAAAAAGTTACATTTGGTGACCCAAATTTAAAAATAAAAAACGCAAATAAAGCAAGGGCAAAATCTTTTAGAGCTAGACATAAGTGTGATCAGAAAAAAGATAAAACAACTGCAGGATATTGGTCTTGTAATGTTGGAAGATACGCTAAAAAATTAGGATTAAAATCGTCTAGAAGTTGGTAAAAAAATAATATGTCAAATAATATTGAACCATCAGATAAAGTTATTAAAAATATTTGTGATGCAAAAAAGTTTTGTAGAGCACAAGGGAAAATTACGTTTGGTCAATTAAAGTCATTGGTTACAAATGCTAAAGTCAAAAAATTATTAACTGACGTTGGTGAGGGTGGATATAAAGCAACAATTAGAATACTTCCTTGGTTTTTTCCACAATTAATATTAGCAGGTTTTACGGGCTCAATTTTAAGAGCCTTTAATAAAATATTTAGACCTGCTATGGAAGATACAACAGGTTATAAAACTTGGTGGGGAAAAACAATAACAAATTTATTAAATCTTGTTGAGGGGGACCTAAACATTAATGATCCACTATCTAAAATATTTTTTATTTCGGATGGCTTACTTACAATGCTAGATAGTAAAGAGAAAATAAAGTTTGCAAGACACATAGCAAGTGTCGCAAGTGAAAAACCAGATGACGAGGAGGTTCCAGAATTTTTTGTTGAAAATGAGTTAAGAAATTGGGTAAATGAAAAGTTTTTATTAAACCCGCCTTTAGGTAAAAAAGAAGTTAACCAAGATGATGAGTTACCATTTGATGAGATAAATGAAAATGGTATTAAAAGAAGAACTTTTAGTAGTAACACAAATGAGAGTGAGTTAAAATGGCATTTTGATAAAACAGATAGAAAAGTTAAGATTATTAAATCAGATGGTTGGCAGATTCAAATGGATAATAAACTACCAATTACATTAAAAGAAGGTCAAATAATTAAAATACCAAAAGGGATGTATCATAGAGTGATAAAAGGTAATGGAGATTTAGTTGTTAAAATAAAGGAGTTTACAAAAAAAAATGACTTACAATTACTTGAGAGCACTAGACAAAAAGAGGTTGTTAAGACATTAGTTAAAGACATTATTAGAGTATATTCTAAAGAAGACGATGGCGAGTTTTATTTACCAAACTATATTGATGATAGTATAGATTTTTATAATTTCACTAGTTTTGACAATGATTTGACTCTTAATTTGACATTAAACCCCAATAATAAAATTGATGATTTTGATGTTAAGTGTGAGTATATTAAAGATAGTGATATATTAGAAGTTACAATAGATTATAATTTAGAAATTAAGAATAAAATAACATATGATCTTATTGGTGTACTAAATGATATTTTAGAAAATGTTTTTACAACAACAAATCAAAAATTAATTGATACAACAAATTTAGAAAAAGGAGAAGACCCAAATCAATACGAATATTATACAAATGACGATGAAATTAAAACACAAATTATTGGTTTTAATAGATTATCAGAATTAACAAAAGTACCATTTGATGTTATTGTTAAACAATGGTTTAAAAAAAATAAAAGTATTCATAAACTAAATGACGAACAAATTTATAGTGTCGTCTCAAAAATCTTAAACTATAAACAATGAATTTATCACCAAAAATACAAAAAAAAATAGAAACATTAAAAAACATTATTTTAACTATTGGTAGGTTTAAATCAGAATACGGTAACGATGTTACTATTAAATTAGAACAAATTGATTTAGACTATAATAATGATAATGATTTCCAAGTTCACGAAATTGTATTATCAATAAATTTTAAAAATGTCGAATGTTATGAATGTGACTTTGAGACTGAGAAATTATCAGATATGTTATTTGATATGAGAGAAAAAGTACGTGATGTTTGTGGTAAATTTAGAGTTACAAAAGATTTGGAATTTAAAAAGGATGGAACTTCTTGTAGAGGAGTTTTAAATTATGGATTTAAGTATGCTATGGATAATTTTGATTATTTAGAATTTGGAATCTTTTTAGATCCCAGAGATAGTTATTAAGATTTAAACCTTTTAACAATTTCTTGTAATAGTTTTTTAATTAGGTTTCCAATCACTGTTGTACCAAAGAACATCAAAACTCTATTTGATAACTCACTAATTCCCATACCATCATAACCTTGTGCCATATCATATAAATCTGGAATTATTGGTATAATGAATGTATATGCTAACATATTTGATATTTTTGCCAATGGAATTGCCAAACTATCTATAAAATTAATAAATACATTTTTTAGTTCTTCAGCCTTAGATAACATAACATTAAATTTACTAACTAAGTTACCTTCTTTAATTTTATCTAAAACTAATTTTAATTTATCTTTATTTGATTGATAATATGTTAATATAATCCCGGTACAAAGTAGTGCTAGTTCTGTTTTAGATAATTCAGGGTAAAGCCCTTCCATAAATTTAGATATAGGACTTACAAATCCAGCAATTGTAACACCCCAAGTAGCCAAAAAATTAATATCTAAACCAATTTGAGTTTTAACGTCAGTTGATAATTCGTCAAAAAAATCTTTTAATTTTTTTATTGTATTAGTTATTTTTTTTGTTCTAGTCTCTAATATTATTTTTTTATATTGAGATTCATTTACAATTATCTTCATAACAAATAAATATTACGATATATTTATATTTGTATGGAAAATAAAATAAGATATAAAAAAAATGCTCCACTAAAAGAAGGAGACAAAGTGATTTGTATTCATATGGAGGATGAATTCTCACCTGTTGCTGGAGGAACACCTGGTGTTGTAAAAAGTGTTGCTAATGTTTTTGGCACTAAACAATATTATGTTAATTGGCGTAATGGATCAAGTTTAGCCTTAATAGATGGTGTTGACCAATGGCGAAAAGTTGTAGAAGATAATGATGAAAAATCATTAAACGAAGGTTTTTTATTCTTTACAACAAAAAGAGCATTAACTAAACAAATTAATAATTAATTATGGGACAATATTTCTTTAAGATGTCACAAGCGGAAAAAAATGACATCCTTGATAAACACAAATCAGTATATGATGGTTATGTTACTGAATATGGTAATACAAATAATGAACAACCATTATATATACAAGATTTTGCAAATGACAAAAACGGATTAACGGTCACAAATACTGGAAACGTTAAACATTATACAAATATGAATATTAATGAAAGTCATACTGGTTCTGATTATATTGGTGATGGACCAAATGATTTAGAAAATGGAACAGTTGACCTTCATGATACGTATCCATCACCAAACGAAGATGAAGATGAATATTTTTCATTAGGGGTTTTTGATGATGACGATGAATGGGACAATGAGAATGAGTCTAGATATGACGATAGAGTAAACTATGGTATAGATGATGAGTCTAGATATGACGATAATAACGACTTGGACGATGACGATGATCAAATCGATGAAGAGTGGAATCAAGATTTTGAGTTCGACATTGATAGAGACTTAAATGATGACTTAGCCGGACCAATGGATTACAATGGTTATATCGAAGAAGATGAGTTGCCTAACTTTATTGAGGATTTAAATGAATCTCTAGATATGTTTAAAAGATTTCGTAAGTATAACTAAAAAATGGAAGTTCAAGAATTAATCTCTTATTATTTATTTGATGAAACTAGTAAAATTGAGATTTGTTTTCGTTTAGATATTGATAGTGAAGACGAAGTTAGAACTGACACCTTAGACCTTAGTGAAGCTATAGATTTTGGTTACAATTTTATAGATGAGTATGAAAAACCTTATTATGACGATGAATATAATGAGGATGACTGGGACGATGATTTTACATCCATTAATGAAGATTTACTAATAAACTTTATAAATGAATATTATATAGTTAATTTAGATAAGTTACCAAAAGCTGAATTACTATAAAAAAATTGGTCCTATCAAGGACCAATTCTAGTTAAATAAAGTGTGATTGATTCGTCAGCACCAGAAGACCCAAAAACCCATTGGCCCTTAGTACGTAAAACCAAATTCTCAAGACCATCCTCAATAATTGAGAAAACTCTAGTCGTACCATTCATTGTAATAGCTAAATCACCAAGGTAAGTATTAGTTTGATTATAAACATCGTAAAGATATTTCTCATTCCAAGTCGTAGAGCCATCTGGATTTGGTGATGGACTAAAACTAATTATAGTGTAATCAAGATGTATTTTATAAAAGCCAACTGGAATTGTATCAAATGGGTGAGTTTCATTTGGGTTAACGTATAAATCACCAGGATAGAACACCATATTATTTGGGTCATTTGTATTATCTATTTGGCCATATGTGATTTTATCAACAACATATTCACCACTCAAACTTAAAAGTTTTGGTTGTGAGTATTTTACACAAGATGATAAAATAAAAATACTTAGAGTTAAAAATACAAAAATTGCTTTCATTGTTTATTATTAAATATTGATTAGATACAAAGTTAACTATTTTTTTTAATTAAACAACTATTTATAAAGAAAATTTTAATGGAATTAGATGACATTATTTTCTTATTAGAAAAATTCACATTTACACCAAATATTGATGGGGAATTGGACGAACAAGACGCAACGACTTCTGGTGGCGGTGATGGGGCTTACCCAACAGTTACAAAATGGGAAACAGGATTAACAAGAGGCGTTGCAAACACAATTGACGATAAAGTTACTTGGAAATCATTATATAATACAACAAGAGGTAAAGCAAATACATTATTATGAATAAGAATAATACTGAAGACATATTAAAAAGGATTTTACTTAATATGAATTATGATTCAAAAAAGACTTTAAGTGAAAATAAGGAAAAATTAACAAATATTGTTATAGAGCAAGCACAAGCACCCACACCTGGTGCTAGTGGGATTTTTAATCGTACACCAGAACAACCTAGTAAAGAGTACCTAGCACAACAAGCGAGCATTGCATCAAAGAAATTAACACCAGAACAGAAAGAAAAAAAGGCTAGAATATGTGGGCACAATAGTTGGGAAAAATACCAAGCCGCAAATTGGGAATGTCCGGCTGGAAAACTAAATAATGGAGTTGAGACTAGCAATTTCCAAGATTGGTATCTCACGCAAAAAGAAAAGGCAAAACCAGATAAAAATGGTTTATACACAACAAAATTATGTTCTAAACCATGTACAAAAGGACAGGCTGTTGATGGGAATTTTGGTGAAAACACAAAAAAATTATGGGACGAGTTTTACTTTGATTATAAAAGTGCAACATACATACCATTGCTTAATGTAAATTCGAAAGTTAAACTTGATTTTAACACATATGTTGCGCAAGCAGAAAGAAATCAAATATTTAACGAGATGCCAGATGATACTAAAAAAGATTTAGTTAAAGTTTTTAGATTTACAATAGAGAACCCATCTGGATGGAATTATGTTTCCAATTTACCAGATGCAATCCCAGATGCTAATTACTTTTTTAACAAGTCATACGCTGAACCTAGTGAAGTTCCATATTACCTTGGTTGGGATCAAAATAATAGTATATTTCCTTTTCCTAGGAAGTACACCCAAGAAGAACTAAAAAAATTATATGACGCAACACATAGTGATATATATGAGAAAAAATTAAAGGAAAAAGAAGCCGCTGATCTGGCATTACAAGATAGATTTGATTTATATGACAAAACAACAGTAAAAAGTGACCGTACTGGTTATGATAGATATGTGGCCGACCCATCTGGTATTGGCCAAACAAAAAAAGAAAAGGATATTGAATCTCATGAAGAATATTGGAAAAAAGAATTAGAACCATTTAAAAATAAAATTTACGATGGAGCTGTTGCTTGGAATAAAAATTTTGACGAGGTAAAAAAGGCTTTAAAGAAATCTTGCTCAACACCAATTAGAGTCTGTGCCAAGGTTAATATAAATGGAACCTCTAGAGATACATCAAACTGCACTTATATATCAAATTCTGATCTTTGTAAAAATGCAGGTGGTCTTTGGGTTTATAATGTTGGCACAAACAACGCTTTTTGTGGTTGTAGATCAACAAATTCACCCGGACTAACCAGGAGCTTCGCTGTCACACTTCAAGGCAGACAAGGACCCATTGAGACTACACTTAATGGTATTAATGGTATATTAGAATGGAATACTCCAGAAACAGGAGGTAAAGCCGTTAAGGAAAGAGAAGATTTTCACCACAATATGATGGTTATAGAGTTAGGATTAACAGCTGCTGGATTTGCATCAGGCCCAATTGGTCCTTTATTTTTTGCTGCCGCTACTATTGTTGGGGTTATTGATGGTGCGACCTATATAGCCGAAGGAGATACACATATGGGTGTTATGGTTTTAGCGCTTAGTGTGCTTGGTGCTAGTGAAGTTGCCCAAGGACTTAAATTGGCTGGTGCCGAATTAAAAGCTATTAAAGCAGTCGAAGAATGGGGTGTTGACGGCATTAAAAGATTAGCTAAAGCTTCAGTTGAGACCCCGCAATTACTTACCGCAGCAGATAGGGCTGTGGTACAGGCACTCAAAGAAAGTGCTTATGTTGGGCAAAAAGTTTTAGGTAAAGAAATGTCTAAAAAAGTGTTTGAGAATTTTACTAAAAATATTGTAAAAATAGCTAAAGACCAAAAATGGGGATGGAAGGAACTTGCTAAAATACTATACAATTTTGAAACGCACTCACTAACATTTAAAGGTTTATTAGTTTATATTGGTGGCGTACCTTATACAATAGATCAAATATATCTTGCTTTATATGGTAATGATAACGATAGAAAAAGATCAGGTATTGCAACGTTACTTGATTATTTACAAAATAAACCAGGTGAAAAAGAAAAGGCACTAAACGAAGCTTGGACTATATTCCAAGCAACACTTGTTACAAATGATGAACAAATGAAAGCTCTTGAGGCGTTACTTGAAAAATTAAAGACTAGTAATTCTGGTCAATTGGATTTTAGTGGGATAGCATCTGATGAAGAAGTATTAGCTGCGTATAGAAAAGAAAATAAAATGGTTAGTGGTTTTGATGAAAAAAAATATAATGAAATATTACGTAGTGAACTTGAAAAAGAAAAAGAAGCTAGAGAAAAAGAGGGTTGTGAAAAATATAACTCATTAATAAAAATGGGATGGGTTGAGCTTAAAAAAATTAACTGGGCTAAACTTAAACGTGAAGGATATACTGATGATATTTTACAAAAAATGGATTGTGGAGGGACTACCAAATACCTATCTAATGAAAAAAAGAGGATTGAGGGCATTTACCCAAAGACGATGTCAGGGGAAGCACCAATAAATAAAACAATGTTAGATAACACAAATATGTAATTTTTTTTAGATAAACTAATATTTATAAATAAAAAATAAAAAATAAAAATATGAAAAATAATAAAACACTTAATTTACTAAATGAAGTAAATTTAATGAGAAGTATGATGGGTCTTGCACCTAAAAATTTATTAATAGAAGGTATTATACCTGGTTCATTACTTAAATCATTTGCAAAAACAGCAGTAAAATATGCGTCAAAAACAGCTGCAGAAATCGCTAGCGAACTTGGTGCATCAGCGAAAGGATTAAAAAAAATGTTTGATGATTTAGATATCGCAATAAAGGCTGGTGATGAAGTAACCGCAAAAGCAATGCTTGTAAATATTATGAGTAGCTTAGATATTAACGCAGTTAAGATTATTGCTAAAGATATGTTATCAGATACCGCAGATGGTGCACTAACAGCATATATTACCAAAAGAACCAACGCTTTAAAAACTGGTGGTATGGCTGACGATGCCATTAGGAATACTGTTAAAAATGATATTGACACAGTCCTTGAAGGTGCTCCAGAAAGATTAAAAAGTGCAGTAAAAGATGAAGCGGATGATATTATTAATACAACTTTAAGAGCTGTCAAGTCGTCTGAGGATGATGCTGCATTATACGCAAAAGTTATGCAAGAAGAACTAGAATTACAAAAAGCAATAAAGGATCAGTTTGAAAGGGTTCGTTTGAAAATAGAGGGTACACCATCATTTGGTAAATTAACAATGTCAGAAAAAGCAACAGTAAGGAAATTGTTAAAAGAATATAGTAACAAAACCCCGGGACAACTAACTTCTGAAGTTGAAGGGTATATCGCTAAGATTTTAGCAGACCCATCTAGAAAAGGTAAATTTGAGTGGCTAGTTAAGTTTGGAGAAATACTACGATCCCCGGGACCAATGATTTGGACTGCCGCTGGTGGTGTTACATTATTAATCATTATATTATTATTAAGTGGAAATATTGGAAAAGCTAGAAGTATCTATGAAGATAATAAAGAGAGCTGGAAGAAAGCTGGTGAAGAATCTGATGATGAATCAACAACAGTTGAGGGATGTCCAGGTGAAAATTCGCTTAGTGATTTTATAAACCAACAAGGTGGATCTTTAATATCATTTGATGAAGCAAAATGTTCTGGTGTAGATGACGTTCAAGTAAAATGGGAGTGGGATAGTGATGCTAAAACATGGAAATAGTAACACTAATATATAGATTTAAAAAATAAGAAATTATGTCAATAATTAAGGATAAAACAACATGTAGTAAAACAAAACGTGGTCTAGTAAAAAGAGGTTATACTAAGACGGATAAAAAAGATTACGCTAAAAAGAAAAGAGACACAACCAACTGGGACACAAAAAAAGTTGAGTGCGAATATAATAATGAAAAAACCACTGACTATTACTACAAAGCCAAAACTGCTGCAACAAAAAAATACAAATGTGACGGTTCTAATTGTATAGAAGACCCAAGTGGGACTTATACCGAACCAACTTGTGGTGGCGCATGTGGCGGAGGTACAAAAAAATGGAAATGTAATGGCAGTGGCCCATGTGTGGAAGACCCAACTGGTACGTACTCAACAAAAGCTGGTTGTGAAGCTGATACCGCATGTTCTAGTACATCAACATCAAGTTACACAACTTGTAATGGACCTACATACAAAAAAGGGTGTAAAGATTCCGGTGCTACAAAAGGTAATCCAAATACAAATGGAATGATATACAAACTACAAGGATGTATTGGTGCATATCAAGATTCATTCTTTGGGTCAAAAACAGAAGAAGCGCTTAAAGCTGCTTTTGGTGGTAAAGCGCAAGTTACAGATAAAGATATTGAATCTCTTTGTAAATCAACAGATCAGGGACAACATACAACACCAGAAGGAAACGTTACAGTTGGAACTGAAGAGTATTGGCAAAATCTTATTGACAATGAACAAGTATATGGTAATGGTTTAATATACAAACTTAAAAGTGGCGAGTATGTTTATATTATTAAAACTGATTTAAATAATTCTGACATTAAATACCCTTTAGATACTTTAAGTGGTGAAGATGTTGAAAAGTATGACTACTTGGTACTATATGCAGTAAAATCTGGTAAAAACTATGGACTATTTGGTGTATTAACACATTATGTAACTCCAAATGGAGAGACAAAAACTAAGGTTGAAACAAATCCAAAGTGGAAGTGGGAACCAATTGAGCAAACCGAGTCATTTGATTTATCTGAAATGATTAAAAGAAAATTAAGAGAGAAATTAAATGAACAAAGATTCTCTGGTAGAGGAACATCTTCTAGCGGTGCTAATACTGGAGTAAATACTAGTAGTGGGACATTTAGTGGTAGAGATCAAGGAGCAACAACAACAGGAGATCAAGGAGCAACAACAACACCAACTAAACCTGACCCAAAGAAGGTTAAGGCTGTAATTGAACCATTGAGACTTAAAACAATTGAATTATTAAACCAAATTAAAGAAAATCCTAAATTTAGTGTTTTCGCATCAAAAGAAGATAAAAAAAGCTTAGATGACGCAATAACTCTACTTAATAATTTTGATTCTTCTAAAGCTTGTGATAGTATTGCTCTAATTGATGAAAATTTAATATTTTTAAATCAAATGATTAGTGACAATGAAGGTGGCTTAGGTAAAAAAGATATTGTTGATTTAGCAAAACAAGTAAGAACCAATTTAGAAAAAGTTAAATCTGAATGTTCTAGACTAGAAAAAGAGGCGCAATCATCAAGTAGCAATAGTACTACCAATCAAGGATCTACAACAACTACACCTAGTGGAGAACCTGTTGGTGACCAAGATTTAAGAAAAATGTTTGGATTTGTAGGTCCTGATGGTAAAACATATTCACCTAAACCAAAAATTAAATCTATTGAGCGTAAGGGTGGTGAATTAGCTTATGGTACAATCCAAAATGCAATTAACAATTCTGATGCTAGATCATATTATTTTTCTGAATATAACAAATTAATTGATGCTGAAGGTGTTGGTGAGGAGTATAAATTAAGATTCCCAGATAACTTCCCTGAATCAGAATACGCCGGTCAAATAATTAATGATGATAATGAGTCGGCATTATATCCACTAGAGGACGCTAACTTGGGTAGTGAATTTGTAAAAAGAACATTTGGTAATTTCTTAGGTACAAATAGTAAACTAGAACTTATTGTAAGTAAAAGACAGGGTTCTACAATGCAAAGTGCTAGACAAAAATGTCCATATAATAAAGAAACTATTAGAGAATATATTGTAGATTACTTATATCGTGGACTTACACCTGATAATAGACCAGCTAGTGGTGAAAAACAAACGCTATGTTCTTGTTATAGTGAAGGAATGTTTAATGATTTTGCACCAATAACAAAAGATGAACTTGGGGCTATTGCTAAAAACCTAAGACCATTTACACTACTAGATAGAAGACTTAGTATTAGAGAACTTACAAAGTTAATCCAGGGTGAAGATGTTAATGGAACAAGACTTAGTAGTGCTTTTGTTGATCGTAACTTTGCAACTAAGGCTTGTAGGGGGTTAAATGAGTCAAGACTAACATCAAACGTAAGTACATTATTAAGTGAGGCTATTGTTGCAAAAAGAAAAGAAAGAACAAGAGATGTTATAGTAGAAGATCTACTAAAAATTATAAAAAGGTCTTAAACGCACTTGTTTGACGTAGTTGTCGAATAAGAATAAACCATCTAAAAGAAGGAGGTGTTTAATTATCTAGCAAAGTAGGAACTTCGGTTCCTATTTTGTTTTTATATTAGTGCCTTATAAAATAAAAAACTTCAGGGGTTATAACATAGTTACTAGTTTTGTTTAGTAATTTCTCAACAAAGTAAAAATCTTCACCATTAATATTTTTATCAAATAGGAGATCATTAAATTTATTTTTATAACAAAACGAAATACCAACATTATTTAGGACTAGATTGTCATTACCCCATCTAGGGATTACTAGACCATTCGTATTTTTCATTCTCCAAACAACAAAGTCATAATTAATATATTTCTCAAATAAAGTCTCAACATACTTAGAGTCTATAGTATCGTCATCATCTAAAAACCCAATCCAGTCTGTGTCAACCATTTTAATACCAACATTTCTAACTAAACCAGACTCGCCTAGTTTTTTTGTGTGATTACCAGTCTTTGTAATTTTTAAAGTTGTAATCCTATCATCATCAAAAGATGGACCATCAACACCATCATAAACAATGACACACTTCCAAGAAGGATTTGTTTGGTTTAATAGTGAATTAACTGTCATTTGTAGTGTTGGCCTTGCTAATGATGGTATTATAAAAGTTATTGACATTTTTTTGATATTTGGTATGTTTTAAACATATTAAAAATTTATTTTTAATAAATATCTTATTTATAATATATATGAATAAAACTTTTGATTTTTGCATTGTTATAACAACATATAATAGACCAGATATGTTGTATAAACTACTTGACAATATCGAGCTAGAAAAAAAAGATTTTAATTTAAAAATATTTGTTTTTAATGATGGTAGTACTCTTGACTATGACTTAAGTAGATTTGATATTACACACATTAAGTTTTTTCCAAATAGAGGTAAAAAAAACTACTGGGAAATAGTTGATACAACATTTAAAGTTTTAAAATCAATTAATTCTAATTATTTCATTTATTTACCTGATGACATTACAATATGTCCTAATTTTTTTAATGTATTAACAGAGACTTACGAATCAATTATTGATAATCGAATGATATGTTTAAGTTTTTTGGTTGATAATAGGGTTACTAAATCAAATTGGGGCAGTAATAAACCAATTAACTATGATAATTACATTAAAACAGGGTGGAATGATTTGTGTTTTATGTCTAAAAAATCTTTTTTTAATGTTCTAAACTTTAAAATTGATGAAATCCCTAAAAATAGGTGGGAGTTTAATGAAAATCTAAGCTCTGGTGTTGGTCAACAAATAACGGAAAAACTTAATAAATTAAACTATAATATGTATCACACAAAAAAATCATTAGTTAATCATGGCGAACATATTTCAGTTATGAATCCAAAAGAAAGGATAAAAAACAAACTAATTTCAAGATGAAAATAATTACATTTTATAACGATAAAATTAATCGACAGTTCCCAATACTACAAAAAAAAGTATTTAATATGTTTGGACATGACATTAATCAGATAAAGATTGATGAGTGGATAACTCATGGGTATCACGTAGACCAGTATTTAAAAGATATAAAAGATGAAAATGAGATTATTGTTCTTTTTGATATCGATTCAATACCATTAAATTCTAATATTATACCTAAAGCTATCAAGTGGGCTAAAGAAAATATTGGAATTTACTCAATGGCACAGACAGCCAAAAACTTAGGATATCCAATTATACATGCGGCACCAGCTTTTATGGTGTTCTCAATTAAGACTTTTAATTTATTAGGTAGACCATCATTTGAAGAAACTAAACGATCAGATTGTGGTGCTGAAATGACTTGGGCCGCTAGAGAAAAAGGTATTGATGTTTTTTTGTTATACCCATCAAGCGTAGAGAGTCCACACACAAAGGTTGAGAATGGACAAGGTACAATTCTTTTTGGGTATGGCACAACCTATGGTAACTCAATATATCACGCTTTTGAGTCTAGATTTAAAAATAAAGATACTTATTTTATAAATAAATGTAATGACGTTCTAAATACCTAACTATTGGACTTAAGGATTGTAAATATAGCATCGTATAATAGAATTGATTCTTTAATTAAATCATTAAAATCTATATACAACCAATGTGATGTTATTAATGTGTGTTTAAACTCACATAATGGTGATATCCCAGAGTTTTTATATTCACCTAAAATTAATCTAACATTTACCAATAATTCTAAAGGTGATGCTTTTAAATTTTTATATTTAGAATCATCAGAAGGTTATTTTTTAACAATTGATGATGATTTAATCTATCCACCAGGATATGTGGATTATATGATATCAAAATGTAATGAATATAATAATGAAAAAATAGTAACACTACATGGACGTAGTTTTAGTAATTTTCCAATTTTAAGTTATTATCGTTCAGCTAGTGAAAGGTATAGTTGCTTAAATCAAGTAAAAAATGATGTTAAAGTCCAGTTTGGTGGAACTGGAGTTATGTGTTTTCACACATCACTTTTAAAAAAATCAATCAATAACTTCTTATATCCAAATATGGCTGATGTTTGGATTGGTAAATTTGCAAAGGAAAAAAATATTGAAATTATGTGCCTAGCACATAGTGCCAGTTATATAAAATATATCCCACAAAAAACCACAATATATGAAGAAGAATCAAGGAGCGATAGACCCCAAACAAATATTGTTAATGAGATGTTTGGGTTTAAAAGTACAACAAATTTATCTATTATTATCCCAACATATAATAATGTAAAATTTATTGATGAATGTATAGAATCAATACAAAATTCAAACACAAATAATAATTTTGAAATACTAATTGGCATTGATGGTTGTGTAGAAACAAAAGATTATTTACTAAATCAGATTTTACCAAAAAACATAAAGTTATTTTATTTTAAAGATACCCTTGGGCCATACACAATTAAAAATACATTAGCAACAATATCAACTAGCAATAATTTATTATTCTTTGATTCAGATGATATTATGAATACAAATATGATTGAGACAATATTAAATGGACTTAATAAATATATTTGTGTTAAACCAAAATTTGAGGAGTTTGGTGATAAATCATTGGGTGGTCCTAAATTTGGAGAGGGAGTTTTTGGTATTAGAAAAGATGTATTTTTATCTATGAATGGTTTTGAACCTTGGAAGATGGGTGCGGACTCTGATTTTATGGGTAGACTATACAAAAAAAGAGTTAGTATATTACACACCTCTCAAGTTTTATTTAAAAGAAGGGTTCATCCTGGAAGTTTAACAAATAGAAAAGATACAGGAATGAGATCCCCACTAAGAGCTCATTATGCAAAACTAAGTATGAATAAAAAAGGAGATGGAAACCCAAGTGTACTTAATATTAGAGAATATATTGATATTACTGTAGATAGTGACATTGTACTTGATAGTAACAGCCTAGTAAAAGAAAAAAACTTGTCATTAAAACTATTAAATAAACCATCTAATGTTGTAATACCAAAAAAAGAAGTTGAGACAAAAGAAATAGATTATGATTTAGTTAATAAAGTAATATACAACAAAAATAACAATAAAAATAAGAGAACAAATGTTGGTATAAATAGTGCGACAAATAAAGATTTAAACGTTAGAAAAAAAATCTTTAATAATATACGTAATAATCGTGGTAAAATTTGACATAGTTAAAACAATACTTTATTTTTAAAATAAAAGTTATGTATATTATTATTAAACATATGAAAAACAAAAAAACCGGTAAAATGTTACCCGTTGTTTTAATTGATAGTCAATCTGAAGTCTTAGAGTTTGACTATAAAACAGAAGCTGAAAAACTATGTGAAATTCTAAATTCTAACACAGATTCTGGGCATATATATACAATAAAAAAAGTATCTCAAAACAATTAATAATTATGGGCGATGTGTTTGAAGGTATTCATTATGAATTTATTAATTCGGATGAGTACATTAATTATCTATATGAATTGTCACTATATTCTGAATTAGAAAATAATAAATAATATTAATTTAACGTACAGCATAACTATTTATAATTATAAATTATAAATTATGAAACGTAAAATTAGACTAACTGAATCTGAATTAATTAACCTTATACATAAAATAATTAAGGAAGAAAAGGAAACACAGGACCACCTAAAATATACACACCCTAGATTTGAGGAGTTAGAATTGGATAATGATGGTGAGTGTCAGATACGAGTTGCTCGAAATAAACACAACGATAAATTTAGTCCAATTTTAGTTTGCTCAAGATATGGTAAAGATTTAATATCAGCAGAATTACCTTTAAGAACCAAAACTAAAGAATCTATTATTAAATTTATTTGTGACCACATTGAGAAAACTTACCAAATACTAGACAATATGTTAGACCACAATTATGACCCAGATTCAATATCGGAGTCTACCGAAAATAGTAGATGGGAAATTATAGGTGACCCAATAGTATGTGATTTAGATTTATTTTAATTTTTTTATTATATTTGTAAAAATACAAATAAAATGGACAAACTAAAAGACATAATACTATTAGCTCTAGACCTTCATGGTAATCAAAAAAGAAAATATACCGGGGAACCATATGTTAATCACACAGTACAAGTTGCAAAAATAGTTAAAAACTATGGTGGTGATGATATTATGGTATACGCTGCAGTCCTTCACGATGTTTTAGAAGATACTGATACAACTAAAGAGGAATTATTTAACCATCTTAGACAAATTATTGGTCCAGAAAAAGCAATTGAGGTTGTAAAACTTGTCCAGGAACTAACAGATGTTTTCACTAAAGATGACTACCCTGATATAAATAGAAAAGGTAGAAAAGAAATGGAAGCAATGAGACTAGGGTCAATTTCATCAAAAGCACAAACAATTAAATACGCGGATCTTTTAGATAATGGTCAAGATATTATGAAAAACGACCCAAAGTTTGGAAAGGTATATCTAAGAGAAAAAGCAGAGATTTTAAAACATATGAATAGAGGAAATCAAGAACTTTATAAAAAATGTTTATCTTCCTTGGAAATTTAAAAAATTAATTCTATATTTGTATAACAATAGTCAAATGGCGGAAGTGGTAGACGCTGGGAGAGATACTCAAGACTCCTTGGAATAAAAAAGAAATGCTTTATTTATTTCGTCAAGGTTCGAATCCTTGTTTGACTACATAATGGATAAGGAGTTATACAATACGCGTTGGAACTATATAACTTTAAAAAGGAACCTTATCTATTTGGTCCATTAGTGTAGTGGTTAACATACATCCCTGTCACGGATGTGCCGCGAGTTCGATTCTCGCATGGACCGCAAATATTAAGTAGATGTTCCGTTCGTCTAGCTGGTTTAGGACACTTCCCTTTCACGGAAGAGATCACGGGTTCGAATCCCGTACGGAATACAAATTACAGATAGTGACCATAAAGTGTAACTTATCAAACTAAAAGTGCCCACGGTAGTACATGGATCAGGCACATTGAAGGGATCTTGCAAGGCAGAACCTTCCATTTAGGTAAGACAGTTGGATAAAAATAAACTAGATGAAAATTCAGTTTTAAACCTGAGTAGGCGCTGGATAGTGCAAACAAAATTGCTTTACTAGAAGCATCCAATTGGGTATTATATAAACGCTTAATAGAGTGAAGTACAAACTCAGAGCAGGGAGCGGGTCCTGCATATAGTCAGGTGGCGAAATGGTAGACACTCGCTTCAAGGCGCGGTCAGTCAACGAAATGTAAAGCTGACGTACAGGTTCGAATCCTGTCCTGACTGCACGTTTTGGTTAATCACCGAATAATATGTGCAATATGATGAGAAATGGTGTGATAACCATATGCACTAACGCGGAGTGAGAATGCTCCTACGATTGGAAACTGGTCGGCCCAAGAAAAGGTAAGAGTTTGTGGTACCTTGTCAGTTTTTATTAGGTCCTTTAGCTCAGTTGGTTAGAGCTGGTCGCTCATAACGACAAGGTCCCAGGTTCGAGTCCTGGATGGACCACACGTGGTAGGACTAATCACCTCCTAGTTTTAATATATTAAAAATGACAAAATATCTATTAATATCTATTTTATTTTTAATACTTGCGCAAATATTAACATTCTTTCAGTTACAGTCACAATTTATATGGTCTTGGGCTAAAGAACATCCATTAGTAATGTCACTATTTGGTATACCTACATCATACTTTTTTTTAATGTTTACAAAGTATTGTGTAATACATTTTGATGGGTTAATATGGCCCGGCAGGCTAATTGGATTTGCTATTGGTGTAATAATTTTTGCGATTTTAACATATTATATTTTTAATGAAAATCTTACCCCTAAGACAATTATATGTCTAATTTTAGCTATGATAATACTCTCAATTCAGATTTTTTGGAGGTAGGTTATGGTCAATAAATATGATTTTTTAAAAAAATAAACTATTTATTACTATAAAAATAAACTTTAAAAAACAAAATTTATGAAGCTAACTAAAGATCAAATAATGGGTGTTGTAAGACATACATTAACCTTCATTGGTGGTATTTTAGTTATGAGAGGCCTTGTTGATGAGGCAACAATTACTGAAATTATTGGTGGTGTAATGACACTAACAGGTACCATCTGGTCAGTAATTGATAAAAATTAAAATTAATTTTTTTTATTGTAACCCCACTCAAAAGGTGGGGTTTTTTAATCTTAAATATATTTATAAATTAAAAATAAGAATGGAACATTGGTTTGAGATTGTGATAGCGTTTATCACCGGGGTAATAGGGCCTTTATCAATTATATTTGTTAAGAATTATATACAAAATAGAAATAAACCAGATATGGTTACAGATGCTTTAAAAGTTAGTGAATTAGTCACACATAAAATAGAAGAAATTAAAGATGGAACTAAAGCTGATCGTGTATGGATAACACAATTTCATAATGGAGGACACTTTTATCCAACAGGAAAGTCAATGACAAAGTTTTCTGTAATATATGAAGTGGTTAATACCGGAGTACATTCAGTACAAAACAATTTCCAAAGTATACCAGTTCATTTATTTTCAAAATCATTAAATCAATTAGTTGTAGCAGATACTATAGAAATTCTAGACTATAAAGACGAAACAATTGCAACTTATGGTTTAAAATACACAGCAGAGGAGACTGGTTGTAAATCTGGATATCTTTTTGCTATAAAAACAATTGATGGAAGATTCATTGGTGTTTTAGGGTTAGATTATACAAAAAAGAAAGTAAGACTAGACGATGATGTAATCAACAATGTAATGATTTATGCATCATCACTTGGTGGTGTGTTAATGAACCATTTAAAAGGTTAATATTTTTTTAATTAAAAAATAATTCATATCTTTGTTGTTATGAATATTTTCTTTTTAGATTACGATACCACAAAATGTGCTAAGTATCATTGTGATAAACATGTGGTAAAAATGATTCTTGAAACAGCGCAACTATTATGCGGGGCACATTGGGTAAATGGGTCTGAAGCACCATATAAATTATCACATAAAAATCATCCTTGTTCTATATGGGTTAGAGAAAGTCTATCAAACTATCTTTATTTATGTGATCTTGGTCTAGAACTATGTAAAGAATACACATATCGTTATGGTAAAAGACATAAATCACAACAAATAATCGAGTGGTGTGTCACAAATAAGTTAAACATTTGTGACAAAGGATTTACAGAACCACCAAAAGCAATGCCAGATGAATGTAAATTAGAATCTGTTATTGATTCCTATAGAAACTATTACATAAAAGAAAAAAAGTCCTTTGCCAAGTGGAAAAATAGAGAAATCCCAGAGTGGTTTTATTAAAAGGAAATATTTATATAGATATGAAAAAACAAATTATAGAAAATATAGTTAAAAGAATCAAAAATAAATTAATATTAGAGGGATCTACAGATAAACCAATTCTTGACATATCAAGGATTGTCGTAAGTATGTTTTTAAGAAAAAATGAAGGTGAGTTTAAGTATGTTTTATATAGAAGTGGTGAAGAAGTTGTAATCAAAGTCATTGTTACTTTAGAAGAAGTTGAAAATCATAATGAGCCTTTTGAAGTTTGGGCTGAAGCATTTTACGACCAGATAACATTCGATATAAAATATGACCCAAATGAATTCCCAAAGTCAATGAATGATTTTGTTGCTGAAATAAAAGAAAGCACCACCCATGAGATTGAACATATTTTACAATCTCAGTTTGAGGATACTTTTATAAATCCACACGAAAGTGATTATGATTATGATAAAAGAGGGGGGAATTACAACTACTACTTGAAGAAGATTGAAATTCCGGCGTTTGTTAAGGGTCTTATAAAAAGAGCAAATACCAAAAAAATTACATTAAACCAGGCTATGGATGAATGGTATAAAGAAAACTATAGGAATTTTGAGAATGTCCAGGACTGGAAAGATGTTAAAAAAATATGGATGAACTGGGCCAAAGAGAACCTATCAAAACAAAAAGTAAAAAAATTTAAGTAATAAATTAAATTTAAGATTATATTTATCAATATGGCAGAATTTATTTATCCATTAGAAAAAGAAGGAACTATAAGTAGAGGATATGGTAAATACTGGAATCCCACTAAAAATAAATACACAAACCATTATGGTGTCGATTTTAAGATTCCGTCTAACACAAAAGTTTTATCTGTTGCGGATGGAACCGTTGTTAGATCTGATATGATTGATAAAGATGGCTATGGTAATTTTATAATTATAAAACACAATCTACTTGGTAAAGATGTCTATAGCGCATATGCTCATTTAATAAAAAGAGAAGTTAAGGTTGGTGATCAGATTGAAGCTGGTGACGTTATTGGGTTATCTGGTGGAGACCAAGGAAAGGAAAATGGCCAAGGATTCTCAACAGGGCCTCATTTACATTTTGAAATTAGAAAAGAAATAGATGGTAATTTTATTAATCCAGAAAACTATTTGAGTTTCGTTGTGATGAAAGATAAATCCAAGGATAAAATCGATGATATTTTACCAAAAATTAAAGACAAAGCAAATAATATCGATATAAAAAAACTTAAAGAATCTTTTAAAGACAAATTAAAAAATTCTAAATTTAGAGAGGAATTAGCTAATAAATTAAATATTACTGTAGAAGAACTTGACGCTAAACTTGAAGCGGATGGTGAAGATGGTCTACCAGAGATGGTTTCTGCTGGAATTGAAATCTTAAAGGATAAAGCGCCACTAATTTGGGTTGCAGCAAATAAAATCTGGGAATTAGTAAAAACTACATTAAGTACAGTATCAAATAGTGAAACCGCAAAATTCTTTAAAGATAAGTGGCGTGAAGTAGAGAAAGAATACGAGGCCTCAGATAAAAGAATGTGGGAACAAGAACAAAAAATAAAAAAAATAGTTAAAAAAATTCTCTAACTTCTTGTCAAATCAAAATATTTATAATATCTTTGTAATATAATTAAAAACTTTATAAACTAATAATCATGTCTGAGACAGAAGAAAACGTAATCTATGGTTACAAAAACGAGGCTGGTGTTGTTATGTACACACCAAACCTAGAGTTTGCTAAAGTAATGGCAAACAAATACGAAACGTTTAACGTATACGTAGAGAAATACTAAAAAAGTTCACAAAGTACTTGACAAATAAAAAAAATTGTTTAACTTTGTAAAACACTTGAGAATTAAGAAAAATAAAAAATAAAAAATTCTCAAAAAAAGTTTAAGAAAAATTTGACAAAACAAAAAATTCTTCTTAAGTTTGTAAAACAAATCGGAAACGTCCGATAACGTTCTTTGAAAAATTAGAATATCCGTTCAGGAGTAAGAAATGAAACTGATAAATGATATTTGGCCGTGTATGGTCATTAAATAAACTGGGAAACCAGGATAAAGTGGGTCAGAAGTGTAACTGATCTGCGGTTTAGGAAACTGAACTTGAGTACACAAGCGGGATACCGTTTAACCTTTAGTACCGAGGGCAACGCTGTAGGGAAAGTGGTTAGATGATTGGGCGATGTGGGTCGTCTGATTGAGGTGGGAACACCAATAGGAATAACCCGTAGGAGTATTGCAAAAAATAGGATTATCCGATTCTATTATTGCGTGTTCCAATATCAGAGGTGACTTAAAACCGAAAGGTATGATAACAAACAGGTGGTGCTGACATTATCCTTGATAAACTTCTACCAAGAAGTTAATCACGAAGTAATCTTAAAATATGGAGATGGGGACATTTCAGAGAGTAGTTGAGTATCGACTCGTTCAAAAGATGGGTTGGCTTGGGTGGCGGACCACTACTTTCACAATCCACAACACAAAAACTTATGACATACATTAAGTCAAATTAATTAGAGCTATAAGGAAAAGTGTCCGTCAGGTTTGGATGAAAGGTGACTACATAGTAATGAGCCGTTCATTGCACACAAGGATCCCAAGTCTAAGTGTAATTATCCAAAAAACCTTTAGTCCCGCAAGGACGAGCTGGGGAGGCATCCTCGGAAAGAGTCAAGTAAGATGAGAGTAGTTCAAACCTCAAGGAGTGGTTCACCTAAATAACCGTCACTGAGAAATACTTCTCAAAAGGAAGTGGATAAGAGTAGAATAAATAATGACTCTAAAGGTTCTCACTAAAACGTGTAATCTCAGCGTTCTTTTTAGGTTAAATCTTATAAGAAAAAATTAAATGGTTGGTATTGTATAATGCTAACCTTTTTTTTTTGTTATAAAAAATAATATAACAAACAAAAAATAACCCTAGTTAAAATAACCAGGGTTTTAATTGGTGGATCCGGAGGGACTCGAACCCTCGTCCGGCTCGCCTTGTTTAAAAGGCTACTACATGCTTAGGTTAGTATTTTCTAATACTCCAAAATATTTGGTAAATAAAATCTGTACCAAATACAGATATAATCAAATGACCCCCTGATTATTAGGGATTTGATTTTTAAGGA
>Ga0222713_10001241_pt1 | contig 29060 bp, 54 predicted proteins | sample C33_649DmetaG_FD_165061 | JGI IMG/M metagenome (GOLD analysis project Ga0222713, IMG submission 165061) | Estuarine water microbial communities from San Francisco Bay, California, United States - C33_649D | ecosystem: Environmental > Aquatic > Marine > Unclassified | place: USA: California... | reverse complement strand
CTGTTGAGGGACCTGATGACTACGCTTCATTCACTGAAGTTCTTTCTCGTCGTTTTACAAGACTTTTGAACGAGAAACAAGAATTACCTTCACTTGTTGTTATTGATGGTGGTAAAGGTCAGTTGGGTGTTGCAAAACAAGTATTTGAGTCTATTGGTTTATTGTCCCATATTGATTTGATTTCTATTTCTAAAAACGACAAACACCAATCTCAAACAATCCACTTGACTAATGGATCGTCATTTGATATTCCACGAAATGAGTTTGGATTCTTGTTGGCTGAAGTTCAAAATGAAGTTCACAGATTTGTTATTTCTTTTCACCGACAAAAAAGATCGAAGAAAGTTATTGGATAAACTTGGTGTCGTAGTAACCTGAAATGTTGCCGTATAAATCTATAAAGAGGGGATAATTGTTTAAGATGTTGTCAATTTGGGGGTAAAAATTTTCTGTTTCCCAGTAACTTTCTTTGTCAGGTAGAAAGTCATTAAGATATTCACTTACAACAACTTTAGGATCCCACCACTCACCATCTTTTTCGGCTCTTACTACTTTCACATTATTGTATAAACCAAAACTTTCATTATCCCAATAACTTGTTGATACACCAACTGATTCAATAAATAATTTGTATCTTTCATAACCAATAAAAGGAGTTCCTAATGTAAACTCAATAACCTTTACCGAATCAAATACTTTTTGAATTCTTGATTTTAATTCTTCATTTAAATAAATTCCTTGTTTAAAGTTTGGTACAAAATACACATCAATTTTTTCATTTACAAAATCCCCAAAGTCTTCTGTTTCATCATAAATATAATTTTCAACAATTGGAGAGAAATAAGAAACATCATTTGGGTTTTGAACTTTAAAATACATATTAGTTCTACCATTTCTTCTGACAGATGGTTCTACTTTAACGGGTGTAACAACCAACCCTTTGATGTCCAAAGGATCACCTGCAAAATGTTTGAATAGTTTTAATATTTTTTCGTTATCGATCATTTGAACATTGCATACTCGGACTCTCTTCTAGCTTTGAGTCCAGGATATCTAATAAATAGTCTTTTACTAGTTTTGAGAATTTGATTTTTGGCCGATTCTAAATCATTTTCTTTTACATGTTTGAAAAAGTCTGATTTTTTAAATCCGTAATACCCCATGTTGAAAATCAATGAAATCATGGAGTTATACATTCCCTGTGTAATTTCTACTTCGGATCCAGATTTGTTGATATCATCTAACAAATTATTTAAATTTTTTTCTGCGATTTTAATGTCATCAAAAAGTAAAATTTCAGCTTGATCAAGGGTAATTTTTGTTTTTTTTCTTCTGAGTCCGTTATAATCTTCAAGGAATTTATATCCTTCTTTTTCACCTTTAAATACAGCATGACCATACCCAATTGTTACAGCACCATCTCCCAACATGTAAGGTTTATCTCTGTAACCTTCAACATTTTTTAAATGAGGTACAAGATCAGCGGATGCTGTTCTAACAATAATTTTTTCAACAACTTTTACTTTTTCTTTTTCAACAATTTTAAGAGTTGGTTCGGTATGTTTATTTATGTAACCCCCAATAATTATAATAAAAGAAAATGAAACGATACCTGTAAAAGTTTTTGGGTTCAACAAAAAATTCAACAATTGTGTTTTAAAATGATTCATAATGAAATTTATAAATAAGAAATTTTAGAAATACAAAAATCAACGATGTTAAAATAACATAATTCATCTTGAAATAATTTTTCCATATTCCAAGATCTTAATCTTCGGTTTTTATAATGAGTTCTTTCAGAATAATACCAACGAGATTTATCATTTTTTTTAACTATGATATCTATTTCATAAACAAACTTTGTATTGGATCCGTAAAACCAATGATTATCGTATTTTCTGATGTTTGTGATTTCGATTATGCAGTCATCATTTTGGTGAATTTTACCCTCAAATTTGATGGGATTTTTTTTCAAAAGTTTTTTAATGAACTTGGTATCTTTGTCTGATATTGCCCTTCCTTTTTTTCTTGAGTGTTCCATATCACGAATTTAGGAATAAAAAGAAAATATAAAAAACTTTTTTTCAAAAATTTTTGATAGAAAAAAAAATAAAATATCAATTCCTGAGTCGTTTCTTTTTTTGAAACAACTCAGGATGATGCTTTTAAATTTTAAATATTTGTGTTACAAGGATTCGTATCCACCGCTAAAATAATCGGACAACAGTTAGGTGATGTAGGAGTAACTGTTGGATAAGGTGTATAAGTTGGGGTAACTGTAGGTGTTGGTGTATTTGATGCTGTAACTGATATGGTTGGGGTAACCGAAGGTGTATTTGTTGGTGTAGCAGTTTGAGTTGCGGTAACAGTAGGAGTTGCTGTGTTTGTTGCTGTGTTTGTTGGGGTTGGGGTTACTGTCGCCGTATTTGTTGGGGTAACAGTCGCTGGTGGTGAATCGGTAGGTGTGTTTGTCATTGTCATTGTTGGTGTTGCGGTATTTGTAGGTGTTGTTGTAGGTGTTGGGAAGAATGTCAATGTTGGTGTTGCAGTTGGTGTTACAGTTGGTGTGTTAGTTGGCGTTTCCGTGTTTGATGGTGTATTGGTTTGAGTTTGTGTATTTGTTGGTGTATTTGTTGGCGTCTGAGTGTTTGTTGGTGTATTTGTTGGTGTTACAGTGTTACTTGGTGTATTTGTTGGCGTTTCAGTATTTGTTGGGGTAGATGTTATAGTTGCCGTAATTGTATTAGTTGGTGTTGTTGTTACAGTAGGTGTAACAGTGGCAGTAGGACTCACAGTTGGTTCAGGCGTGTTAGACGGTGTACTCGTTTGAGTAGGTGTATTCGATGGTGTGTTTGTCGGTGTTTCAGTTGGTGTCATGGTGTTTGTAGGTGTAACCGTAGCCGTTGCAGTTTGTGAGTTTGTAGGTGTATTAGTTGGTGTAATTGTATTTGTAGGGGTTGTAGTTACAGTTGGTGTTACAGTTTCTGTCGGTGTTTGAGTTGGGTCAGGTGTACCTGCAGGTGTCTCAGCTGGTGTTCTTGTTAAAGTAACGGTTGGAGTATTAGTTGGTGTTTCTGACGGTGTATTAGTTGGTGTTTGAGTTACACTTGCTGTATTAGTTGGTGTAGGTGTTGGTGATGCTCCTGGTGATTCAGTTATAGAAGGTGTAGGAGTGTTAGTTGGTGTTTCAGTGTTTGTTGGTGTATTAGTAGGAGTTACAGTTGGTGTTTCTGTATTAGATGGTGTTGGTGTATTTGTAGGTGTTTCTGAATTTGTAGGTGTGTTGGTAGGTGTTTCTGTATTTGTAGGTGTGTTTGTTACTGTTGGAGTAACAGTTGCGGTTGGTGTTTTTGTTGGGTTAGGCGTAACACTTGGTGTTTGAGTATTTGTTGGCGTGTTAGATGGTGTAACAGTATTAGTCACTGTTGGTGAATTTGTTGGTGATGGCGTATCTGTAGGGGTTTGTGTTGGTGTATTTGTAGGCGTTTCAGTAGGAGTAATAGTGTTAGTAGGTGTTGTGGTAACAGTAGGAGTAACGGTTGCAGTAGGAGTACTTGTTGGATTTGCAGTCTGTGTCGGTGTTGCGGTCAATGTTGTACTTGGTGTTACTGAAACTGTATTTGTTGGTGTTGCAGTTTGTGTTTGAGCCGGAGTTTGTGTTGGTGTGTTTGATGGAGTTAAAGTTGGTGTCTCAGTAGGTGTTGGTGTTGGAATTTCAGCCTCTAATGTACAGAATTGGAATCCAATACCGTCATCAGGTCCCTGTGATCCAATTAATGTAATTTTGGTAAATGGTGTTGGTGATTGGATTTGATAGTAACCTGCAGTTCTTGATAGTGGGAATGTTGCATCCGCTTTAATTGCATTTCCATTAACAATAGTTCCAGCATTTAATAGTTGTACTAAAGTAAAATTCACATTACTGTCAACAAAGAAGTTTACAAGTTCAATTCCTGTGTCTAATCCATAAATTAAGAATTGGAAGTTTGTGAGAGGAGTTGCAAAATCAATAGTGTAGTTGAATGGTGCACCAATACCTAAAGTCACATCTTGTAACATTTGGAATGTTCCAATATATTGGTTATAGAACACATTTGTACCTAATGGCCCAACGCTCACTCCACTACCTGTAGCGGAGTAATTAACTCCAAGAAGTGTACCATCAATTCCTGGTTGTGCCAATTGTGCTCTGGACGGACAGAACTCTTGTATTCCCGCAGTTGGTGTTGGTGTATTTGTCGGTGTCTCAGTAGGTCTTGGTGTTTGTGATTGAGTTGCAGTCTGTGTTGGTGTTTTAGTTGCGGTAACCGTTGGTGTTCTAGTTGGTTGAGCCGTAACTGTAGGTGTTTTTGTTACAGTTGGGGTAACTGTGGCTGTCGGTGTAACAGTTGCTGTTGTGGTTGGGGTTGGTGTAGGACAATTGGTTGATAATGTGGTGAAAAATTGTGCTCCTGCAAATACACAACCAACACTTGGACCAGGTAATATTGGGGCATCTACCCATTGATTAACATTTCCTATAGGTGCTGGTGTATTTAGATAAAGATATTGTGCAATCGTGTTTGTAGTATTCTCTCTAAGGACCCAAGCACCAAGATTAGGATCCCAATAAATTGTATAATTGTATTGTTGTGCCGTAACAATAAAACTCCATGAATAAGTTGGTTTTCCGTTGAGGAATGGTCCAGCACTTACCTGTATATTTCCACACTCAGAATTTACTGTTATACAATCATAATTTGGTGTTGGTGTTATTGTTGGTGTATTTGTTACAGTCGCAGTTGGTGTTGGAGTAACCCCTTCTCCGTTGAAACTATAACTTATTGTGTTGTTTACACCACTGAATGTGTATTCTCCGTTTGTGATACCTAAATCTTGTATATTTGTAGTGGCAAATATAAGTTTTTGTGAATTGATCGCCAATGCCGGACAAAATTTATTTCTCGTATTCAGACCTGAATTTCCACCCGCATCGTCACCTCTCCAAAAACCTTGATTGTTGATTACATTAAAAGGTGAGAATGTTCCTTGGAATGTCCCTCCTGTTACTGTAGGTATTGAAGTTTGTATATAAGGTGCCGCATTTAAAAAATAAGGTTTAACCTGATTATTACCAGGGTTGAAAACAAATTGGGAGTTATATGGGTTTATACTTGCTGGTGGAAATAGTTGGTAACTATTTGTAGTAAAGGGACCTGACCAAAGGGGTCCGATTCCTTCAGCAACTACGAAATTACTATTCAATGGATCATTATAAACACTCACTTTATAGTTTGATCCATTTGCATGTGTAAAACCACCATTACCAATTACAACACTACAATAGTCTGAATTATTCTGAGATGATCCCCAACTGAATCCCGCTTTAGCACCTCCCACTGTGAAACCTCCAGGGGTAATTAACCCCATCGCTGAAAGTGTAGTGTTAGCAAAAATCATTTGACCTGTCAACGCGGAATTAGTTTTGTATCCAAAAGGTAAGATTATTTTAGCAGGTTGTAATGAATTAGGATCGAAATAAATACCCCACTCTTCACTATATGTAATAGAAGTTGGTTGGTAAAAAGTTCCAACATAAGTTAATAAATTGAAAACTGGCGTTCCAGGTGCACCAGGATAACACTTCCAAGCAAAAACATCAGGAACAACATAAGCGGTTCCAACTAATGGGTTGTTCAAAGGTGAAAATAATAAAGTTGGAGCTTCAGGTCCGAATTTGTAGTTATTGATTGTGTTAGTTATTGTATTATTATAAACTCCATTCACAAATTTTGTAAGGTCAAATGATGCCGTTGCGTTGATATGAACATCATTACCTACTTGTTGTATCGAAATATTAATTGGCATAGTTTCTTTTTTTTATAATAAATATAACCCCCAACAAAAAGTGAAGGGTAATTTGATGAAGTTTTCGTAAAATTATTTGTTCTTCTTTCTTCCTTGACAATGCGCTCTTTGACTAAATCCCTTTGGATTATTGCAATTGATGGATTTTTTATATTTTTGTGACCACTTTTCCTCTATTTCTCTTTTCGATTTAAAGTTTTTCCAAAACTTATGAAGATTTTCTTTATCATATTTTTTTTTCTTTTGATCCCACCCACAATCGTGACAAAGATAAGGGTGTGGATCCTTATCTTCCTTTTTCCAAGAGTGTTCACACTTTTCACACCCAATCTTGTCGTTGAATATTCTATCAGCCTGTTTTTCTGTTAATAGTATTTTCATTATTTACAATTTGTTACTAAGTCATTATAAATATCTACCAAATAATCGTGGTATTTTTTTTCTAAATAATCCTCAACCTCATCTCTAACTTCAACCATTTCGTCTGGTGGATATTCATAATCTTCATCTTCTTCATCATTATAGTAAAAAGTAAGTCCTTGTCCAATACAAAAGTCTGCGTAGTCAGTTTCATCTTCAAAGTCACAAGGGTCTTGAATTTCAGTTTGGTATTCAATTATATCGCCAATTTTTTCAAGTTCACTAAATCTTCGTCTTAGTTTAGTACTCATTTCACGACTTTCACTAATCATGTCCTCACCTTCACCATCATTTAATTCCATATCTCTCAGATCAAACCCATATTTGTGTGTTCCTATTATATTTGCAACTAAAAGTTGTAATTTGATTTCAAAATCTTCAAAGTCTGCTCTTTGAAACCATTCTTGATCTGTGTGTATAGAAAGTTTTACATTATAATGGTCGTGTATTTTTTTTACATCCAAAACCTTAAGTTTTGTTGTTCCGTTCTTGAACCCCTTACAAAGTGCAAGTTCAAGGTTTCTAAATGCATGCATTCTTGAACACACTTCAACATAATCATCAACCGCCATATCAACAAGATTTTGAACTGAATCAATTTGTTTTGATTCAACTAGTAAATTTTTTTGATTTTCAGTTATAATGATTTTCATATTTAATAAATAGTTTTAGATATGAATTACATATTCATGTCTGTCTGTTATAAAAGCGTCCCAAACACCAGTTAAGTTATATTGTGTATTTTTATTAACCTTTGGAAAATAATGAATGAAAATATCTTCTATTTTATCATGAATTTCATCACCTAATTTTTGATTATAAAAGTCGTCTTCACTAATACTTAAATTTGTTTTTATATTAAAAAAATAATAAGGTAGTCCCCCCCAATCTCTATCAATACTTACTTGTAATCCATCAAACCAAGAATAATCTTCCAACTCTTTTCTAACCATTTTAGAAACGACCTTTTTTAATTTTATAGCCCTGTCATATAGTTCCTGAAGACCCATGTCGGCAATGGATTCTTCTTTTATAAGTCTGAGTTGTGATTCTGATATTATTATTTTCATGTCATTTACTAAGTCTATCTATGTAATGTGGTATTGAATTTTGTATTTTAGGAATAATTAAAAGTGGATAATCATTATTCATAAAATCAATCATTTCTTGGAATGAATTATACTTTTTTGGAACTAACTCATAGTCGACGGTCATTTGCATTTCATCATACTCGTCGTTATATTCATTTGTTGTTAAATCTTCAAAATAACTAATATCCACAGGTATTAAACAACTCCCGTCATAGTAAGGAGTTGCCATCCCTTCAATATGAAAATCATCGTCTCTATAAATAAAGTTTAAAGTTCCTACAAAACTATCTGTATAGAGTTCTAATTTAATATCTTTAACATTTATTTTTTTATTTATTAGATCCGTGTTTTCTATAATATCTAAAATATCATGATAAGCGGTGGAACAGTTAATTTTGTGTTCTTTATCTTTCAAAAGAAAATAAAGTTGACTTTTAGTTATTCCAATCAGTTCTCGAATATCCGAAAAAGACATACCTTCATCCCACATCTTTTCAACCAACTTTTTATTCTTCTCGTAGTTGGATTCAAAAAGTGAACTATATTGTGATTCTGATATTATTATTTTCATATTCTATTATTTTATATTGTAGACACTAGACAACCTGCATTGAATCCAGCTTCATCCACCGAGAAATTGTGACTCCCCTTAAATTGTAGACACTAGACAACCACTCCTTTGTAAGTTCCTCAATGTCAGAATTGAAAAGACCAGTATCAAATAAAGGTTTCCAAATTTCTTCGTAATTAATGTGGACAATTTTATCTTTTCTATCATAAATCATCAAATTATGTGTTGGTTTATATCGAAATAAAGTCCAATCAGGTTCTTGTTCACTCTGAACAACATCTAAGTCATTAAACAAATGTAAAAAATCCATCGGAGAATTTATGTTTAATATTTCCATTAAATTATCGAAACCATTAACAAGTTCGGCAGTATCTTTTACCCCAAAATTTTTAATTTCCTGTTTAAGATTTTGTTTCAACTTTGATTCAAAAAGTAAATTATATTGTGATTCTGATATTATTATTTTCATTACCAGTTTGGATCTTTGTTTGAGTTTATAGTACCTCGAATTGTTATTATAACATTTCTAGCTCCGACAATTTGTCTTACTTCCCACTGAAGTTGGTGAATAAAATCTTCAAATGGTGTATATCCTAACGATGAATAATATATGTCAACCTCGATAAACCAAAGTTTCATTTCTTTTCCTCCTCTCATTGTTGCTCCTTTCTCTGATGCAACAACCTTAACCTCTTCAACAGATTCCATTTGATCACAAGCCATAGGCTCAACCCATTTTTTTTCACAGTTTTCTTTTAATTCCTCAAATGCCTGATCAATAAGGTTTTGTGCCAACTCAATACCTTTTGACTCAGTTAATAACTTTTGTTGTTTTTCTGAGATTATTATTTTCATTCTTCTGATATATAAATAACCGGTACAATAACATCATAACCAGTAATGGGTAAAATTATTTCATTCATACAGTCCTGAACTACCTCATTTACTTCACTTTGAATCTCCCAACCAAGATATTCATCCTCGGTTGCTTCTTGTAAAGACAGGTGTCTCCCATCCATCAAACTTACAGATCCACCTGGTAAAGTTTTACCATATAAAAAGAATTCAAAATCTCTATATTCCAAATCAGTAAGAACCCACTCAAAATCATAACCTCCCACAATTCTATCACTAAAGTCTTTTGTTGAAAATGTTTTATTTAGTAGTTTGTTAATGAATTTTTCAGCAAAAACCTCGTCACCTACTAACTCTTGAAATAACAATTGGGTTCTCATTTTATCAGATCGTTTGGTTATACCCCAAAATTCTAAATCATCTGTTTCAAACCTAATTTGTTCTCCTTTTTTTAATTGATTTTTCCAGTGTTTGATAAGTTTTTCAATATTTTTATAAACCTCACTTTCGTTAAGTGTTTCTTGTTCATTAGAAAATACTGAATCATAATGATGTTTAAGATCGTCACCAAATATTTCTTCTAATGTTGTTATAACACTTGAATACTTATCATTAAATGAATCTGATTCTAATTCGGTGGCACTTCCATCATAAAGTTGTGATAAAACTTCATCTAACACATCAGTAATATAAGATTGGGAGTTAGGATAATAGGCAGGATGAATATCGCTTGCGGCTCTTTCAGTTGAAGTTATTATATCTTCAATTCTTCTTGATACCCACATTTGTCCTGGTGTCATCATTTAAGCAAAAGAAAAAGATTTATAGAAGTCTTCAACTTCATCTTCAATATTTTGGTAGTGTTCAATAGTAAAAGTTTGATCGTCAAAATTAAATGTCATTGATCCCCTTGAACCTTCATTAATTTCCCATCCTGCATGAAATAGTTCTAAACCTTCATATGCAATGTTTTCTAGTTCATTAGTTGATCTTTTATATCCTTTTTCACTTTGTACATTGTCATCTATCCATCCACTATCACCACTTCCGTCATATTCTAATAGAGCGTAAGATCCATACTCTTCTTTCATTCTGTTTAAAAAATCTTCATTAGTTAGTTTTTTAACTTCTCTTTCACCACTTCTCCAAGGATTACTCATCTCAGCTATATCTTTGAACGATCTTTTTATTCTACTATCCTCAGTTGTCATTGTGTAATAGTGATATTTAACAACTAGCATTTTCTTTTCGGCATTAACAATTAACTGAAGTCCTCCTGTGTAATTGTCGTAAGCATCATTATAAAAAAGATCAGTATCAAAATTATCTTTTATTTCATTAAACAAAGGTCCAATTGATCCTGGTAAAAAATCTAATTCATCTTTTACACTTTTATTTCTATAATAAGGTCCGTCAGGATAATCACTTTCCCACTCATCATAATGTCTATATGTCCATTCTACACCATCTTCCATGTTCAAGGAATTTAGTATTAAAGAAAATCTTCTTAAATCGTGTTTTTGTTTGTCTGTTAGTTCCATCTAAACTTTTATTATAAATACTTTAATCTTCGAACTCTAACTTTTTTGATCTTATAACCCAAGTTGGTCTTTCACCTGATATTAGAATTCGAATCCAATCTGACGCCGATGGTATAATTCCATCACAATCTTCTTTAACATGTTGTTCTCCAACATAACGAGTATAAACGGTTTTCCCGTCACTATTTACAAATTCCGACCCGAATCTTTGTTCCATCTCGAATATTCCTTCTGAATGGTGTCTGAACGCTCTGTGTAGTGAATGTCCATACCATCCTTTAGTTTCATCTAACCAGTCATGAAGGTGCATATAATCTTCCCATTTTCCGCCAAACTTTTTAGCAGAACTTTTTGCATGTAAAATTGGGTGTGCCATTTTATAGTTTTTTAATTTTATTAGATTCTTGTAAAAAATACTTTATTGTCTTATGAGTGTTTGAAATATTTTCTTTTCCCTCAACCAATTCAGGTTTCTCTTGTTCTATTAAATTATAGATCTTTCTTTTTAAATACTTTTTATTATTCTCGATTTGAAAGAACCTATCCTCTACTACAACATGGGGTTTATTTGAATTAAATAAGGAATTAGAAGGGAAGAACACTTTATTGTGTCTAACCAAATAGAAAAATAAATCTTTATTAATAGATGGAGTTTGTCCCATAACAAAAAAATACAATATTTATTTATAAAACTAAATAATGTCCTTACAACCTTCAAAATATAAAGTATTCACAAAACAAGTTTATAATCATTTACTTGATGAACATGGAGATCATGATATGAATGTTGGACAAATTATGTCTCATATTAATAATGATGAACTATTGAAACTTCTTTTGAAGAATGTTAGAAGAATTGAAAAAGTTGAGATTGCATTTATGGTTTACTTCTTTTCGCAAACTAAAGATATTGAATCTTCCTTTTCTAAAGTTCGTGGTAATCTTATAAACATTGGGATGTATCATTATAGAGATTTAGGGACTCGTGATGAAACATGTCATGAATGTGACGGATCAGGAACTGAATATTGCAGTAATTGTGATGGTAGTGGTAATCAAAATTGTGATAGATGTGATGGAAATGGAACTGAAGAATGTGGAAACTGTGATGGTAGTGGTGAAGTGGATGGTGAACCATGTTCAGTTTGTCAAGGAAATGGGGATGTTGAATGTTCTGAATGTAATGGTAATGGTGAATTTGACTGTAACAGATGTGATGGTTATGGACGAGTTGATTGCGATTATTGTGATGGTGCCGGTGAGTATGAATCAAGTGATGAATACTATACAGAGGATGAAATTGATTTTTTTGGTTTGAACCCTGAACTGAAATCATTACCTGAAGGTACATTCTTGAACGATGATCAAGTTAATATGATATATCATTCAGAACCAATATTACTCGAGACTAATGAGATTGACGACAAAGTTCCATCTTGGAAGCCAGAACAAGAATACGAAGGTGACGCAGAAGGAGACCCTCTGAATGTTATAAATAATATTTACGAAATAGATTAGTTAAGGAATTTCAACTTATACATTGTTGAATAAATCAACTCTTGTACAGTATCAATTTGATTTTGGATGTATGAATCATCACAACAATCTCTTTTTTCCTCAATAGTATTTAATAATCCTTTCATGTATTTCAATACCTGATTTTTGTTTTTGTAGGATTGATTTTTGTATGATTTGTAATTAGTAAGTAAACCATACTTTCCTTGGAACGATTCGATAATTCCATCGACCAAAGCGTCAATACCTTCATAATAACCTTGCAGAGCTTTGTGTTCAGCGTATGATTTGGTCCCTAAATGAAAAATATGAACTTGTGTTTGTGAATGTAACAACTGACAAACCATTTCACAGAAATCTTCGTTATGACCTTCTGAATCTTCTTCTGAATCTTCTACCTCTTGGTCGTCATCTTGGTCGTCATCTTGGTCATCTTCATCTTCCTCTTGCTCCCAAAGATTTCTTTTTTTCAACTCTTCTTTCAGTTTCTCAGTTAAATCAAACTTATTCATATTACAATTTTTATTATAAATACTTTGATATTTTTATTTTTCCTCCGAATCTTTATCGGCAATTACAATAAGTTCTTCACTAAACAAAGGGTCAATCTTTTTCATCTCATTTTTTATCTCAGGATAGTTGGTCCAAACTTTCACCCCTTCATTCTCAGGACTATAATCATTGTCCACCAAATATTGAACTACCGTATTATCCTCGGTAGTTATAAAACCATGTGCAAAGTATCTTGGAACTAATAACTCATCACCTTCATTCAATTCAAAAAAGAAAATTTTATTGTAATCATCAGATACCATTCTTAGATCAACAACAAAGTCTAAAATCTTCCCTGAAATTACTTTTATTAGTTTAGCTTGAGCATATTCATTTTTTTGAAAGTGTAGTCCCCGAAGTGTATATTTTCGGGGATTTACACTGATGTTACTCTGAACCCAATTCTTACCTGTCTTATCAAGTTCCAACGGACTGAAAGTTCCTCTTTTATCCTTAAAGATTTTGTTTTCAATAAAATATGCAATCTCGATCATAAAAATTTTAGTTCGTTTGTTATTGGATTCCAATCTATATTCCAAGGTAAATGGGCATAAGCGTATCTCTCATTAAGAACTGAAGCGTTGAAGAAATGAGTATGTCCATTATAATAATGTCCGTAACCAGTATGAATGTGACCACAGATATGAATCTTAGGTTTAATTTGTTTGATTCTTTCGGCAAGTAATTCACAACCTAAATGTTGACCTCTTCGACCTTCAACATCATCTAAGAATCCCCAAGCCGGACCATGTGTTATTAGAATATCAATATCCTCAGGAATAAGATCCCATTTTGATTTCAACTCATCACCATTTCGTGGTAGATTAAATGCCCAATTATAAAACTCAGGTTGCCAAGGACTACCCCAAATTTTAACTTCAGGCTCTCCTCCTTCAATGATTCCCATAAAGTCATCTTCAAGATAATCTATATTTTTATAACCCGTAAGAATACCTTTAATTTTCTCTGTATTATTTTGAAATCCCCAATCGTGGTTACCCGCAATAAAAACTTTACTGGTGTAATTATCCAATCCATTGTACCACTTAGCGAACTCACGGATCTCGTGTTCATAACCCATAGAACTAAGGTCGCCAGCATGAATAAGAAGATCACCACCAGGAAGATCATCAGTAATTCTGTTGTGGTGATTGTGTGTGTCTGATATTATTGTAATTTTCATAACTTATTTCTTTTTCTTTCTAATTTGTGAGTAAAATCATACATATACTCAATCATTACAGTTGAGTCAACTTTCTTTTCCCATTTGTTTTTAAAATTCTTGAACATGTTTTGAACGCTTTCTAAGTGTGATTCGTTCTCACATGACTCAAGGATTCTAATAATGTGTTTAAGTTCGTTAGATGGTGTTATTTTCATTTTGTTCTATTATGTTAGTGATTCTTCTTTTCGCTTTTTCACCAAGTGGGATTGGGTTCCCACCTTCGTCAATTTGTACAAAGGTAATATTTGTTTTTAATATCAGGTCCTGTTTTCCTGTATAAACATTGTGTGCCCTTGCTTCCATGTACAAAGTCATTGAAGTATTGCCGACTTTATGTGGTCTTGCGTATATCTTCAACAACTGACTTTCTTTAGCAGGTCTTTCAAAGTTACACTTATCAATCGACACTGTTACCATTCTTGGTGTATCGCATAGTTGCATCGCATATCCAGCAGCAGACGCATCAATCCAAGATAATAATTTCCCCCCAAAAAGATTCCCGTGAAATCCTAAATCTGATTTCTTAATCGGATGTGTGTTTAATTGTTCCATTCTGTTTTAATCCATTTATTGTCGTGATTATACTTAAACGAACCAATGTACTTTTTGTTCCACTCACTTGGTGAAATCAAAGATAAGAATATTTTTTCATCCGTACCATAATATAGATGATAAATTTTCCCAATCACTGGTTCAAAACTAAACTTTGATCTGTATACCATATCGTTCCATTGATATTCGTCAACAAGTTTTTCGTATTCTTTTCTTAACTCCAAAAACTTGTCTTCAAATTGTTGATTGACATTTATAATTCTCGGTTCCTTCCAATGTTCCATATTGGTGACCTTAATTGCTGGCGCCCCAACATTACTACCATAAGGTAATAACCCAGGGTTATCAGAAACATTATCAGGTTTTTTATCGCTCATTAGTAGAGATCTATTTGCTTTTTAATTCTATCAAGAATGTCTTCATTCATGATATTTTTATTAATTAGAATTTGTTCCAATAGGTCTTTGATTTCGTTCTTGGACTTTTCTTTTGACCTTTGTCTGTTTACCAACTCAACTTGATATAAATGATAACCAACCTCATCAACCTTTCTTAGTTTATTAAGATATTTTTCAATTCGTTGATCAAGTTTTCTATGTCTATCCATGTTATAGATAGTTGGAAGAGCCTTGAACAATTCATCTAATCTACCTTTGAGGTATTGGATTTCTCCGTACTTAATTATTTCTTGATCTGTCATATTTTTTTTAACTTAAAATAATGAGATTAATATCATACCAAACAATATACCTATGATCATGACTATTAACATTTCCGCAGCTGTTGTATCTTTCATCATTCGAGGTTTTGGTTTAATAACTTTTTTGGGGTCTATTTTTATGTTTTTCATTTTAATTTTTTAATTGTATAATCACCACAAATAATTGTTGGTTTTCCTGGTGTGTTATCTAAACCAGGACAGTCGTTGAACATGATGCATCCATCCTCATTTTCTACATAAAAATTCGCATAATAAAGAACTCCTCTATTATTGTAAATTGCATATTTGTATTTTCCGTCGTATGAACACGACACCATTGTTGCAACTATTGATAGAAGTAAAATTAGTTTTTTCATTTTATTTTAAAAATAATTGAATTTGAGTTATATGTCAAATAAAAAACCCCACCTGTTGAGTGGGGAAGAAATAATATCCAGATTGATATAAATTATTATTTCTGATTTTCTAGAACAACTGTGTCTTGTTTTACACTTTGAGTTGCAACATTTGTTGTTGAGTCTTCAGATTTTGCTTCTTGTGTGGTTAGATTTTCTTTTTTTTCTCCACAAGAAACAACACCAAGTGTAGTACCAAGTACCATCAAACTTACAAAAAATACATTTTTCATAATTAAGTTTTTTAAAAGGTTTATTTGTTAACAAAATTTAACAAATATAAATATGTTTGTCAATAGGTAAAAAATAAAAAACCCCACTCGAAGGTGGGGATTCTTTTACTTTTTTTTTCTTCCTTTAAAGTCTTTTACCATTCCTATTACTCCTAAGGAACATAATGCCCCTATAACTAATGCTGAACCTAATGTAATCATAAGCTTGAAAGTCTATGGATTTCCATCTTCATTTGATCATTGCGAAGTTGGAGTTCGTTTTGTTTTTTTGAAAGTTTATCCTCCAACTCGTCAACTAAAGGTTTTGTTTCTTCGGTTTGGATTCTTTTTAGTTTTTCTAAAAGTGGTTTTACCTCTTTTAAAATACTAACTTTACTCATCATAAATTATTTAATGATTATTGACAATGAAAGTCAACTTGGAGAACTTTTCTCCTATAGAGACAACAACATGTCTATCAGTTCTTGCTGAGGAAACATGTCAGACTTGTCTTTTCTCGTATTAGTATGTGTCCACATACCTTTTACTTTTCCATAGTAAGCGTCAGAATTAAATTCAAAACCTGCAGCTCCTTTGTTTTTTATCTCTTGTACCAATCCTTTTCTTACATCGATATTATCTCTATCGGCAATGAATAAAATAAATGATTTAAGTGTGCTGATTTGTTTGTCAGAATATCTATGATAAAATTTAGACCCTCTAAATGGTTGTTTTAGTTCAACAATTTGAAGTGGGTTTGCTTTCTGTCCTGTGTAAGTTAATCCATTTTTAATAGGACCAAAATTACAAACTTCAATACCCACTGAATGAGTGTGCATGTGTTGTGAACCGTTATCTCCCAAGTGCCAACCGTAAGCACCTTCAGGAAAACATTGAACGAGAGTTCCGTCATATATGTCATTACCATTGAATACGGACTGACCTCCCATAACAAACTCTGTCCCGACTCTTCCTCGAGTGTCGTTGTTCCACATCTTGATTACAGAATAAGGGTCGTGTCCTCCAGCGGTATGGTGTAAAAACAAATATTCTTTTTTTGTTGGTCCCGCCAAATATTCATCTTTATCCATGTACTTTTGATCTATGATCAATTTTTCAGTGGATATAACTGTTTCAGATAAATCAGTAGTAATATAGAAACCCATGACATTCCATGTTTTTTCACCAACGATACCATCTGAAACTAATTTATTTGCGGTTTGGAATTTTTTAACAGCTTCTTCTGTTTTAGGACCAAAATCTCCGTCGACTTTGATTTTAAGGTATTTTTGAAGATCCTCTACTTCTTTTCCTTTAGAACCTAATTTGAGTACTTTCATAACAATTCTTTAGTAATAAATATGTCTTGACTTGTGAATGAGTCAGGAAAGAATGTTAATTTCACTAGTTGTTTCTATGACGACCCTTGCACCACAACTCATTATTGGTTTAACATCACAACCCGAACCTGCATAAACTATTTTACTTGGTCCAAGTATTTCTACTTCATTACAATAGGTGTTTGTTTTACCTTCTTTGATGGTGATGACAGGTAGTTCGGTCCCTTTGGTTTTGTTGGACCTTATGTGATGTTGGTTTACATGAATTCGTTTTACTTTTGGTCGTGCCATTTCCAACCAAGGAATAATTTTGTAAAATATCTGTGAATAACATTTGGTTTCACTTCGAAGAAAACATGAAAACTTTTACCAATTTTGTAGTATCCAACTTGTTTTGGTAATCCTTTAATGTTAGGAACCTCTTCAGATCTCATGACAAATTCATTATCTAAATCAAACTTCTCTTCTTTTTTCTTACGAGGTTTGTATGTTCTTTTTTTATCAGAACCTGGTTTGTTGTTACGATATGTTTCTTTGACTATAATTTTTTCCATAGTATAATAATACTATCTTTACTTTTATTGTAAATGTTCCAACTGATCTTCGTTAAATATGTGAAGAAGTCCGTATTTGTCCATCTCACCTACAACTCGAACATTTCCCTCCACGGTTTTAAATACCGAAACTATTGTACATGGGAACTTATACCCTTTGACTTTAACCGCCTTATCTCCTACTTGGAATTTTGTTTTGTTTTCTTGTGGGAAATCGCCGTCTGATAATTGTGGATCATTCCAATTGTTTTGTTCTTTCATAATTTTAATTTGATAATGGTGCTTTAATTGATTCGTGTGATTTATAATCTTTAAGTGTGAAATCACTAACTACATAAGATTCTATTGATGGTCTTGAGCCTTCGTAAGTTGGGAACTGATTAAGAGTTGGTAATTCAAATGGTTCTCTTGTAATCTGTTCTTTTGATTGTTCAATATGATTAAGGTAAAGATGGGTATCACCTAAATTAACAATCAGTTGGTCAGGAACCATATTAACTTCTTTAGCCAAAATAGTTAGAAGAAGTCCGTAAGATGCAATGTTGAATGGTAAACCTAAGAATGTATCTACCGACCTTTGGTTCCACATTAGAGAGATTGCTCGTTGAGGTAATGATTTTGGATAAAACGGAGTTCCCATATGTTTAAGTTCTAATGGAGTTCCGTTTATTTCTACATTTAGACCTGATTTAATGTATTGTTCCCATTTCTCTTCTAAACTCAACTCTCTTGTATAAACTTGGAATCCATAATGACAAGGTGGAAGAACCATTTGGTCTAATTCACCCACATTCCAAGCATTAACCATTAGTCTTCTTGAGTCGGGATTTGTTTTAAGGTCGTTGATTAAGTTTGTGATTTGGTCTACTGGTGTTGGGTCAATATCGTATTTATTATGAGCGTCCCAACTTCTCCATTGCTTACCATACACAGGTCCTAATTCACCCCACTTCTTAGCAAACTCATCATCGGTTTTTATTTTGTTGATGAATTCTTCTTTTGAAAGAGGTACTTCGAAATCCATATTTTTATTTGACGCAATTTCACTAAAATATCTTTTATACGCATCACCATCCCAAATATGACAACCATTATCAACAAGGAACTTAATGTTCGTATCACCACGAAGGAACCATAGAAGTTCGGTTACCATCGTCTTCCAAGCCATTTTCTTGGTTGTTAACACAGGAAATCCTTCACTCATATTATGACGAATGGTGTATCCAAAAATTGATTTGGTACCAGTTCCTGTCCTATCTTTCTTTTCAACCCCATAATCCAAAATGGTTTGGAGTAAATCTTGGTATTGTTTGTCTAAACTATTCATTATTGTTCTATTTTTTCAAATCTAAAAATTGGATATTCTTTATTCCCAAATTTTTTAATTTCAACATCATCATTCCATTCAGAAAATGGTCTTGCATATTGTGAACCAAACGAAAGTGATTTGTAAATTACAAGTGGTTCGTTAGTGTCTGTATGATTACACATACAAATAACTTCGTACTGACCACCTTTATAGTGTTGGTATTTTTCACCAGGTTGGGGATAAGGTTTGATCATTTTACAATTGACTTTGTAAGTTGATTAATAATCCCTTGGAGTTCTCCAAATTCAGTGAACCTTATGAATGGTTGTGTATTGAAAATTTCAACATACCAATTACCATCTCTAAAGTTTTCATTTGTTGGTGTAATAAATGTTAATCCATCAACTACATCTAATACATAGTAGTAAGAATCATCGTCATCGTAATCCTTAATTTCTTCTTTTTCAAATCCTAATAGGAAAAGTTCTTTTTCTGTCATAATTAAAAGATTACGAGTTTTTTTCTAGCGAATCAAGGTAGTCGTTGAAATCTTTTCTTGATGGTGGTCGTCCGTCAATATTGTGATGTCCATTGTAATAGTTTCTGATTTTTTGAATTGTTTCTGAAACTTCAAACTCATGTAATCCATCCATTAATGTATTGTCCCACAATTTCATTTCTTCTTCATCCATGTGGAAGTAACCTTCCGAACCTATATAAGGTATTTCATTTTCTTTCATATTATTCCTAATTCTTTTCTATATTGTTTCATTTTATCTCTTATGGTTTGGAATTCGTCTTGATTGGAAGCTTTATGTCCTTTGGCGATAGCATCACAAATTTTGGATTCATTTTTTAAAATAAAGGTCAATTTTTCAGAGTCGGTCAGTTCATAAGGCACAACCTCAACTCTGATGAACTCTCTGATTGAGTTTTTAATTTTTTCGATTTGTTTTGCCGGATCTTGTTTTGTCCCGTGAGCCATAATTGAAGTTTGGTAGATCGTTCTACTTAATTCCAATATTTTTTTATCGAAACTCATTTTAATCTTTATTTTCTTTGTTGTTTTCTAAAAAGTACTTTTCGAAAATTGAGATATTGTTTATCCCAACTTCAATTATATTATCTAACACATCGTCTACTGTTAGATGTCGATTCAAATAAGAATCTAATTTTTCTAAAAATTCTTCAGAGAAAAGGTCAGGGTTCTTAAGTAAGAGACTACTCTGATCCGTAACTTCAAATGGAACTTCGTATTTTATTAAAACATCTTCAATTTTTTTTCCTAATTTATCATCCAAGAAAAATAAATCCCAAGAAGTTTCACCATCATCACCAGTGTCAGTAATTCCTTTCAATGTTAACATGAGAGCCCATTTAGATTCTTCTTCAGTCATTTTATCCCAAATTTTTTCACCCAACATTTCACTTGTGAATGGGTATACATACTTAACGATTTTGAATTCGTGTAAATTTTTCATTTATAATCCCTCGTGTTCTATTCTTTTGATTTTGGCAAAATAATTTTTTATCATTGATTCTTTTGTTTCACAATATTCCCCTTTCACAACGAAGTCAAAAATGACCTCAACTCCTTCTTTGATAAATTTTTTAGTTTCATCTTTTTTTGACCACTCTTCAGATTGGGGACACAATGGGTAAAATTTTTCATTACCCTGATCACCGTGTTTAACCATCCATGCTCCGAGTGTTTGCGTTAAATATCCTGTCATACTTTAAATTATTTTTATTTATCTAAATAAATTTTCAAGTTTTTTCATAATTATCAACTGTTGTTTTTGTAACTCAGCAACTTTCCTTTTTTCTTCTTCATTCAATTCATAACTATTTGCCTTGATATCAGCAATTTCATTAGAAATTATTCTATGTTGATTCATTAATTGTCCGTGTAGTACTTTTTTATCCATGATTTTATTTTTTAATCCCACCAAAATGCAAGTCTTTCCTCAAGCACTCTGAATAGTAGTTTATTTGCCTTTTTATGATTATAGTGAGAAACCATCAAACATAAACGCTTTTTATCATCTTGTTCACCATGTTCTTTAACAACCGCACGAACTGAAGAAGGATATTTAGAAAGGTACTCATCATATTTTTCCCACTTTTCCTCAAAATCAATTGACTTAAGGTCTGGTCTACCATCAACATCTTCAAATATCATATCGTTATCCCAATAATCTATACATTCCAAATTGTAATATTCTTCTTTTACTCTTTCAAGTAAGTTTAAAGCAAGAGTCATATCACGATTATCGAGTTCTATTCTCATGTGTCGGTTGGCATTAACAAGTTCTTTTTGTTGGAACTCTATTTTCTTTTGAAGTATTTTCAAAATGAAGGTTGAATCCCAATCTCTATCGTTCCAAATAGTTGGAAACCACTTGATTAAGTTATGACAACTGGTTAAAAAATTTCTAATTCTCCAGTGTAATCTCCCATATAATGTTGATCTATCCCAAGCCGTATCTTCAGGGATTGGTAATTTAGAGTAAGTTTTCATATTCTTCACTTATTTTTTTATATTCATCCATACATTTTTTGAATTTGCGGTTCATATGAGTCCATCCACCTATACAAACCAACCAAATAGTAAAATATAAACTTATGTTGGACATACGATCCCAAAAAATAAAATATATCACTTCAAATATCCATAGCAAAGTCAAAACTCCTGAAATTCTATTATAAGTTCTTGCCTCATTGATCTTCAGCATCATTTCAATCAAAAGTTCTTGTTGTCTATCTGTCATTTTATATGTTTTTTACAAATATAATAAAATTATGGTAATTCATCCCAAAAATCATTTACAGGAACTGGTACTTGCATATCTAAAATTTCATTTTGCCAATGGTTGAATTCAAGTGTTTCATAATTCCATCTTGGTGTCATAGGAATTACTCTTGTTCCATTATCGAAGTCAATTTCAAAAGTTGAGAACTGTTCTGTAACTTTACCATTACGATATCTTTTAGTTAACTTTGGAAGTTTGAGTGTTCCAAGTTTATATTCTAAATTAATATTTGCCAACTGAATATTTGCAACATAAGAAAATGTTTCATTTGGTAGTTCGTTAAACCTCGCTCTTTCTTGGACATTTTTTATTTCATTCTTTCTGAATTGATATTCAACCGTAATCCTTTCTTGTCCATCAACCGACCCTTTACGAATTGAGAAAATCAAACAATCTGGTCTTTCGACATAAGTCCTAACACAATTATGTTGGTGTTGAGATTCTTTCTCATAGTCCTGTGTTTTTCTTAAAAGAACAGGATAATATGTTTCACCTTCATGTTCAATTGGTGTTTCTAAACGATCAATTTCACCGTAATATCTTTCAACCTCACCTCTTGTGTATGAAGAAAGTAGTCTACTAAATTCTTCGTGTTCTAAATTGAAAGTACTTCTATTTTCAAATTTCAACTTAACATCTTCTCCAAGTTCATTTAGTTTCTTTTTGAACTCTAAATGTTCAATAAGTGTATGAAATACCGCATCATCAAGATGTTCGCCCAATGTAAGAATTCTATCTTTTTCTTTATTAGTTAACTCAGGAAACTTTCTTTTGAAATCTTTTAGATAGTCCACATGGGTACAATACCAATATTGTCCTCCCGCAGGATTTTCTTCAACTATGTGGCCATATCTATCATTAGAGAATTGATAATCAAATATTTTATCAGGTAGTTTATTGAATCTATCAATCCCTAACAAGTAGTAGAGTCCTGTGAGTCTATCAAAATTAACACTTGGGGTTTCATTAAGAATTCTTTTGATTTTTGACCCTTTTAATTTCAACATTTTCATAACCCCATCAACTAAGTTCATGTCACAACTTCTAAGAGTTTTGATTGGAACAAATGTGTCGGTGTATTGAATCCAATTGTTTGGTATTTTTACACCTTTGATCAGATACTTAGTTAAACTATAATGAGTAAAAGGATTTTTTGTCTCAAAGTTTTGCGGGTTCTCAAGTCCAAGTCTATCCCATATTTTTTCTAAAAAGAAATAAAAGTAACTTTCAGGTCTTACAGAATCATGAATTTTTAAAGTGTATTCTAAATCTCTAATGGCCCTATAACTTGGATCAACCTTCATAGAGTTTCCGATCTTTGTTTTATTCTTTCCTTTGAATGTTCCAGTGTAGAACATTTTAGTTTTGAAATTAAAAGATATGTAGTTAGTATGTTTTCTTACCATAAAGAATTTTTTCCCAACTACTCTCCATTTATGGTAATACTGTGCCTTTATTGAAATTGAATCTTCACCTTCTTCAATGAAAACTCGTTGTCTTGAAAAATCAACTTGAGCAAATGGGTTTCCAAAATTTTTAACAAATTCTTCTTCAGATAAAAAAAGTTCGTCATAATAAAACCTACCTGATTTTTTTATAATACATTCGTTTCCGTTACGATATGCAGGTCCGTACTCTATAGGACAGGTGTTCTTGAAAGTCTGTGTTTTATAAGACTTTAACTCAAGAAACTTATGAAATGTTTTACCTTCTACTTGCAACATACCACAAAGATAGAAAAAACCCCCGACTTATTCAACCGGGGGAGTCACATTTTTTCATTAAATTAAACTAACTACGAACTTACCAGGATTATTCCATGCTTCGTTGTAAATGAAGTCATAATCTTTTAGGGTTTTAATTACTACTTGTTTCATCGCCTGACTTATTCCTGTGATGATCTCAACCTCTCTAGATTTTTTATTCATCTGTTCCCAAATAAATTGATCCAATAATTTGGGTACATCCGCATGTTTAACTCCGTGTAAATCAAGTGTTTTCATAAAAAATGAATTAGTGAATTATGGCAAAAATTGCCTACGGAAAGAAGTTTCTACTCAGTATCGTAGAACATTCTTTCACTATCTTCAGTTGCCCATTTCTCGTGACCTTCACAATTAAACCAGTCCTTGTTTACTAAAAAATCTGGTTTATCAGGGAAAGGTTTAGTCACAAATGATGGTTCCGACCACTTAATTCTGTTGTTTGGTTGTAACGCAATTTGACCGTTATCAAGTAAAATAATATGGTGTGATTTGTGTTCCATTGGGTCTTCAGCCAAAGTGAGATCGGTGTTTAAATCATTTGAACCCCAATTTATTGTCGCATAATAACGACCACTATACCAATTTTTATCTTTCATAAAAACCTCAACAGGTGTGTCGTAAACATATGAAAGATGAATCAATGTGAAATTGTATGAAAAACAATTCCAAAGTTGTAGGTAATGAAATGGTAAGTCAGGATCTGGCAACTCAGGTTCTGTTAGTAGTGCATGCGCAGGTAATTTATCCCTCATCACACCATTATTCAAAAGAACTTGAAATAACGCCGCCTGTCCTGGCATACACCTTACGGAGATTATTACACCCTCGGTTAAATCACCCTGCCCTTTTTCACCTTGGTAAAAATATTCATTTCTTACCCAAACTTTCAACGGAAAAAAATTATGTTCTATATGTGCCATTATTTCTTTTTTCTTTTTTTAAAATATCTATATGTCAAGTAACCCGTAAGTATAACTATAGTCAAAAGAATTCCAACCACATGTACATATGTCTCGATTATCATCATAAACTATATTGATAAACTCCGTCAACTATTTCCACTTCAAGTAGACCTTCGTTTTCCATTATTTTTTCAATTTGGTCATCAGTGAATTTTATATACTCAGGTTCCATGAAAACTTTAAAAGGTTGAGTTAATGAAAGTTTTGATCCTGTAAGTAAATTGAGAACCGTTTCATTTTCACATTCAACAATAGATGGATACTGACCTCCTACTGTAACAATTACTTTATCCCCAACTTCTATTTTGTCTAATGAAACAACATATGGTTTGTCGTCAACGATCATGAGTTTAACTTTTTGTTTGATATTCTGTTCCATAATTTACAGTTTTAAGTTATTTTTAGCGTTCATACTAGTAATATACTCTAATAAATTTTTTACTAAATCATCCGCGTCAATTTTTTTATACAACTCAGGATATCTATCTTGAAGAATTTTATTTTCTTCATATTCTTTACAACTTGAAAGTATATCCGATAACATAGTCTTTAAAAGGTGTTCTTTATTATAAGTATCTTCTACTTTTCTTTCTAAAACTTTACCTTCAAGGTCTTGTGTATATTCTATAAGTTTTTGTACTTCTTCATTATTTAGTAAATCGGTTCTTTTACGAAATAATTGATTTATGTTCTTCATTTGTTAAAAAATTAATAATTTTTTCTTTAACTCCGCACTGTTTAATTCCCTCATTTGATCTTGGTGTAAGAACAAAGTTATCAATCGCCCACACATCTTTCCATGGTTCACCAATCTTACCCATGTTTAAATCATCAACTGAAACCCAGTGTGTTACCTCAGGATGATCGTGTAGGTACTGTCTAATCTCAATAGTTCTTGTTTGTTCTAAGTCCCATCTTGGGGACCAAATAAACAAATTACCATGAACGGTACAATTTTGGATGTTTGGTGTTAGGTCAATTGGTCGTTTGATTATCCCCTGACTTTCGTAGTAATCCCCAAGTTCTTCTAATGTCGCATGTAACTTCCAATCAGAACTTACAACAATCTCACAACCTGTTTCTTCAATTATTTCATTAAGGATCTTAATCGCCTTTTTATCAAAGTCGTCAAATCTTACAGAAACAGGGGCGTCTTTCTTTTCTTTACTACTGTCGGGATTTGCACTACGGTATTTTGCCCATTTCTTTGATCTCCCACCCCAGTTATAAGAGAGACAAATTACACCGTCATGATCTAAGAAAATTACTTTCATTTCAAAAATTTTCTATGTTTACCTATTATCCCAATTGCTAAAATAAGAATAATATATATAATACCAATTATCATAACCTAATAATAGTCATGTTTTATAAATAAAAAAGGGGGAGTAGCGAATTCCCCCTTTCGATTGTTACCCTAACGGATAACGGTCCTAAAAGCCCACCCTCAAGGAGTGGGGTCTCTTACAGGATCTCAAGTAAGAAGTTGGTGTCACCTTCCCAGTTCTTAAGTTGTGACTTAGGAACCCAAAATTCCATCACACCGATCTCTTCTACTCGTTTTAGGTAGTCCTCACGGAAACGATCCGCCTGACTCTTGTCTTTGATGTATTCAACACCCATGTGTTTAGCACATGTCTTACCCATCGTAGTCAACATTGAAAACTCGTCAGTCAAAGTCTTAGCACAACATACACAAACTTTAGCTCTCTTCACAGTCATCTTACCTGCGAACTTAACGGCCTTAGGTGAAATTCCTAAAACTTTAGTGATATCCAAAATTGTAGGATTAAACTGAAGACCATAGGTCTCTTTCATTTGTTGACCGATCTTACGACCAACTTGGATGGTGTCTCCCTCAGCGGGGATGTTCATTTTCTTGGTAGCTGCTTTATTTTCCTCTTTTTGAATTTGGTTCAAAGCTGCCGATACTTGTTTATCAGACAATTTACCATATTTCTCAAGTTTAGACTGGATCTCTTTCACAAAAGAATTCTCACCAGTGTACGCTTGGATTTTTTTCATGTCCTCAGTCAATTCAACTTGTTTCGCTTCAACAGGAGCGTTTAGAATCTTCTCAACGGTTAACGCCTGACCTACGGTAAGTTTACCATATTTAGAAATGACATCTTTCATTTTAAGGACGAAAGAGTTAGAACCTTGATAATTTTGAACTTGAGTGATGGTAGACATAGTGATGGTGTTTTTAATTGATTACACTACAAAGATAGTGTTTTATTTCAATTCCACAACATTCATCAATTATTTTTTTCTTTTTTTTCTATCTTAAACTGTTTAAAAAACTTTGGGTAACTTTCTATATAACCTTTGAGTGTTTCTTCATCAAATTCAATATCTTCCGACATCCAATACCAATAAAGTTTTTCGTCTACCTTGAATCCGTAATAATCATGTGTGTTCATTTGAATTGCACAAACTCTGTCAGCATCGTCGTGTTGTCCAACACAAATAAACCCTGATGTCACATCCTTAATTATGTTATCCTCACCTAAAGGTATGTAACGATTGTTAATCCAATTTAATCTTTCAATTAATTTTTGATAAAACATATTAGCACTTCCCCATCTTACAGAAGAAAAGAAAATTACACAGTCAGATTCGAATAATTCTTTTGAGATTTTCCATAATTCATCATCGGGATTATGTAAGGATGCCCAACATCTGTGATATCCACTTGGGTTTTTTTCTTTATCTTTCAATAGAGCTGCTTTGATACCACACCTGTTACCCTCCATTAGTGAAACATTTCCCTCACACGGGTGAATATTTAAATCAGGTATATTTATTAATGTGCAGTTATCTAATTCAGATTTTATAACTTTAGCAAGAATAGTTGATTTTGGTGTTTGATTTTTTGAAATTTTATCATACCTATTTGAACAAGTTAAAAGTAAGACTTTGTCAAATTTTTTCAAAGTATTGATCGTATCAACCAATTTTTTGTGATTACCTTCTTTGACCTTATTAAGATTAAGTTCCATGTTTAAATAAATACTAGCTTAATCTATAATGTTTTTTTTTCAGAATCTCCAATTTTTTCTAATTTTAAAGACCACGGATCGAAACATATGTAAGACTTACATCTTTTGATTTCATGTATCATACAATCATAATATAAATCACCTTCCATTATTGGTTTAGTTATCACAGTTTCATAAATTTTACCTTCATGTTCTACTATCATTTTAAAAATCTTAAATAATAAACTTCACATAAAAAAAACAAAGCAATAAACCAACCAGCTAAACTATACCAATCCTTTAAAAACCAACTTACAATTATGTTTCCAATTAAAACCAAAAACATTGGCATGTAATACATTCCTTTATTCATATCTTATCTATTAAATCCTACTTTACCCGATCCTTTAATTGATGGTGCTTTTTTCAATCCTTCGAGGTTATCCATCACTTCCTCAAATTCTCTACCCATAACAATAGTTGAAATTACAACTTCTTTCAAGTGTGAAAGGGACATTCCTTCTGTTCTTTTGATCCATTCTTCAATATTAACATTCTTCAAATCTTCTTCAGTTAGTTTGTGACGAATGTAAGCCTCTCGGATTTCTTCATTTGGAAGTTCAACTTTGTATCGTCTATCGAAACGAGACGGTCTGTTAGTGATTCGTTCTTGAAGTTTCTCAGGATAGTTAGTTGTTGCAATATACACAACATCTTCTATTTGTTTTACACCGTCAAGAATGTTTAATAATTTACTTGTTGCGTGATTAGAGTCTCCAGCAATTGAGTCGATATCCTCTAACAAAACAATCAAAGGTCGATGTGCTTCAATCTTTCGAAATGTTGCAATAAAGTCTATGAAATATTCAACATCTTCACTGTCTTTAATATTGAGAATGATCCCGTCGTTTTCAATAAGTTGTTTTGAGATAAGCTGAATAATTCCTGATTTACCACATCCAGGTTCACCATACATTAGAATCCCACGCTTATGAACAAAGTTATACTCTCGATATTTGTCTCTACGATCCCAAAAATTTTGAATATCCTTGAGGATATCTTGGATTTCATATGAGGGTAACTGATATAATTCATCTGTCTTAAATGGTTGTTTTTTTATTGTGTGTTGAGAAAGTGATCTATTCCACACTATCTCATAAATACCTGCAGGAACTTTATCCACTGATTTGAAGGCCGGTGTAAATTCCTCATCAGGTAAGGTTCCCCAACATGTTGGGGTTGCTGAGGTAGAACTTTCATTTTTTGTGGTATCAATGTACTCATTTGAAAGTTCTAATGTCTCATACCTTTCCTCTTGTTCTAAAGTTTCAAGTTCTGCCATTATTTTTTGCAATTGTTTATCCATCATCTTACTTTTTATTTTCTACTATTTCTTTTTGTATTCTATCCCAATCTTCTCTATCACAAGCCACTCTTACACCATCTATGGTAAAAAATACTTCATTAGGAAACGGTAAAACATCTTCTATTCTATCAGGGTCAACTTTTATACTGTTATAGTGATGCCCCTCATTTGCAAATCTCACTAAAAGTTCTACTTTCATCTTAATAAAATTGGGTGTATAATTATTATTATTTCTTCTGTTTTATCTTTCACTTTAACAACTCTGTCCTTATACAATTTCAAAGTCTCTTTTGGGTTTTTTTGTTTTAGATGTTCAAACTGAGTTTTCATTTCAGATTTAGCATCTTTATGTTTTTTGAAGTATCCGAAGTAGTCATCACATCCTCCAACACCTCTTGTTTTGTCGTAGACTCCGTAGATCAGGTCGTTTTCTTCTGCCATTATAGTTTGTTTGCAATTTTTTTAATTATCT
>Ga0222713_10001240_pt1 | contig 29064 bp, 42 predicted proteins | sample C33_649DmetaG_FD_165061 | JGI IMG/M metagenome (GOLD analysis project Ga0222713, IMG submission 165061) | Estuarine water microbial communities from San Francisco Bay, California, United States - C33_649D | ecosystem: Environmental > Aquatic > Marine > Unclassified | place: USA: California... | reverse complement strand
AGATGAGGTTGTTGTCCCGATTCTTGTTTACAAATAGGACGTGTATTATCAGTTAAAGTCCAACGCCATTGTTTCATTTCAGGACAGTACCAGAGATTAATCTTCATGTTTGAAATACTCCAGTTCGATCCAGTTAAGGAGTGTTTGAAAAGAACTGATTGCTGCTTGGTTACAGTTGTCATCTTTTAGTTTTTGTACATAATATTCAAGGGCTTCAATCGCCATCAAACGATCTTGTTGAGAAATAAGTGACATTGGAGTTATAGAACTCAAGCCCCCGATCCGATTTGAACGGACGACCAACGGTTTACAAAACCGTTGCTCTACCACTGAGCTACAAGGGCGAATTAATCAACAGGTAACATTTCTGGATTTTCCAGTTCTACTTCAAACATTAAAGGATGACATTGTTCATCAATTAAGTAAAATGATGACTTATATAAATCATCTGGTTCGTAGCGTCTTTCGTTATCTGCTATTTCGATTAGTTCCAAATCATACAATGTATCATCTGGAAGTTCATCAAAAGTAAAAGGAACTTGGTTTATGAAATACATTAGAACTATTTGGGTTCCTTTATTATACCAACAGTATCTGGTATCTATTCTGTACTTCATAGGATTGTTTCCTACTTTTGTTTATTTAGAAGTTGGTTAGAACTCCCAATAGGAGTGGTGGGATTCGAACCCACCCTGGAAGCATTTTAAGTGCTCTGTCTCTTCCGCTGGACTACACTCCCATAAAAACTTACGCTTGGTAAGTAGCAGGATTATACTTGAGATACTCCCAGAATGTCAACTTCATTTCTTTATGTGACATTCCACAATGTTTTGCTGCTTGGGGGAGATTCCACTTAGCACGAAACAAGTTCTCATTTGCTTCCTTCACATTCTCTGGTGTTGTTTTCACTGGTTCTTCTTTTAGTGCTTTAAGATTAATGTGATAAAGATTCATTTGAAAAAAGTATCGTGTGAGAATTTTTACCGGGAAAATTTTCCCCCTAAAAATGGAACTTAAAGTGGATTTGCGTATGAGAGAGTTTCTTCATCCACAGTAGCACGAACAAAGTCCAACACGCTCATAAACTGCTCAACGGTTTCGCAGGTAACGGTTTTCTCATCACCCTCATTAGAGTAAAGATACACGGTTCGCTTGACTGGATCAACAACGCAACGTGTCAGGTACTCATCTTGCATTGGTTCATTTCGTGATTACCCAAGTAGTATAGGACACTCAGAGTGCCTTGTCAAGCACCTGTCCAAAAATCAAGTAGTAGCAGTCTACAGGCAGTCCATTGGTTTGCAGGTGAACTTCCAGTCCTTGAGTTCTTTTTACAATAATATTTTGATTGGCTCCGATTGGAGTTAAGTGAACAGAAAGAGTAGTTAAATCCACAAACTCTTCCCATTCATCTGGAAGTTTAATTAGAGGTTTGTTTGCTCTACCTCTCAGAAAGACACAGTTTTCTGGTGTGCCTGGATAAGAGTATTCTAACTCTTGATTTTCTAATTTAATTTTCATCCTATAGTACCACTAATTGTTGATAATCCGATGTAAGTTTTAAGAGAATTATATCTATCTATCTCCTCATTTTCCTTTCCGATTGATTGTCTAAGTCCCCAGATTCTTAAGTAATATTCATTTCTTTCAAGTCTCAATGCATTAGATGCATTGATTTTTAAATTGACATCACCAGCATCATCAATGAATGCAGTTTCTTTTGCAGAAGCAATACCAATTTTTGTTGCTAAAGTTGCGTCTTCAGTTGAACAAGTTGGCAAACTAGTATATAACGATGCCAATGAAGATACGGTAATAGATGCTCCAATTCCTTGAGGTGTTCCAAGATATGATGGAGTGGATGTAAATCCTACAGTGTAGAAAATTTTATCAGCACCAACATTTGGAGGAACGATAGTTGTCCCATCAATTTCATATCCATTCAAATCTGGATTCCATCCTTGAGATGCTGAAGGTTTGCCAGAACTATCTAAAGCAACAGATACGCCAATACCAATGTTTCCTCTTGTCATAATACCGACAGTTTGAGGATTAAATGGATTCGAGAAGAAATTTAATTCATATTTTCTTCTACCTTCAGAAGCAACGCCTGCTGGATCAGATATTACGGTAAATCCCACAAATGAACCATCAGCTTCTGGAGCCTTTACAGATGTAGAAGCAACAGTATCAAGTGTTAAGATGTTTACAATTGATGATGCAGTTCCAATACCAGGATTAACTGTGGTTAAATCAACTTCTGTTGTCCCAACTCCTGTAATTTTTGTTGGAGTTAGAATTGGAAAAACTCCGACTTTTGATGTGGTTACAATTTGTCCTACCTGAAATAGTTCAGAAATACCCGCACCGACAGGACTCATTACGGTAAGTTTATTAGAACCAAGAGAAATAGTTCCAATGAAACTTGTTATAAAGGTGTCACCAATATCTTTTGCATATGGTTCATCATAATATTTTAATCCATAGTTATTTCTCTGTTCAACTCCAATTTGTGTTGTGCGAGGATAAGTAGAAATTCCACCATTAGATTCGACAACAGCCAATTCATCGGTGCCAATGCCAACTGTCGTAGTTCCAATACCAATTGAACTATATCCAACAACAGATAGTTGAGTAACAGATAATGTGTATTCGTAACCGCCTAACCCATCATCTATTTGACCGATAACTCTCCAGAATAAATCTGTTCTACATCCAACATTAATTCTATCCTGATATGCAGATTGAACACCAACAAAAGAATTATTTAAGTCTTCGATGGAATTGAAAACATCCGAGTCCAATGCTACAATTCCGCCATCATACAAAGATTTTTCATTATCAATCAATACGATTTGATCTTGAAAATATTCAATGTTGTATTCCTTTTGTTCTACCTTTTTTGTTGCATCCGCAATAAGATCAGTCGATAACATGTTTATTCTTCCTCTTTATATTCAATTTCAAGTTTGTCAACATCTTTTCTTTCAGCATAAACAACATAACTACAGTTGATAGGACCTCCAGAGTTATTTTGAATAATCACTTTGGTTCCCCACTCAATTTTATTAACAAATAACTCTTGGTAACAACCATGGGGTGTTAAGTTTACAGTGATTGTTTCTGGATCAACCAAACCTCTCCAGTATTCTGGGAGTTCTATTATATTATTATCCACTAATTTTCCTCTATAGTAAACCCCAATTTCAGGACCTTCGAGACATGTGTGAACAAGACGATATCCTGATTTTGTTGGATGTGGGATATCAAATTTTTTGAATGGAGCTGCAACGGATTTAAATATTCCCAAATCAGATTTGCAAATATCAGACTTAATAAGTCCATTAACTTGAACAATTCCGTTGAAAACTTTAGTGCTGCTTCTTGCTTCTGCACCTGCCTGCGCTTTTGCACCTGTTAAGTTTTCGACACCAGTAAGAGTTTTAGCTCCAACCCAATTTAAAACACCAACACCAGTTGTGTATGGAGAAATGATTGATACATTTGTATTGTTAAAGATACTAATGCTTAAAGAGTTGATAGAAATACCAACGACTCCCTTTGCAGGTTCTCCAATCACCACATCAATTGGAGTTGGTGGAAGTGCAGAACCTTTATTGGTTATCTTAAAAATAGATGGAGTCTTAGAAGCAAGAGGATTTGATATGGGTTCAGGACGCCCAATCATACATGCTGCTTCTGGTATGTTTGGAATCGGGAAGTTGAGTGGATTACCAACTAAAAGTCCGCCATTAAAGAATCCAGTTCCAGGAACTGCAGTAGGTCCAAATCCAAAACACAAAGGTGGATTAGGAGTTGCTCCTTGAATACTATAATTTACTTGTAGTTGTTTACCTACGTGAATATCAGATACTTCCATATTTTATCTTCCCGAAAAACTTTTAATCAATTTTACAAATCCCTCAAGAGATTGTTTTACTGTATTTGAACCGCTGCCAAGAGGACTTGTAATTATAGAAACATCGGGGGTTTCTACAACTTTAAAGTTACCACATGTTATTTTATATTCCCCAGGAATATTAATACTTACGTCTCTTTCTGCACCAAATGCTAAAGAATCATGAGCTTCCATTTGAACTCTTGGAGAATTAATATCAATGGCAGCGTTTGATCTAATATTTACCCAACCAGTATCCGTTCCATTTCCAGTTGATTCTATATCAATATCCTTAGCAATCAAACGAATTCTACCGCTAGGAGCATGTAAAATTAAATCACCATTTTCTGCGTAAAAATAACCAGCAACATTATCTACTGGATTCTCTCCACAAAAAACCTGATAAGTTGAAGGTGCAACATTCAAAATAGAACCATCAAGTTTTCCATTTTGAACAAGTCCAATATACTGAGCACTCTTATGTTTTCCTGGAAAAATACGACTAATCAAGACAGCCATCTTGGTGTCATTTTTCATCACATCACCAAAGGCAACTTGTCCTTCAGTAGTACCAAAGTAATTAAAAGACTTGCAGGCTGTTTCACCCGTGTTTGGACTTTGATATGTCATTATACCTTACCTACACAATCAATAACTTTAAGTGGAACAGTTCCCGCCGGAACATTATCTTCAGTTGCTCTTCTGAATCTAAGAATAGGTTTGAGTCTTGCATTATACCCTGTCTGAGTATTTAGTCGTATCTCAGGGATACAAGTAAAGTTTGTACCAGACTGAACAACTCTTGCTTTAAGAATTGTTCCGTTCTGATCGATATCAAGTTCAATTTTTGTTGCAGCATCTGGATTTCCAGCACAATCTAGAAGAGTTGCAGTATCACCTGGAGTAAATCCAAATCCACCATCCTCAATATAAACATCTCCGATAGTGGTGATGACATCATAACCAGGTGCTGGACTTTGAGGTGGACAATCAGGAGCAGTGATTGTTACATAGAACTCAGGTATTCTTCCCCAACTTGAATCATTTAGTTTTCTTTGCATATCGTCCGCAATAATTCCTGTGTAGAAATTTTCCAAGTAATACCGAATGTCTTGATCGGTAAATCCAAGGGAGACAGCATATGGATAATCATTTTCATAATCAAATACACCTGCACCACCATTTCCAGTAATGTACTTAGGTAAAGGACCAAAGTTTGGATCGTTTAGAACAACCTGCATCAAAGGTCCTATTTTTTTACCTAATATTTTTGAATAGAAACCTTCGATATAAAATCGAATATCTTGATCCGTAAATCCAAGTTCTTTTGCATAAGGATAATCATTAGTAAATCCAAATTGATCTGGACGATATGCACCAGAAATTACTCCTTGTTCAACTAGAATTCTTTCTCTATTAAATGCTTCAACTGCTTCAGTTGTTCTCATCAACTCATCGATTCTCCTTTGATGCTCAGGAGGGATGGGTGGTGTATTTTCTAGACTTGAACCTCTAATATCATCAAATCCAACCATACTCTTAATGTTTGGAACATTAAAAGGTGTTCCTCTGCTATCGTCAAACCCAATCATACTCTTGAGACACGTTAGAGTTCCAATAACATTACATCCTGGTAATTTGCCAGCAGTAAAATCACAATCAATATAAACTTCTCCCTTACCAGGAAGTTGAATCATATCACCAAAGAATAATTTGATGGGTTGCTCATAACTATATGGAGGATCCCAGTCACCATTTGCCCTTCTTACTATTGTTTGGCAACGATCTGCCCAGGTTCTGTTCATTCCTCCTTTTGAACCATCAGGAGCTGGAAGATATCCATACCCCGTTTTAAGAATTACTACATCAGTGATGCCTGTTATTGTTGTAGTTGCTGTTCCTGTTGTTCCAGTTTCACCTGTTGTTCCAGTTGGTGTAATTGTTGTGATACCTGTGGTTCCTGTAGTACCATCAACAGGAACTTCTACATCTCCCAAAATAGGAATACCATATGCACCTACACCGTTTCCACAATTATCCTCAAATGCAAGAACAGGTGCCGAACTATAATTTCCTGGCGTCACAATATCTACGCCAATAATATCACCTGCTGCATTGATGACTGCATTTCCCAATCCACCTGAACCAGAACCTCCCCAGAAAACAACATTTGGTGCTCCACATGCTTGAGGTCCAAAACCTAAACATCCCGCAGCCCCTAAGAAAGCGGAATTTGCATCAATATTAAAATTAAAATTATTCAAATTTTCTGGAATATTAATTACTCCTACTGCACTATCAACAACTCCTTTAGCAGCCTGAAATACTCTATTGAAATCAATAGTAGATTTTGGTGGTGGTGCTCCCTCTAAAAAATTCCATTCAGTGGGTGTTGGACATACATTCTCAATTTTACACTCTAAAAAGTCAAGAATCGAAATTACAAAATCTAAAACTTCATTCGTAAAAGAAATTACAGAACCAAGAAGACTTGAGATTGGACCTAAAACACTATTAATTGCAGAGGTTAATTGAGAAACAATTTGTCCGATTAAATCGCCAAGTAAATTTTCTAAAACACATTGAGCAGTATTTACAACCTTATCAATAATTGCATTTAAAATTTGTCTGATAATATTTTCAAGATTTTGTAGGAGTTTTGCAAAAAGACAAGATATAGTATTTAAAGTCTCTTTTGTAGCTTGATTTATTAAGTACCTAGAACTTAGAGGAGCATTGCCAGATAAATCTCTGATTCCCGCATTAACTTTACGAATAATATATTTTCTTAATTCTTGAATTGCCCATGCCGTCAAATTTGATATTTTTGCAGACGCCTCATTGACTTTAGATTGAACATCATTGAAAAAATTTTGACTGGTTTGTAAGAAACTATCCTTACCAGTCAAATCACTTTTTAATTTTTGAACATCTTTAATTAATTTTTCAAGCTCTTTGTTGATAGCTTCGGTATTAACTTTCTTACATCCGTTACCTAATACAATCGTTTCATTTTGTGCATCCTGTTGTTCATTAAACTTACATGGAACAGTTAAATGAGTTTCTGATCCAACCGCTATTCCATTTCCCTGTGGTTTAATAGCAGTCGTTGGTGCTTCAAAATGAATTGGTTGCGGATCAATTCCACTTCCAGGAGCACAAGCATTTTCAAATTTGGCAGGAAGTTGTGGTAATGTATTTGCACGAACTTCATCAATATAATAATCACCAGTATCAGGATTTTGATAAACTGTAACGTATGTATTTTTAGGATAAACTGTTATACCACAAGACTCTCTTCTGAGTCCTGATGTTGTAAGTTTAGCATAAGCATATGGTAAATCGCTAATAGGAGTATTAGAATCATGCATTGAGCATATTCTAATTTTATATCTCCTTAAAATAATATCAGTAGATAATCCTACTACAGTATATTTTTTTGCAGGAATTCCCGATAGATATCCATCCTCATCTGCGATTTGGGCAATCTGTGGTTTAAATCTTGAGTTGGTGTTTAGGAGATTTTCAAAAAGTTGCTGATTGTATCTTTCTCCTGTATTGCCAGTATACTCACTCATTCCTTATTCAATCCTCATAAATTTTACACTCAGATGCGTCTGGGTGCTCATCACAATAAAGTTCTAATACTGTTGGATCATGTTCTTCATCTGGATGATTTGCCTGATATTTTTCCAAAGAATCTAATTCACTTTCAAGGTGACGACGACGTTGAGAACTTGTACTAGGATTATCCAGTTCATCGCGATCATCGTTGATGTGTTGTTGAAGTGTTCTGTCCATGATTGCTATTTACCGTAGGAGTCTCTTACTAAATGAAGTCCCGTGAAAGTGCTTGAACGAGTTCCAAAATGACAAAGATCTGATATCATATATATACCACTACTGACGGGACTTTCTCTAATAGTTTTTATTGTGGTTGGTTGCGGAAAATCACAATAAACTAAATCACCTGCGTGTAAACTAAAATCTGCAGGTATGATAATGTCTACAGACATATTAAACTTTTGGCGATAATTTTGTCTGGATTGTTGTAATATCTCTTCCACAACAAAATTCGGTGTGGTTTTTTTCTCATTTTGAGTTGTATACGAATCTCCTGGAACTACAAGTTGTCCTTTTGCTGCTTGTGTAACTATACGTTTAGTTGTTTTATCTTTATATTCCGAATTTACAACTGGTAAAGTTTTTGCAGCAATAATTCCATTTCCTTTTTCTTTGGCAGTGAATGGAGCTGCCTTTGTATATGTTTGAGTTACTGGATCCCAAACTTCTAACACTGTTCCAAACGCACCAGAATAAAATTGTTGAAGTGCTTGTGTTGTTCTATTCGCCCTATGATACAATATCTTATCATCATATCCTGCAGGAACTGTTTCACTGTCAACTTTATGATTTAAAATATACTTCTTGATTGTCTTTCCAGTTTTATCAAAAAGTTTATCTAAAGATTTAAAATGAAATCCTTCTGAAGTTTGCCAGAAAAGATAACCTGCCATCTTCCCTTTTGCATTTTGTATGTTAGGTATACTTAATTTTTGAATGTCTAAAAGCATCTCAAATGGGTATCTATCGTTTCCAAACTGACTCAAAGTATTTTCAGTATCATCAACATAAACTTTTTTATTAGACTTTAAAGTTTGTTTGATTATAGTTTGAGCAATATCAGATATTTTACCACTGTAATTTATTCTGCATCTATTATCTAAAAGAGTATTGTCATATGCTTCTTTTGACACTACTGTTAAAATAAAAGAAGTGCTTTTAAAAGATTCTGTGACTAAATTTGTCGTGTCAACTCTTAAATCAGAGTCTTTATCTAATCTAATTTTATTTCCACGTCCATCCTCAATATTAAATAATATCTTTTCCGTACCTTGACATTTGATTGAATTCAAAACACTTATAGTTCCCGATGCTTCCTTTGAATCTTCTGCAACTGCATTTCCAGTATCAACAATTGCAGCAGTGATTGTCACATAAGGAACAAAGACACTTTCACGATATTCAATTCTGGGTGTTCCAGAACGAAGATCTACAGACTTTCCATCTTCATTAGCAATAATTTCAAATCTATTAAACTGAAGTGACTCTTTTGAACCTGTCATTTATCTTTTATTACTATTTAACCTATCACTGGCATTACTATGTTATTTACATCATGAATTATCATACTACCACCTTGACTATATGAAGGATTTTGTTGAATAGATGCAATCTCTCTTGATTGTTGAGATGGTGCTAATGATGCTTGTAATTTTGGTTTTGGTTGTTTTTGTTTATAAAGAGAATTCAAATATCCACTTGGATCTTGGGCAGTTCCGCCAACATATCTCTCCAAATGTAAGTGAGTATTATCTCTATTTCCATATGCATTATACCAACCTTTAACATTAGCAATTGTTTGCCCTTTTTTAACTTTTGATCCTATTGATACATTTGAATTTACATGTCCATATACAACTTTAGATCCGTCAGAATTTTGAACAACGATTCCATCTCCATGTCCACCAAAATTTCTATAAATGTCAACGACTTTGCCATCTTGTAAGGCAATGACAGGAGAATTTGCATCAACACCAATGTCAATACCTTGATGCTGTCTTCCAAATCTTGAACCAAATCCACTAGTAAATTGAGGATTGCCTTTTGGAAGAACCGTAGATAATGATCCTTGTGTTGGTTTAGATGAAACTCCTTTCATACCTTTCCAAGAACCATCCGCACCAAAGTTTTGCAAATTCTGAAGGCGATCCTTTGCTTTTTGTTCTTTATATTCAGGTTTTTCAAAATTAAGAGTGAACCATTCGGAAGCTTCTTCGGGACTATTAAACTGTTTTTGTGCGTATTGTTTTCCAGCTGCTTCCCTCAAAGCATAATCAACCTGACGTTTCCAATTTTTTGCCCAATCTTTTCCGGCAAAAGCAACCATTCCTTCAAATCTTTCTGCATGATGTTGAAATAATCCACCAGATGTTCCACTATCTCCAATTGCTCCTGCATTGAATGAAGATTCTGCCTGTATATTTGCCAGGATTCCCATAGCATGATTGTGAGAAAGTCCTTTGCTTTTCAGATATGCATAGACTTCTTTAGAAGACACAAAATTTTCCGCTCCTTCTGCATATCCACCAGTACCTCCTGCACCACCATCTCCAGGTTCACCAGGAGCGCCACCCTCTAAATTCAACTCTTGATTTAAATTACTTAAAACTTTTGCAGCAGAACTTTCAAGTGCAATAGAAAATGCATTTGAGATATACTTACCAATCTTCTCACCAATACTCATACCTCCTTTAATTTCTCTTGATGGAACCACTCCACCACTTGCCATGGCAATTGCTTTTGAAATATCATTAAAAGAAGAATCAAGTTCGGCATTTACTGCTGCTGCAACTACAGAACCAAACATACTTCCAAGAGAGTTTGAAAGTTTTTTATCTGGTTTTTGTCCGAGTGCCATGTCAATACCTGCACCAAGCATACCACCAGTAACTCCATGCATGGAGTTCATTTTCTTCAAGTCTATTGAACTTTTTGTGAGTGCTCTTAATGCACTTCTTTTTCCTGGTTCATCCTTGCCATAGAGTTCTTCAATTTTTAATTTACCACCAATGTCTCTTCCTGGTTGTGTTTTTGGTGCAGTATAAGTTTTAGGACGTGGAGATTGTTGTGTCTTAATTTTTCTTGTTGGAGAAACACCCGATTGTCCTCCTCTTATCTGTCCTCCTTGCGCTCTTGCTTGAGTTGGTGCTGGATTATAACTTGTTAAAGTATCATATAAAGATTTACCCATCCAATCACCAACAAAACCACCAACAAACATACCAACCCCAGCACCAAGTCCAAATGTCGTTCCACCGGCAAGAGCAATTCCAATTCCTTGTCCAAGAGCACTTCCAACTGCACCTGCTGCTGCTCTAGATGGTTTTTCACGGAACACAACAGTATCAACAATAAAACCAATCAAAGCACCAATAATTGGAACTGCCGTTACCGTTCTTAAAGATTGTTTTGTTGCTTGAGTTGCTGCTGCTTGCGTAGTTTTTCTTGCTGCAACAGACTGTTCAAAAGTTAAACCTTTTCTTGCTTGAGCCAAATCAAAAGAACTTACTTTTGCTTGTCCAGGAGCTCTATATCTACCAGGAGTCATCGCTGTTCCAGCACCAAACCCACTCGTTGGTTTTGAAATTCCACCTAAAGTTTTTCCAGCGCCCATGCCAGCACCAAGAGCACCAGATACACCTCTTCGTGAACGTGGAGCAGTACTTGCAATTAACATTGATGCCATGATGGCACCATTCAATAATTTGTTTAGTTCTCCAGAAAACTCATTAAATGTTTTCGCTGCGTCTTTACCACCAATATTTTTAATTGTTTCACTGACTTTATCATATGTTTTATATCCCAAGTCAATAAATTTAATAATTCCATCAACAGCATTTTTAGCAAATGCATCAATAAACCTAGTAACAGGCTCAATATACTTTCCAAACTCTAATAACTTGGGAAGATATTGATTATATTTGTCAAACAAATAACCTGCTAGAGTGAATGCAAGGAAGCGATTAATCGTATCAAGAATACTTCTTCCAGGAAGAGATATCTTTGATAGATTATTAAAATCTACCTTTCCTCCTGGTTTAGTTTCTAATTTTTTTTCTCTATCTTCTGCTTTTTGTCTTTGTTTTTCTTTTCTCTTACGATTATTTTCACTTTGTTGAATTAAGTAAGTACTATTAATAACATCTTTAATTTTTAAAACTTTCTTTTTGACTACAACAAGACTACCACCAGGTTCTTGAGTTTCTCTATCTGCTGGTTTTAAAAGTTTTGGAGATATATTAACATCTTTTTTATAGATGATATTACTTACAGGAACCAAAAATGGTTTTTGGGACTCTGTAATAGAACCACCGGGGTTACCAGATGGTAATAGTTTTTTAGAATCTATAACTGCCATATCATCCTACTCCCATTAAGTCACCGATTCCAAGAGAACGAATTACCATTTCTCTATGAGGAATTGTGGCAACAATTGAAACATCGGGTATTTGTGTTCCCGTCTTAACTGGAACACTTGGTTTTTTGCCTGGCATTGTTTGTGGTGGCAGCACAATGGTTTGACTTCTAGAAATGATTGTTGGTGTTCCAACAGGCATCGCTCTAGATTGTGGACCTAAATTGATTGGTTGTCCGCGAAGATTTACATATCCAGATGGTTTGACGCCCATTTCACGCATCATTATTTCTTGACGCGCTGCGGAACCCTTTATTGTTTTTACATTCTGTCCAAAATTTCTAAAAGCATCACCAACAAAAGAACTTCCTTGCCCAGAACTTGTTGCTTTGGGCACACTCACTTGAACGGGGTCATAAGGACTCCAATTTCTAATTGTACTTGGAGCAGTGGGAGATTGATTATATCTTTGAACTTCAGATTGTGAAAATTGTCTACCAGGAATTTGCGGGAGATTAACTCTATTCAAATTTATTCCAAGAAACTTATTTTGATACCCCATTCCAGTATAATTTGGTGCCATTACACTACCAGTTCCAGGTAACCCAAGCCCTCCCAAGAAATTCATTGTCTTACCAATCATTCCGCCGCCTTGAGCAAGTTGAATGTTGTTTACCATCCGTGGAATATTAGTTCCACCCGCTCTCTTGTTTAATCCCAAGAAGAAGTTTGCCCCATACTTATCAACTGCCTTTTTGGACATCATGACTTCGCCAGGTTGAGCAGCAATCAATTGAGTATCAGGTCCTGCTCCAGTAACTCTTAATCCACTGTCATCAGAAATTCCACCGCCACCATCAAATGCAATATCTTTTACATTAACTTCTCTACCGCCGCCACCAAAGAAAGACTTTCTTCTTCTGATTTGTCCACCACCAGCAACGCCAGAAATGTTTTGCATTGCTTCACCAAATATTGCAAGGGGAGAACGTTGTGCTTCTACAAGTTCTTTCTTTACAACTTCAGGTTTTACATTTCTCTGCTTTGCCTCTCTTTCTACTTGTCTCTTTTCTTCTTTCTGCCTAAACATTTCACCAGCACCAGCAGCAAGTGCTCCTGTTGTAGCAAGAAAAATTGCTGGATGAGCAGCCATAAATCTAACCATTTGAGGAATAAATCCTCTCAACATTTTAATAGTTCCGCGAACAAATGCTCCAAGCGGAGTCAAGAATAATCCAGCAGCAAATGCTAATGAAGGCCACCAATCCTTTAAGAATCTACCAAGGATTTTTATTTTCTTCTCATTTGCAGGATCAGCAAACCATTTTAAAACCTTATCAACCAAGAATCCAATGAAAGTAAACTGAATGAATTTCATAATTCTATCCAGAATACTTTGGAATGGTGCTACTAATTTTTTAACCAATCCAAGTGCTTTCTTAATCGGTTTTTCTAATTCTGCTTCTCTTTTTACTCTTTTCTTTTGTTCGTCTTCTTTTCTACTTTCGTCTGCTTTTTTCTTTTCTTCTTTGTTCTGCCCGATAATACTTTTCAATAACTCATCAAGTGCTTCACTGATATCCTTAATATCTTCCGATTGCTCTCCAGTAACAGGTGTTGGTTGAGGCATGATTGCCTTTGATGTCAAATAAAATCTTTCGGTAGAAACTTTGACAGGACCTCTTACTCCAAGATTCTCTGCTGATATTTTTTTTCTCTTTATCTTAAATCTACCAACCTTTCCTTTGACTTTTCTAAACTCTTCAACAAGTAGTTCGTCTTCTTCTGTGGAAAGTTTTTTGCTGAAACTTCTGGATGCTGCAAGTCTTTCTTTTAAAAGAGTGGTATAAGTTCCATAGTCAATATCAAAAACATCATCGAGTCCAAGTAATTTTAATATTCTTTCGTCTACATTCTCATCAACTAAATCATCCTCACGAACACCTTCATACAAAGCAAGAGCGGAATCTTTCTTACCTTCCGCTCTTATACTTGCCAGTAAATCATCTAACTCGTCAGGACCCATTTTGCTGTTGTTTTAGTTTTTCTTCTTCTAAATGAGCTCTTAATAACTCAACATAGATGTCTCGTTCCCAAGGCATCATGTTCTCAATCTCCGTTAATGAATATTTATGGTATTGCATTAATGAAAAATTAAGCTTGAAGTAACTCTCCAAGTCCATGTGGACTAGAGCTATGCGAAAAAACTTGAGAGTCCCTCCAGCACAACAGTGCTTTCAACTTCAGTATTGGGATTTGTGACTTTGATTTCGTGAGAAAGTTTAGGCATCGTTTCAAAAAACTTCTCAATTTCTTTGAATTGAGTCGAATTCATTTGCTCAAGGAATTCTACCAGTTCTTTCTTCGTGCAATCGGCAGCAGCCCACACTTCTTGTTCAGTGTAAATCTTATCAATACATGTTGCAACTAAATCAAATGATTGATCCATTGCACCATCAGAATTAAAATCAAAGTTACTCTTGATGAACTGATCCAGTGATGGATACTTCATTTCCATCACGATTGATTTATCAACTCGAATCTTGTTAGTATGTTCCTCTTTCTTTTCTACTTTAATATCATCAATACTGATTTTGACAGGAACATAAGTCTCCCCATCATCCGGACAGATGATATTGACTTCGATTTCTTCTCCAACAGACTTGCCACGAATGTTTAAGAACAGATATTCAATATCAAAAGTAGGTAGAGTTTCTACTTTAATTCCTTTTGTATGAATACAAGATTTGATTACATTTTTAATCGCAGTTGTAATCTCTTTTGTATTCTCACTTTCTAATGCTAATACTAATAGTTTTTCTTCTTTAACTAGAAATGGACGGTACTGAATTGTTTGTCCAGTTGAAGGCAATTCCAACTCATATGTTGGCGTAGAGATCTTTGGTAAAGGCATAATATCCTATAGAAAGTTTCAGTGTGATTATTTATTAAGCAACATTTGGTGGAGCAAATCCTTCAAACCCAGCTCCAGTAAATCCACCGATATTACCCGGCAATTGCTGTAAACCAAAATTATTTTGTAGAGGTCCTTCGCTGTTACTAACATTTATATTTTCTCCTCCACCAACAATATATCTTGAATAGTTAAATGACACGGTACACTTTAATAATTGAGATGAATCATAAGAAACTGGCATTGAATCAATGCTAATTGGATATGCATTTAAAAATCTATACTGTAGTATTCTACCAGTATAATCTCTTTCAAATTTTTTCAAATAAATTTCTGTTTGATATTGTTTTGGAAAATTAACTCTATAAAAATGATTTGGATCTTCAATACCAGGTATTCCATTAGCATCAGCAAATTGTTCATTTACAATAAACGAAATCCAATTTTCAAAGAAGTAAATTATATTATAGTCATGATCAACATAAAATGTAAATGATGCTCTATCATCATACTGTCTTCTATATACATGTCTTTCAGTTACACCACTATAGTCATTATTAATTTCATGTGTTGCTAAAGAAGAACCAGGCAATGATGCTTCAGAACATGATACGGAGAAAAATTCTGAATTGCTCCCATAAACAATTCCAAGTCCAGCATTTGCCTTTTGCGACATCCACTCCTGAACTAAACTTGGTGGGTTAAACCAGCACTGAAAATGAGATGTTAAAGCTGGATTTAAAATAGACGCTTTTAAATCTGATAATACCTTTTTAGATGGACTAGGTGCAGGCATCTATCTATAAATACTTTTACTTGATATATTATGTAGTCGGGATAATGGCAGAAAATAAAAAATTAATTACTTATAAATTTGATACGACAAACTTATGTAAAGTATTTAATATTAGTGGAGCACAGATAATAGAAGATACTTTTGAAGTAACTCAAAATAAATATAATTTTTCGGGAATGTTAAACCTAAAACATTCTGAAAAAACAAAAAAGAAAATGAGTGAAATTGCAAAGGGAAGGGATATGCGTAAAGCAATAGAAGCATCTTCTAAAAAAAGAAAAGGAAAACCAGCACTTAATAAAGGATGTGAATATCCACAATTTCAAAAGGGAGGAAAAATAATTTCAAAAGAAGGTGAAATAATTGAATTTGATTGTATATCTCACATATGCAAAAAATTAAATCTAAATCCATCACACATAGGACAAGTTTTATGTGGAAAAAGAAAGTCTCATAAAGGTTGGAAAAATGCCACGTGATTCAAAATATCATCAAGGATATTTTCACCCAAGAAATCCAAAAAAATATATTGGAGATCCACAAAACATAGTATATCGTAGTGGATGGGAACTTAAGTTTATGCAATGGTGTGATAGATCTCCCAATATACTTCGTTATGGTTCGGAAGAATTTTGCATTCCATATTATAATCCAGTCAAACAAAGGATTTGTAGATATTTTCCAGATTTTATTATTGAAGTATTAGAAGATGGGGGAAACATACAAAAATATGTCATAGAAATAAAACCAAAAAAACAAACTATGCCTCCAGTACCAGGCAATAAAAAAAATAAAACCCTCATCAATGAAGTAAATACTTATATCGTCAATCAATCCAAATGGAAATCAATTCAAGAATGGTGTGATGATAGAATGATACAGTTTAAAGTTATCACAGAAGACGAGTTAGGTATCAAGTAATGGCAGAAGGTTTTGGACAATATACAAAACTTGTTGGAACTAATAGAATTAAAAGAATAAAACAAACTCTTAAAGGGATGGATGATCCTGAGGAGATGATGGTATTGATTATCGATACATTGAAAGATATCGAAATTGTTCCTGATGTTGGAAATTATTATACCTTTATATACAATGCAAAAACTCCAAGATTAAAATACGATCAACATCCATTGATTGCTTGTATGAGCGTAGAGAGATGGGGATTTCGTGGACTTAATTTTCACTGGGGAACCATGAGAAACTATACTTGGAATGAAGTTGCAGGACAATTACATATTGTTCGTCAAAGTGAAATCAATGATTTACGTGACATTGGATATGCTTATTTTCGTACAGTACCTGGATAAATAAGTAAAAAGTATCAATAAATGTCTCATTCTCTACAAAAAATTGAGATGATTAATCCTCTTGTAGTTGGGGAGGATTTCTGATGCCTTTCTGGAATGTAAATAGTACGACACTTGAAAACGAAGAAATGTATGTAAATAATACATACAAAAATTCTAATGGAAATAATGCGTTAACAACAATAACCGCAACGAACAAAACAGGATATATTAGGGTTGATTCAGAATCAACTGATCCTATTGTAAAAAAGCTTAGTTATGCTGTTAGAACTGATGGAAAAATAACATATCAATACGATGATGGCGCAGGAAATAAGATACAATATAATTCAATTCAACAAATTGCAAATGACTTTGGGATAAGTGGATATACTGATAATACAACTAAATTAATTAAAGATGCTATGCAGACCAATTTGTCTGTATCACTTAATAGATATAATCAACTAAATCCCAACACGAAAATAGGACCTCAATCTCCACCACCGCCGCCACCACCAGATGATGCAACGATAACCACTCAAAATGTTGAAGACGCAGTACAAAACGCATCACCAATTAATATATCCATACCATCAAAGGGAGTGAGAGATGATTATGGTCCACCTCTTTATTATCCTACAGATTTAGCGTCTAATAAGCAGGATCGTATTGTATTTACGATGAAAAGACAAGAAGGTAGCACAATAAATCCAAGAATTGATTCCAATAAAAAAACTATAGAAAAAAGAACTACAAAAAACATAAAAGGTGCTGTTTATTTGCCAATTCAACCTTCAATTTCAGATAACAATACTGTTGATTGGAGTGGGGGAACATTAAATGCAATTCAAGCATTTGGAGCCGCAGCATCTTTTAAATTTATTACCAGCAGTGATACACAACAACTAGGACAAAATGTTGGTAATATTTTAGGAAAAGTGTCTCAACTCCTCAGAGGAACTGGAGAAAACCCAACTGCTGTTCAGCAAGCAATGAGATTATATTTTGCTCAAGAAGCAGTAGGAGCTCAAGGTTTATTGTCTAGAGCTACTGGAGCTGTTCTAAATCCAAATTTAGAGTTACTTTTTAATGGACCTTCTTTGCGTCCTTTTGGATTTACTTTCAAACTTTCTCCAAGAGATGCATCAGAAGCAACTGCAGTAAGAAAAATTATTCGTTTCTTTAAACAAGGAATGTCAGTGAAAGCCACTGAGTCAAACGTTTTCTTACAATCACCAAATATTTTTGATATTAAATATCTTTCTTATGATAAGCAAGGAAACCTTATTACTCATCCATCGATTAATAGAATTAAATCCTGTGCATTATTAAGTTGCGATGTTGACTACACTCCAGATGGAACTTATATGACATTCAATGATGATGCAAGAACGATGACATCTTATCAGATTTCTTTAAGGTTCAGTGAACTTGAACCAATTTACGAAAATGACTACAATGATCCTGCCAACGACTTAACAGCTGATAATATAGGTTACTAAGATGCCAACATACTTCCGCCAAGTTCCAGACTTTGAGTACGTCAGCAGAACTGCTGATACAAAAAATATATCAGAGTACAGAACTGTTAAGAATCTTTTTAAAAGAGGAAAACTTCGTGATGATATTTTTGGCGACTTAACTTTTTTCACCAAGTACCAAATTGTTGGGGATGATCGTCCTGATAATGTTGCCTTCGAAGTTTACGGTGATGAAACTTTAGATTGGTTAATCTTACTTTCAAATAATATTTTGAATGTACAAACAGAATGGCCTTTGTCTCAAGATTCTTTTCAAAACTTTCTTAACAATAAGTATGGTTCAGATGAAAATATTTTTGGAGTTCATCATTATGAGACAATTCAAGTTACAGATAGTTTAGGAACAATAATTGTTCCTGCAAAATTAATCGTAGATTCTAATTATAGTGTTGAATTTTATGATTCTAACTTAGGAGCTTATGTAACAAAAACAAACATCACAGTTCCAATAACAAACTACGATTATGAAAGCAAAATCGAGAATGATAAAAGAAATATCTTCGTTCTCAAAGGAACTTATCTAAATCTTGTATTAAATGATATGGATGAAATCATGCCATATAAAGAGGGTTCCACTCAATATGTCTCAGAAAATCTAAAAAGAGCGGAAAATATTAGACTTTATTCTTAGACTTTAAAGTCTTTGATATCTTTTGTTTAGTTTCTTTTTTATGCGGAACTCCTTTATTCCAAGAAGATTGTCCTTTCCTACCTCTTTTTATTTTTTCTATCCATTCCTCTTTATTTTTATAAATTCTTTTTTTAGCAGAATCACTCATTTTTTTTCTAGTCTCTTCACTAACTTTTTTATTTCTGTTAGATTCAGATATTTTTTGTTTTTGCTCTTCACTCATTTTTCTACCTTTAGCAATATCACTCAGTTTATTTTTTTGTTCTTGCGACATTGATTTTCTTTTTTTAGAAGAATTTTTAGTAGGAATATAGAAAAATTTACTTGTAGTTTGATATGCTTTATTTGCAAAATGAGTATTCTCTACTACTTTATAATATTGTTGTAAAATAATCTCATCATCATATGCCTCTTCTCTTGTAAAATAATCACTCTTCAATATTATTTTTTGAGTTGGATTGAATGTATTATCACTATAAGAACCAAAATATTTTACATCTTCTTCTGGAAGACATTTACAAGTTCTACTACCAAAATATCCTCTACCATATTCCTCATAGGAATAATAGACATAGTGATACTCTTTGAGTTCCATAGTTCTACTCTGTAAGTCGCAGTAGTATTTATACAAGAAAAGGTGCCCGAAAGCACCCTTTCCACCTATAATGCGACTTACAGGTTTATCTATTTAGTCGTTGGCTAAACGAGAAAAATATGCTAGAGCATCATCCTCATCCTCATCAGTTTCCTGAGTCACTTTAGGAAGCACAGGAGATTTGGAACGAGCATAAGACTCTTCTAGTTCCTTTACAACAGCACTTTCTTTGCTTTCAGTGTAGTTGTCGTATTCGGTTTCTTCTTCAACAGAAGACATGCGAGGAGTGCCTTTCTGTCCAAGAACATACTGCAGACGCTTCTCAAGTTCTTCATAGGATTTGAACTGATCGGGAGCAGTTACTGCTGAAAGAGAATACTCTTTCTTCCAGATTGCTTCCAGAGCATCATCATCATCCAGAAGAGGTTCAACGGAACCAAACTCAGACTTATCATAGTTCCAATAACCATCCTTCTTCACAATCTTCAGTTTGAAGTTAGCACCTGCCCAGAAGTCAAAAGGATTGATAGGGGTTTCATCCTCAAACTCAGGTTGCATTGCTTCCATAACCTTATCAAAAATCTTCTTGCCGTACTTGAACAGGAAGACTTTACCTTCGTTGGCAGGATTTGCGGGATCTTTTACAACGTAGATATTGCTATAGTAAGACAGTTTACGCTTTTGCTTACGCACAGTTTCTTTGTTTGATTCTGTGCCCGTGTTCCACAGTTCACGGTTATATTCACCCAGCGGATCTTTCTGTCCAATAGTAGTCAGAGAGTTCTCGATGTACCAACCACCAGGACCTTGGAAGGCATGGGAATACATTTTTGCCCAGGGAAGTTCTTCGCCTTCGGGGGCAGGGAGGAAACGGATAACTGCGAAACCATTGCCAGTTTTATCCATTTCGGGTTTCCAGAGACGCTCATCTGCGCCACTAGAAGTTGTACTCATCTTCTCTACTTCTTTTACCAGTTTCGCAGTGAGCGAACCAAGAGAAGATTGCTTTTTGAGATCGTTAAAAGACATTAGATTACCTCGGATTGTGTACGGATTTGGCTTTTGTGTACTTCGTTATTCTACAGGTCGGAACCTGTCTTGTCAATCTGTTGCTTCATCACTTCCAGCATTTTAGTCATGTTAGAAAAAATAACATTCATGTCAACACCAGGAGGAAGTCCCATCATTCTAGCGGAATCTGAAATACGTTCTTTCATTTCCTGCGCTTCAGGATCATCAGACAGACTCATGCGAGTATACAAAACCTGTTGCTTGCTCAATAGTTTTTCAAGAAGGTCTACATGGCGAATCTTATCCTCCTTCGTCATTGAAGGAAACTTAAAAACACTTCCATAAATTTCTTCTTGTAGTTCAGAGATTTCAGTCATCTCTGCACGAACAAATTCGGAATCAAAAAAACTCATGCGTCCCCTAAAATAACTTCCTTCAAAATTTTACGATAACGGAATACATCAATATTTAGAAACGGGTTATACTTTTTAATTTTGCGACTTACGGTTTCCCACACTGGGTCCTTGAGTTTCTTATCAAACGTATTCCCGTACAGGAATATTCTATCGTAAATCACCATAGTTTCTAGGCTAATTTTCCCGCTCAGGAACTTTTTAAGAATGGGCGGATGTCCTTTGGAACAGTTGAATACATCTTCAAACTTATGTTCTTCAAAGAGTTGTTGCGTTTCTTCTTTGAAGACATAGGAAAGTGATTGAATTTTCTTTTGCCACTGTTGATATCTTCCTTCACCTTCCTTTATCATCTCACCAATCCAGAGTGTTTCTGGATCAGGACAAGAGACAAAGTTAGCAACAAAAAATTCTACAACTTCTTGATCTGACTTCTGCCGTGCAACTTTCTCAAACCACATTCTATCTTTACGTTTATAGAATGATTGAACTGTCGCACGACTTTTACCACAGTATTTGTGATAGTCATAGGAATCTTTTGTGAAGTGATTCTTCAGCGCAAGATATTGTTTATATGCATCAAAAGGCATCATTCAAAAAAGTAATATAAGGAATTTTTGCCGGGAAATTTTTTCCATCAAAAATGGATTAAAAAATTAATTTAGCACGGGAAGTCTTCTTCAGAAAATTAAGTTCCATTGCTTCGTACTTAATCTTCTCTTTCAGTGGTTTTGAAATCAGTTTGGGAACAGATTCCACATCAATATTATTCTGCTCACAGAAATGGATGATTGCATCAATGTAGTTCATATCAGGATTTGTCTGAACTAACTTTTCAATTTCCTGTGCGAATCTTGATGGGCAAAAGAATTTGCTCTCTAGAACCTTCTCTAATTCATTCTCCATCTTGCCTAGTATTGTGACGTACAAATTCTTTAATATACCGAACTAATAACTTAATATAATCCCCTTTATTTCTTTTGTCAAATATTTTTACTTCACCACCAGGGGTTACCATAATGGTGATGAGTTTTACGGGAACAATATCAGTGAGTTCGTAGTATGCAGCAGCATAGAATGTTTCTTGAACGAAATAGTTTTCAATCCATTCTTCTGGTTTAATTTTTTCTGAAGTCTTGAAGTCAATCACTGCAAGTTCGCCGTCATATTCAGCGATACAATCTACTCTACCTGCCAGTCCAAGGTACTCTGAGTAGAGTGTGCGTTCAATTGCGTGTATGTTATTTATCTTATCAAGATAAGGTTTTGCATGAAAAAACATGAACTTTGTCAGGGGTTGATAATCATCCCAGTTAAGTTCTTTGTTCTCAAGATAGTCCTGACATACTTGGTGAAAATCTGTGCCTCTTGCTGTCGCTTTCTTTGTGATACGGTTTGCTTCTTCAAGTCCAACACGTTCACGCCACTTCGCAAAGATCTGGCGATTATAGAATGAGGTAACTGAAGTAATTGAAGGAACCCAGTTACCATTAGGAAGATTATAGAGACGAATGCTTTCTGTTGTTTTGCATTCTAATTCAATATCACCTAAAAAATTATGATGAATAAAACTCATACACCAACTTCCATCTTCGCTAAAATATATTCTTTGACAAATCCAGAGCGAACAATATCTTCAACTCCAAATTCAATAATATCAATTGAAGGCATGATACGAAGAATTTTCATAAAATCTACAATACCATTCTTCTCATTTGATTTTTGAAGATCAGATTGAGTAGCATCACCACAAAACATAATTTTAGAATCTTCACCAACACGAGTAATAATCGAATCTAGTTCATGAAAGTTAAGATTCTGGAATTCATCTACAATAATAATACTTTTATCCAAAGTAGTTCCACGAATAAAAGAAGTGCTCCAAAAACTAATCGTACCTTGAGTTTTTAGATTTGCATAAAGCATTTCAAAAGATGGATCATCTGGCATATTAAACATATACTTTACCATATTCTTATAAGGAATCTGATAAAGTGAGGATTTATCTTCATGATCGCCAGGAAGAAAACCAATCTCTCTTGTTGCTACTAAAGATCTAACAATATAGATTTTTTCGTAAGGAGATCTCTCATCTAACACATCGCAAAGTGCATTATAAAGTGTGATGAAAGTTTTACCTGTTCCAGCACATCCATAAGCAACGATATTTTGATCTTTATCATATGCTTCAAATAAAGCCTTTTGATTATCTGTGAGAGGTTCAATCTCTCGCATCAGTTCAGAACCAATTGGTTTTTTTCTTTTCATTTGTTTAGCAGTCATGCCAACGCCAATTGGTTGATCGGTTGTTCTTCTTTTTCTTGTCATATGTTCAGACGGGTTTTACTCTTGATCCTGGTACTTTTGAAGCTTTGTGCAAAACATCATTCCATCCTGGATGGGACTTTTTCAGTCTGTCATAGACTTCTCCAACATCTCCCGATGAAGGACAGGTAGATGGATCACTCCAATCTCTATCCCACTCAGGATTATCTTTTTTCCACTGATCCCAATCATGAACACTGAGAACAACTTCTTTTTGTTCTCCAGTTGATTTATTAATAACAGGATATGTTGCCAATCTTAGTCCTCCATTGTATGTAAGGATATTTATTCAATAGTGATAGAAGGTGCATCATTACACTCAGAGCACCCTTCACGAGTCCAACCAAGTGCTTCAGATACTGCAGGGAACTGACAAGTAAAGATACAACGTACTAGTTCTGCAATCTCCATGTGTTCCTTTTGTGTTCCGTGTGCAGAACGCAAATCAATGTAGTGAATCCATGATCTTACAGAGCCCGTCATATAGAGGCGTGTAGGCGTCGCTAGGGGCAGTACAAACCTTGCACACTCCTTTGCTACTCCTTTGTCCAGAAGACGGTTGTAGAGTCGCAGAGCACTCTCAAAATGAACACGGATATCTTCTGTCAAAGTCAGTTTCAGATAATCAGGAATATCATCAATACTATTCTGACGATTCTTATCATCCTGACGACGCAGTTCAGGAAGAGGAATAGTTTTGTTCAGAAGATTGGTATCAGCATAACGTTGCGAAAATTCTTGATATGTGAACGAACGATGCCGGAGAATTTGAGCTGCGATACCACGAGTCGTATTGATCTCTACAGTCATCGAAGCTTGTTCGAAGATACTCCAGTGTTGATGCTGAATACAATACTTGAGCAGTCCAGAGAACTTTTCATTCTCTTGGTTAGCAGGATTACTCACCCTTGCACAGTAAGCCATATGCTTCTCTGCATCTGGAGTAACACTAATGAGTTTTACTTCTGGTTTCATAAACTCAAAATCAGTCGGGATATCCATCATCGTCTCCATCATAAAATACTTCGTCGTAATCAGTAATGTAAGGTGCTACTTCTTCGTAGTTCATCTTATATGAATCTACATCAGAATATACCTCTGACTTTAAACATTCTACCAGAGATTCAAGGTTTCTGACAATTAACTTAAGTTTCTCTTTATCCATTCATATGAACGCTGACAAAGCTATTATACACAAAAAAAGAGGGTTCGTCAAGAACCCTCTGCCTTAAACATTTTTTCAAACCATTCATCTAGATGAATGGTATAACAAGACCAATAATTGCAACCTCTGTATGTTAATTGATAACAAGCAGGAGGTCTGTTGTCCTTGTCCATATCATCATAATGATATGTGTAGTTTTCCATTACTTATTCAGCAATAGAACTTCTGCATAAATTAAAAAAATGAATGCTGTTGATGCTCCAGTAATTGCAGCAATTGTAGCAATCATTTTCCTGCACCCACATTTGCAAGATGTGCTTGGTGACGACGCTCTTCTTTTTGTTTTTGTTCTTTAATAAGTTGAAGGAAGTTAAGTTTCTTCATTTTACCCTCTCCATGGAAGACTTGTTTCCATTTTCATCAACATAGAACATGGTTCCACGGTAGATTTCTACATGTGGTTCACGCTTAAATGTTTGATTTGGGCGGTTTGTGGTGTTATATTCAACACCGCGATATACGACTTTAGACATTAGGGTTCTCCTTAGTTTTTTAGGTTAAAGAGCGTTCCTTCAGTCGGCGTTTGCGTCGGTTACCCGATGAACGTTCCGTTCCGCGTCGGCTTACTTCCGTCCTATTCAGTTTTAGCACCTTCGAATCACATCCTTTCGGAGTTCTAAAAGCAATCGGTCTTCTACTCTTTGGTGGACTACATCGTCGTTTTTAACGATGTCCATTAGTTCCCACGCTGCGTCACAACTTATAGTCACAGGATATGAATTCTGTGTAAGTCGTGGCGTTGAAACAGAAAGAAGTGGAACCCATGCTAAAAGCAAAAGTGCTTTAGTCATAGGATGAACGTTAGGAGGTTATTATACTCCTATTCATACTATATAGTCAAATATGTGTGTATTTCCTGATACAATTTTGCTATCTCTCAATATAACTTAGAGTATGATTTGTAGCGTAGAGTTGTTGAATAATAATGTCACATCCGATTTTGGGATTGCAATCTCCACAGGTATAAACGTCTACCGCTGCTTTACCTTCCTCAGGCCATGTATGAATACTAATATGACTTTCTGACAACAAACAAATTACAGTAACTCCTTGTGGTTCAAACTTTTTTGAAATGGTTTGAACTACAGTTGCACCACTTGCTGCTGCTGCATTTTCTAATAGATCTATAAGACAACGCTCATCGTCTAAAAGGACAAACGAACACCCATATAGGTTAAGTAGATAATGTTTCCCCATTCTCTTTTGCTTCTTCCAACAATGAACTTATAATTTCTTCTGTGCCGTCCATTGTTTTGATGGCAAACAGAGGTGATTTTTGATATTTTTTAATTTTTTTATATTTTTTAAGAAGTTTTTGAATTTCTTTTTTATTAATTGCAACTTCTATATTTTCTTCACTAAAACCTTCACTCATCGTCTTTTCTTTTTTTCCGGTTGTTGATATCCCCAAAGTTTGGGATTAGTCCTTCCATATCCAAAATCAATTTTTTTTACAGAACCTGGACCGTACTTATCATAATACATATCAAAAATACGAACTCTTGTTCCTCTTACTAAGTCAATATATTCTTTATCTTCTACAACATACCAAATCAAATAAGCATCATTTGGAAAAGAAGAATCATTTGCTTGTTGGATTGTTGTATCTTGTAAAAGGATGTCACATCCATAAGAAGCAGGACTATTTGTACTTTGTTCTGTTTTCTTTTTTGTCATTACACTTTCCTGCTTCTCCTTTAAAACATCACGAGTACTACTCATGAACGTCCTCCCCAACGAATATCTGGATACGCTTCCTTCACATTTTCAAAACTAATTTTATATTTATCAGTAAGTTTTTTATCCTTCGTAAGGACAACTACTTCAGCTTCTTTGGGATGAAGTCCTTGCAATAAATTAATAAACATCATCTCTCTGCGAATTGTAGTAAGAGAATCGTTACCACCCCGAACATAATGATATAGATTATGAAACTCTCTACGAAGAGAGGTACGTCCTCTACCATCCAAGTCTTGTCCTGTCGCAGACTCTCCTCCGCCAGCTTCTCTGGAAAGATTATCTGATAGATTTCCAGAATAAACATTCTGATCTTTTAAATCACCATAAGGAACTTCGCCTGGAGGAAGCAAAGAGATAACACTCTCATCATAATTCCAAATAAAAATTGTTTTAAGAGAATCATGTTCATATGTTTTAAGAACTTCTACTTTCTTTGCATTACTTCTTTGTTTTGATGCAAGTTCTAGAATTTCAAAAACAAATGGATTTGTGGGAAGGGATGGAATTTGTTCCTCAGTCTTCTTCCTCGTCTTCGTAGTCGTCATAATCGTAATCGCTATTTTCAAATCGTACAGATACTATTTCGTCAGGTATCACCTGTCCATTTTCGTCAAAGAACTCTGGATGTAAATAGGGAGGTTTTGATTCTAACAGATGTCTGTAAGTTAACCAACCAATTATACTACCAACCATAAAAAAGAGCAACGTGAACATTACTGAGAATGTTATTACATATGCTGGTTCCATTTTTTTCTCCAGAGAGTTTATTTTTTTCTAATATCAAAATGAAATTCTATAAAGAAATGAAACTCTCTGCGGAAGAGAGAAATCATTTTACCAAACTTCACTTGAAAAGTTTTAGGTTCTGGTGATTTCTTCCTCCTATTCCTAAGTAATAACTCAACACCTCGATTAATCTGAGGTTCTGATTTATTTAGTTTGCTTTTTCCTTCTTCCTGGTCGTCTATCATGACTATACTTCCAGGCATCCTCTAAGATGCTATACAGATAATTTCTAATTTTTCTTGCTTCAGGTTTTGGTAGATAACCATATCCCTCACGAAGTTGTTTATGAATTTCATCAGCACCACCTTCAAGATAGTCATCCAAATCCATTACAAGATTATTAATTTCGTTAGCTGTGGCACTTTCAATAAACTCTTCAACTTCATATCTCCTCGTTCCACGAATTTTTAAATAATCATAAAACTTCAAAACAAACTGTCCCTTGAAGGCATAATCAATTGCCTTCTCTACATCACCATAGACTTCGTGAAAATTGCTATCCATTACACTAAATTTTGCTCCTTCAGATATTGAACAGTATCGGTGCATCCGCCAATGTGTTTATCATCAACAATTACTTGGGGAAAAGTAGAACCTTGTCCAAATTCTGAATAGAATTCTTCGCGGGTAAAATCAACTCCAAGTTTATAAACTACATGCTGCAACTCCGCCAACTGTAGCACCTGTTGAACTTTTGTGCAATATGGGCAACCGTCTTTTGAATAAACTGTAAACTTCATAATTTTTATAAAACTGAAAGTTATTTAGCGTTAACTGGAATTCCTTGTCCTTCAGGTAACCACACTTGCTGCTGAAGTTCAATTGGAGGTAGTTCTTCTTTTGCAGCAGGTAAACCTTGTTGTCCAGGAAGTTGTTTATCTGTTGTTGATGTTATTGTAATCACTTGATCTAGGATAAACTTTTGCTTGCGATAAGTTCTTTTGTCTTTATCAAACCCAACTAACATCAATGCATCGGATTCTTCGCCACAATGAGCAATTACTTTACCTGTGGTTTTGTTTGTAACCACCCAATAATCAAACATTTTTTTCTACCTTTCTTGTTTGATTATAAGTCTTTGTTGGCGGTCTGTAAAGGTTTGGCCAAGTATCCCTAATAATTTCTGCTAATTTATATGGAGTTGTTGATGTTATCATAAGTCCTGGATAATTGACATTATAAAAATAAAAAACCCAAATGCAATGAAAGAAAATAAAATTAGAAACATAAAAAAAGGAGTTCAGAGAACTCCTCTTATTTATTTTTTAGAGAGCATTACCTCTTGGCAAGACCTCTTCAGGGAACACAAAGTTCTCATGAGGTTGATCTACTGGTGCCATCCAGGCACGGAGACCTTCATTTAGAAGAATGTTCTTCGTGTAGAAAGTTTCAAACTCAGGATCTTCTGCTGCTCTAACTTCCTGACTTACAAAATCATAAGCACGAAGATTAAGGGCAAGACCAATAATACCAATGGAAGAAGTCCAAAGACCCATAACAGGCACAAAGAGCATAAAGAAATGAAGCCACCTCTTGTTGCTAAAAGCGATACCAAAGATTTGAGACCAGAAACGGTTAGCCGTAACCATTGAGTAAGTCTCCTCCTCTTGCGTAGGTTCAAATGCTTTGAAAGTATTCGATTGATCACTGTCTTCATAAAGAGTATTCTCAACGGTTGCTCCATGAATTGCACAAAGCAGTGCTCCTCCCAGTATACCAGCAACTCCCATCATATGAAAGGGGTTGAGTGTCCAGTTGTGGAAACCTTGTAGGAATAGGAGGAAGCGGAAAATCGCTGCAACGCCAAACGACGGCGCAAAGAACCAACTGGATTGTCCGAGTGGATACATGAGAAACACACTGACAAAAACAGCGATAGGCCCAGAAAACGCGATAGCATTGTACGGTCTAATCCCTAC
>Ga0222713_10001235_pt1 | contig 29126 bp, 20 predicted proteins | sample C33_649DmetaG_FD_165061 | JGI IMG/M metagenome (GOLD analysis project Ga0222713, IMG submission 165061) | Estuarine water microbial communities from San Francisco Bay, California, United States - C33_649D | ecosystem: Environmental > Aquatic > Marine > Unclassified | place: USA: California... | reverse complement strand
CCGGCGGTCAGCAGGTGCGTCCTGCGTGGCTCGACGCGCTCCTTGAGCACGAGCGTCGTCGGCGCGGCGTCGCGCAGGTCGGCGGCGTCCTTGGCGCGTTTCTGCAGGGCCTTGAATTCCTTGTCCGCGCCGCCCGGGCTGGCGGCGAAGAGGGCGGCGCGCTCGGCGACGCTCCGTTTGGCGGCGGGCTTGCGCAGGGCGGCCTTGGCCGGGCCGGAAAGCTTGGCCGAGGTCGCCTTGGTCAGGCCGCTTTCCCAGGTCTGCACGGTGGCCTGATGCTGATCCATCCAGGCGGCCAGCGCCTTGTCGGCTTCGCGCGCGGCGGCGGCGAGCTTGGCTTCGTCGCGGGACGGGTCCGAGACCTTCATCGCGGGTTCGTCCTGGTTGTTGAAGAAGGCGAACATCCGGTAGAACTCCTTCTGCGTGACCGGATCGAACTTATGGTCGTGGCACTGGGCGCAGCCGACGGTGAGGCCGAGCCAGACGGTGCCGGTGGTGCCCACGCGGTCGAAGACGCTGTCGATGCGGAACTGCTCCACGTCGATGCCGCCTTCTTGGTTGATGGGTGTGTTGCGGTGGAAGCCGGTGGCGACGCGCTGCGCTTCGCCGGCGTCGGGCAGGAGGTCGCCGGCGAGCTGCTCGACCGTGAAGCGATCGAAGGGCAGGTCAGCGTTGAGCGAGCCTACGACCCAATCGCGGTATTTCCAGATGCTGCGCGGGGCGTCGATCGAGTAGCCGTTGCTGTCGGCGTAGCGGGCCTGGTCGAGCCACCAGCGGCCCCAGCGTTCGCCGTAGGCGGGCGAGGCAAGCAGGCGTTCGACGGCGGCGGCATAGGCCGCCTGTGGGTCTTTGGCGCGGGCTTTCAGGAACGCGTCGAGTTCGGCCGGCGTGGGTGGCAGGCCGGTGAGGTCGAGCGAGACGCGACGAAGGAGCTTATCCGGCGAGGCTTCGGGCGAGGCGGTCAGGCCCGCTTCCTTGAGGCCTCGGTCAATGAGGGCGTCGATCGCGGCGGGACCTTGCACCTTGAGCGTCGGGCGGACCGGGGCGGTGAAGGCCCAGTGCGGTTCGTAAGGCGCGCCTTCCTCGATCCAACGACGGAGGGTCGCCAGCTGCTTCGCGGTCAGCTTGGGCTTATGCGCCTCGGGCGGAGGCATGACTTCCTCCGGATCCTGGGAGAGCAGTCGCTGCCAGAGTTCTGACTTCGCGGGGTCCCCCGGGATGATCGCGCGGACGCCGTCGTGGTCGGCCAAGGCGCCTTCGCGGGTGTCGAGGCGGAGGTCGGCCTTGCGGTGCTTGGGGTCGAAACCGTGGCACGAGAAGCACTGCTCGGAAAGGATCGGGCGGATCTCCCGGTTGAAGGATACCTTGGCGTCCGCCCGGGAAGAACAGGCGAGCGCGAAAGCGAGCAGCAGGGCGGGGCGGACCATTGCCCTGAATCAAGCCTTCGGTCCCGTTTTTGCAACACCAGCGGAGGTATGTGGCAGGAGTTTTCGACGGAAGGACGAGAAAGGGATGATCCGAGCCGATGGCTTGCGGACAGCGGGAGGCATGACGGACCCCTTGTCGCGGATCGGCCTCTTCAGGCCAGGATTTCCCGCACCACCCGGCCGTGCACATCCGTCAGGCGGAAATCTCTTCCGGCATGGCGGTAGGTGAGCTTTTCGTGGTCGAGTCCGAGGAGATGGAGGAGGGTGGCGTGCCAGTCGTGGATGCTGACCTGGCCGGCTACGGCTTCGTAGCCGTAGTCGTCGGTGACGCCATGCCGTGCGCCGGCTTTGACGCCGCCGCCGGCCATCCACATGGTGAAGGCCTTCACGTTATGATCGCGTCCGTCCTGGCCCTCGGCGTGGGGGGTGCGGCCGAACTCGCCGCCCCAGATGACCAGGGTGTCCTTCAACAGGCCGCGTGATTTGAGGTCGGTGAGGAGGCCGCGGAGCGGGAGGTCGACGGCGGCGCAGCTCGCGGGCAGGGCGTCGCCGAGGTTGAAGTGGTGATCCCAGTCGCCGTGGTTGATTTCGACGAAGCGCACGCCTGCCTCGACCATGCGGCGGGCGAGCAGGCACTTGCGTCCGAAGTCGTCAGTGACCGCATCTCCGATGCCGTAGAGCTTCTTGGTGGCGGCGCTCTCTTTTCCGAGGTCCATGACGCCGGGCATCTCGCCTTGCATGCGGTAGGCGAGTTCGAAGGACTCGATGAGTCCGTCGACCTGCGGGTCGTGCTGCTCGCGGCGGAGCTTGGATTCGTTGAGCGTGCGCACCAGGTCGAGTCCGGCGCGTTGCGCGTCGCCGGACTGGGCGGACTTCAGGTTGGCGACCTGCGCTTGGGCGATGGGACGTTTTTCCACGCCGATGCGCGTGCCTTGATGTCTGGCCGGCAGAAACGCGCTGCCGTAGTTCTGCGCTCCGCCGAGGCCGCTGGGCGGCGAGAGGGTGATGAAGCCGGGCAGGTTTTCGTTCAGCGAGCCGAGGCCGTATTGCGTCCAGGCGCCGAGGGAGGGACGGACGAACTGCGAGCTGCCGGTGTGCATCCGTAGGTAGGCCTGCGGATGCGCGGGCACGTCCGTCTGCATGCCGTGGAGAAAGCAGAGCTCATCCGCGCAGGTGGCGAGATGTGGGAAAAGCCCGGACATCCAGTGTCCGCTTCGGCCGTGCTGGGAGAACTTCCAACGCGATCCGAGCAGCTTGGTGCCGGGACGCGGGCCGGGCTTGCCGGTGTCGGCGTTCAGCTTGGGTTTGTAGTCGAAGGTGTCGACATGGGAGGGGGCGCCTCTCATGCAGAGGAAGATGACCCGTTTCGGGGATTTGGCCGCGGCCCCGGAGGCGAGCGCGGAGAGACCGAGCCAGCCGAAACCGAGCGAGCTGGTTTGCAGGAAACGACGACGGTTCATGGAGGGCGATGGGTTCAGTTGATGAACAGGAAATCGGCGCTGGAGAGCAGGGCGCGGCAGATGGTGACCCAGCTTTCGCGGGAATCGCCCAGCCGGCGTGCGGCGGCGGTCTCATCGGGGTGCGGCGCCCGTCCGAAGGCGAGGCGGCAGGCGAGGTCGAAGCGTTGGTCGAACCCCGGACGACTCATGACGCGCGAGGCCATGGCGCCGGCCGCTTCGCTGACGAAGGCGCTGTTCATGAGGTACAGGGCCTGCGGTGGCACGATGGTGGTCTCGCGCGCGCCGCGGACGATGCTGGGGTCGCTGAAATCGAAGAGGGCGAGCGCCTCGGACTGCACGGTGCGGGCGACGGGGAGGTAGAGGCTGCGATGCCGGCCATTCGCGGTCTCGATCGCTTCCTCCTCGAGGACGCGGAAGCGCTCGCCGCCGACGGGGCCGTCGCCGGCCAGGGCGATGACGGACCCCCGCGGCGGGGTGAGGTCGATCTGTCCGCTGATGGCGAGCATGCAGTCGCGGATGGTCTCGGCGTCGAGCCGACGGGCGTTCATGCGCCAGAACAGGCGGTTGTCCGGATCGGCGAGGTGGCGGGGCTCGCTGTGCATCGTGTCGAGCTGATACACGTTGCTGGTGACGATGCGCCTGATGAGCTTCTTGAGGCTCCAGCCGTCGTCGATGAACTGCTGGGCGAGGTGGTCGAGCAGCTCGGGGTGCGTGGGGGCGGCTCCGCTGGCGCCGAAGTTGTCGACGGTCTCGACGAGGCCTTTGCCGAAAAGCCAATGCCACACGCGGTTCACGGTGACCCGGGCGGTCAGGGTGTTCTCCCGGGAGGCGATCCATTCCGCCAGCTGCAGCCTTCCGCTGCTGCCGGCGGGGATCCTGAGCTGCTTTCCTCCTCCGAGGATCTCCGGCAGGCCTCGCGTCACGGCGGCGGCTTCGTTCTCGATGCTGCCGCGGATGAACAGCGGGCTGTCCGCGATGGCGAGGAAGCCGCTGTCCGCGCGGCGGCTGGCGTTCGGGCCGCCGATCCCCGGCTTGCGGCGGTCGGTGGCAGGCGCGGCGAGGGGTTTGTCCAGTACGCCCATGATCTTCGGCTTCAAGGTGCCGTCCGAACGGAAGGCGCCTATCTCCATCTCGATCTTTTTGGCCTCGGTGATGAGGCGGACCACGTCGAAGCCGGTCATCTCCGCTCCGCCGCCGCTGCGGGCGCCGGGGCGGCGTGAGGCGAGGGCCTGGTCACGCTGGGCGGCGAGTTTCTCGAGCTGCGTGCTCTTGCGCTGCCAGGTCTGCGGGTCCATCTTCCGCGGCACGGTGGCCAGCCCGGCGGCGTCGGGCGCCTCGATGAGGCTGGAGGCGTTTCGGGCACGCACGCCGCCGGCCGTGCCGAACCGGGTGTCCGTGCTCAGGAAGATCCCGGCCACCGCGGTGTAGTCGCGCTGGGAGATGGGGTCGAACTTATGGTCGTGGCAGCGGGCGCACGAGAGGGTCACGCCGAGGAAAGCCTGCGACACGGCGTCGATCTGCTCGTCCGCGAGGTCCACGGCGAACTGGCGCGGGTCGGTGCCGTTGAGCGACTTCGCGCCGATGGCGAGGAATCCCGTGGCGATGAGGTTTCGGGCCCGTTCCGCCTCGCCCTTGCTCGGCAGCAGATCCCCGGCGAGCTGCTCACGGATGAACCGATCGAAGGGTTTGTCAGCGTGGATCGAGTCGATCACGTAGTCCCGATAGCGCCAGGCCTCGGGCAGGGTGACGTTCACGTCGCCGCCGGTCGTCTCGGCGTAGCGGGCCACGTCGAGCCAGTGCCGCGCCCAGCGTTCCGCGAACGCGCGGCTGTCGAGCAGGCGGTCCAGCAATCCGTCGGTGACGACTTCGTCGCCCGGCGGCAGGCCGGTGAGGTCGAGGTACAAGCGGCGCACGAGCGTGGCGGAGTCCGCGCGGCCTACGGGCTCGAGTCCTCGGGCCTCCAGTTTGGCGAGGATGAAGCGGTCGATGTCCGTTCTGGCCCAGGCGGTGTTCTTCGTCGCCGGCACCTTCGGCCGCGAGATGGGCTGATAGGCCCACCAGCCCTTGGCGGCCATGCCGTCGTACTTCTTGGCGGCGGCCCCGCCTTCCCGCGGATCGGCCGCGCCGGTGCGGACCCATGTCTCGAAGTCCGCGATCACGGACGCGGGCAGCTTCCCTCCCTTGTTTTTCGGAGGCATGCCGGTGTCGGGGTCATGCCATCGGATGGCTCCTATGAGCACGCTTTTTTCGGGATCACGCGGCACCACCGCAGGCCCGGTGTCGCCGCCCGTGCGGATGCCCTCGCGACTGTCCAGCAGCAGGCCGCCCTTCGCTTTGCCGGACTCGACGGAGTGGCAGCCGTAGCATTTCTCCGCCAGCACGGGACGGATCTTCGCCTCGAAGAAGTCGTGCTCCGACGCCGCGGCGGCGGAGGCGATCAGGAGGAGGGCGATCTGCGGCTTCACGGGTCTATGATGAGTCGAAACGTCATCATTACAACTCCGCCTTCGTCGGAGTCGCGTGGTCCCGGTTCAGGCCAGGATCTCGCGGACCACCCGGGCGGGCTGGTTGTTCGTCAGGGTCAGGGCGGCGCCGTTGCGCTTGAAGGCGAGCTTGTCGTGGTCGAAACCGAAGCAGTCGAGCATCGTGGCGTGCCAGTCGTAGTGGTTGACCACGTCCTTGACGGCATGGTGGCCCCATTCGTCGGTCTCGCCGTAGGTCAGGCCGCCCTTGAAGCCGCCGCCGGCCACCCACTGGCTGAAGCCGTAGGTATTGTGGTCACGGCCCCACTTGGCCTCGCCGGCGTCGTTCTGGAGGACGGGCAGGCGGCCCATCTCGCCGCCCCAGTGCACGATCGTGCTGTCGAGGAGGCCGCGTTGCTTGAGGTCGGCCACGAGGGCCGCGCTCGGACGGTCGGTGGCGGCGCAGAGGGCGGGGAGCGCTGACTTGATGGAGCCGTGGTTGTCCCAGCTCTGGCCTTGGTTGAGGACCTGCACGTAGCGGACGCCGCGTTCGACGAGCCGACGGGCGATCAGGCAGCGTCGGGCGTAGTCGTCGCACTCCTTGCGGCCGACGCCGTAGAGTTCGAGGACGTGCTTCGGCTCGGACGAGATATCGAACGCCTCCTTGGCGGCCAGCTGCATGCGGCCGGCGAGTTCGTAGCTCTGGATGCGCGCCTGGAGGTCGGTCTCGCCGGGATGGTTGGCCGCGTGCTCGGCGTTCATCGCGCGGAGCAGTTCCATCTGCCGTTCCTGCGGCTTGCCTTGGAGGGCGGCGGGCGGATCGAGGTTCAGGATGTGCGGGGCGGTGGCGCGGACGAACGTGCCTTGGTAGATCGAAGGCAGCCAACCGTTGGACCAATGCTGGTTCGCGAAGGTGGGCAGCCCGGAAGGGTGCCCCATCACGACGTAGGCGGGCAGGTCCTTGGTCTCGCTGCCGAGCGCATAGGTCACCCAGGCTCCCATGGTCGGGTTCCCCGCGGTGATGCGGCCCGTCTGCACGGCCAGCATGCCTTGGAGATGGTTGTTCACGCCCGACTTCATCGAGCGGATCAGGCAGATGTCGTCGGCGACGCCGCCGAGGTGCGGCAGCAGTTCGCTGAGCTCCATCCCGCACTTGCCGTGACGGGAGAACTTCCAGAACGACCCCAGCACCTTGGCCGAGGCCTGCGCGACGTTGTCGTATTTGATGTCGCCGGGGAATTTCTGGCCGTGCCACTTCGTCAGCATCGGCTTGGGGTCGAAGAGATCCATCTGCGACGGGCCGCCCATCATGAAGAGCGAGATCATCGCCTTGGCCTTGGCCGGGCGGGGCGGCTGCTTGGGGAGCAGGTCGAAGACCTCGTTGCCGAGGAGCGGTTTGACCGGGGCGGCGAGCAGGCCGTCCTGGCGGAGCAGCGTGGCGAGGCCGAGCATGCCCAGACCGAAGCCGCCGGCTTCGAGGAAGTGGCGTCGGGAGCAGAGACCGTTGGGCAGCTTAGTCGACATGGAGGAAGCGGTTGGTGGCGAGGAGGACCTGACAGAGCGAACCGAGCGCCTCGACGCGGACGTCCTGGGTGGTCGCGACGGGGGCGGGGAAGGTGGGTTGCGGCGCGGCTTTCTTGGAGGTGGACTTCACCTTGACCGGTTTGACCTTGAGGGAGGCGTCCGCGACGGGTTTGGCGGGCTTGAGCTTGGCGAAGTGCTCGGTCTGTTCGGCCAGCAGGCGATTGAAGTCGGCCAGCTCCTTGGCCGACGGCTCGCGTCCTTGGGTGAGGACCCACGCGGCGCGCACCTGGGCGTTCTCATCAGCCGGGTGCTCCTTGATCACGCGGGCGGCGAGGTCCTTGGCGCGTTCGATGACGAACTCGTCGTTCATGAGGAAGAGCGACTGCGGCGCGACGGTGGTGAGGTCGCGGCGTTCGCAGTTCGGATCCATGTTCGGCAGGTCGAACGTCGCCAACGCCGTGGCGGGGCCGCTGCGACGCTGCTGGAGATAGACGGAACGGCGGTAGACGGCGGGCGAGGAGGTGTCGACCTTGATGACGTCGCGGTTGGCGTTGCGGATCTCGACGCCGGGGATCATGCGGCCGTCGCCGGTCTTGCCGACGGTGACGGGTTCGCCGTACATCTCCGGGTTGAGCTTGCCGCTGACGGCGAGCATGGCGTCGCGGATGGTCTCGGCGTCGAGCCGGCGGATGCGGTAACGTCCGAACAGGGCGTTGTCCGGATCGGCCGCCTGGGCGGCGTCGTTGCGGGCGGACTGACGATAGGTCCGGCTCAGCATCATCTCGCGGTGCATCGCCTTGAGGCTCCAGCCGGTCTCGACGAAGCGGCCGGCCAGGTAGTCGAGGAGTTCCGGGTGTGAGGGGCGTTCGCCGAGCAGGCCGAAGTCGCCGGGGGTGTTGACGATGCCGCGTCCGAAGTGGTGCATCCAGACGCGGTTCATCAAGGCGCGGCCGACGAGCGGGTGATCGCCGGAGGTCAGCCACTTCGCGTAGGCGAGGCGGCGGCCGGTCGTGGGCAGCTTCGGGTCGTCGACGGGGATGACGGGATTGCCGAGGATGGAAAGTTCGCCTGGGGTCACGGCCTGGCGAGGCTGGGCGTGGTCGCCACGATGGTGGAGCTCGCTCTTCGGCGACGCATTGACGGGTTCGACGAGGACGCTCACGCGGCCTTCGACGGGTTTCTTCGCGCGGAGGGCGGTGGCTTCGGCGCGCTTGGCCACGACCTTGTTGTCCGCCGCCTTGTCATAGAGGTCCAAGCCGAAGGTCGCCTGCGCGGAGAAGTATTTCTTGATGAGAGCCGCCTGTTCCTTGGTGCGCTTCGCGACCGGCGTATTGCGGGCCACGCGGTAGGCGGCGCGCTCGGCTTCGGGGACTTCGAGGATCTTCTGCTCGAAGATCACGTCGAGGGCGTCCTTGTACATCTTGGCGGCCTCGGCGTCGATGGCCGCGGCCTGCTTCTCGATCTCGGCCGCCTTGGCCTTGTCGGCGGCGGTGTACAGCGAAGCGGTGCGTTGCGCGGGGGTCTGCCATTTCCGCCAATCCAGGGCCGGGTCGAAGACCGCGCGGAGGCGGAAGTAGTCGACCTGGCTGATCGGGTCGTAGCGGTGGTCGTGGCACTGCGCGCAGGCGACCGTGAGGCCGGTCAGCGAAGTCGTCACGATGCGGAGCGTATCGGCGATGCTCTGGTTCTTGGCCAAGGCGACGTCGGCGACCGTATCTCCGGTGCCGTCGGGTCCCAGGCGGAGGTAGGCCGTCGCCGTGAGGGCATCGATCTTCGACGGGTCGAGGACGGCCGCGGCGACGTTGGCGGCCGAGACCGCGTTCAGCTCATCGCCGGCGAGCTGTTCCTGGATGAAACGATCCCAGGGCTTGTCGGCGTTCAGGGAGCGGATGACGTAATCGCGGTAGCGCCAGGCGTACGGGCGGACCGAATCCGCGTCGGCGTAACCGTTGGTGTCGGCGTAGCCGGCGACGTCGAGCCAGTGGCGGGCCCAGCGTTCGCCGTACGCCGGAGAGGCGAGCAGCCGTTCGATGAGCTTGGCGTAGGCGTCGGGCGAGGCGTCAGCGACGAAGGCGACGGTCTCGGCAGGCGTCGGCGGCAGACCCGTGAGGTCGATCGTCGCGCGACGGATGAGCGTCGCAGGGTCAGCCTCGGGGGCGAAGTCGAGTTGCTTGGCCTGAAGTTTCGTGCGGACAAGCGCGTCGATGGGGCCGAGCTCGGGCTGATCGGCGAAGCGGGGTAGGGTCGGCTTCGTCACCGGCTGGAACGACCAGAAACTGCGGTCACGCTTGGAGACGTAAACGCCCGGGGGCAGGGGGCCGGCGGGTTCGTCTTCGGAGATCTTCGCGCCGGCTTTGATCCAGGCGGCGAGCAGGGCCAGCTGGTGTTCGGGCATCTTCTTGCCCTTCTTCGGCATCTCGCCGTCGCGGACGAGCGTCCAGAGGGCGCTCTTCTCCGGGTCGCCGGGCGTGAGCACGGGCGAACCGTCTTCGGTCTTCCCGTCCATGAACCGACGCAGGCGGAGGTCGACGCCGCCCTTGGGCTTCTCCTCCTCGCCGTGGCAGTGCGTGCAGTGCTCCTTGAGGATAGGGCGGATCTGCGTCTCGTAGTCCGGGCTTTCGGCCGCGTGCAGGCCCGCCGCGCCGACGAGGAGCGCGGCCAGTAGCATGGTGCGATGGATAAGATGGGAAGCCATGGATCCGAGGGGTCGGACGATGGTTTTCAGACATGCCATTGTCTCTTAGGTTACAGTAATAAAACGGCGATTATCTGTCTTTTAGCGCAAGTCGTAGGCCGCCTCAGCGGCCCAGCTTTTCGCCGCCATGTTCCTTGATCCATTGACGGGAGAAATCCGCGCTGGGCATGCCCACGTCGAGCATGGTGTTGGCGAGGAAGATCATGTCGCTGATACGGCCCTCCTTGAGCCATTTCAGGCCCAAGTCGCATTGATGCTTCATCAGTTCCATGGAGACGGGCTTCTTGTTCTGGAAATCCCAGAGGTAGAGGCCGAGGGCGATCCGGGCCTTCTTGGGGGCGATCTTCTCGAGCGCGAGGAGGTTGGCTTCCAGCTCGGGGATCTCCGCGGAATCCCAGGTCCAGAGCGTGAGGACGTCGAACTCGCCAAGGAAGTCCGCGAGGGGCATGGCCGGTCGGCCGATGTGGGCGTCCGTGGCTTTCTTCCTCGGGATCGGTCGCACGAAGTCGTCCAGGAAGATGCCCCGGATGTTGGGGAATTCCCGCGCGAGCGAGAGGGTGGCGGGGAGTTCGCCCATCCCGCCCTCACCGCCGGCGCCGACGGTGGACCAGACCACACGGTCGAGAGGCTGGAAGGACGTGGCATACTGCTGATAGCTGGTCTTCCTCCGGTTGACCTGATCCGCAGGTACGGCCGGCAGGTTGTTGCTGCGGATGAAGAGCAGGTTCGGCACGCCCAGCCAGAAGGCCCCTTCGGCGGGCGTCATGCGGGAGCCGCCAGGCGCGAAGTCGTCGATATAGTGCTGCGTGTTGCCGTTCGGGGAGGCGGGGCTCTTCTTGTTGTTGCCGCCTTCGACGACGGTAAAGATCCACAGCCGGTCTCGGACGGTCTCGGAGGATGCCGTCGAGGGCGTCTGCGCGAGCATCGCCAGAGGCGAAATCAGCAGGGCTAGGCAGAGCCTGAGGCGGGGTTTCATGCGCCTACGACAACTGCATGGCATGAGAATCCCAGCCCTTACCTGAAAAGGGAACGATAACGGCTGAAAAAGACACTCCCTGTCTACTCGCGCAACATAGGCCCCTCATGAAGGAAGGTCGTCGTGGAAAGATAAATGTCCATGTCGGGCCCTCGGCTGCATCACCCCTTATGTAACGACTTGCTACCCCCGCATGGTTACGGCCGGTGCCTCTCCGGGCGCCGCTTATCCTGCGAAGGCAATCGTGACACCCTCCCCCCATACACACCCAAACCACAAGTAACATGAACAAAGCACTCACGATCCTCCTCGGCTGCCTCGCGCTGGCCGCCACCGCCCATGCGCAGGGCGCAGCCAAAGGAAAAGGCGACAACCAGCCCGACACCCCCGCCGATCTGCTCGCCAAGTATGACAAGAACGGCGACGGCATGCTCGACGCATCGGAACTCACGGCCTTGACCTCCGAGGACCGTGAGGCCCTCGAAAGGCATCGCCGGCATCACGGCCACCATGGACGAGGCAAAGGTGGTCCTGGACCTGGCGGCCCCGGACGTGGCAAAGGCGGCCCTGGGCCTGGAGGCAAGGGTGATGGTCGTGGCGATGACGCCGGTCGAGGTAAGGGTGGTCCCGGCGGCAAGGGTGATGGCCGCGGCGACGACGCCGGCCGTGGCAAAGGCGCCCCTGGTCCCGGCGGTAAAGGCGCTCCCGGCGGCAAGGGTAAGGCCAATTGACATTGACTCACTCCGTGCGCCGTGGCCGCATTTCCTTGCCGGCCACGGTGCTTCCGGTGGGAACCCCTGATGAGCCTCAACAACCAACAGATCACCGCGTGGTTTCTCGCCGACCGCCATCGCCTGATGGCGTTCATCTATGGGTTGCTGCGTGAGGCGCAGACTTCCGAGGACGTGTTCCAGGAGGTCTGGCTGAAGCTCCATGCCGAGCTCGAGAAGGGCGCCGTCATCCAGAATCCGCCGGCCTGGTGCCGCACGGTGGCGCGCAACCTCATCCTGATGCACTGGCGGACGAAGCAGAACTCGAAGGTCCGCGTGGACAGCACCCTCGTCGAGTTCCTCGATTGCGTCGAACAGGCGTTCGGGGAGGATGACGCAGCCAATAGCTCGGATCAGGATCGTCGCCAGGCCCTCGGCGAATGCCTGCGGGCTCTGCCGGAGAAGTCGCGTCAGATGCTGTCGCTCAGGTATGAGCAGGAACTTCCGCTCAAGGATGTGGCCGCCAAGGCGGGTCATTCCTGCGACGCCGTGATCAAGGCCCTCGTGCGACTGCGCCAGGCGCTGGGAGTCTGCGTGGAAAAGAAACTCAAACTCGGGGAACTCGGACTATGAGCCGTCTCGAAGAAATCCTCCTGAAGTGGCAGGACGGCTCGCTTACCGCCGATGAGCAGCGCGAGCTCAACACGCTGCTGGCCCAGCCGGAGGCCCGCCGTCAGCTGGTGCGCGAGCTGCGTTTCGACAACCTCGTCCGGGAGGCGCTGCGCGATCAGCAGGCTGCTTCCGTCGCGTCCGTGTCGGCGGAGCGTTTTGCTTCCGCCCCGCTCCGCGAGCCGGTGGCCGAACCGTCGTCCCCGTGGGATGAGATGTTTTCGTGGTTGCTGGGACGTCCGGTCCTCCGGCTGGCGTTGCCCTTGTTGGTCGTGGGCCTCGGCACTTGGTTTGCGCTGAGCCTTGACCCTGCGGCCAGCCTGACGCTTTCCGGTCAGAGTCGTTCGACCCTGGTCGAACGGAATGGCCGCAAGATTCCGGCTCCGGCCGATGGTTTCGTGCTCCGGGACGGCGACGGCATCGTCGTCGCCACGGGAGGCGTGGCGATCATCGGAGATGCTTCCCAAGGTTTCTCGTCGACACTCCTCGGACCTGCGGCGGTCACTTTCCGTTCCGTGGAGGCCGGCCCTCGGCTGAGCCTGCACCGTGGGGAGCTCCGCCTCTCTTCTTCCGCCGTCTCCGGACCGCGGGTCGAAGCCGGCGACACGGTAGCGCTCATCGATCAGGGAGCCATGACCCTCCGCGCGCAACCGGAGGGCGTCAGGCTCGAGGTCGAATCCGGCCGCGCCCGTTGGCAAAGGCTGGATGATGGCCGCGAACTGACCGTCGCCGAAGGATACTTCGCGCAGGCCGATCGCCGGCCCGGCTCCGAATTCGCCGTGACGCCGCTCATCCCGCGTCCATGGAACTCGCAGGACGTGGGGCCGACCGAAGCGCCTACGTTCGTCCGCTTCGAGGCGGACTCGGTGCGGCTTTCTTCCGCGGGTCGCGGTTCCGCCGGCGAGGCCGGTTCGCGCCGCTTCACCGGAGGCAAGGGGCATGGCGCGCGGCGTCAGGAGGGTGGCTTCCACTTCGTCTATCGTTCGATGCGAGGCGACGGTGAGATCGTCGCCCGCGTCGTCCCTGGGGCCGGCGCCGTCAACGGAGACGCGGGTCTGGTCGTCCGCCGCGACCTCACGGAGGATGCCCCGATGGCTTTCGTCGGCAATGCTTCCGGTCCGTCTGTTTCCCTGCGACGCGGGCCGCACGGCGGTCGTCAGCGAGCCAACGCCGCCACGGGCGACGAAAAGTCCGGCGGACCTTATTGGGTCAGGCTGGTGCGGAGAGGTGACACCGTCACCGCGTTCCGATCCAAGGACGGACGCGATTGGGCCGTGACCGGCAAAGAGACGCTCCCTCTCGCCGAGACCGCCTACGTAGGCCTGGCGCTGGCATCGGATGCGAGTGGCGCGGAAGTCGCCTTCGATCACATCAGCGTCACTTCCGTTCGTTGAGCGGATCGGGGGCGGGGCCGACGTCTGAACGATAGGCGTCCTCGATGGGCCGTCACCGCCTGGGTCGGCTGTTAAGGATGGATGAGATGGTATCTCAAGGCTTCAGCGGCCTGAAATATTCGACGTAGCCGATCATCATCTCGTCCACCGTCTGGCTGCCCCATCTGACCAGCTTGGTGGGGTCAGGGTTGGCCTTGTTGCCGGCGCTGTTGTCGAAGGCCGCGGTAATCTTGAGGGTGCTGCCCTTGGGGATGAGCTTGGGTTGCTTCAAGGCGTAGTGGAGCTGCCAGTTGAAGTCATAGCGCGGGATGTCCAGCAGGACCTCGTTCCGGCCGTCTGGGTAGGCGACTTCATAGCGGAAGCCGGCTCCCCGGGTATGCATGTGCGGCATGAAGCCGGTGACCGGCATGTCGAAAGGCACGCGTTGCGAATGCGTCTCGAGGTGCCGCGGCGCGCCAGGGGGAATCGCGAGGCGGACGTTGGCCAGGGGGGCGGTCCTTACCTCGAAGGATGGAGGATGCTTGGCGAAGATCAGTCCCATCTTCAGGCGTTCCTTCTTCGCCACGCCGCTGGGGGTGTAATGGATCTGGAAACTGACCTTGGCGCCGGCGGGAATCTTCCGGGCGAAACCTTCGGGGTAGGTCTTGGCGCCGTTGCCCGGGACGTAGATGGCCCAGTAGCCTTCCGAACCCTCGTCGGCCTTGCGGACGACCTCGCCTTTGGCGTGCACCCTTACGATGACGTGATGGACCACGTCGCGTTCGCTCGGCAGGATCTCATAGGCTTGGACCCAGCGGTCCTCGGTCAGTTCGGTCTCCACGATGTCGTTCGCATAGGGCATGAACCCCGTGGCTTTGATGTCATGGGCTTTGCTCAGCTGGACGATCAGGTCGGGCTTGCCGATGCTCCATTCGGCGGGGTAGGTGCGCTTGAGCGGAGCTTCGGCCGGGTCTCCGAGCGGACGGTCCTTGGAATCGATCCACGACAGCAGGTCTGCTTTGTCACGCGCCGAGAGGCTGCAGTCGTTGGCCCAGGGGTTCTTGGCGGCGTCTTTCTCCGGGGCCGCGAACCAGGGCGGCATGGTGCCCTCGGTGACCACGCGACGGATCGTCTTGGCGCGATCCTGGACCTCGTCGATGTCATCCAGCGGGAAAGGTCCGACGCCCCCGTCGCGGTGGCAGCCCACGCAGTTCTGCTGCAGGATGCGGGCGACGTCGCGATGGTACGTGACGGCCGTGGTGATCTGGCCGGCGGATTTCTCCGGCAGGTCGAGTTCACAGCCCGGCGCGGCGGTCGCCGGGACGGCCGGTGCCTCGCCTTTCAGGAAGGCGGCGATGGCCTCGTGGAGGTAACGGTGCTTCGGTGCGTCGAGGTTGTAGTTGATCCCGTATTGGTCGTCGAACGCCCCGCGGTAGACGAGCGTCCTCCGGCCATCGAGCAGGAAGACCTCGGTCGTGGTGCGGGCTTGGAGCGCTCCGGTGAGGAGCTTTTCCTTATCATGGACATAGGTCGCGGTGATGCCGGCGGCGGCGAGTTGGGCCTTGATCTCCTCCGGCTTCTCGCTGGCGAGTGGATTGACCAGCAATAACATGAGACCTTCTTTGCCCAGCTCTTTCTGAAGTTCGACGACGCCAGGCGCGTAACGCTTGCTGACCGGGCAGGTGGCGCTGGTCATGAGGATGACCGTTCCTTTCCGGCCGTCGCTCAGGCGGTGGGATTTGCCCGTGAGGTCCGTGAACGTCACGTCGGTGATCATGCGCCCGATGCCCAGCTCGCCCGGTTTCAGGATCTCGGGGCCGTTCGTGATCTTTCGGATGTCCTCCGGCTGGACCGAGGGCATCTCTCCGCTCGCTCCGTTCTTCTTGCCCGTTCGCCGGAGAGGGCTCTCTCCGGCCGTGTTCCCGGTCACCGCCTTGTACTCCGCCAGCGTGATGGCCCCGTCTTTGTCGGCATCGTAGCGCTGGAAGGCCGGTTTGCTCGGCAGTTCCTCGGAAGTCACCCGGCCGTCGCCGTCGCGGTCGAACTTCTGGAACACTGCTTCGGCGGATTGGGCCGACAGCGTTGCGCTGGAAGCAAGCATGACGGCCAGCAAGACACGTGATGCCGCGGCCGAATATCGTCGCGTGCCTTGGGCGGAGGATCGGTGTTCTCGCATCGGTTTCATGGTTTGAACCCCGTGGGCCTTCCGGAGTTGCCGCGTATCATGACGATCCTTCCGGGCCAACAAAAAAGGCCCGCCGGTGAGGGCGGGCCTTGAGGAGGCGATGGCTGGATTGCTTACTTCTTGGCGAGGTCGAAGCGGTCGAGCTCCATGACCTTGGTCCAAGCAGCGACGAAGTCCTGAAGGAACTTCTCCTTGGCGTCGGCGCTCGCGTAGACTTCCGCGAGGGCGCGGAGCTGCGAGTTGGAGCCGAAGACGAGGTCCACCGATGTGGCGGTCCACTTCACCTGGCCGGTCTTGCTGTCGCGGCCTTCGAAGAAGTGCTCGCAGATCTTCGCCTTCTCCCAGACCACGGACTGGTCGAGGAGGTTGACGAAGAAGTCGTTGGTCAGCGCACCGGGCTGCTTGGTCATCACGCCGAGGCCGGGGAAGCCGACGGTGGTGTCGAGCGCGCGCATGCCGCCGACGAGCACCGTCATCTCCGGCGCCGAGAGCGTCAGGAGCTGGGCGCGGTCGACGAGGTTCTCCGGAGCCGGGCGGTCGAGCTTGCGGCCGAGGAAGTTCCGGAAGCCGTCATGCTTGGGCTCGAGCACGCCCACGGAGGCGACGTCGGTCATCTCCTGGGTGGCGTCGGTGCGGCCGGGGTGGAAGGGCACCTTGACCGGCGTGCCCGCCTTGGCGGCGGCGGCTTCGACGCCGGCGTTGCCGGCGAGAACGATCAGGTCGGCCATGGAGATCTTCTTGCCGCCCTTGGCGGAGGCGTTGAAGGAGGCCTGCACCTTCTCGAGGGCCGCGAGGACCTTGGCGAGTTCGGCCGGGTTGTTCACTTCCCAGTCCTTCTGCGGGGCGAGGCGGATGCGGGCGCCGTTGGCGCCGCCACGCTTGTCGCTGCCACGGAAGGTCGAGGCGGAGGCCCAGGCGACCGAGACGAGCTGCGAGTTTGAGAGACCCGTGGCGAGGACGGCCTGCTTGAGGCTATCCACGTCAGCGGCATCGACCAGCGGATGGTCGACGGCCGGGAGCGGATCCTGCCAGAGCTGAGCCGGGGGCACGAGCGGTCCGAGGCCGCGGACATAGGGCCCCATGTCGCGGTGGGTGAGCTTGTACCAGGCCTTGGCGAAGGCTACTTCGAACTCCTTGGGGTTCTCGGCCCAGCGCTTGGTGATCTTGGCGTAAGCCGGATCCATCTTCAGCGCGATGTCGGTGGTGAACATCATCGGAGCGTGACGCTTCGACTTGTCGTGCGCGTCGGGTACGGTGCCGGCGGCGGCGCCGTCCTTGGGCGTCCACTGCTGGGCGCCGGCCGGGCTCTTGGTGAGGACCCACTCGTAGTTCCAGAGGTTGGTCAGATACTGGTAGGACCAGCGGGCAGGGGTGCTCGTCCAGGCGCCTTCGAGGCCGCTGGTGATCGTGTCCGCGCCGTTGCCCTTGCCGAACTTGTTCTTCCAGCCGAGGCCCATCTGCTCGAGCGGGGCGCCTTCGGGTTCCGGTCCGACGTTGCCGACGGGCGTCGCCGCGCCGTGGGCCTTGCCGAAGGAGTGACCACCGGCGATGAGGGCGACGGTTTCTTCGTCGTTCATGGCCATGCGGGCGAAGGTCTCGCGGATGTCCTTGGCCGAGGCCAGCGGGTCAGCCTTGCCGTTGGGGCCTTCGGGGTTGACGTAGATCAGGCCCATCTGGACGGCGCCGAGAGGGTTCTCGAGTTCGCGGTCCCCCTTGTAGCGCTTGTCGCCGAGCCATTCGGTCTCGGGACCCCAGTAGATGTCTTCCTGCGCTTCCCAGACGTCGGCGCGTCCGCCGGCGAAGCCGAAGGTCGGGAAGCCCATGTCTTCGAGGGCGACGTTTCCCGTGAGGATCATGAGGTCAGCCCACGAGATCTTGCTGCCGTACTTCTGCTTGATCGGCCAGAGCAGGCGACGGGCCTTGTCGAGGTTGGCGTTGTCCGGCCAGCTGTTCAGCGGGGCGAAGCGCAGGGTGCCGTAACCGGCGCCGCCGCGGCCGTCGGTGGTGCGGTAGGTGCCGGCGGAGTGCCAGGCCATGCGGATGAAGAAGGGGCCGTAGTGACCGTAGTCGGCCGGCCACCATTCCTGGGAGTCGGTCATCAGGGCCTTGAGGTCCTTGCGCAGGGCATCGAGGTCGAGCTTCTTGAATTCCTCGGCATAGTTGAACGAGGGACCCATCGGGTTGCCGCGCACGTTGTTCTGGTGGAGGATGCTCAGGTTGAGCTGGTTCGGCCACCAGTCGCGGTTAGTCATGGCGCCGGCGGCGGTGTGCCGATTAGCGGGGGCGGGGTTGCCCATCACAGGGCATTTGGAGATGTCGGACATGTCGGGTTTTTTGGTTGGAGTGGAAGGGGTGGTTTCGGCCATGAGCTGGCCCGGGGTGAACGTCAGCGTGAGGGCGGCGAGCGCCAACAGCTTCAGGGTCTGGTATCTTGATGTCATGGTGGTGAGGGGAAAGGGAAATCAGGAGCGGGTCTTCTGCTGGCAGCCAGGGCAGGTGCCCCAGTAGATCACTTCGGCTTCGTCGATGCGGAAGCCGCGATGATCGTGGGCGTGCAGGCAAGGCGCTTCGCCGACGGCGCAGCAGACATCCTCGGTCTTGCCGCACGAACGGCAGACGAGGTGGTGATGGTTGTCGCCGACGCGGTCTTCGTAGAGGGCCGGCGAGTGCGCGGGCTGGATGCGACGGATGATGCCCTTGTCGGTGAGGACGTTCAGGACGTTGTAGACCGACTGGCGGGAAATGGCGCCGATCTCGGAACGTACGCTTTCCGCGAGGTCGTCCGCCGTCGCGTGAGGATGCTGGGAAACCGCCCGGAGCACGGCGAGACGCTGCGCCGTCACGGGCAGGTCATGCTGGCGGAGGGTGGCTTCCGGGTCGCGCATCTGGGTTCACCAAGACCCAGATTTGGACTTTGTCAAAAATAATGACCGAAAGTCCCGTTTGGCCTCCCATTAGGGGTTATTTGGCCTTTTTGGGCTTAGCGGGCGCCGTCCACTCCACGGGTAGGTTGGCTTCCTTGAGCAGGTCACGGACGCGGGCGTAGGGGACGTCCTGGACTGTCAGGCCTTCCCGGACGGCGATGCCTGCGGCCATGGCGGCGGCCTGACCGAGCTGCATGAACACGGGCTCCATCCGGATCGAGCCATGGGCGGCATGGGTGGCCGAGAGGCAGACCGGCACGAGCAGATTGGAGCATTCGGCGGGCTTGGGCACGAGGCTGCGGTAGGAGACACCGTAAGGGCGGGGAGGCACGTTCCAGATCACGCCATCGCGTTCGACGAAGCCGCGCGCCGTGACGTAGTAGCGCACCGCGTGCGAATCGAGGCCGAAACTGGCGAGGGCCACCGGGTCGGCGGGCGTGCGCTTTCCTTTGCAGTCGAGCTCGGTCATCACGTAGGCGCCCTGCAGACGACGCGCTTCGCGGATGTAAATCATCGGCGAGAAGCCGCCGCGCGATTTGAATTCGTCGGCGCAGAGTCCGTAGGCGGAAGCTTGCTTGCGGATGGATTCCGGGACGCGGGGGTGATTGGCCAGCGTCCAGAGGTGGCCGCGGATGTAGAGTTCGTGCGCCTGCTCGATCTCGCGGCGGCGGGCGTAGCTGGCCTCCGGGTATTCCCAGTTCGCGCCGACGTAGTCGGTGCCGACCGCGTGCATGGAGTTCCAGTCGTCCTTGGCGTTGGGCAGCTTATGGATGAGCGCGGGCAGGCGCAGGTCGCCCGCCTCGAGGTTGCGCAGGAGCATCTCGTGGTCGATCTCGCGGTAGCCGTCGGGCTTGGTGAAGGGGATTCGCTTGGAGGGGTCGGTGGTCACGCACAGCCGGTAATTATAGGCCTGGATGCGATGATCGCCCGCGCCTTTGACCGGCTCCTCCGCGAAGACGAAGGGCAGCAGGCCGCTCTGCGGGTCGCCTTTACGCACGTAAGGGTCGACGTCCTTGATGAAGTGATCCTTGTCGCCTTGGGTGTAGTGCCGGCGCGGTTTGTCGTCGCCGCGTTGCATCCCGTTCAGCGTCTCGCCGTGCAGGGAGTTCGGTTCGCGGCCGACGGCGTAGCTGACGCCCGCGGCGGCCATCAGGTCGCCGACATAGCTCGCGTCGATGAACGCCTTGCCGGCGAAGACGCGTCCCGAGAGCGTACGGAAGGCGACGATCCGGTTGCCTTCCTTGGTCACGCCGCCGGGACCGCGGTCGAGCTGCTCGTTCATCGCGACCTCGACGCCGACGTCCTTCACCAGGCCGTCCACCGCGGCCTGGGCCACGTGAGGTTCGAAGTAGTCGACGTAGGTCTTGCCGTAATGCTTGCCGATGCGGCCATAGATCTCGCGGGCGATCCCGCCGACGGCTTCGCGGTGGAAGATGTCGCTCGCGGAAAGTCCGCTGCAGGTCATCCCGCCGAGGAAGTCGGTGGAATTGACAAGCACCACCGAGAGGCCTTGGCGCTTCGCCTGCACGGCGGCGGCGACGGCCGCGGCGGAGTCGCCGTAGACGACGACGTCATAGGTCCGGGGGGTGACGGCAGGCGACTGGGCGCAACCCTGCAGGCCAAGGGCGAGGCCGAGGAGGGCGAGAAGGCGGGGCATTCCGCTGTGATATCTCGCCGCTCCCCGGCTTCAAGCCGGATGCCTGCCTCAGTGCATCTCGACCGCGCAGGAGCCGAGTCCGCCGCGGAAGTAATTGAACTGCACGTTCGGGTGGTCGGCCAGGAGGGACATCGGGACGGCCGCGTCGGCGATCTTCTTGGAAATCATCAGCGCGGTCAGGCGCTGGCCCAGCGGGTTGTCGTGGGCGCCGGCGTGCCAGATGGAGACCTTGTCGGCCAGCCACGTTTCCTGCGGGCCGACGGTGATGGCCATCTTGGGTACCAGGGTGATATTGCCGCCGCCGGAGGTGCGGGCGTTCTGGCTGAGCGTGACGGGGTGGAGCTCGACGATGCGCGTGCCGAGCTTGCGGTATTCCGCGGGCGAGGGCGGGGCGTCCTTGTATTTGCCGGCGCGTTTGACCGGATCGTTGAAGGCCCAGTGCTTGATGTCGCCTTGGCCGCCCTGCATGACGGCGCAGCGCACGCCGGCGTGCCAGGTCTTCACGTAGTCGGCGACCTTGGCCTTGGGGAAGTGGAGGTTGGCCTCGGGCATCGCCAGCTTCTTCTGGATGCGGTCGAAGCACAGCTCGCGGTCGGCGCGTTCGAAGGAGAGGGCGTGCGTGACGGGCACCTCCTTCTTCGTTCTCTCGTCATACCACTCGTCCATGCCCCAGAAGTGCGCGTGCTTGAGCGAAAGGCCGAGTTCGTTGACGAGGCGGGCGACCAGCGGGAGCTGCTCGGTCGGGCCGATCGGTCCGCAGATGCCGACCGGATTGTCGGCCGTGGCCTGCTTCCATGCCGCGATGTACTCGAGCGCCTCGGCGAGGTAGAAGTCCTCGAGGGTGTCATACATCATCACCTTGAAGCCAGGGCGCGACAACTGGCGCAGGTCGCGTTCGGTGAGCTTGGCGGCGTCGTTGATGAGCGACGCGTCGAGCGTGGTGTAATCCCACCAGTCGGGGGCGATGTGGCTGAGAGGGCGAGGCATGTGTTCGAGGGCTGGAGGGCAGGAGGATGAGAGGGCCGGGAGGGGGTCAGGCGGAGGGGGTGTCGGCGGATTTTTCGCGGAAGAGGGCGAGGAAGACCGGGATGAGGGCGGCGCTCATGAGGGCTGGCACGAGCCAGATGGCCTTCCAGTCGTGGACGTTCTGGGCGTTGGTATAGTGCTGCGCGACGACGCCCGAGAGCCAGGAGCCGACGAACATGCCTGCACCGAGCGTGAACACGGCGTGGAGACCCTGCGCCGAGGCGCGGAGACCGTCGCCGGCGGCCTTGTCGACATACATGCGGCCCATGACGAAGATGAAGTCATAGCACATGCCATGGAGGAGGATGCCGCCGAGCACCATCCACGTCGCCGTGGGCTGCTCGTGGAAGTAGGCGAACAAGGCGAAGCGGACGGCCCAGGCGGCCATGCCGATGATCATGATGCGCTTGGCACCGAGGATCGGCAGCAGCAGAGGCAGGAGGAGCAGGAAGCCGACTTCGGAGATCTGGCCGAGGGTCATCTTAGAGGCATAATTGGCGACGTTCATTTCGCTCAGGAACGCGCCGGTCCAGGTGAAGTAGAAGCTGAGCGGAATGCAGATGAGGAAGGAGCAGATCATGAAGACCGCGAACGAGCGATCCTTGAAGAGTTTCAAGGCGTCGAGGCCGAGGATCTTGCCGGCCGACATGGGGCCGGCGTCGCCCTTAGGGGGCGTGTTCGGCAAGGTGAAGGAATAGAGCGCGATGGCGACGGCGACACCGCAGGCGAGCGTGAACATACCCTTGTTGTCAGCCAGTCCCGCGAAGTTGACCACGTTGGCGGCGGCGATCCAGCCGGCGGACGCGGCAGCCATGACGATCGGGAACCACTTGGCCGGATTCGGGGCGTGGGTGAGCGTGATGGTGTTGATGAGGCCGTGGCCGGCCATGTAGGTCAGGGTGTAGACGATCAGCGACGGATAGAAGACGCCGAAGGTGGTCTGCTGGGAGATCCACCAGAGCAAGCCGGCGCCGAAGAGGTGCAGGACGCCGAGCAGTCGTTGGGCGGAGACGTAACGGTCGGCGATGACGCCGATGAGGAAGGGCGAGACAAGCGCGCCGATGGCGGTGGTGCCGTAGGCGAGGCCCACTTGCTCGGGCTGGAAGTTAAGCTTTCCGAGGTAGACCGAAAGGGTGTTATACCAGCAGCTCCACACGAAGTAGTGGAGGAAGACCATCGTGGCCAGGCGGAGGTAGAGGGTGGGGGTCATTGTGGTGAAACAGGGGTAGGGGTGGGGTTAGGGGTGAGAGAAGTTCTTCGTTCGTGGAGGGGAATGCGGGCTTAGGAGTGGCGGCGGATGGCTTCGCGGTAGGCGAGGGGAGACAGTTCCTGGTGACGCTGGAACTGGCGGTGGAAATAGGCGGCGGTGGGGTAGCCGCACTGGTGTGCGATCTGTTTCACGGATTCGTCAGTCTCGGCGAGGAGCCGCGCGGCGCGGGCGATGCGAAGTTCGTTGAGATACTGCGGCACGGAGCGTCCCGTGCACTTCTTGAAAAGCCGGCTGAACGCGCTTTCGCTCAGGCCGGCCAGGCCGGCTAGCTCCGGTACGTAAAGCGGCTTGCTGAGGTTGGCCTTGATGTGCGCGACGACGTTGCCGATGCGGTCCGAGGTCTGCGCGTCGGTGGTCGCGTGGAAGCCCGTCGAGGCGATCTCCTTCAGCTCATCCGCCCCGGCGGCGAGCTCGAGGAGTTCGATCAGCAGGGCCAAGCGGCGGAGTCCGTGCGCCTTGGGCATCTTTTGCAGGAGCGCCGCGGCCTGCCGGCGGGTCGCGCCGCGGAACTCAAGGCCGAGGCGGGCGCGCTCGAGGAGGCGGCGGACGGCGGCGACCGATGAATGTTGCGTCCAGTCTTCGCCGAAGAGATTCGGGCGGAACTGGACGAGGATCCACTCCACGCCGGCCTGACGTCCTTTGCGGTCGTTCCGGAAGTCGTGGGGGAGGTCAGAGCCGAGGAGCAGGACCTCTCCGACCTTCAGCGGGGTGATCTTGTCGCCGATCCAGCGTTCGGTGCCGCCTCGCAGCAGGAAGAAGATCTCGATCTCGGGGTGATGATGCCAGACGCACCCGAAATCCCGTTGGCTCAGGTGCTCGCACGCGACGAGTTCGTTCGCCGCGGCGGGAGATTGCTGTTCCTTGATGAGCCGCACGCTTATTTCTTCTTGGGCGCGGGCTTCTTGGGCGCCGGCTGGCGGCCGAAGAACCATTTGGTCTCGCCCGACCACGCATGCGCGGTCTCGAGGGTGTGGAGTTTCAGCTCGAAGCCGTGGGCGTTGAAACGGGCCGAGGTCCAGCCCACGGCGTTGGTGTTCGGATTGAACACGTAGGCGCAGGCGATGGTGCTGACGATGTGGATGCCGTCCTGCTTGGCCTGCGTCCATTCGTGCGTATGACCATGGATGTAGGCCTTGACCTGCGGGCGCTTGGCGAGCTCCGGCCAGAGGTCCGCGGTATCGGTCAGGCCGCCCTTGTAGTGGCTGGTGTCGCCGCCGACCTGCGGGTTGTGGTGTCCGACGAGGATGACCTGCTTGGTCGGGGTCTCGTCGATCTTGGCGAGCACCCACGCGATCTGTTCCGCGCCGAGCCTGCCGGCCGGGCCGGGAGTCTGGTCCAGGGTGTCGAGCAGGATGAGGCGCGTGGACGGAAGGTCGATGAGACCGTTGTGCCGAGGCTCCTTGAGGTCGGAGGCGCTCTTCATCTCGGGGAAGGCCTGCATGAAGACGTCACGGACGTCGTGGTTGCCGAGCGTGAGGTGCACGGGGATGCCGGCTTCGCGCAAGGGTGCGATGAGTTCGCGGACCACGGCGTAGTCGGCGGCGGTGCCGATCGAAAGGGCGAGGTCTCCGTTGATGATGACCGCGGCGGGCTTCTTCGGCAGGGCGAGGATCTGCTGCACCGCGGCACGCAGGTGGTCGTCGTCGTCCCGGGCGTTGGCGGAGATCTTGTCCTCGGGTACGCCGGTGAGGTGGATGTCGTTGAGGATGACGATTCCGTCGCCACCCGAGGTGTCCAGCGCCGCCCAGCCGCGCAAGGGGAAGGCGAGGGCGGCCAGTCCGGCGAGCTGGAAGAAGCGACGGCGGGAAAGGGAGGTGGTCATGGGAAGGGTTTCTCGAGGGCGGCTTCGTAGATCGTGTCCACGACGCAGTCGGCGCCGAGGGCGGAACGGAGCGGGTCGATGTCGGCGGCGCTGTAGCCGAGGTGGAGGTGGCGGCACCAGCCTTGGGCCAGCTTGAATTTCCCGGAGAGTTCCCCGACCGAAGCCGCCATCTTGTCGAGCGTGAGCAGGTAGGAGTCCATGCCTTGGCTCTTGTCCAGCCAGTCCTTCTGCGAGGCGTGGGCGGCGAGGGCTTGGCGGGCCTGGTCCTGGACCGGGGCGACGTCGACATAGAGTCCGGCGCGCACCTTCTGTCGTAACGGCGTGCGGAGGCCGTGCGGCATGGCGTGATAGATCGTCGCGTCGTGCGCGTAGGTCGGGGCCGGGGGCACGGTGTCGAAGTTGGGCATCCCATGGGTGAAGGCCGCGGAGGTCGCCAGGCGGGCGCAGGCCATGTGGTCCTCCATGTAGTCGGACAGCGCGTGCGTGAGCACGATGTCGGCGCGGGCCTGGCGGATCACCGAGGCGACCTTGCGCATGACCTCGATGTCGAAGGTCAGCGTCATGTCGTTGACGACCGGAGGGTGGAACTTCGCGCCGAGGAGGCGGGCCGCTTCCTGGGCTTCGGCCAGGCGGACGGTCGCGGTCGTCGGGCCGTCCATCTGGACCGAGCCGCCGTTGCCGGCGCAGAGGTCGAAGTAGTGCAGGTCCCAGCCGCGCTTCGCGAGCTGGAGCATCGTCCCGGCGGCGAAGTATTCGACGTCGTCCGGATGCGCGAAGATGGCGAGGCAGGACGGCATCGGCTCAGGCGACCTTGACCGGCTGGCCGCCGTTGGCGGCGCTCTGGTCGGCGGCGAAGATCACCTTGAAGGTGCGCAGGGCGTCGCGGAAACTCGTCAGCGGCATGTCCTTGCCCTGGTCGAGCGCGTCGAAGAAGGCCTGGAACTGGGACTGGTAGGGGTGGTCGCTGACGTCCCCTGAATCGAGCATCTTCATCGAGAGCCCGCTCCACTGGGCCTTGTTGGTCTTCAGCTTCGACGAGTGGAACTTGTTGTCGAGGACGCTGCCGTGGCTGCCGACGAGGTGGGTGTGGAAGTAGTACGGCTGGAGGCAGTCGACGATCGCGGCGCACTTGCCGACGGCGCCGTTCTTGAACTTCAGGATCGTGACGGCGGAGGTGTCGTATTCGTAGGGCGTGAAGTATTCGCTCTTCGACTTCGTGCTGAAACTCGTGACGGAGTCGACTTCGCCCGGCATGCACATCAGCAGGGCGTCGAGGGCATGGCAGCCGGCCGTGAGCAGCGCGCTGCCGCCGTCCTTCTTGCCGATGTTCCAGCGATACTGGCCATACCAGGGGCCGATGCCATGGTAGTAGTCGACTTCGCCGTAATGGATCTCGCCGATCAGTCCTTGGTCGATGACGGCCTTGGTGGCCTCCATCTGGCTGGAGAAGCGGCACTCGAAGCAGACGCAGCCCTTCACGCCGTTCTTCTCGGCGGCCTCGAAGATCTGCATGACCTCGGTCATCGTGTTGGCCATCGGCTTCTCGAGGATGATGTGCTTCTTCGCCTTGGCCGCGGCGACGGCCTGGGCGCAGTGCTGGCTCGGGTAGCTGGTGATGTCGACGACGTGGAGGTCCGGGTCGGCGAGCAGGGCCTCGACGCTCTGGTAGGCCTTGATCTTGCCGCCGTGCTTGGCGCTGAGGGTTGCCGAATCGAGCGGACGGGAGGAGTAGATCGCCGTGACCTGCGCCTGGCTCGTGGCGTTGATGGCGTCGATGTGGGCGGTCGCGGCCCAGCCGTAGCCGATGATGCCGACGTTATATTTCTTGGTGCTCATGGGGGCGCGTCTTGGGGGTGCTCCCAAGGATGCTCCCATGCCTGTAATAAGGAAACCCAATCGGGTGTCTTTTTACGCTCGAATGGTGTCTTTTAACGCGACGCCGAGCGTCGCGTTAAAAGAAAGGTGTTGGCGGTTAGCGGTTGGCGGTTGGGACCGCATTCTCCGGTCCCAGGTCTCGGCCACCGGGTATCAGGTACGGGTTATCGGGTTCGGGTACGGAATATGAAGTGCAAAGGTGCAAATGCGGCGATGCCGCGTGAAAAAGTGCAAAAGTGGGAGGCAAATAAACGGGCCTGAACCTGAACTTGGTGCTGAACACCTGAACCCGGGACCTGACGGCCGAGACCCGAGACCTGGGAATGCGTTTCCTCCACCTGAAACCTGCGCTCACTTTTGCACCTTTGCACAGGCCGCAGGCCGGTTTGCACTTTTGCACTTAGGACAGCACGTGGTGCTGTCCCTACCTCAGAACTCCCCGAAGCCGAACTGATCGGCCAAGGCGAGGCAATCCTTCACCGGACGCAGGCCCTTCGAGGGGGTGGGGTCGGCGAGGCAGGCGGCGGCGCAGCAGACGGCCAGCTTCAGACGTTCCTGCATCTCGAGGCCCTCGTGGAGTCCGTAGAGCATGCCGGCGGCGAAGGCATCGCCTGCGCCGGTCGCGCCCTTGCTATACCCGGCAGGAAGCTTGAGCGAAGCCTGCTTGAGTCGGAGGCCTTCGGCGGTGGCGCAGACGGCGCCGAACTCGGTGTGGATGGTGACGGTCTTCTTCACGCCGAGGGAGAGCAGCTGTTCGGCGGTGCGGACCAGCCAACCGGCGTTCTTGGCGTCGATGACCTCGCCGACGACGAGGCCGGCTTCGATCTCATTGATGACAAGGTGGTCGGTGAGGGGCAGGGCGCTGAGCGCGATCTCGCGGAACTGCGGGTGCGAAGCGCTGACCATGTCGACCGAGGTCTCGAGTCCGGCCGAGCGGGCGTTGAAGAGCAGCTTGGCCGCGATGGTCTGGCCGTTCTCGAAGGTATCCATGCGGTCCAGCAGCATCAGATAGCCCAGGTGCAGGATGCGGGCGTTCGTCTTCCCGAAGGAGCAATGTCTCAGGTCGAAGTGCGCGTTGGCTCCGCGGCAATGGAAGAACGTGCGACGTCCGGTGGACTGCACGGTCATGGCGTCGGTGTAGGACGTCGGATGCTCCTGGCTGAGATGCAGCATCGAGACGTCGATGCGGTGGTTCTGGCAGTCGCGCTTGATCCACTGGCCGTTGGCGTCGTCGCCGACGAGCCCGCAGGCGGCCAAGGGGAACTCGACCTTCATGGCCGCGAGGTCCTTGAGCACGTTGTAAGGGCCGCCGCCGTTGGAGCGCGACTCGCTGAGGATGCTCGCGAGCATGTCCTGGGCCGGATAGCCGTCGATGACCTTGACGTAATCGACGATGAAATTACCGGCGGCGAGGATGCCTTGGCGGGGAGTCTTGGGCATGGGAATTCAGAGCGAGACGACCGTGCCTTGGGCCTGCGACTGCAGGGCGGCGGCGAAGATCTCGTGGGTGGCGACGGCTTCTTCGGGCGTGGCGCAGCCGAAGCGACCGTTGAGCAGGCCGGCGCGTTCCATGAGGTAGGCGGCCCACATCTGCTGGATGACGTCGGCGAAGCCGGGTTCGAAGATGCCGCCGGTGACGGTCTTGAACGGCGTGCCGAAACCGAGGTCGGTGCGCTTCCAGAACTGTTCCTTGCCGCGTTCGAAGAGCCAGAGGGCCTTGGTGTCGGCGGTGCTGTAGCGGACGCCGCCGTCGGTGCCGAGAATCTCGATATACCAGGTGTTCGTGGCGCCGGGCATCAGGCGCTTCATCTCGAGGCGCATCGGGACGTCATGGCCGCCGACCTTGATCCAGGTATTGAGCAGAGCGTTGTCCCAGGTGTCGCAGTTCGCGACGCCGCCCTTGCCGTCGGGACGCTGCGGGTAGCCCTTCTGGAGCTGGGCGAAGACGCGGGAGGGCTTCCAGCCGAGGCGGAGCGGGATATGGCAGGCGTGCATGCCGAGGTCGTTGAGCGCGCCGCCTTCGCCGCATAGGGCGTTCATGCGCTTCCAGTTGGCGGCCTTGGTCGGATCGAGGTCGCTGCTGTGGTGGAAGCCGGAGACGACTTCGAGGACGCGGCCGATCGAGCCGGACTTCGCGAGTTCGAAGGCCCGCTGGGCGCCGGGGAAGAAGGGCATCTCGGAACTGCAGCGCACGAAGCGTCCGCTGGCCTTCACCGCGGCGTGGATGCGTCGGGCGGAGGCGAGGTCGATGCCGAAGGGCTTCTCGGCGAAGAGGTCTTTGCCCGCGGCGAGGACATCGCAATAGAGCTGCTCGTGCAGGTTGTGCGGGACGGCCACGTAGACCACGTCGACGTCCGGGTTGGCGAGGAGCGCTTTATAGTCGGTGGTCTTCTGCGTACAGGAGGGGATGCAATCGAACCACGAGAGCGTGGCGGGATTGAGGTCGGCCACGGCCGTGAGGACCGGGCGGACCGAAACGTCCGTCAGGGCGCACCAGCGGGCGAAAGCGCTGGCCATTTCGCGGCCCATGAGGCCGCCGCCGATGATGCCGATGTTGACTGATTTCATGATGAAAGATGGAAGATGGAGGACTATTAAAGGCAGATGGATGAATAACGATGGAGGATAGGATGAGGTTTTTAGGTAACTTCTGTTCGTTATCCTCTATCATTCATCGTCCATCCTTCATCTGGCTCTCCGCGCGATACGCGCGGGCGAGCAATGTCACGGGCTGGAGGAGGGTGATGGGCGAGCCGGCTTGGCGGAGGCCGCGGGCGATCTGAAGGTGGCACCCGGGGTTCGCGGTGGCGAGGACCGATACGCCGGTGCCGAGGACGTGCCCGATCTTGCGGACGAGGAGCTGTTCGGACTGCTCGGGCTGGGTGATGTTGTAGATGCCGGCGCTGCCGCAACACCAGTTGGCCTCGGGGAGTTCGACCAGTTTGAGGCCGGGGATGAGCTTGAGGAGCTCGCGTGGCTGTTTGGTCACCTTCTGGCCGTGCGTGAGGTGGCAGGAGTCGTGGTAGGTGACGGTGAGGTCGCCCAGGCCGGCCTGAGGCGCCCGGCAGCCG
>Ga0222713_10001234_pt1 | contig 29129 bp, 16 predicted proteins | sample C33_649DmetaG_FD_165061 | JGI IMG/M metagenome (GOLD analysis project Ga0222713, IMG submission 165061) | Estuarine water microbial communities from San Francisco Bay, California, United States - C33_649D | ecosystem: Environmental > Aquatic > Marine > Unclassified | place: USA: California... | reverse complement strand
CGATGGATGACGTCGACGCACGACGCGCAGTCCTCGCTCGAGCTCGCGCGCGCCTCCGCGCGGAGCGACGCGAACGCGACGACTAAAAACACGACGACAGAAGCGATTTGAACGCGCGCGAATGACGCGCGAATGACCGACGAGCGCGACGCCATCGCGAGAGCGACGACGCGAGACGTCGTGCGTGGTGCGATCTGAAGTCAATCCGATTCATCAGTCATCATCACGTCGCATGACTTGGAACGATGAATGACGTTGAATGGCACTACGTCACGCGATGACGGAGACGAGCTCGAGCGATGACATCACGCGCGACATCGAACGGGCGTGCGCGTGGTCGATGAAGAGTGAACGATCGAACGGGGAGGGTGAGAAGGAGATGGAGAGATTAGGAGAAACGCGCGCGCGCGAAGGCGAACGCGAAAGCGCGCGACGGGTGGTGCGACGAACGAACACGGGCGCGAGTGAACGTCATGCGAAAGGGAATTCAGTGAAGAGTAAGGAGAAGACGCGATGCGAGGAGTGTCCGGCGCACATGTTTGATATATGCGTCGTGTGCGGCGAACGAAGAGAACGGGGACGAAGCGAAGGCGAACGCGAAGGGCGAGAGGACGAGGGCGAACGCGTCAGAGCGTCGACGTCGGGCGTGCGAGGGCATTTCACGACGTCGATGACGTACATTCACGAAGGGTTGACGCTGAGTAATCAAGAGCTGGAGAAGGCGAGGTTGGAGGAGAAGCTTCGCGTGCTGAGCCAAGGGAAGTTGACGTTGATTTTAGATTTAGATCACACGCTGTTGAACTCGACGCAGTTCAAGGAGTTGACGCAAGAACAACACGATTTGTTGCATCAGTGCATCGCACGCGAGGAAGAGACGCTGAAAGAAGGGGAGAAGCCGAGTTTGTACTGCCTGCGCCACATGGGATTCTTCACAAAGCTTCGTCCGCACGCGTTTGAATTTTTGGAAGCCGTTTCGAAGATTTGTCAGCCCTACGTGTATACCATGGGGGATAAATCATACGCGAAGGAAATGGCCAATCTACTCGATCCCGAGGGCAAGATTTTCCACGGTCGAGTGATTTCAAATAATGACTCGACGAGTTCGCAAGTCAAGGATTTAGACATCGTACTCGGCGGCGAATCCAGCGCGATAATCGTTGACGACACCGACCGCGTGTGGCCGCAGAATCGAGAAAATCTGATTCGACTCGACCGATATCATTTTTTCCCGCACAGCGCGGCATCGTTTCAGCAGAAAGGTCAATCCGTGATGGAACGTTCGATGGTTGACGAAGGCGAACCGGGAGGTAATCGTCCGGCGCTCCTTGACGTCTTGGCCGTCATCGAGAGCGCGCACAGGAGCTATTTCATGCACAGTACAGCTATTGGGGGCGAGGAACCGGATGTGCGAACGCTTCTTGTGAACCCAACGAGGTCGGATTTACCTCTGAGCGGCGTCAAGTTCATGATGAGCGGTGTCACATCGCTGGCCGAGCGTTCACCAGAGCGCCACCCTCTGCGCCTCTTAGCGTCCACGCTAGGGGCGAAGTTCGTATCCTCCATCGAGCACGACGGCAACGAATGCACGCACGTCATCGCTCGAGCCTCCGGTACAGAAAAAGTCAAATGGGCGGAGAAGACCGACGGACGCGTTCGCGTCGTCTCTCCTTCGTGGCTCAACGCGTGCGCGCGCGCCAATACCCGCGTCGACGAAGACCTCTACGCCGACCTCGACATTTAGCGCATTCGTGTTGTTATCATTCATTCTGCAGTACTGCATGTACTACGCGTACAGTTAGATTCGTCCTATTTTTGCCGTCCCGCTCGGGAGTAAACGTTCAACCGTCGTCGCTCCGTCCTACGTCTCGCCAACCTCTGTTCGACACAAACTCGCGCGCATCGCCCGTCGTCGCGCGCGATGCGCCGCGACGTCGTTTTTGCTTTTCTCCTCGGCGCGGCGTGCGCGTCGTCAGCGCTCACGCGCGATTCGACGATTGGGGACGACGTGCTCGCCGCGCTGACGACGCCCGCGACGTTTCTCGAACGCCGCGACGTCACGGACGACGCATTTCCGCTGACCGTTCGCGGGCGTTCGGAAGACATCGACGTCGATCGCGCGCAGTGCGACGCTTTGTGCGCGATCGTGCGCTCCGGGGGTGATGCGCGCGCGCGAGCGCGGGCGTTGGACTTTAGAACGGCGGCGACGGCGGCGACGGCGGCGACGCGCGCGGCGCTCATCTTGTGGTCGAGCGCCGCCGCACCGTTGACGGATGTGGCGAGCGATGTTGTCGCGCGCGTCGCGCGGTTCGCCGCGATCGAACTCGCGACGGTGATTCGCACGACGGAGCCAAAAGTTTTAGTCGGTTGGGCGCTGGCGAGCGTCGGCGCGTGCTACGTCTATCACCTGTGCTGGCGACTGATGAAACACTTACGCCGGGCGAGGTACAGGAATAGATTGAAGAATTTGATCTCGTCGATGAAAAGTCGGGCGCAGCGACGGGTCAAGGTGGCGATGGAGCCGTACGCGCGAGTGTATCGAAGGGTTGCGGGCGTCGGTTGGGCGATGAAGCGGCGATACGTAGGATTTTTGAGCAGCCTAAGAAGTAAAAGTCGCATCGCCGCGAGCGCGTTGCCGCATGTATTGTTTTTATTGATTGGTTTAGGGGTGTTCAGAGTGATGCCGTCGTTTGTGCGACGATTGGTTCGGCAACGAGAAGTACTTGCTTCCATCGCCTTGCTCGTGCCAATGGCGCAAACCATGCACGCGTTGGAGAGCGAAACCATCGCTGACGTCACCAAATGGCTACGTTTTTGGGCGGCGTGCGCGCCGCTCATGCTTGTTGTACACTTTCCATTCTTGCGCACCAGCGTTCGATTCTTTTTCCCGTTTTGGCCTGAGCTTTTGGTATTGTTTACATTTTGGCTCAATTCGCGCTTGACTCGCGGGAGCGAAGTCATCGTCGACGTCTCGACACCGCTCGTGACGCAGGCCATGGAGTACGCGAACATCTCTAATGGAGCTGTGGGAAGTCTTAGAACGCTAGTCAAAGTGAGCGTGCGGCAGACTCTTCAGATTGGTGTGTTTGTCATGCGCTTTCGATCCAAACGAGCGTCCGACGCGCTGCGGCTGGTCCTGGACAACACTTCGTTTCCCCTCGTTACGTGCGCCATTTTCTTCTTCACGCCGGGTATGATGACTGTATACGGGTGCGACATTGCAGGATTGGTCATTCCATTCGTGTTTACTATTGATTCGCTAAATCAGTATTACAAGTTGAGAGTGACACCTACTGTGGCAAGCCGAGCCGCGGCGCGCAAAGAAGCCGAGACGCGGCACGAGGAAAAGCTCAGGAGTTTACTCACGTACTGGCTTGCGCACTCCATGATTTGGTCCCTTTCTCAAGAGCTATCTACGAGTGCGCTGCGATGGATTCCGCTTCTACGCCACGCGCAGCTCGCAGGGATTTATTGGCTGCAAGTCTTTGGTGGCGCCCAATTGATTTCTGAACGCATGATAGGCATCAAAAAGACAATCGTCGCGGACCATCAAAAAGCGTTGAAGGCGGCAATTTCGGCTGATTTACAAGCATCTGAAGCTCAGGAGAAGACGAAAATTCCGATTCCGAATCCGGATAAGCAATTGCTCGAAGCGGCACCGCTCAAAGAAATCTCATCGATAAGTGCAGATGGTTTGCGCAAACGCTCGCCCAAGGATGACGACGACGTCAAGCTGCCGACTAAAGATTCGAATACAACGTAAAATAGTGATCAATATGAACGGCAACGAGTGATCGATGTGAATGGCAACGCGTACGATTACAATCCTATTTGCACCCCGACGTCAGTATGGTAGGCGGCAGCTATGCAGCATGATTGTTTTTATTTCAGCATGACGAGTGAATGTGATCTCAGCTGGAATGGTAAAATGGACGACTTTCACTGCTTCATTCATAGATTGTTTCGATATCTGTACTTCAAGTACTCGCTGATGCCGAAAATCCACACTGCAAACACAAACGTCGGTAGCCAAGATTGCCCGAGCGGCTCTGCTGTTGCGAAAAGGTCGGGAGCTTGCAGCGGCGGAACGTAAATTGCAATCATCATGATGGCGAGAGAGCAGATGCTGCCGTAGATAGCGATTTCGTTGGAGAATATACCTTGCTTGAAGATTGATGTTCGCGCCGTTCGCACGGTAAACAAGTTCCAGAACTGGTTCAAAATTAGAGTCATGTACCACGCCGTTGAAGCTTTGCGATAAATCAAGTACTGTTCAACGGCATCGTACACTCTCGTTCCGACTCTCAGCAGGGGAGGAATTCGGCCGTTAATATCAATAGGATCGTACGGCGGACCGGCGAAGTAACCCTTGTCCGCAGCCCAAATTACGTGCGAGAGTTTAATACCGTAATGGTTGAACACGAGCGTGTACGCCATGAAGCAAACAAGCGACGAAACAGTACCAGCGATGACGTACGAGTACAGCAGCGTTTGCGGCGTGATAAGATGGTCTGTGATCGGATTTCTCGGCTTTCGGCGCATGATATCTGATTCTGGCTTCTCGTAAACGAGCGAAATCGCTGGGCCTTGCTCGGTGAGTAAATCGATGCTTAAAATCATCAAACCGTTCATCGCCAATGGCATGCCGAGTGCGAGATTGAAGAATACTGGAATGAGCTGCGGCATCAAGTGAGCCAAGGTATACATGATACTCTTAGTCAGGTTGTCAAACACGGATCGACCTTCTTCAACGGCGGCTTCGATAGAGGCGAAATTGTCATCTAATAACACGATGTCAGCCGCTTCGCGGGCGACGTCAGATGACGATGGCGAACCCATAGCGATGCCGATGTGCGCAGCTTTGAGCGCCGGAGAATCATTCACGCCATCACCGGTGACGGCAACGATTTCACCCGCTCTTCGAAGGTTCTCAACAAACTTTAGCTTCATCTGCGGCGATGTACGGGCGAAAACGATTTCCGTCTTCTTCACGATGACGTTCCAGTCCTCTTCAGTAAAGTTTTCAGCCTCAGCACCTGTCACGACGACAGCATTGCACTCAGGGGCGAGCCAATGCTTCGCCGGGTCCGTGCCAGTCATCGCTGCGATCTCGTGACTAGTAGGCATCGTAATGATACCAATCTTTCTGGCGATTGCTTCGGCCGTCAACGGGTGGTCACCAGTCACCATAGCGACCTTGATGTAAGCCGCTCGACAGTTCGAAATCGCGTTGGCGACACCAGGTCGCGGCGGATCGACAAGAGAAATCAATCCAACGAAAGTGCACTTGATGTCATTCAAGAAAGCGTCCTGATCAACGCTGGCGTAGGATGCACGAGATGCAACTCGACCGTAAGCGAACCCGATGACGCGCTCGCCGCAAACTCCGAATCGATGGTACGCATCGTCAAACATCTCCGTGTAAGTTTCGGTTATATCGCGCTCGCCTCGATCAGACTCGTACTTGTCGCATTTTGCAATCACGCGCTCTGGGGCGCCCTTTATGAGAACCAAATCGTACGATGCCCCGGCGCAAGAGACAACGACTACGGCGAACTTGTTTACGGAGTTGAACGGTATTTCAAACTTCGTCACGAAAGACTGTCGCGCCATTGACACGGGGTAAACGGCGTCGGAGTATCGCAATAACCCTGCATCAGTGGCGTCGCCACGAACGATTTCACGAACCCCATCCTTTTCTTCAAACGCCGCTTGGTTATTTACCCCCGCAATCGTTAAGAGCTTAGCGTGGCATGAAAACAGTTCCCAGTTCAAACCTGCGGACGATCCGGAAAGCAACGATTTGAAAGATGATATCGTAAACGTTTGCCCTGGGGACACTGTTCGACCCGTCTCTTGAGACGTGCGGCGGCGAGCAGTGTACGCGCCACTCTTTGACATCAACTCCGTAGCTCGTTCTGTGATTGTATCCAAAATCACAGATGTACCACCTGCGTGCACATTATAAATCTGTGCCCCGTAGAACAAATTTTCAACCGTCATCCGATTCTGAGTGAGGGTACCGGTTTTGTCGCTTGCGATGATCGAACAAGCGCCCAGAGATTCGATGATATCGATGCGTTTCACGAGGACATTTTTAGCCGCCATGCGCTTAGCGACTACAGCCAAACATGACGTTACGGTCGCCGCCAAACCTTCGGGGATGTTTGCAACGAGCACAACGATGAAACCATTCACGAAACACGTCAAGAAGGTCACGCCGCGAGCCATACCGATGACAAACAACAATATGGCCGATACCAAGGCAAAAATCGCGATGATGTTGACGAATCGATGTATTTCCTTTTGAAGAAGGCTTTCTTCAGCCACACCAGAGCCCGCGGCGAGGGTAGCGATCGTTCCGATCATCGTATCGTTCGCCGTTCGAATGACCACGCCGTGTCCCGAGCCTTGCATGACGAGGCTCGAAGAGAAAGCAATGTTGCGGGCTTCAAGAGGGTTGTCGCTCGCCGCGTTCACGACGGCAGCCACGGGCTTGGATTCCCCAGTCAAGGACGAGTTTTCCAATTTTAATTCCTTGGTGTGAATGATCCGCAAGTCCGCGGGTACTCGATCGCCCAGATGCAAGTGCACGACGTCGCCGATGACGATATCTTTTGGGTCCACGCGCATCTCCACGCCGTCGCGCACCACGTTGCACGAGGTTGGCATCAACTTTTTAATCGCGCTCAGCGTCGACGCCGAGCTCAATTCTTGATACCACGTGATGAAACACGTAGCAATCACGATTATATACAGCGCCACACCAAAGTATAAGTTCTCATTCTGACTCGTATCCAACGCGTACGCGATGTGACACAACAGGCCGGCGGCTAATAACAGCAACATGAATTTATCCAAAAACTTCATCGCCAACTGCACGTACCACGGTCGCGGTTTCGGTGGACGTAGAACGTTTGGTCCATACTCCGCCAATCTCTTCTGCGCTTCGGCTTTCGTCAGACCTCGCGACGCCGACGCGTCCATGACGTTCACGTCGGTCCCGAGCTTAAACCCCAAGTCCCCGAGCGCGGTCACGTGTTCGCGCGGCTCGTACGCCCCGCGCTTTCCCTCATCGCGCTCGTTTTGCGAGCTCTCCACGTCGCTTCGCTTCGCGCGTTTCGTTTTCCCCGCGTTCGCCATCGCTCGTTCGCCGTCCGTCGTCCTCCGACGTCGGCGATTCGTCCGTCGTCGCGCGTCTCGCGTGTGCCCACTTGGGTGCCCAGATGCTGATGTTCGTTCGACCGAGTGACCGATCGACCGAGTGACCGAGTGAGCGAATGACCGAGTGACCGAATGACCTCGATCGACCGTTCGTGACTCGTGACGCACGAGACGTCGACCGCAACGGTCGGTCGGTCATTCGGTCATTCGGACGACGACACCACGCCACGTGGCGACATCTCGTCGTGCGAGAGGCAGAGAGGACGAGGGAATAATACGTCTACAAGGGACTCGTTGAGTGAATGACTCATGGTGCTAGCTCTAGCACGAGGCCCCTGAAGTCGATCGCGATGGGAGGAATCGGTTGAGAGACCATCGGAACGACCGCGGTCGTTTCGTGTCGTAAAGCACGTGCGTCGATTTGAAATCACCGAAAACGTCCAACGCTCGATCGTTCGACGGTCGAGTCGCTCCTCCAGATCATACCACGTGAGGGTTTTCGGCGGTCGGCGCGCGACGCGCACGCACGGACACCGACGTTTGGTGACGGTTCATATTCCCCAACGCCTGGCGGCGACGACGGGCGTCGTCGCGAGCGCCGCCGAGCGAAGGACGAAGGGCGAGGACGACGACAAGGGAGAGATGATAGGAGTGATATACATATTATTATTATACGACGACGACGGACGAAGGGCGAGGGAGGACGAGGACGACGGCGCGCGGGACGAGCGTCACGACGCGAGCGAACGGCGATCGAGCGACGACGACGAGAGACGCGCGGTGAAAGGTACGCGCTCGACGAGCACCGTGACGTTGGTTTGCCCCCACGTCTCGCGACGTTTGGCGTACGCTCCGTCGTTTTCGGTGATTTCATCGACGAGGGACATGTCGACGACGACGCCGAAACACGCGTGCGCGACGCCCCACTCGTCGTGCGCGCGCGTGGCGATGAAAAAATCCGCCCCTCGCCCGATCAAGCACGCGTACGAGCGCGCGACCTTTGGCGTCGTCGTCGTCACTAAATAATCCCCTTGCTCCACACCCGCGAGCGATCCTTGCAGTAACGCGTACGGCGGTCCCGGACCGCCGTAGCCGTCCACGACGCCGACCTCCGGCGCGCCTTCGGCGCGGTAAAACTCGCATCGCCTCCTCGAGTCTCCCCCTTCATCTCCACACGTTTTCCCGTCGCGCACGGCGCGCGCGATCGCGCGCACTAAATTCGGCGCCCATCGCTCGCGAAGCTCGATCGAAATCGTCCTTCGCTTCGACGCGATGTCGAGCTCGAGCTCGAGCTCGAGCGCGCGCGCCTCGCCAGCACCCTTCGCTTCTCCCGCGCTCGCTCGACGTTCGCTGTACCCAACGAACGCGTCGTCGCGATTGATTCTCCCTGAAGTCTGTCGCGCGAACGATGCGAACGCGACCGCCATGAACGTCACAATCCTCATCAAAGTCATCATCCGCGTCGCGCTTCGCGTCGTCGTCGCGCGCGTCGTCTGCGTCCACATCTCGCCGCGCCCGTCGTGCGCCAAAGCGCCGATGAACGATGCGATCGCGATGTCGTCCACGATCGTGTGCGATGAACTCGCACGTCTGGTCGCTCGCGAGCGCGACGAGGAATCACACGCGCGTGACGATGTGCGGATGAGCGACGGGCGGGCGAACGCGCGCGAGCGCCCGCCCGCGCTCGCGTGCGCCCTGAGCGAGTTCGATGGATATTCCTACTTCCTACGCGAACTCGACGCAAAGGAGACGAACGGGGTGAAAACGTTGGAGGTTTCGATCGCGGGCGCGCGAGGGGCGTACGACGGCGAACGAAGCGCGGCGGCGGCGCGCGCGGCGTGCGGGACGTACGGGGACGTACGCGCGCGGGCGAGAGAGACGTATGATTTAACCGTCAGCGTGAACGTCGAGGCGATCGCGAAGATTGAAGACGATGAAAAGAGAAGAGAGGTGGTGGAGTCCATCGGGAGGTTGCGAAGCGCGGTGTATGGGTCGAAATTGCGCGAGCATTTGCGTCGATTGGCGACGACGGGCGAGGAAGGCGCGTTGGATTGGGTTCCACATCGACCCGGGGAGACGATGTTCATCAAACCGCAACGCGATCAGGTCACGGTGGTGTTTCCGATGCGATTCGCCGACGCACAGGATGCGGTGATCGCGAATACATTTTTGGCGCAATTCGTTGAAGTGCGACGCGGACAGAGCGCGCTGAGCACGGCGCCGGCGGTGGCGTATCACAAGACTCCACCGTTAGAGTTGAAAGACGCCCCGGCGGGAACGACAAATGCGTTAGATGCTAACGGAGGATACGTGTCGTTCGTTTTATTCAAACGTCACGCGACGCCTGAACGTCTGGAGGCGACCGTTTGGAACATCATGACGTTTTACGCGTTTATTTCCTATCACATCAAGTTCAGCAAGGCGTACTGGCACAGTCGCATGAGGCAAAAAGTCAATGCGTGGTTAACGATTCTGAAGCGCGCGAAGAAAATCGACCCGAACGCGGCAAAGAAGTTGACTACGGCAAGCGGGAGAACATTTGTACGAACAACGTGAAAATTGTCTTTTGTTTCCAATATTACTGCAGACATCTAAGCTGAAAGTCCCCATCGAGATCGTTTAGAAGAACGGCGGGAGGAGGATGAACGGACGGCGGAACTTCGGCTTACCGTTCGTGCCCGGATACAACGTTCGCAATCGGTTGTGCTTGGCGATGGCCCACTGCATCATCTGCGCCGCGCCGCACAACATAAACGTGTACCCCATAGCGCTCTGCGTAGCGATGTTAAACCCAAGCCACTGGTAAATCTCCGTGCAGTAATTCGCGCAAGTCACATAGTTGAACAAAAATCCACTCGGAATGACATACGCCTTCGACCCGCTCGGACGCAAGTTGGCCAAGATGATGTGACAACGTAAGTTACTCAGTTGCATCGCCGCCGAAAACGCAAACCCGACGAGCATTTGCGTGCGTCCGACGGGCGTGTAATCCGGATGATTTATGAAATACGACATCACAGCCCCGAACGTCCAATAGTACCCACAGTTGCGAATCAAGTTAAAAATCGGCATCGTCGCGTGCGAGAACGAGTGCACGAAAAACGTCTCCAAAATTCTCTTCACGTAGTGCGCGCTGTGAAAGTACATCGCCAGCGCCTGCGCCTCCACCAGCGGTTTCCCCGCGTTCTTAAACCCAAAGAACTTCCCGTATATCGCCTCGCGCGCGAAATAAAACGGAAGGTACGCCAAAAGCGGCCCGAGGTACTCGAAGAAGAACACCGCCTTGTACGACACCTGCGGCCCCAAATCCTTGAACACGATCGTGTCGCCATCGGTGATGCCGTACTCACGCAGGGCCTTGTCGTCCTCGAGAGCGACTCCACGCGGAGCTTTGGCCGTGCCCACCGTAGTGAATCGCTGTCGAGCGGGGTAAAGTCCGCGCTTGGTTTGATGGAACAGCTTCTTCAAGTCTGAAACCTTCGCGTCGGTGGGAACGTTGATGCCATCGGGGAGGACGGCGCGGCCCGAACGCGAGATGATTTTAATTTTCATGCGCTAAGTGTGTGGTTTTCTTGCACGCGCGCTCGAGAAACGGTGTTCGAGGTCTGAACGCGTCGACGATTGAAGCGACTCAGTCGAGGTCACAGAAGGCCAGGCGAGCGGCGGCGCGAATTGAGAAAGTAAACTCAACGCGCGAGCGATGAATGGCGATTCCTCGCGAGCTTCGCGAATTGTTTGTTTGTGAAGAAAGATTTATGTAACAACTTGCGACATCTCTAGCGCGCGATGTCGAACGTTTGCCTCACGAGACACTCTTGCACTGCGCGTGCAAGAAAGCGAGATTGGAGACGCATTCTTGAAAGAGCTCGCCCAGCACTTCGGTTATGTCGGGCTGACCTTCTTCGGGATCTTCCAGTTGTGGAGCTTCACCTCCACCGCCGCGAGATTTGATCATCACGAAATCGCTCTCGTTCACGTTGTAGATGCGCTTGGCGACGGCATCTTTGTCTGAATTAGAGACGTACAACGCCTTCAGACGACGAATGATGAGCTCTTTGAACGCATCCGCCACGGGGCTATTCTCCGGAGCATTCGAACGTTTGGCGAAAATAAAAAGCAGTGCTTCCCACACGCGTCGCATTTGCTTCTTGCAAATCTTCAATTTTGAAGCGGCAATAGAGTGCACATCTGGCGCGCACATCAACGCGTTTCGGCGTGCATCCTCCGTCGTCGCGTGCGCCGCTCGCACCGCCGCCTGTTGCACCTTGCCCCACAACTCAGGAGTTCTCAAGCACGCCTTGACGTCGAGCACATCTCGCAAACGTTGCAACTGATCCGTTGGGTCCTCAATCGTCATATCGCGCATCGAGCGAGCGATCGCGAGCTCGCGCACGGCTTCAAGCAGGTGCGCACCCAGTCCTCGGCGCTGATACGGCGGAAACACTACAATCTGACTCAATCTCGCGCGCTCCATATCCGGATACGCGTAGTATCGATACACCGTGGTGTAACCCGCGGTTTCCCAACTCCCATCGGCGTGATGCCTCGTCGCCACGACGAGCGTCCATCGCGGGTCGGCGTCTCCAATCTTACTGAACGCCTCGATGAAAAACACCGCCAACGCCTCCATGGCGTCGTGCCACTTTCTAGCCTCTGCATTCGTCCACAACTCGTACGCCGTGAGTTTCGTCACCACTCCATCACTCTCGTACTCCGATATCACCCTCCCTCCCGAGCACGGCGCGGTCATATCCGCCTCAGATTTAAACCTCCCGACATCCGCGTACGCGTTTTCGTCGTACCACTCCCCTACTTGCTCCCTCACTGGATCCGCCGGATTCATCGCGCTTTCGATCTTATCCTCATAATCCACCACAACGAGCGCTTTTAACGACCGTTTACACACGAACAACGTGATCGCCAACCCGGCGTAGCCGAATATCGTTTCATCCTCCCGAAACACTTGGTGCGCGAACTCCGGCGCGAACGTCCGCGTCGCATCGAATCTCCCTCGTCGCGCGTCCTCCACATCCCGTTCGCCCTCTCGCGCGTTGACCATCACAAACTTCACGCTGTCGCGCGCGTGCGCGACGTACGATCGCTTCGCGCGCTTTTCATTCGTCGGCGTCGGTCGAGCGCGCCCGGGCGCCGCGCTCGCGCCGTCGCCCCCGAGCTCGAGCGCTCGAGCGCTCGCCGACGATGCGACGTCGCTCGCGCGTTCGTCGTCACATCCCATGCGGGCGAATAATTTCGCTTTTTTGCTCTCGCGTTCGCTCGCGTTGGTCATCGCGCGCGAAGTGACGTCGAGCTCAACGAGCGCGCGAGGCATCACAGGGCGACGACGACGCGATCGATCGCGCGGAGGATGAGCGCGAGAGATCGCGGAGTGAAACGCGCGAGAGCGCGCGAAGGAGGAGATATAGACGAGGGAAGTGAACGGCGTGTGGTCGAGGGAGAGGTAGGGAAAGAAGCGGGGAGGACGACGTTGAGGTTCACGCTGAAGAGGAGGACGACGACGGACGCGGACGTCGGGAAAGGAGAAGGAGAAGGAGAAGGAGAAGGAGAAGGAGAAGGAGAGGAAACGAAAGTGGTCGATGAAGACGAATGGACGAGCGAGAGCGAAGATGGAGTGAGAGATGAGCATAAATTGAAGCTTTCGGTGAAGATGAAGATGAAGGCGAGAGGCGGGACCAAGGTGAGCTTTTTAGAGGAAGAGGAATTAAACGACGATGGACCGAGCGAGAGCGATAGCGATTTGGAAGACGCGCTCTGGGCCGGCGGAGACGGGTTCGGGGATAATGATTTTAGTGGATTACAGCTCAAGCCCGATCACGCGAATCGACCGCTTTGGGTGTGCGATGACGGGAGGATTTTTTTGGAGTCGTTTTCACCCGTGTACAAGGCGGCGTATGATTTTTTGATCTCCGTCGCCGAGCCGGTGTGTCGACCGGCGAATATGCACGAGTACGTGTTGACGCCGCACTCCTTGTACGCCGCGGTATCGGTTGGGCTTGAAACTTCGACGATTTTATCAGTATTGGATAGATTGAGCAAGACGCACCTCAGCGAGGAGATTCATGACTTTGTGCACGAGTGTACGGCTAATTACGGGAAAGTGAAGCTCGTCTTGCAGCGCAACAAATTTTATCTAGAGTCAAATGACCCGAACGTTTTGCAGGAGTTGTTGGCGGATGATGTCGTTCGGAGCGCTCGAGTCGCTGGTACGCAAAACGCTTCGTTTCGCGTGACCAACGCGCTCATGGAAAAAGGGGCGCAAATGTTGGTGGACATTCCAGAGGAAAATGTCGTCAATGTCCCAGCCTCAGGTCTCCCCGGGAAGTACCAGCAAGATGTTTTACCTGAATACGATCCCGATCGCCAGATGCATAGTTTTGAGATCGAAGCCGCACAGGTTGAGCACGTAAAACAACGATGTCTGCCTGGCAATTTAGGATACCCCACGCTGGAGGAGTATGATTTCAGGAACGACACGCGAAATCCAGATTTACCGATCGAGTTGAAGCCAATGACGCGTATTCGCCCGTATCAAGAGAAATCTCTGTCCAAAATGTTTGGTAACGGTCGGGCAAGAAGCGGGATCATCGTCTTGCCGTGTGGCGCCGGTAAGAGTCTCACTGGCATCGCCGCCGCCGCACGCATACGTAAGTCGACGCTTTGTTTATGTACTTCAAGCGTGAGTGTAGATCAGTGGTCGGCGCAGTTCAAGTTATGGACAAATCTGAGCGACGCACAGATCGTTCGATTCACTTCACAAAACAAAGATGAGTTTCCTCCGCCTGATGAGGCTTGTGTTTGCGTCACGACGTACAACATGGTGAGCGCCGGTGGGAAACGAAGCGAAGGGAGTGAGCGGATTTTGGAGGCGATTCGATCGCGAGAATGGGGATGCATGATACTAGATGAAGTTCACGTCGTGCCAGCAGCGATGTTTCGTAAGGTAATCGGTATCACAAAGGCGCATTGTAAACTAGGACTCACCGCGACGCTCGTTCGAGAAGATGACAAAGTTGATCACTTAAATTTCCTGATCGGTCCAAAACTTTATGAAGCGAATTGGCTCGACTTGCAACGTGACGGTCACATTGCAAACGTCCAATGCGTTGAAGTGTGGTGTCCGATGACGGCAGAGTTCTTCCGCAAGTATTGCAATCCAAACTACGCTAACAAAAGGCAAGTGCTCTATTGCATGAATCCAAACAAGTTCATGGCATGTCAGTTTTTGATGCAATTTCACGAGCAGCAGCGCAAGGATAAAGTGATTGTGTTCAGTGATAATATTTTTGCTCTTCGGGAGTACGCTACGGCATTACGGCGTCCATTAATTTATGGCGATACGTCCCATGCTGAACGTACGCGCGTCTTGCACGCGTTCAAATACAGCAACGAAATAAACACAATCTTTCTATCCAAGGTCGGTGACAATTCGATCGATATCCCGGAGGCAAACGTTATCATTCAAATTTCATCCCATGCAGGCAGTCGCCGTCAGGAAGCGCAACGTCTGGGTCGTATTTTACGCCCTAAAGCGGCGCAGCTCAGTGGTAAAAAGATGAACGTTGACGAGCATAACGCGTTCTTCTACTCCCTTGTCTCCACAGATACGGCAGAGATGTACTATAGCACGAAACGACAGCAGTTCTTAATTCAGCAGGGTTACGCCTTTAAGGTCGTTACCGATTTGATTGGCCCTCAAGACAAACCGCAGTTGATGTTCTCAACACAGGAGAAGCAGCTCGACTTGCTCGCCAAGGTATTGAGCGCTGGTGAAGCCGAAGCAGGCGAAGAGGTTCTTCCGGATGACGAAGACGCTATTCGCCACGCGCACAAACCGGCAGGATCCGCGAAGCGCACGGCTGGGTCGATGATGGCACTATCGGGAGCGGAAGGCGCATACTTAGAATTCGACGCGCAACGCGGCAAGGTTGGCAAACCAGGCTCGAGCGTCACATTCAAGAAACCATCCGGCGCTCCGCGGTCGATTAAGCCCAAGAATTCAATCTTGCGAGAACGTGACGCGCTGCTACGTGGCAAAAAGTGATTCATTCTACGCTACAGTAGTTGAATAATGACAATAGCTTTAGAAACGCCTTACGAATGAACACTTTACGTACACAATCATCGTTCAAATCCACTCTCTGACGCTCGTGTGGCATCAGCGACGTAGGGCCGCCGCCGCTCAAAGATAGAGTCGCTACTTTGGTGCTACCAGATTACGGCTATTAGAAAGTGCAAAATTCGACGATCGCTTCTTTCTTCTTGCTGAACCAGCGATTCAACTTAATCGACCTTGTGAGCCTTGGCTGGCGGTACACATATTCAGCCTCAAGATCGGTCTCAAGACCAGGAACTGCGCCTCGAACGAGTTCAAACTCTCGGAGACGTGCGAAAAACTGCCTCTTCGCCTCCGATTGCGAGCACTTGCTTTTCCTTGTAGCAATCTGGATGAAGGCACTGAGAAGAAACCCATACTTGACGTCGACGACGAGCTCAATCTTCGGTGGCTCTCCTTTCCAACGAATGTCATCCGTTTCATCCCAAACGAACTTCTTTATGGAAGTTTTTGTATCTGATTCTCCATCTTCCATTTCGGGTTTCACCGTCGCTAAGAATCCAACCATTGCTTTACGGTTGAATTTGCAATTCAGCGTGTAACGAATCGACAGTACACCGGCCGCCTTGGAGCCAGCATACTTGATCAGACGGTTGAACAAAAATCCAAGCGAAGCCCACCACAACATATTGACAATAAACATTATCATGGGAGTTTGAAGGTACCAGTCAAAAGCTGTTATGGCCCAATCAATGTCTCCAGCGACTCCAAGATATAACCCGTGTACGCGATCAAGAATCGCAAATGCGAGCGAACCAGCGAGTACAACTTGCATGATCTCTAGAGAAGTCGATGCGCGCTCGTTCGCCCGGACAACTTCTTCCATATTCCGCGTGTTATTTGAAACCGATTGGCTCACCTTGAACTCCTTATTCTCGTGGATGACGTCAGCCGCGTTTTGCAGAGCGCTCAACTCACCATGAGCGCTGTCAAGGTTCTTCCGTATGTCCCGGACACGTCGCCCAAGGCGCTCCCTAGTATCACGCATCTGGAGCAACGTTTCTAATCGTTTCACGGCTCCATCGCTCTCTCGTGTGGGCTCAAGCTCTGACGTGGTCAACGACTCAAGAAGATACCCATGAAGTTCTCGCATAAGAATAACCTCCGCCGAAACTTGTGACAGCAACGATCGAATTTTCAGGACATTGTTCGGATCTGACTCACTCTGTTCGATCAAAGTTCGAACTGTTTGCAAAGTATCCACTGTGACGAACATTCTGCGGTACACCGACTGAATAAACATATTTCGGGACATCATGGACATGTACTGCACTATGAGATGCTCAAACTTATTGCAGTCTTTTGAGCACAAAATCAACCCCGTCGAGCCGAGAATGATTACCTCATCGTCGCGCGAAAGCTGAAAACTAGACTGCACATCGCCTATGATTTGTCTAATCTCATTTTCCATGGTCTCTCGATCGAGCAATTCGCTCGCGGTCGGCATGTCTTCTCGACCTTTTTTGTTTATTCTGCTCGTCAAGAAGACGTTGTACTTCTCGCGATTCAAGGAGTCCCCACTGTGTGCGATATCTAGTAGCGAGCGCTGATGCTGGGTGAGCAGATTTTCGATGACATCACTCGAATCCGCACCAACGTCCCGCAGTAAGCGTGCTAAGTTGTCAATAGAAAACCCCGAACCATCGACCTGTTCCATCATTCCTTCCAAGGTCAACCCGTAAAGTAAAAAGCCTTCCTCGCTGACGTGAATTCCGAAGCTTTCGATCTGCACTATACCTTGCAATTCTTCGATCTGAATGTCGGCCTCAAAGTTTACGTACGCCGTTTCATCGAAGTCTAAGACACTCACGCGAGTTAAACCGTCGGTGTTCCCTTGGAACAGTGGATTGGCTGGATCTTGATCCAACACGTTCGTAAAATATCCACCCGATACACGCTCAACAGAGCCGATTTTATCGTTTAAGCTTAACGTCTGATTCGCTCCCATGGGAATCCACTCCGAAACGAGTACTCTAAGTCGGTCGAATGTGAGTTGCTCATCGAGATTGTCTCTGATGGTATGCGTCGCATTGGCGAGCAGCGCCGTCTGGCTCTTGTTGCTGCTGCACTCCCTGCCCCAGCGTCGGATGCATTTCGGAACGTAAGGAGATGAGACGTACGAAATCTCTTCAATATCAGTTATATCCGATACTCGCTCGACTCCCGAAGCAGATCTGAGGCAAAACACTGCGTCTTCTTTGTTATATTCAACGAGGAATAAGTTACGCGGCGTCAGTTGAAGTTTGTCTGAATATATAACTTCATCAATAGCCGCCTTATCACGTCGCCGAAGATGTACCTTCAAATGCTGATACCCGGCGTCGGTGAGCCGAAACGCTGTCGTATTGGTGTAATTCTTAGAGCTCAATTTCAAACCAACCAAGAATCCGACCTCACGCATGTCGTCCAAGTCGTCTACGCCTTCCTGTGAAATATTAAGCCACATACGCCTCGTTCCCACAGTTTGCGCCATTGGAGCGTAATCGTAGTCTAGCGCCTTGGCGCGTATGCACTCATATATCAACACGAGGAGTTGCGTCTTGCGCAACCAGAGCTCGCTCTGGTCAGTCAGATCCAGAGCCGCAAACGCGGAGCGGTTTGCCACCGACGTGTACTGAGAAATCAAGTACAATAAACGCGTATGATCAACCCCAACTTCCTCTTCCGCACCTTGGAACTGTTCCGGTGTGGGTTTTTCTGCCTCAAGCTTCCGCAGCGAACGCATCACCTCCATGGGGTTGAACTCGCCAGCCTCCGAATCAATGTCAATCGTCTTGTCCAGCTCGTGCTGAACAACCTTCTCTTTCTCCTGTTTCGATTCCATCACACGCTTGAGCGATTGTTCCAGCGTCAACTGCAGCTTCGAATCAATAACTTTCGCGTACGATTCATACACGGCCACGAAAGCGATAGTCGCCAAATCAAACTTCCGCCCGCTCGCATCCGCCGATTTGACCAAACCGATCTCCGTCACCGCGCGCGCCATCGCCAACGACACGCGCAAATGAATAAAAAATCGCCTCCATAACTTCATATACCTCGTCCGCGAGCTCGCTTGAGACCCAGAGAACCGCGCTTTCACGAGCTCGCTCAGCGCCAAATATCGCCGTCGCGAGCATTCCTCAAAAACCTCTCGACGAACGCCCGAGACGAACACCGCGCGCGCGCTCGCGCTTTCACGCGCTCGCGCATTCGCCTCTCCTTGCCCTGCGTTCGCCCGCGCGCCGTCGAGCGCCATCGTTCGCGTCGTACGACGTCACCTCGCGCGATGGGACGCACGAATCGCAACGAACGCGCGACGAACGACCGTTTCGCGCCTTTGAGTCTCCAAAAGCTCGTCGCCCTTCGACGTCGAATCGAACGCGCGTGAATTCGCGATTGATTGAAATCGCGACGCAATAAATCGCGCGCGTTCCACGCGACGCGTTCGATGTGACGCCCCACTGGCGCCCTCGCTTCGCGCGCCGAGAAGTGACCTAGCGCCACTCCATCGGCGCGCGCGCGTCGCGCCATGGCCCACGTCGACGACGTCGCGCCCGGGGCGAACGCGAACGCGAACGATGACACGCAGGAGAAACCACCGAAGACGCTGCCGAAGCTGACGTTCACGCTGAAGCGTCGCGTGGAGTCGGGGGCGAGCGCGCGCGCGGGCGTCGACGCGGAGCTCGACGCGAAACGCGCGCGCGTGGCGGACGGCGAGCGAAAGATTCGTGAGTTGAAGGCGGCGATGAAGCGATTGACGTCGATGATACCGAACGACGGGCGACATGAACTTCAGATTGATGAGATAGAACAGAAGAAGGAGGGGAAGCGCGCGCCGAGCGCGCTGGCGAGGGGCGTCGCGCCGCGAGCGGCGATATTTGGATTGACATCAGTAGTCGATGGACGCGATGGACGAAACGCGGAGGATTTGTCGCCGTCGTCGTCCGCGCGCGAGGACGCGGAGGGCGAGGACGTGGCGGGGGCGATGGGTGGGAAAGAGAGGAAGGTCGTGAGCGCGGATCCGCCGCGCGTACCCAAGGAGGCGCCGGCGGCGAAGAAGAAGCTCGAGGATGCGTTGAATAAGCTTCAAAAGCTGGATAGAACGGGAGTGTTTCACTATCCAGTGACGGAGGACATCGCCCCGGGATATTTTGCCATCATCGCTCGGCCTATGGACTTTGTTACGCTTCGCGCGAGGGTAAAGAATAATGATTATCCGCACTATTATCAGTTTTGCGTAGACGTGGAGACGATGTATCGCAATGCGCTGCAATACAATCCTCCGGCTAGCGAAATCCATCAAATGGCGTCGAGGATGCTCGAGCAAGCTCGAAGAATCATGAATCGGATTCGTGGATTGTCACCGAACGCGGGATTTGTGAAACCAAAGAAAATTAGGAACGTTTCGGTGAACAAGGCGAGCGCATCCATCGGCACGGGCGGCGGCGGCTCGACCGCGATTTCAGCAGATATACAAATGTTCGATACGGGCGTCGATGGGCAAGAATTTCTGCCCGATGAGTTCGACATGGGCGGTGACATTCAAGACCATGATGAGTTTGGGATCGATTCTTTCTTGCACGAGACATTTTCGATGGCTGACGATTTTGATGAAGACAAACTCGAAGGACAAAAGTTTGTTAATGCGCCCCAAGAAATGCTCATGAAACCCGCGGTGGCGGCTAAACGGCAGACGTTTAAGATGCCGGAACGAGGGCGAGAATTCTTGACTCTTTCGACAGCCCTCATGGAAGGGGATGGAAGAATGGCGCGCAGCACGTTTTTGCCGAGCGGAAATTCCGCGCCACTGGACTATTACCAGGCATCTGTAAAATCGTTCGCGTCGGTTCTCACCACTCAAGCATTGAAAGTTTTGAGCGGTCCAGCCAAGGCCTGGTTTGAACGCGCCGCGCTGCCCGAGCCAGTCATGGTGCCAGTTCCTGATCTGTCAGTGCCTCTAACGCCGCCGACGTCGGCGCCAACTTCGCTGCCGACCTCTAAAAGTGCTGCGCCAGAAAGTTTGCAGAAGCCGCCGCTGCAACCTAGTAATCATCCAAATGTTACGTGGTTGTACGATGCTCCGTCGTTGACTGAGATTTTGGCGCGCGGAAATCCGAACGACCCGTCGCATCCAGCGCGCGTCAAAGCAGGCATCGCCGCTTTTCGCGCCATGCAGCGTGCGCGTGAAGTCATCACCGGCGATCGAGATCCTGCCGATGAAAATCCTTTGGATCGACTTCCCTCTGGGTTCATTCCGCACGGCACGACCATGGTTTTTGCGATCACCGTACTTGGAAATACAATTGCGCAAACTTTGCGCCGACGCGGTATCGTCATCTCCGGGCCAAATCCACCACCATCAACGAAACCAACCGACGACTCAGGTCCCCCGATTGATGATCGCGACGACATTCCTTTATCCAAGCTCGTGTAGCTAGCGCACTAGATTAATAAAACGAGCTCAAAAGAAAATCATAACGAACCACCGCCGCGAAGGAATATTTCTATCAAACTATAATTACAAACGTCCTAGCGCTCGCGCTTTCACGTCAACTCTTTGCCATCCAAAACCAGCCTCCGCGCATCAACGCGCATATCACTCCTCGTCACCACTTCTCCGTCGTACATCACTCTAGCGTCGCGCACGATCTGTTTCGCCCCCCCGCGCGTGGACGCGACGTTCTTCTCCATTAAAATCGTATCGACCCGCGCGCGCGCCTCCGCGGGCGCGCGCGCCTTTCCGAACGCGCGCAACGCCCGAGCCCATCCTCGCTCGATCTCGCGCTCGCGAGGAACGACTATCCAGTCGCTTTCTTCCCCGTTGGCGCGCGTGCGCGCTCGCATTCGCGCGCGGCTCTGACGCGCGCGCGCGTAACGGTCACCGTTTTGGATACGAATCGTCGCGTTGTATCGTTTTATCAATAAAGTTGATAGCATTTTTTATTGTTATAGTACGTGTTATATGTCCGAGTCACTAATATGCCTACGTGGCACGTTCGGAACTCGAGGGGAAGCAAACATTCCAGCGTTCGCAGTCGACGGCGAGTGGCGCCACTCGCGGTCGACGGTTGACGGACGCGCGAGCGTTGGGAACGATCGACGCGTGAGTAAAACTCGTCGTCATGAGCGCGAAGGGCGATGGTGACATCCCCAGCGTCGATGTGGAAGTTGCGTTGAAGGATGACGTGGTGGAGCGCGTCGGGCGACGCACGGGGTGGCTTCTTGTCGCCACGTCCGCGACCATGAGCGCGTTCGTTTTGATCTTGATGGCGTATTTTACGTCCGAGCTCTACAACGTCGTCGGTGGCGAGTGCGCGGGGTATTCGGACTGCATGACGATGAAGGAGAATTGGTGCAAGGTCACGGGGTGCGACGCCGCGGGACACCCGATGACTGGAGGGCAAACGTTCGTGGGAGAGAGCGTAACGCAATGTCCAGTGTCTGGATGCTCGATGTGCGGAAGCGTGGAAGATTTCCCGCTCTGGCGCGCGCAACTGATTCGATATGACGCGTGCGTGGGTCGAACGAAGCGCGTGCGAGAATGTCTCCCAATCAAGGATACGGATGGCACGCTCGCGCAATACCGTGGTCCTAAAGTTGCGAACGCCTTGGCTGGACAATCGGGATCGGAGGCTTGGCTTCAGCGCGACGCATGGTTGGATGCGTGTGACGCGCAAGAGGCATACGCCGACCGTCGTGATCGAGGCGGTAAGGCTGTCCTCGGCGTGCTCTGCGTCGCTCTCATACTTTGGGTCTTCATCACATTTTATACGATTCGAAAGCCGAATTACGCAAAGCGTCCTCGCGAGAAGGTCATGAAGCCGTTGACGGGATTCTTCGCGAAGATATCCTTCAACGACCGATACCATCCGGACTCTTGGTGGCTGTGGTTCGCGACATTTATGAGCTTGCTTGGTTTCGTCGTGCAGTTGTACTCGTTTTACACGCCGACGACGACAGATACTCGTATTCCCATCGCTCAAGGAGTTTGGATAACGCTTGAAGTCATCACCCACGGAGTTCTCATTTTGTTGGACAAGTTTACCGTCAGCGAAGCGAGCTCCATCTTTTTTGATATCGGTTTCTCGATTGTAGGCTTCACGGCCTTGTTGGAACCGTTCTTCGAACCCAAAATCGTGGACAAGTTACCGGAATTCGACGATTCCATCAGTGACTACTCCCTCGCGATTCGAGTTTTGGCTTTCACTTTCCCACTCTGCATGTCCGTTAAGACGGTCAAGGATTTGTACGTTGATAATTATTGGCCGTCGCCTGCCACCGCAATGTGGATTATCGAACCCAAGAGAACATTACGAAGAACCATATCCAAGAGCGTTGTATTCGCCTTACAGATCGGCGCGGCCGTATCGGTATATGCTATGATGAGCTCCAAGAGGTACTGCCATACTTTCCGAACTTGCAGTCATGGGTCGTGCACGCCGAGTATTCCCGGTGGCGTTCCTCTGAATATTGATGTCATCAACGGGAACCTCGCGTACAAGCACCAGATGGTATCCGATGACGGCGCAAAGAAATGGCGCTGGCAAATCAACTCTCAAACAAAGTTGAAGTTTACTAGAGTAAATAATGCGCTGTACGCAGATCTCACGATTGAAGTGCCCATGAAAGGCGGTTCGCCTGGGATCGATGAAAGCACCATCGTGAATCCAAACACCAATACGTATTGGAAAGTGGACGTCACTGTCCCGACCGTGGCGTGCAGTACGCGCTTCAGAGTTGAGTGTCAAGAGGTTAATCCGCGCCACGCGTTTGACAGTCTCACGGGGAAATACGAATGGGTAAATTACAATTCGTCGATGTACAAATTTGTCGCGGTGCACAACGCCGAGACGACGTCAGGAGATCCCACGTGCTTCGGTCCGTCGTCTGCATGGTGGACGGATACCGAAAACTTCGTTGGCGGGCCAGGTGCATACGTAGGCGGTGCGAGCGCGGATCCTGACATCGGGTTCATCTTCATGGACCAATCCTGCACGACCTTTGGTGGTGCCACTGCTCGATGTCTCGTTGAGCCTCCATTCGTTGCTGTATATGCCCCGTACGGACGAGCGCGAGTGGCAATCAGTGGCACCTACCAACAATGGTCCGGGAACCCATCATCCATCAGCACTTCAGCGACAGGCCCTGCAGCGTCGGCCATCGATACCGCTTGGGCGACGTCATACCGTGGATTTGAGCTCATCATGAACGAAGCTGTTATCGCGGCGGGAGCGACCTCTCCACCACCAAGCGGACCGGGTGCGCCAGGACCGGGTGCGCCAGGACCGGGTGCGCCAGGACCCGGTCCTGGCGTGCCACCAATGACGCCAAGCCCATGCCCGCCCAGTGGCTGCTTACCTCCTATCGGTTAGCTATCAATCGCTATCTATCAACACGTTGTTAAGACGGGAAATGTCACGATTATTATAATAAACGAAAGTTGACACTTTGGAAAACAGATTCGCATTTAAGTTTGCTTAGAAAATACAATCTATTCTCCAACTGTCATCCCGAAACCGAACTTATGGTTCTTTCCGACGTGGTCGATTTCGGCGCTGATGATTAAGTTCAAACCGACGTTCAAGCGTTCTTCGAGGTAAGTGGAAACGACGCCGTGATTGTCGATGCGACCGCGAATTCTACATTGACGAAGAATGTAATCGTAACCGACGCTAGCCGTTGCGCTGCGTTGATTCCAGTTCCATAGGAAGTCGCTCGCCAACATCGCCTTCTCGCTAACTTTGGTGCAATAAGTCAAGGACAACAAGCCGGTGGTGGCGACTTGTCCCGTCGCGACGGTTTTGTCGTCCGCGTACCTAGCGGCAAAACCAACGCCGGATTTATTCTGACCACCCAAATAGAAACCTTCACCACCTAATGACAACGTCGGCGAGACGCTTTGCAAGTAGTTCACCCCGTAGAACTGACCGTTGCCGAGCTTTAATTGCGCTTGGTAATCCAAACCCTTGAAATCCGCGTCAAACATGACTTGCGAAAATCCCGTCTCCTTGGTCGATTGCAACTTGAAACTCAACCAATCCGAGAAGTCATATTTCACTCTCCCACTCACTCGTCCATCGGTCAAAACCCGTCCGACGAGCATGTAATTTTGATCCACGACGTTGGCCCCGAATTCGTACGTCGACGTGGGAATCTTAATAATCTGCCCCCCTTGCGCCGGTACCTCCTGGTTCGTCATGCTGAACCCATGACTCAAAAAGAACTTCTGATTCAATTGTTTGTTATAGTCGAATCTCGCGCCCTCAAAGTTATCCGCTTTGAGCGACATCAACATCTCTCGCTGCATCTCTTCGTATTTCACCGGGCACGGCAAATCTTTATAGTTCACCTTCCCCGTGTCTGGTGCGCTCGTTTTCGCCGCCATCGCCGCCGCTTCCGCCGCCGCGTCCTCGCTCGCGGACGCGTTCGCGCCTTGTTCCATGCGCGATTGCGCGACCCCCATCGCGGCGCGCTTTCGCGCGTTCGCCCGAGAGCTCGCGATCGCTCGCTCGCTCGCTCGATCGATCGATCGCGAGGCGAGGGTTTGGGTGTGTCAACCCTCCCTGACGTCGTCGTCGGTCGCGCGAGACGCGCGCGCTTGCGACGCCTGAGACGCGCGCGCACGTCGAGCGAGACTTCGGGGAAATGGCGAGACGTGCGTGTGCTTTCGTTTTCGACAGCGTGACGTCGAACGCGAACGCTTCGGTCGACAGGCGACGCGAACGACGACGTCGCGGCGCGAAAGCGACGGGGGCGAGGACGAACGAACGAACGAGCGCGCGCGCGATCGATCGCGCGAACGCGACGACTGACGGTGGACGGACGTTCGTTGACGCGCACAGGCCCGGCGCGATGCTATCGCGTGATTAAGAATAAGCCGTATCCGAAATCGCGATATTGCCGCGGCGTTCCGGGTGCGTGGCTGTCGCTCGAAAGCGTCGCGCGCGCGATGTGGGATGCGACGGTGAAAACCCTAAAACGTGTCGCGCCGGATGACTGACGGCGATCTCGCGTTGTTTTCGACGATGCAGACCCGAAGATTCGCATTTACGATGCGGGGATGAAGAAATATCCCGCCGATGCGTTCCCGGCGTGCGTGCACCTCGTGAGGTACGTTTCGAACGGGTGATTTGAAATGTGCGCGCGCGTCTCGCGACGGGCGCGCGACGACCCACCTTTGGTTGAGCGCGAAGGGACGGTCGACGCGAGTACTGACGAGCCCGTTTGTTTTTCGCGTGTAGTTTCGAAAAGGAACAAATTTCCTCCGAGGCGATGGAGGCGGGTCGCATCGCCGCGAACAAGTACATGGTGACCAAGGCCGGTAAGGAAGGTTTCCACTTGCGCGTGCGCATGCACCCGTTCCACGTGTTGCGCATCAATAAGATGTTGTCGTGCGCGGGTGCGGATCGCTTGCAACAGGGTATGCGTGGTGCGTTCGGTAAGCCGCAAGGTGTGGCCGCGCGCATCAGCATTGGTCAAATCATGTTATCGATTCGTACCAAGGATGTGCACGCGGACAAGGCTGTTGAGGCGTTCCGCCGCGCCAAGCACAAGTTCCCGGGTCGTCAAAAGATTGTGAAGTCCAAGCAATGGGGTTTCACCAAGTTCTCTCGAGCTGACTACATGCAGTGGAAGGACGAAGGCCGCATTCAACACGATGGTGTCAACGCGAAGGTTATCGAGAACCACGGTCCGCTGGAGGCGAAGGACCCGTCGCATCTCTTCTTGGGGCCGGCCCGTATCTACAAGACTCGCGTCCAGGAGTAAATGTACTCGCTTTAGAAGCGTGCTGAGGGTGAATTTTAGGAAGAAGTTGTGAATCACAAAACTTTCTCAATTAAAATCCGTGCGATTGCCCATCAGATATGAATTACACGGCTCTACAGTACTGCTCACTACTGGTACTCCACTACAACGGGCTGACGTCATCAGATGGAACTGAGTCGGACAGCCTACAACCTATCAATTGAAAATATGTGTCGCTCGCGCGAACGGAATCGGAGTCGACGAGACGGCATATCGCAACATCATCACTCGCATTCGACGCTCCAACGCTTTCGAGTCGACCACAAAATGTGTATTGCCCAGGCGGACGACGAATAAACAGGAGAGCGCTATCGCCTGGAGTTTCGTCTGCACCTTCTGGACGATTCAAAACTTCAGCTGATTTCGACCGGCGCAAACGTGCAATATCTTCATCGAGTGCACCTCCAGCTTTGCCGTCCCATTTCATAAATATCTGGCCCTCGCGCTCCCAAAACGCCGTCGGCCCACGCGTTTGAGGTTTACCAACGGAGACGAATACTGATATCGCATTCGCCCAAGAGTGAACGTTTCGCCCATCGTTCTTTTGACGAATATCTTGATCGCCCGCGAGGAGGTCAATCGCACCCTTGCGTCCAGCGACGACTTTTCCTACGCTCCCTAGTGAACTCAAAATGTCCGCGTTTGCGTCTTCCAAAGCCATCTCGCGAGCGAACTGGCAGGGTTTCCCTTGACCACCGCGCTTTGCCGCTTTGGCGCGCTCTTTTTGCTTTTGCATGCGCACTTTTTTTACCATCCTCGCCAATCCGCGATACGGCTCGCCCATTTCTACGACTTCAGTCAACACGCGCGGCACGTCGTCGTCCACTTTGATCCACGACAAGCACTTGTCAAAAATCAAACACAAGCTGTATCCATCGGCTGCAGCGTACGCCCGCTGACTTGCCGTGAGCGGCCGTTTCCCCCAATCACTGCACTGTTCTTTTTTATCCAGTATGCACCCGATTACTTGCCTGGTGAGCACGGCCAAGCCGCACCTCAGGGAAACTTTATTCGGACTTGCAGCATACGCGAGCTGCTTGACGTCCACCAAGTTCTTACAGTTGACATCCCACACGCTCAGATGGGAATACGACGCTTTCAGCCTCTTCACATCGTACCCAAAACTAAACCCCAACTTATACAGCCTCTCCTCCCACAGCACCGCCTTCAATAGTTCGTCCGTCGCCGCTATGACCTCGGGCGCGCACCCGCGCGGCGCCGTCGCCAATAAATCAATCAAAAACACCTCATCGCGAGTCGCGATTTGCAGTAGCGCCACTGGAGTGTTATCACCCGGCCTCCATTCGGCATCCAACCCCACGCACGGCGGTTGTCGAGCGTTTAAGCTCGCGTCCGCCGTCAACGCGCGCACCGCAGCCGTCGCTCGAGTCAGCCCTTCCAAATCATCCACCCAGTGCACGCGCTCGATCGGCACCGCGGGGAGCGTCGCGTACTTGTCCGTTTTTGCGTTCGGCGGCGATTGCACCGCGGCATGCGCGCGAACGAGCACGCGTTGAGGCGTGCGATGGCTGCGCGCGACGCTCCAGCCATCGACGGAGCGCCTTTTCGCTCGCGCGTTGTCCGTTCGCGACCTAGCCACGCATTGAGCACAAGAATATCCTGGAGAAGTGCTCGAGTTATTCATTCAGTCGAGTTATTCAGTGCGGCGCGCATATATCGCGCGAATGAGGAGTTTCGCAGACGCGAGGCGCATACTAAGGTTCGGAGAAGCGCGCGCTTCTCGCTATCAACAACGATTCCCCTATCTGCTACTGCGTCTAACTTCTAACTTCTAATCCGTTTCGCTTCTACGTCGCTCCGCGCGCATCTCGGCCCACTTGGGCGCGGTGGGGTTGACTTTTGCCTTGAATTCTTCGGATTGCCCCAGGCGCTTGAAGTCTCCTTTTGGCGCGTTCGCGGCGACCTCCATGTTTGGCGCCGTTTTGTACATTTCCATGAGCTTGCGCTTGACATCGTCATCCTTGACGCCCACGGCGGCTATTTTCTTCCCTTTATTCCACCTCGCCGCGATCGCCATCTCTTGTAAGATTTCTTTCTCTCCTTGCGTGGCGCGTCGGAGCTCCTCCACGAACGCTTTCGCGTTCACCACGTACGCCCCCGAGCCGCGAACGAGCGAACTCAGCGCGTTATCCGATGTCGCCACGTACACGACCCTCGATGCGTTCGCCTGCAACTCCTGCACGACTCGAGCCTCAATCCACGAATCCGCATCATTTTTCACGCTGTACACCACTTGAATCCCGCTCACGGCGTCGCCTTCGATTTCATCCTCATCCTTATTCCTATTCCTATCCGCGTCGAACGCCACGATGACGTCGTACCCGGCGAAGCTCTTAAAATTTTCAATCTCTCGCGTCAGCGCCACGCGGGCGCTATCCAAATCCCCAGCCCTAAACGCGACGTTCGCGCTCTCCAACCCATCGACCTCGAGACCGCACACGTTGTACCCATCAACGATCAACAACGGCGCGAAGCCCGCGCCGGCGTGCGCTTTCAACGCGCTCGTCTCTCGTTCCTCCCTCGCTCGTTCCTTTCGCCTTCGCGCGAGTTCATCGTCGTAACGCGCGCGTTCGTTCATTCTCTCATTCCCCACGCTCGCTTTCGCCAATTTCGATTCGTTCAACTTCCTCGTCGGCCCTATCGACGACGCGAGCTCGCGCGACGCGCTCAGCGACTTGGCGCGCGCCACCGCGCGAATCTGTTGCTCCACGCTCATCCCGTTCGCCTTGCCCGTGATTCTCGCCGGCACGTTCGCGTCCGTCGATCGATCGCGCGCGCTTGCGTTCGCCTGAGCGTTCGCCCGAGCGCATCGCCCGTGGGCGATGACCGCGACGCCCATCGCACGCGCGTCGACGATTGACACCGCCGGTGGACGTCGACGTCGATGTCGATGTCGATGCGGTCGGTCGGACGAGTTCGATCCCGTCGGTCACTCCACGTCCGTCACTCGACGCGACGTCGACGAGCGACGAGACGCACGTGCGCGCGCGGGAATTTTACGTTTTCGGTGATTTCAAGTCTACGCACA
>Ga0222713_10001233_pt1 | contig 29169 bp, 29 predicted proteins | sample C33_649DmetaG_FD_165061 | JGI IMG/M metagenome (GOLD analysis project Ga0222713, IMG submission 165061) | Estuarine water microbial communities from San Francisco Bay, California, United States - C33_649D | ecosystem: Environmental > Aquatic > Marine > Unclassified | place: USA: California... | reverse complement strand
TTCTTCAGGAAAATCAGGTCATCAGGAACATCAGGTTCATCAGGTTCATCAGGTTCATCAGGAACTTCGGGTTCTTCAGGAACTTCAGGAGCTGCAACTATCAATAATAATGCTGATAACAGACTTATTACGGGTAGTAACACCGCAGGTGAGTTAAACGCTGAATCTAGCTTAACATACGATGGTGCGACCCTTAGTACTAATGGTGGAGCGATTGATACTGGTGGTGGTGGAGTCAATGTTCAAGGTGGTAACATAACCCTTATTGGTGGTGATATTGACATGAGTGCTGCGGTTGGTAACATCCAAGGTGGTGGTGTTGCAAACATCAACGCTTTTGATAACATATCTGCAAACAGTAAATCGTTTGATATCTCTCACCCAACAAAAGAGGGTTGGAGATTAAGATATGGTGTCTTGGAAGGTCCTGAACATGGGGTTTACTTCAGAGGACTCACAACAAGTAAAGTGATTGAACTCCCCGATTATTGGGTAGGACTTGTTCACGACAGAGATTGGTCGGTCCAACTCACACCAATCGGAGGACCTTGTGTTCACTGGGTTGAGAAGATTGAAAACAATAAGGTCTACATTGATTGTCAAGATGGAATACCAAATTGTTACTTCACAATCTTCGCAGAACGTAAGGATGTTCCAAAGGTTCTATTGGAATACAAACCAATAAAGAAATAAGAATATAAAAGAAAAGGGGTCGATATCGACCCCTTTTTTATTTAACGATTGTCAATGTGTATTATGACTTCGGTATAATATTCTATAAAATGTTCATTCCACAAATCCCAACCAATATCAATACCATCAATTGAGAATATTTTATAGTTTTTAAAATGGGGTAAAATGTTATCTCTAAAATTTCTAAATTTTTCTTTAAGTTCGGGGTATCTTAAATGCCACTCACCAACAACTTTTTTTACATTGTGCTTTAAGAATTCTAAATTGTCTTGAGTAAAAATATCGTATTCACCACCTTCACAATCTGTCTTAATAAAATCTATTTTATCTACACTGTATAGATTTATAAATCTTTCAAAGGTTAATGTTTCCATCTCATCTTCACCACCAAATAACATATCACTTTTAACGATTGAATTTACATTTGAAATACCTTTTGGAATTGGTATTACTTGATGACCTCTTAGATTTTTAACTAAAGTTTTAAACTCTCTTTCACTTGGTTCAAAACAAAAAACCTGTTTTGGGTTTTTATGTAGTATGGAATATGTGAATGGACCGACACTTGCTCCAATATCCAAAACAATATCACCTTCTTCAACCTCAAAGAATTTTTCATAACATTGTTGTTCAAAAATTTCAGTAATAATTGAGTTTTTATGAAATTCACCCATGTGGATTTCAGACCCATTATGGTTTATGTGCCAAAGATATTCTACTTGTCCATCCACATCGTATTCAACAGGATGATTCATCCAACCCCAATCAAAGTTTGATAAATCTATCATATTGGTAAACTATTAAACACTATTAATGGAGAAATTGATTTCTCACAGATGTGTTGTTTTTCGGTTCCTTTCCAAATAGGACACCAGTCCCAATCACCTGGGTCAAACTTGAAGTTAATGTTTGCCCAACAAGAGTTACAAGCATTTTCGTTGATTATTCTTGTTATGTTAGTTTGGAACTCGTGATGCTTGGGGGTGAATCCACTAATCATTACGGTATGTCTTCCAACACCCCAATTCATCCAAGCCATACCTGAACTTGGGGATACTAAGAACTCGGAATGGTATAGGATATTAAGTGCGTCATTTAATGACTTTCCGTGAATACACTTGGCACCTTCAATTCTATATGGTTTGGTTGTTAATATAACAACCTCATATCCTTTTTTAATTAATTGGTCTGTCAAATAACACCAACCTTCATAGGTCCATTCTTTACATCCTGCCGTTGACTCAGGTGCCAAAACAACATATTTGTTTTTGATTGTTCTTGGACCAAGATTGAAGTATAAACCATAGTTCCTTTCAACATAATCTAAGCCAAGAATATCCGTTGCGGTTTGTTGTAGTGGTAAAGTTTGAATTGGATTTGGATAAGAATCGTATTTGTTCCATTTACCTTCATCTGTTTTAAACCAACCGACTCTATAAAGAGCGTGACAATTTGTAACCATACCCGGTTCAATAAACTCAATACCCTCGTAGTTTGGGTTTTCTTTGAACCATTTGTTATGGAACGTACTTAGGATAACCTGACATTGATGTTTCTTTTGGAAGTCAACTGCGTAAGGTGCCCAAGCAACGGTATCACCGATTGATTTAGACTCCAAAGAGATAAGAACTCTTTTTCCTTTTAAATTGAGTTCCTCAACAACCTTTCCGTTAACTCTGATTTTCCATTTGGTAAAATACTTTCTATTACATTGAGTCCAATGGTTATTTTTCATCATGTGTGAGTGAACAACATTATCATCCTCATCTAAGAATTCAACCAAGTAGTTTTTATCTTCAGAACCAACGATTTCAACCTTTGGACCGTCAAGATAGTTAACCAAAATCTGATTGGTATCCACGTTAGATTTGGTGTGGTTTTTCATAAACTCAACCACGGTGTTATATCCGATTTGACCGATTCTCTCCCAAGAAAATTCTTTATGTATTTCAATTGCGTCTTGAATGGCATTTAGTTTACACTCACTATAATTCTCATAAGCGTGTCTCATCTTTTTTGATAAGTCATCAAAATCGGGTTCATAGTAGTTTCCTGGTAAATCACTCATCGTGTATCTACCGTAGTCATTAGCACTTGCGGGTTTCTCACCAGCAATCTTAACAGGGATACCTTTACCTTCAGCAAATTCCATTTGAGCCGAACACTCTGAATAAATGGATGGGGTACCACAAGCCATTGATTCAATAAGAGGTAGGTTCCATCCTTCTGAACGAGCACAAGAAACAAACACGTGTCCTGTTTTAAGGTATTTGATATAATCCTCTCTTGTTGGGAAGTGAATCATTTTGATTCGTGGGTCGGTAAGTCCATAAGCATCCAACCTTTCTTCGGTTGTCTTATAACCGTCCATTTCCTCACCCCACATATTATCAATTGATACAATCAAATCCACAGGTTCGTCAGGGGAGAAAGTCTTTAAGAAAGTTTCAATAATTTCTTTGGTGGACTTTCTATAATCCCATCTACCAAACAACAAGAACTTAAACCTACCATCATTGTACTGTTCCAATTTCTCAACCTCTTCAGGGAAGAAAGTGTGAATATCAACACCTTCAGGAACCACTTTAACTTTGTTTGGGTCGGCACCTTGGTTAATGGTACACTCTCTTTGCCACTTACTCGGTACCCAAATCTCATCATACTTCAATAATTGGTTGAAGAATGTTTCAGGTTGAAGGGTAGACTCCCATACGTTGTAAGCAATCTTTGGACCAATATAATCTTCGTAGAATATATGGTGATTTGTCTCACTCAAGACAATGTTAACGTCAGGGAAAAATTCCTTTGACTTATCGGGATATACGATAAAGTCTTCTAACTGACCGTGTGAGTTATAGAGTATTTGCTTGTATAACAACGACTTATCAACATCGTTGATGTATGGTTCGTTATCATGGGGGGTAAGAGTGTAACCCGCCCAACTGTCTCCAACAGTAAAGTTTCTAACCTTAACTTGTGTGTGTTTGGATAGTTGTCTTAGAAAATCTCTTGTGTGATTGTTAAACCCTGTGGTACCAATGTAGGAACCATGAAGATAAATTTTTGGTTTTTCCATATAAAATATTGAATCTGATTATTGAAAAGATACTGATTTATCCTATTTTTTCAATATATGGCAAATGGTATTTACAAAATTACGGAAGATTTTGAGAAGTCTCTCTCAGATTATACAGGTGCACCCTATGTGATAACACTTGATAACATGAGTAATGCTTTATTCTTGGCATTGTATTATGAAAAAAATGTAAAGAAAAGTATTACAACTGATAAAATTACAATTCCTTGTAGAACATATCCTTCAGTTCCGTGTGAGATTATTCACGCAGGACTAAAAGTAGATTTTGAACCTGTTGAAGGTAAAACAATCAAAGGAATGTATCAACTAAAAGGAAGTAATGTTTGGGATTCTGCATTGTGTTTCACTGCGGATATGTACAAACCTGACCAACACATTTGTGTTTCCTTTACAGGACCTTACAAACATTTCAAACTCAGTAAAGGTGGTGCGATTTTGACAGATAGTCTTGATGCGTACCATTGGTTTAAAAGAGCGAGATATAGTGGTAGACGTGAGTGTTCTTACCATGATGACTACCTTGATATGATTGGTTGGAACTTTTACATGATGCCTGAATTGGCCGCAAGAGGAATGTTGTTGATGAATCAGTTTTATAACCTTGACGGTTCAAAGAAACATAATCAGGATTTAGAATTACCATATCCTGACTTATCAAAGTTTGACGTTTACAAACAATGAAAAAGGCGTTAGTTGGATATGGTGGACATGCAAGAGAGGTTATGGCTCAAATGGGTGTTAATCTAACTTGTTTTGTTGACGACGAATATGTTGTTTATGGTACAAGACCATTATCTGAATTTGACCCAAAAGAATATGCTTTGATGGTTGCGGTTGCCGATTCAAGGGATAGGTTTGATATTATCCAAAAATTACCAAAAGAGACCAAGTATTTTACTTGGGTTCACCCAACAGCATTGATTATGGATGACAACCTTGAAATTGGTGAGGGTAGTTTTATCGGAGCACACTCAATCTTAACCACAAACATAAAAATTGGTAAACACGCAATTTTGAATAGAGGTAATCACATTGGTCACGATTGTGAAATTGGTGATTATTTTAGTGCAATGCCTGGTGCGATTGTTTCAGGTAATGTAAAAATTTACGACCTTGTCTATATGGGTAATAATTCTTCAATACGAGAAAAATTATCGGTACATAGTTTGACTACAATTGGTATGAATTCTGCGGTTGTTAAACACATTGAAGAGAGCGGTGTTTATGTTGGTTGTCCAGCTGTAAAGATTAAATGAAATGAAAGACTTAATATTAATAACGGCATATTGTCCTGATGATAATAGAGAAAATATTCTAAGGAATTTAGTATCTTCATTGGAAAAATATAAAGATTCTTTTGAGGTTATGATTGTTAGTCATACACCAATACCTATTGATATTCAAAAGAAAGTGGAGTTTTCATTTTATGATAAGAAAAATGAAATATTAACTGATTGGGATTTATTAAACCAACCTTGGTTTGTACCTGAAGGAAACAGAAGAATCCAATCATCTTTTCTAAGTAAAAAAAATACTCACTTAGCAATTTGGAGATTAATGATTTTAGGTTTTAGTAACGCTAAAAATTTAGGGTTTACCAAAGTTCACCACATAGAGTATGATTGTCAAATCAATGAAATATCTGAGTTTGTTGAAAATAGTACTTTATTAGACACAAATAGTGCGGTTGTTTATATGGATATTCAAGATAAAGTTGCAGAAGTAATGTTCGGTAGTTTTCAATCATACTATATCCCAAAAATACACCCAATGTTAATTGAATTGGATGAAGATAAAATTAAAGATTTGATTAGAGGTGCAATATCAAAATCACCTGAAGGTTTATTACTTAAGTTAATTGAAGACTCAGGTAGTGTTGTTGTTAAAAACAGAAATGTTTTAGAAGAAAAAGGTAATTTTTTTGGTGTTATTAATAGTCAATCAATAAATAAAAACCCATGGTCTTTACCGTATTACGACCATTTAACAGGTAATGTTGATTTCATATCATGGAATACAACGAATAAAAATGGTTTAGAGTATAAAATTATCATTAATGGTTCAAAATTAGTTCACATACCATTAGTTCATCATTATTATTGGAATATTATTTTCTTAGGTAAACTTGAAGAAATTAATTCCATTATTGTGTTAGAGAATGATGAAATAAGGGATACATTTTATTTAAAATCCGATGAAGATAGGGAAATTTTTAAACTAATGAGTTTTAGAGTAAACGAATAATATGATAGAAAACATACATCTTTGGCACGCAGATAGGGGAACCTATTTTGACAGACACGTAAATATAATTTCTTGGAGTGACCAATATCACGTAAGGATTGGTAAATACAATTCAATAGGTAGAGATTGTAATTTTTTTCTCCACGCAAATCATAGACCCGATTGGGTTACAACATCATCCCAACTGTGGGGCCCTGTAACTCATGAGATTGCTCAGATGCATATGGATATGGGACATCCATCTTGTAAAGGAGATATTATAATTGAAAATGATGTATGGATTGGGGCAACGGCAACTATAATGTCAGGAGTTAGAATTGGTAACGGAGCGATAGTTGCGGCTGGTTCTGTTGTAAGTAAAGACGTACCACCATATGCGATTGTTGCTGGTAATCCAGCCAAAGTTGTCAAGTATAGGTTTAGTGACGAGCAAATTAAAAAATTATTATCTATTGCTTGGTGGAATTGGGATGAACAAAAAATTAAAGATAATGCGATGACTATGTGGTCAAACAACATTGATGAATTTATAGAAAAATTTTATGAAGATAGATAAAGTAATTTTTGGTGTGGATGACAATCCATTATACCAAAATTTTTGGCCAATCCAATCAAAAATAATTAAAAAATTATTTAATGCTCAACCCGTATTATTTCATATTACAAATGAAGATAGTGATTTTTATGATGATGGTAATGGAATTGTAAAAAAAATAAATAGAAATAATTGTCCAGGTATTATCACTTCGTTTTTAAGTCAAATTGTTAGAATGTATGGAACAAAATATTTTCCAAATGATGTTTGCATGACCAATGACATTGATATGATTATTATAAACAGAGATTGGTTTATTGATAAAATTAAAGATATTGATGATAATTCTTTGGTGATTTTAGATGAAGATGCATACTCATTAGAAAGACCAGAGTGCCAAAATCATAATGAACCTTGTGAAAATAGATACCCAATTTGTTACAATATTGGAAAAGGTTCAACTTTTAATAAAATTTTAGATACTGATAGACCATTCAGTCAATACGCTCATGAATTGGGAGTGTTGAAATTAGGGTGGGGAACTGATGAAATTTATTTTGGTCAAAATGTTAATGAAAATATTCATGGTGTTGAAATTCATAAATTTAAGAGGGGGTATTCTTCTCCATGGAAAGCGGAAAAAAGAATTAATAGACATAATTTTCCCGTAATATTAAATAATAATTTAGAGATTACAGCACAATTAAACGATGGCGTGTTTGATTGGGAAAAACTTAAAAATGGATATTATATTGATGCTCATTGTCCAAGACCGTATATTGAATATAAAAAAGTTATTGACAATTTAGTTGAAATCTCATTGTCCATAACAAACCCTAAATAAAAAAAAATAATTATGAAAATAGATAAAGCAATATTTGGGGTCGACGACTCATATTTTTTGGAGTTTTGGCCTATCCAAGCTAAAATTTGTAAAGAGATTTTAGAAATAGAACCTGTACTTTTTTTTATATGTGATGAAGAAAGTGACTTTTATTATGATGGTAATGGTTTAGTTAAAAAAATAAAAAAGGTTCATGATTATGCTACGGGTAACATTGTTCACACAGGTTTATTGGCTTGTATTGCTAGAATGTACGGAACAAAGTATTTTCCTGATGAGGTTTGTTTAACATGTGATTTAGACATGTTAATGATTAATAAAGAATATTTTATAAATCAAATTGAAAATTTTAGTGATGATAGTTTAATAATCTACTCAAGTGATGCTTACGATTTGAGTAGACCCGAGGCGGAAGAACTTTTTAAAACGGAACCATTTCCATTTACTCAAGAAATGTACAACTATCCTTATAACGCTGCTAAAGGAAAAACGTTTAACAAAATATTGGATACAGATTGTAGTTTTGAGGATTTTGTTAATAGACATTCAAACTACAAACCAGGGTATAGATACATGTGGATGATTGATGAGTTTTATTTTTCTGATTGTGTTAATCATAAAAATCATGGAATTGAGGTTCATAAATTCAAACGAGGTTATACTAGTCCATGGATTGCGGACAGAAGAATTGAAAGACATAATTTTCCTGTGGAATTAGAATGGGAGGGTGAAAGAGAGAATCAAAAAAAATTCGGAATTTATGATGAAGAAAAACTTAAAAACAATTACTACATTGATGTAAATTGTTGTAGACCGTATAGTAAGTTTAAAGATGTTATTGACCATTTAGTTAATTTAGTATTATTGCCAAAAGAAATTAAACATCTTGAATTATCCGAAAGGACAGAATTATGTTCAATAATGGATAGAAACAAAAGTGACAAAGCTAGTAAACCGGATTGGGTTGATTTTGGTGGGCACAATTATACCAGATTATATTCACAACTTTTTGAACATATTAGAAATAAAAATATAAATCTTTTTGAATTAGGTATTGGTAGTAATAACGTATCAATACCATATAATATGGGAAGTATGGGTACACCGGGTGCGTCTTTAAGAGGTTGGAAAGAATATTTTTGTGAGGGTAAAATTTATGGTGCGGACATTGATAAAGATATACTCTTTCAAGAAGATAGAATTAAAACTTTTTATTGTGATGAAACTTCAATTACAGATGTACAAAATTTATGGGATACAATCAATGAAAAAATGGATATTATAATTGATGACGGTTTGCACGAATTTAAACATAATTTATTTTTTCTTGAAAATTCTATCAACAGATTAAATTCAGGGGGTTTTTATATTGTTGAAGATGTTTGTGAATCAGACTTAATTTATTGGGAAAAAGAATTGCCACAATTAAGAAAAAAATATAAAAATTTTTCATTTAAGATAATAAGTTTAAAATGGACACATAATGATAATAATATTATTTTAATTAAAAATAATAACATGTTAAGTCTTGGAATAAAATATAATACCGATAAAGTAAAACATCATAGATTTGATAAAATTTATGAAAAATTTTTGGAACCTTTAAGAGACAAAAAAATAAAACTTTTCGAAATTGGTGCTGGTGCTGAATTTGCGTCATTTAATATGTGGAAAGAATATTTTTACAATGGTGATATTTTTTCAATGGATATAAATGAGGAAAAAGTCATTGATAGAGGTATTGTATTTAGGGGTGACCAAAACAATAGAGATGATTTACAAAAAATGTTGAATTATATTGGGGAATGTGATGTTATTATTGATGATGGTAGTCACGTACCTGAACACCAAATCAACACCTTTAATTTTTTGTTTGAAAATATGTTAAAAAATGGTGGCATTTATATTATTGAAGATATTGAATGTAACTATTGGAATCCAAAAAATACCATATATGGATATGAAGTTGGAAATCACAATATTATTGATTATTTTTCAACAGTACCACATAAAGTTAATTCCGAGTTTAGCGGAATGAAAAATAATAATCTAATATCTTCAATCACTTATTTTAAAAATTGTATAATTTTAACTAAAATGGATGTTGAGGAAATTAAAGAAAAAGATAGAGAGTATAGATTCAAAGAAATGTTATGAAAAAAATAGTTTTAATAAGTTCATATTGTGATACACAAGAAAAAATCAACATTCTAAGTGAAAACATTAAAGTATTAAAAAGTTTAGGGTTAGATACTTTAGTAATTAGTCCAATAACTTTACCAAATGAAATTGTAGAAATTTCTGATTTTGTATTTTTCACAAAAGAAAATCCATTATTAAATTGGCCTTTACGTGGTTTTACATTTTGGCAGACACATTATTCAAGTGAGGGTTGGATAACTATGCATAGAAATGTTGCGGATTATGGTTGGGCTGGGTTATATCAAATAAAGAAAATGAGTCAAATTGCTTTAAGTTATGATTATGATTTATTTTATCATATAATTTATGATTTGGAAATTGACCAATATGTTATTGACACAATTAAGTCTGATAAACCTAATTTAATCCACCCAAGAATAAATCCAAACAAAGAAGATGATTGGTGGGATTGTACATTACATTTTATGATATTTGATAGAGAAATTATGAGTAAGATTGTTGATGTCATAAAATTAGATGATTATTTAAAATGGGATGGAGTTGCTGAAGGACAGGCATTGTTGTGGACACAATTATTTCCAATTAGTATCTCAAAGACACCCGTGAGAGATAAAATATATTATTGGGGTGACAGAGGATTCTTCAACTATTCTATGAATCCTAATTATAAAATGTATATTAGTAAAAACCAACCAACAACTTGTTGGGTATCTGAAGGTGACGAGAAAGTTGAAAAAGATGTCTCATCTAATCTTAGGTTTTATTTTTATGATTTTATTGAATCACAAAATATTAAAATTAATGTTGACGGTGTAATTAAAGAATATCAATTGAATAAAAATAAAATTATTGATATTGGTTTAGACTCTTTATCAGTTAAAAGTATATCAATGGTTGATAATAATGGTGAGTATGATTTATCAAATTTATTTAAAGATATTGATAGAAACTTAATTTATTTGGGTCATTAATGACCCAAATAAAAAATTACTTTAACTTAATTTCACTTCTACCATCATTCCAATAACTAACATCACCATACCAAACAAATATTTCTTCATCAATTTCAATGTCTCTTGAGGCGACAAATTGAAAAGTTCTTTTTTCTGAAACTGAAAACCAATATGCGTTTGGATTTTCATTGTGATTATACAAACTGGCAAATCCCAAAGCGATAACTTGTTCTTCCCATTGAGACGAACCTGAGGGCCAATTGAAACGATAATCAATAAATAAAGAACTTGTCTCACCAAATTTCATAGGTAATGATAGTATTGGACATTCTTCAATTAGTTCACCTGCAATAATTTTTTCGGTTGCAAATATACCTAATCCATGTACGGGTGAATTTTTAACACAAATCTTTTTTGGTGGGGTAATTACTAATTCCATAATATTACTTTTTTATAAAAATAAACTATAATTCTTTTATTGAAAATAGATTATGAAAAAAGTTATTGTTACAGGTTCCCGAGGATTTATTGGTAAGTCATTATCTTATCAACTTAACAGGGATGGATATTTGGTTCATTCCTTTGATGACTCATATTTTCTTAGTGAAAATTGGGGTGAAGAATTATTAGAGACTCTTAATTCATTGAATTATGATGCGATTTTCCACGTAGGTGCATGTTCAGATACATTGGAAACTAATGTTGAATATATGATGACTCGTAACTACGAATCAACAAAAATTATGATGGATTGGTGTATTGAAAACAACAAACCAATGATTTACTCATCATCGGCAGCCAATTATGGTACCAATGGAAAATATCCAGCAAATCTATATGGTTGGAGTAAGTATGTTGCTGAAGGTTATGTGATATCAAATGGTGGTATTGGTTTGAGATATTTTAATGTTTACGGACCTGGTGAAGAAGATAAGGGTAAGATGGCTTCAGTGGCTTATCAAATGTTTGTAAAACATAATAAAGGTGAGGATATTTTATTGTTCCCTAAAAAACCAAGAAGAGATTTTGTTTACGTTAAAGATGTTGTTTCGGCAAACATACATGCGTTGAATAATTACGAAGAATTAGGTGGTAAATACTATGAAGTTGGTAGTGGTACTGCTCACACATTTGAAGATGTATTAGACAACATGGGTTATGAATATTCTTATACACCTGAAGAACTAATCCCCAATGGATATCAGTTTTACACCTGTAGTGATAAAACAAAATGGATGAACGGTTGGAAATCTGCATGGTCTTTAGAAAACGGTATAAACGATTACAAACAATATCTAAAACAATAATATGATTCTCTATGAGACCATGGCATTGAGTCGTTCAGGTCACCACTCAATGAAAAACTGGATTATTAGGAATTTGGTGGGTTTCCAAATTGAATGGAAGTTCAAGATGATTAATGCCTCAGGTACGGGATTTTTTCACTTGGGAGAAGCCAACCACGACATACCATTGTCTTTCAATCTTCTAAATTCTCATAAGAATGAAATTGAGGTTTTATTTGTAAATTATGAGGATACCTTCTATGATTATACCCTTTTTAATGAGGATAGAAAATATAGAGGACCATTTAGTTTAGAGATGAGAAAAGAATATGATTTCAACCATAAAGGTAGGATTATATTTTTGAGAGATTTCTACAATAACTTAACTTCAAGAATCAAATCAAACCAACGAGAAATCTTCACAAAATGGGATAGTGGGGAACCACACCTGTTCAAGGTAGACCAAGTCTTTATTGATAGATGGAAAAATCAGGCACGTGCTTGTGTTGAAAATAAAGTTTCATATCTAAAGTTTGAAGATTGGTTATTCAAACCCGAGACAAGAGAAAAGTTTCTGTTTGAAAACTTTGGGGTGAGAGATTTTTATGGTATTGAAGGTATTCAAGGTTCTCAAAGTTCTTTTGAAAAGAACGATGAATCATATACTGAGAGGTATAAAGATGTTGAAATACCTGAAGAAACTAAAGAATTAATAATGCAAGACTCAGAATTACGTTACTTAATTGAAAGTCTTGGTTATGATTATAAAAATTTGTAATTATGGAAAAACCGCAAGTTAAAAATGTTCACGAATGTGACGGATGTCATGTCCCTAAAGGATGGGGTCATGAAATTATATTTGAAAATAATGAATTGTATTGTGGTAAACTTTTGGTATTTAAAAAGGGTGCTAAGTTTTCTATGCACTACCACATGATTAAAGATGAGACTTGGTATGTCCAAGAAGGTGAGTTTATCTACCGATGGATTGACACTGAAAGTGCTGAGGTTCAACAAGAAGTTTTGGTTGTTGGAGATTCGGTAAGACAAAGACCAGGTCAACCACACCAATTAGAAGCTTTAACTGACGGTACAATTTACGAGGTGTCAACAACACATTATGATTCTGATTCATACCGAGTATGGAAGGGGGACAGTCAACCGAAATAAAAGTTTGGGTTAACGGTACCTTTGACATTCTACATAGAGGTCACATTGAGTTAATTAAGTTTGCTTCACAATTTGGAAAACTCAGAGTTGGTATTGATTCTGATGGTAGGGTTAAAGAATTGAAAGGAGATAAAAGACCCTTTAACACATTTGAACACAGAGCATTTTTTATGGAAAATATAAAAGGTGTGGATTCCGTTGTTCAATTTAATTCTCAAGAAGAACTCATTAGTAGAATAATAGAATGGGGTACCGATATTTTAATTGTTGGTGAGGAATATAAAGATAAAGTCGTGTTTGGTTCAGAACATGTTAAGAATGTTATTTTCTTTCCAAAAGTGGGAAATTTTTCCACTACAAATATTTTAAAAAATGGATTATATTAAATAAAAAGTTATTGATACTATATGAAAATTATAAGTTTTTTTTGTGACGTTGATGAAAAAAGGTTTTATGAGAATAAATCAAAAGAATTATTAAATATGTGTAATTCTTTAGATATTGAACATTTAATTGTTGAAGAAAATTTTGGAAAAAATTGGATTGACAATGTGAGGGCTAAACCAATCTTCCTATTAAAAATGATGAATATTTTAGATAATGATTTCATATGGTTAGATGTCGATTGTTCTGTAAATAAAAAAATTGATTTTAAGTTAGATTGTGATTGGATGATGGATTTTAGAAATGATGGTCAACCACATGATTATGTTCACATAATTAAAAATACTGAAAAAAATAAAGAGTTTATGAACAAATGGATTAAAGAGATAGAGGATAAAAAAAGAGGTTCTCATACGGCTTTTATGAACATTTATAAAGAATTAAATTACAAACCAATACCTAATGGATATTTTTCTTTAGGTTTGGCAGATGTACAATCTAAAAATAGCTACTTTCAAAATGGAAAATAATAAATTTGATATAAGTGTATATGATGATAGGTATTTCAAATGGCATTTTGATATGACACGAAAGTACGCATTAAACACAATGGATTGGTTTATCAAAACTTATAAACCAAATTCGATAATTGACTATGGTTGTGGGATTGGTTTTTATTTAGAGTCGGGATATAATAATGGTATTAAAAGTTTAAGAGGTTTTGATATTGGTGGTGATAAACTAAAACCATATATTAACCCATTAATTAAAGATTATATTGAATTTTTGGATTGTACCAAACCAATTAATAGTCAAAAATATGATTGTGTTATTTCACTTGAAACTGGCGAACACATAGAACCAAGTGGTTCTGATTGTTTTGTTGATAATATTTGTAATTCTTTAAATGATGGTGGGTTAATATTATTTTCTGCGGCACCTCCAGGTCAATATGGTAGTGGACATATAAATTGTCAACCTAAAAGTTTTTGGGTTGAAAATTTTGAAAAAAGAAGTGTTTTTGAAAACAAAGAAAAAACAAAAATAATTCTTGATAATTGGAAAAAACTTGGTGCTCCAGATTATATTTGTTCTAATTTAATTGTATTTGAACACTCATAATTACAATGATAAAGATTTTAGTTTTCGGTGAACTTTGTACCGACAAGTATGTTTATGGAAATGTTGAGAGACTTTCCCCTGAAGCACCCGTTCCAATTCTTAAACCAACAACCATAGTTGAAAATTATGGTATGGCGGGAAACGTGGTGGAAAACTTAAAAAGTTTATCTGATGACGTTCATGTTGAACATATCCACCAAATAGAAGATATTGTTAAAACCCGATATGTTGAACAAAAGAGTAATCACATGTTTATGAGATTAGATGAGGGTGAAACCAACGGTATTTCACCTTTATTATCGTTAGATACTGAGATAATTGGTAAGATTCTAAGAAGTGATATTGTTATTATAAGTGATTATAATAAAGGATATTTGAGTGAAGATATTATTAGTAAAATTACTGAAAAGTCAAAATTTTCTGTGATGGATTCTAAAAAAAGACTGACAGAAAAAAGTATTGAAAATCTGAATTTTGTTAAGCTGAATGAAATTGAATACAATCAAAACAAAAAACTCGTCAGTGATAACCTTGAAAAATTTGTGATTACTCTTGGTTCAAAAGGTGCGATGTTTTTGAATGAGGTTTTTGGTTCCAATAGACCACAAGAAACAATTGATGTTAGTGGTGCTGGTGATAGTTTTATTTCCGCATTCACTTTAATGTATTATAAGACAACGGACATTAAAGTGTCTATCAATTTTGCAAATGAAGTGTGTTCAGATGTGGTAAGTAAAAAGGGAGTATCCCTACCTGATAAGAAATTTAAGATTTCTTTTTGATTGTTTTTTCGGGAGATTTTGTTTCTAACATCTCCATTAACTTCAGTGATTTTTTGTAATTTTCTTCAAGTTTGTCTAACTCTTTTAGTGGAACATTACTTTCACACGCTGAGAGATATCTATCCTCAGCCTCCTCAATTACTTTCTTTATTGTTTTTAAAAGTCTCACAATTATAAATATATTGAAGAATTCCTTTATTAATAATATAAACACCATATCTTTTTTTTGATGAAAAATATCATTCGGGTATTTATATCATAAGAATCAATAAAGTGATTACTCATAACAATTAATGGCTACTTGGTATTTAAGTCTTACGGAAAAATGTTCATCAGGAACTGCGTATACTTTTATTTTAGAGTGGCCTGATAATTTATCTCCAATTAATGATAGTACTGCTTTAGCACAATATACTGGAGGTACTTGGACCTATTTGGCGCTTAGCGGTAGATATTTTGATGTTACAGCAACTTCAACAACACCTCCTGGTACACCCGATTATGTTCTATCAAACAACGACACCTATCAAATAGGTAATGTAAATATTACAACCGCTTGTTGTACTAATAGATTACCATTAGTACCATATATTATTAGGTCTTATGAATTAGGTAATGGTTCACAATCACAAGCATTAACATCATCCGATATATTATCGGGAGACACCAGTGCGTATTTCGTAGATAACCTTAGTTCTGTTTATAATGATATTGTTTATGGTAATCAAGGTGCGTTACAACCCCAACTTGTTAATGCTGGATTGTGTAATACGACATTTTCAACATACGTTGGTAGTAATTTAACTAACAACTATTGTGGATATCAAGAATACATACCTTGGAGTGCGGATACTAGCGTAAATTATTTTGATTCACTTTTAAATATCAGGTGGTTGTATACCACAACAGACCCGGATTGTTTTGGTAATATTTTAGGTACTCCCTCGGCATCTTATGAAATTATAGGGCCAAGAATAGAACCTGGCACAGTCATTTCAAACGCTTTAGATGGGTGTTTAGTCATCCCTGATTGTGCGGTACCATGGACTGGTACCACATCATTTCCTATTGTAGTAACAGCAGCAACATTTGTTGATTGTGCGACTTGTACGGGAACGACGAACCCAACTGAAGTTTGGTATTACCAAGCAACGCCATGTTGTGGTGGACCTTCAATTAACATTAGTGTTCAATATACAGGAAATTCCATTGGTACAAGTGCATTAATTGGTCGTGTGTTTGCTGGTGATGATGGTCAGTGTTATGAGGTACAAACACAGATAGGACCTACAGTTACAAGTATTACTCCGGTAACTTGGTATCCTGAAACTGAAACTCCCTGTGCGGACTGTATTGCTGAAAACCCTTGTCCACCAAGCCCAAGCCCAACTAGAACTCCAACACCAACCCCAACACCTCAATATATCTATTATCTTCAAGAATGTTGTGAGCCACTCGGTATTGTAAGAATTACTTCAAGTAATGATTTATTTTTAAATGTTGGAGATTATGTCAGACCTTACAATGGTATTGGACCGGAAATTTTTACGGGATGTTATCAAGTTATTAATGGTCCAATTTATAACACAACTTATGCTTGGGATATTATTAATGACTCAATTGGTGGTCCATGGACAAGTTGCGTTGAGTGTCAGTTTGAACAATCTGAACCTCCTTGTCCTTCACCAACGCCAACCCCAACGACAACTCCAACAAATACCCCAACAAATACCCCAACAATTACGCCAACAAGTTCATTAACACCTTCAGTTTCGATTACCCCAACAAATAGTGTTACACCATCGATTACCCCAACAAATAGTGTTACTCCAACAAATAGTGTGACTCCAACAATCACACCCACAAATACCATAACGCCAACATCGTCACAAACACCTACTGGTACTCCTCCTTTAACACAATCACCAACACCAACTAATACACCATCAGTAACTCCAACAGAATCTCTAACCCCAACAGTTACGGTAACCCCAAGTGTGACACCAACTCATACACCAACACCAACTAATACGATAACTCCAACATCAACTGTAACACCAACTATAACACCGTCGGCAACTCCTACGGATACTCCAACATCAACACCAACAAAAACTCCAACGGTAACACCAACAAACACTGTAACACCGACAAATACTGTTACACCAACTAATACGGTTACACCATCATCATCAGAACCTAGTGATGTGTATTTGTTCCAAGATTGTTGTGATGCGACAAATTTATTTAGATTCCAAAATGTATTAGGTTCTTTAAGTGAGGGTTCAACTTATGGTATTTCAGGTCCATCATTTACAGGATGTGCAACGGTTGTACCATATGTTGCGAGTGGACCTTTATACAATGGTGCCGGTCACACATTCACGTATTATCTAACATGTAATGATTGTTTCAGTGGAGAACCATACGTTTGTCCATCGTCAACGCCAACACCGACTCCCACAACAACTCCAACAAACACGCCGACTTCAACACTTACGCCGACAGTTACTCCAACAACAACACCAACTTCAACATCCACACCTACGGTTACTCCAACACCATCAGTTAGTGTTACTCCAAGTGTTACACCAACATTGACACCAACATCAACTGTTACTCCATCAATTACTCCATCAGTTTCTGAAACACCAACAATAACTTGTAATTGTTTAGAGTATGAAATTACTAATACAAGTGACACTGTTTTTGCTGAGGTAAGTTACATTGATTGTTATGGTAATGAATTAACTGTGGAATTATCTCCTTTGGAGGTTACAGAATATTGTGTTTGTGAAGATACGATAATTGCACCATCTGATGTGACGGTTGTTCAGATTGGTACTTGTTTAATTAACCCATCACCAACTCCAACAAGAACTCCAAATGCGACTCCAACACCAACTCCATCGGTTGGCGTGTGTGCGTCTACAGAATTTTGTTTGAGAACAACTTTACCTGATTTGATAGATTACTCAGGTAACTACGAAATTGGTGGAACATATAATTCAAGATATTATTATACAGGTGATTCTGTTACCACAGGATACATTTATTATACTGGTTCATTTTGGTGTTTAAGTGATACTTTGGGAGGTTCATGTTTATTGGAAGGTGCTCACCCTTGTTATAATCCATGTCCTGATATTTCAGCAAACTACTTTACAACAGGAATATGTCCAACACCAACACCGTCACCAATTAATTGTAATACCTTAGATTTCGTTGCGTATTTTGATTGTGACTATGTTCCATACCCAACGCCGACACCATCAATTACATGTGATTTGGTTAATTTTGAATTTACCAAGTTTGCTGTAACCCCAACTCCAACACCTTCATCACCAACATGTGATGTGGGTATTGATTTTGACGTTACAAGATTTGCCTACGGTACACCAACACCATCCCCAACAGTATCTTTAAGTCCAACAAGGACTGTGGATGTTGCAGGTGCGGTAACCTATAGATTTATTGACGAAACATTCACATGTGTTACAACTAAAGTTCTTAAGGATTGTCAAAGTGACCTTGAGTTCTATACAAACGATTCATTGGTATTTAGTGGAACACCTTTGGTTGTTGGAACCACATTCTTGGGAGTGTTGGATGGTTATGACTTCTGTTTAACTTATGTTAGAAACGATGACAATGTTTCGGCTAATTCAAATGTTACTCAAGTTAAAGCCATGTATGGTAATTGTGTTGATTGTGAAGTTGCTTTCACCCCGACTCCAACTGTTACACCTACAATAACACCTTCACCAACGGTTACACCAACAATAACGCCTACACCATCATCAACTAACGTGGCTTGGATTTACGTATTTCAAACTTGTACATTGAACGGATTTGGTTATCCACAAACCACCGTTCTTCAAAGTTCATTTGTGGAATTTGCATTAACTGCAGGAGGTTCATTCCAAGATTCTGAAGGAAACTGTTGGACATATATTGGACAATATCAAAGTTACTACCCTGTTGGTAATACAAATATTGTTAACTACAGCGGTAACTACTTTAACGGATTGGCCACGGTTGTTTACCAAGACTGTGAATCGTGTGCCGCTTCTAACACCGGAACAATTCAAACGGCTTGTATTACTTGGGATGATGCAAACTTCAACAATAACCTACCTGACCAATGTGGTGGATACACAAGAACTGAGAACAAGATTACCGTTACATTATTCAGTAATGGTATTCCTGTGGCAGCTACTCAGACCGTTAAGGTTGTATTTGAATTAGAGACTGCTGATTGTTTGGGTAATAGTACAACTGAATTAACAGTCTTTATTCAACAAGGTCAAACTACAGGAAGTAAAACATATAACTCATCAACTTGTGACATCTGTCCATACACATCATTACCTGATACTGTTTCAACAAGTGTGTTGGGTGTGAAGAGTATTACCCCATCAACAATTACAGAATGTTAAAATGGCTATTGAAGTAACTATAAATTCGTTAACAGGAACATCGCCATATGATGTTTATATCTGTCAAAGCGGTGGTACGGGATGTTTTTATATTTCAACTATCGTAACGGGAGATTTACCATATGAATTTGAAATACCATCACCATATGATAGTGGTGACAGTTATATGGTTAAAGTTATTGATAATCAAAATTGTGTAATATCAGGTATAACATACATTCCTTATTAAAAATATTTATCCAAAATGCCAATCAATGTAGAAATAACAACAATCACCGCAAACACTCCTTTTGAGGTATATGTTTGTGATGCCTTAAGTGGTAGTTGTACCTACGTTGCAACCGTGGCAAACGCACCATATCAATTTGAAGTTGATGACACTTATGCCACAGAAAATTTTACAATTAAAATTGTAGATGTTGGTGGTTGTATTGTATACCATACGGTAGCAATTACACCTACCCCAACACCAACAATAACACCTACGTCTTCAAAGACTCCAACACCCACGCCAACAAAAACCGTTACCCCAACAGTGACTCCATCGGTATCAACAAGTATTGCAGCATCTCCGACACCAACCCCAACTAAAACACCGACCCCAACACCAACACCACTTGTATATGGACACACCATAGGTGCTAACGTGTATGTTGGTTCTTCAGGGGTTTGTGATGATTCACTTTTGGTGACTCAATACTATACTTATTATGTTGATACACCAACAATACCTGTAGTAGGTGCAGTGGTTTATTCAACAAATCTTGGAGGTGTTTTATACAATCCGGTAAATCAAATTAATAGGTGGAGAAAAATGACATTTGGTGCTAGTACATACGCGGTACAAATAGATTCAACAGGAATCATAAATGACTTTATTATTTGTCCCTAATGGCTTGTTCAACTTGTGTTAGATGGATGGTATGGAATAATTCTGATGTAAATCAGATTTATTATACATACAATTGTACCACCTTAGAACTTGAAAGTCATGTTGTCGGTGGAGGACAATTTCAAAGTGTTTGTGGTTGTTTAGAAAACGGCGCCTATTCAGATTCTGAGGATGTTTATATTGAAAATGGTGGAACAGGTTATATCAATTTTGAGGGTATATTACTTTATCCTTGTGAGGAAACTCCCGAACCTTCATTTACCCCAAGTCCATTCCCAACAAGAACTCCAAACCATACACCAACACCAACCTCAATAGTTTGTGGTTCGGGATATACTACAGGACAGTATTATTACTATGATTGTTGTGGAGTGTTCCAAGAAGGTAACGGAGAAGAAACCGCAATTATTTTTGATTACACAAAGCCATACAACGGTGTTGTTAAATTAAATGCACCGGCAACAACAACTTGTGCAACACCAACACCGACACCATCAATAACCGCAACAAATTCACCAACACCAACGCCAACGGTAACTCCAACCGTATCTGTAACGCCTACAATTACTCCAACACCAACGGTAACTCCGAGCAATGAATCGTTCACAAAATTGGTTAACAATTGTGACGTAATTACTCTATTCCCATTAGGTGTGGAATGTTATGGTGTTAACCCATCATCATCAACAAGTTACGATGGGAGATTATATTTGAGAATCACAGGTGGAACTGCACCATATGATATTACTTGGGAGGGAGGACAAAAAACCCCATACCTATTCAATTTAGGGGGTGGAGACTATACGGTAACTGTAGTAGATTATTACAAAGATTTTACGGCAACAACAACATGTTCAATGATTGTTCCGTCACCAACTCCAACACCAACATTAACACCAACCATGACACCAACACCTTCACCAGTTTATCCTACTTTGTGTTTCAATATTGTTTGGCAAGAGCAAGTTCCTACTCAAATTGAATTTACACCAAATGGTGTTGTTAATGGTAAACCATCTTGGACTAATGGTTCAGGATATAATGTTATTTGGAACCCAACTCAAGGTGTGTGGGTGATGAGTGGATACACAGCATATGGTGGAACACTTAACTCACAATCACCAACAGTACCACCATTGAGTGGTTGGTATGCAGTTGGTTCCGAAATCCCTGCAACAGTAAGTGTTCAGGATGAATCTTGTTCAACTGCCGTGTTCTTATCAGCTCAAATCTTAACAAGTTTGGCAAACTGTGAAAATGTTTGTAACGGTTCAATACTTATCAATCCGATAGGTGGAACAGCACCATATCAATATTCAATTAACAATGGAACAACATTCCAAACTTCAAACATCTTTACAAACCTATGTGGTGGAAGTTATAGTGTTGTTGTTAGAGATAGTAACGGTGATGAATATTCACAAATAACAACTGTTGCAAACCAAGGAGTAACAACAACTTATAGTATTGGAGTTCAGAAATTATCAAATCCAATCGGAGTAAACCAAGAGTCAATGACTTGGAAAGTAAATGTGGTTCCACCAATTCCACAAGGTGCACAAATTACATTTGACTTGTTGATTAACAATGACCAATTGGTTCAAAGACCTGGTGATGGATTAATTGAATACACTAATGTTGTTAAGAAAAATACAACAACATTATCAACAACACCTGTTTCAAATAGTACAACAAGTAACAGACCGTATTGTTCACCAAATACCCAAACACAAACTGTGGATGTATCAACATACACAATAACCATGGGATATAATGATGTTGTGAGTGGTACATCAGTATCTGATATGGAAGTTACTCTCCCAAGAATTGTTCAGGGATGTGCGACTGTCCTTAAACAAAATATTACAGTATCAACAACCAATCAGTCTATATCAGGATGTATATGTTGTGCTGTTGTAAGTAGTGAGGGAACGGCAATAATGCAACATACTCTTGGGGCTAATCAAGCTGGCGGTGGGGTATAAAATTTCTTTGTAAGTATTTAATATAGATGGCATACATTATCAAAAATACCTCGGGGTTAATCAACACAAGAATCACTGATGTTGGTAGAAGAAATATATCGCAAGGTAATTTCGTAGTATCATACTTTTCAATCGGTGATAGTGAGGTTAATTATACAGCGGTACCGAATTATAATTTAACAAATAACAGTATTTTAATGCCGGCATTTAACGCTCAAAATGATACCGGTTCACCACAATCAAACAAACAAAATATTAAATACCCATTATATGTTGATGGTACTTCAGGTAATACATATGGTATCCCATTTATGGATGCTCAAGTAGAACCTGTTTATAATTCACAGTCTCCATTAGGATTTTTTACGGGTTCATCGTATCCATTTTCAGCTCAGACTTCTTCAGCCTACACTGTTACATCAAACTATATTGTTGATATGACTTCATTAACAGGTCAAACAACAGGTGTAACAATTGATTATGATTTTGCATCTACCACGTCAGGTACACCAAGTATTGGTGATATTATTGTTATGTATTTGGATGGTAGTGGAAGTAATACTGGTGAATTTACAACATCACCAATCTTAACATATCAAATTCTTGGTCTAGACCCTGCAACAGGAACTACAGGAACAACAACTTGGTCTTTAACTTTAGATAGAGCAGTCCCTGATTATTCAAGTTTACCTGGTGGAACAATAGGTAGAGTTCTAATCTACCCTTCAGGAATGACTCAGTTGTACGATACGGTAACACCAGCACCTTATTGGCAAAATGACTCATTCAATTTTGAAAGTCCGTGTGATGTGTCTCAACGTGAGATAACACCTATTTGGAATATGAATATTCCATGGAGTGAAAGCCCTGCGGGTGTGTTCTCAAACCTTTATGAATCGTATCCATTTTATGGTTCGGTTGGTTACATTGGAACTAAAGAATATTTGGGTTACCAACAAAATAGTGGTCAAACTGATACAAGTTCTACGTTCTATTACAACTCATTTAACGATAAGATTATTGTTGAACCAAGAGAACAAAAAGCCATTGCAATTATTCACTACACAAATCAATCTATTGATAATGTATATGGTGAGAAGTTTGCAACAAATCCATTTGACCCACAAAACCCAACAACTGACCCAGGATTGGCAAGAAGTTTCAAATTGACAATTCCTACGTTGATGTGGCACAAAACTACAGGGACTACAATTGGTGAGGTATTTTATATTGACCCTCCGGGTTACGACCTATGTTATCCACAATATATTAAGTCAACTGAGAATACTGACATGAATGACCCGGGTATTAGATACTATCATTTATATGATTTAAATGCTGATGCTAACGGTAATTTGAATCGTATTGGTAAAGTTTTCCCTGACCAAGAAATTGTGATTATTGATGATGAGGAAATCATTGCTGCAATGTCATACAAAGCGAATAGAAACTGGACATTACCGGCACCACAATTAAGTTTGTTAACTCCAAACTCTTGTTTCACTGATGAGACATCTACAGGTATATTGGACAATGAAGGTGATAAGTTATGGTTGACATATAGATTTGATACCACAGGATTTACAGACTCATTACATTGTAATTACTACTCTAAGATTTCAGGACCTATTAAAACTGTTGGTACAATTTCACAGAACGTTGCCGTTAGATTTGGAGATGAGTTTCCGTTTATGGGTGAAGACCCACTTACAGGATTCACAGCCACTTCAATGAAGTTATTGGTTCAAAAGGTATCGGGTGATACAAAACCAAGTGCAACCGCATGGAGAGAAATTGATGTTACAAGTCAGATAACTTTAGTTAACGGATTTATTCCTGTGAGTGGTGTGACAGGTCAAGTGTTCCAAGTATCACTTGAAGATTATACAGGGGCAACAACTTACAACTTGGCAAACTACATTGATTTACCTGAGTTGAACGAACCAAATGTTTTGAACTTTGGTGATGAGTATTTCTTCTATGGTAACTTAGAAACTGATATTCAAGCAACCATTTATGAGATGAAATATTTGATTAATTTGGGACAAAATCAGTTCACATCTTCATCAAACCCATCTTATGTATTTGGTACAAATCCATATATTACCGAAATTGGACTTTACGATTCCAACAAAGACCTTATAGTTATTTCTAAACTACAATCTCCCGTTAAAAGACAGGGTATCCAACAGTTTGTAGTGAAGTTAGACTTTTAATATGGCAAAATTCCAAAACACACCAAAAGTACTCGGTTTAGATGTAAGTACTAAAACAATCGGTATTGCACTTTTTGATATACCATCCCAACAATTGTTGGAATTAACTCATGTATCACCAGTACCAAAACCAAAGACTGAAAACAAGATTGAGGAACTAATTCGTAAAAGTGAGATTGTTCGTCAAAAATTAATTGAGTATAAAGATTTGGGTATTACCAAAGTTATTATTGAGGAACCATTGTTGAACTCAAATAACGTCTATACTGTAGGTACACTTATGAGATACAACACTCTAATCTGTAAAGAGGTGTGGGATGTGTTAGGAGTTATTCCCGAACTTATTTCAACGTACAACGCTCGTAAGGCAGCGTTTCCTGAATTGGTTCAAAAGAACGATAAGAACAAGTTTGTTTTATTTGGTGGATATCCCAAAAATGCCGACAAGAAAGAAATCATTTGGCAACAAGTTGCTAAGAAAGAACCACAAATTACTTGGCTCTATACTAAGAACAATACACTAAAGAAGGAAAACTTTGATATGAGTGATTCGTATACTTGTGTTCTTGGATATATGAAAGCAGAAAAAATTTGGTAGTTTAAAAAACTTGTCATACCTTTGAGGTATGAAAAAAGAACTCATCAAAGACCCAAAACTCAACACTCTAATTCAAAAATTGAACAAAAGAGGTGTTTTGGTTTCTGATAGTCGACTTGATGGTGTACTTAAATTCAAGAAAATTCGTAAATACAAGACTGATTACAATTGGGCACCTTACTTCCACGAGGTAGATATTATTTTTCAAGGTAAAATCTACGCAAGAACGGGAGGAGATGCTCAGTGGTTGGATAGTGATATTCTTACTCAGTCGGGAATATCTAAAGTGAAGGTTAACAAATTCTTCAGAAGTAAACTTGAAAGTTCCGTGGAATCATTTTGTGAGCTGGTTGGTTTGGACGTAAGGTATTATGGTTCCTTCAAAATCAAAAATATTATTTGGAATTGATAGTAAAGTTTACTATCTTTGAATGATGATTCAAGAAAACGAGGTAATAGTAGAACTTCTCATTGACGTATTAGGTGATGAGAAACAACACTATGAGTCAAAGGGACAGATATCTTTTGACTGTCCTGTATGTGCCCAAGAAAAGGGTCTTGAGTCTGATGGTAAGGGTAACTTGGAAATCAACTACATCCGAGGGGTCTACAAATGTTGGGCGTGTTCTGAAACTCACGGAACTCAAGGACCCCTCGGTAAGTTACTTGACCAGTTCGGAACCAAACAACAAAAGAAGACTTACGAGCTTATCCGTCCACCCGAGGAGTTTGTTAAAGAAAAACCAAAAGTATGGGCACGACTACCTGAAGGTTATAAAAAGTTTGAAGACTCTAACATAAGGTTCATACCACACCGTGAGGCAATTACCTATCTTTATTCTCGTGGTATCACAGATGATATCATTAAGAAGTATGATATCGGTTATACAGTCACCGGTGATTACGCCTATAGGATTATTGTTCCGTCATATGACATGGAAGGTAAACTGAATTACTTTGTTGCCCGAGCTTGGACACCGAAGAAAATGAAATATAAAAACCCATCAGTTCCAAAAGATGAAATTATTTTCAACGAAAGTAGGATAGATTGGACAAAAGATGTGTATCTTTGTGAAGGTGTGTTTGATGGTTTCTTTCTACCCAACCCAATCCCTATGTTAGGAAAGATGTTATCCGAGAATTTGTTTACCACTCTGTACGAAAAAGTTCAGGGTGATATCCACATTTGTTTGGATGGTGACGCTTGGGAGAACGCACTTAGAGTTTACCACAACTTAAACGGTGGACGCTTGTATAATAAAATTAAAATCCTTAAATTGCCGAAGGATAAGGACGTATGTGACTTAAAAGGCAAGATTGACGAATACTACTACGAAATAAAATGATGAACCTAAACGAGACTGCGGAAGACATCCGTTTGATTATTGAGAAGAAACGAGAAGAATTTGGATTAGAGTTCTTTGAAGATGAACACAAATACTTGATGAAAGATTTGGATGGTAACATCCGTGATAACTTCCCATCAGTATCAAAGGTGTTGAAGAAGTTTTACGATGAGTTTCCTACTGAAGAAGCGGCATTGAAAAAGTCTGGTGGTGATTACATTGAAGCTGAACGTTTGATGGAAGAGTGGAAACAACTTGGACTTGAATCCACCAACTTGGGAAGTAGAACCCACTTTCATTTGGAAACTGAGACCATCGCCCGAAATGGGGGATACAAAGAAGTTCGTCAACCTGTTTTTGAGTGTGACATATTTGCTGAGGCGAAAAGTGACTCTATGATTCGTGCCGGTAAACACTACCTTGATTTGTCAGAACAACGAGGTTTGGTGTTGTTGGATACGGAAATGGTCTTGGGTCATCCTGAGTTGGGTTATACAGGACAACCCGATAAGGTGTGGTTGACTGTGAATGCTAAAGGTGATGAGTTTGGTTTGTTGATTACGGATTGGAAGACAAACAAAGAAAAAAACTTTGAAACCAACAAGTTCACAAAATCAATGTACGCCCCTTTTGATTCATATCCAAACAATGCATTGGGTCACTACTACCTACAACTTCCTTTTTACGGTAAGTTATTGGTTAAGATGTTGGAAGGGACGAAATATGAAAACATCAAACTATTGGGATGTATTGTGGTGTTACTTAAGGACGATGAGACCTATCAAGAGTTCCGAGTTCCAAAAGACATTATTTCAACTATCATGGAGATGGATATGAAAACGGTACTTGGTAAGTAAAAAAAAGTTTTGTATATTTTTTAAAAAATCAAATTATGTCTAAAAGAGACGAACTAAGACAACTATACGAACCGCAGATTGGAAGGGCGATGTTCAATAAGTTTTCCAATGCGGATACAACATCAACTACGAAGTATTTAAAATACTTTTGTAGTATGTGGGTTATTAGAAAAATGGAAAATTTAACCCACAGTAGTAAAGATATTATTGAGACGGTAAAAGATTTTGAATCACATATTCATTTGATTGAAGAAAAAAATTTGTATGATATAAAATACAAATCTTGGGAAACATTATTTTCTGTTGTTGAAAAAGCTAAAGAAGCAAAATTTAATTCTGAATTCAATCGTGATGAACACATACGTGTCCTTTATGAGGATAAGAATTATTTGTTTTTAGAACCTCTAACTAGAACAGGTTCATTGAAATACGGTTCAAATACAAGATGGTGTACCGCGGCAAAAACCGATAATTTCTCTTTTGCAAGATATACCAAAAATGGTTTCTTGGCATATCTAATTAAAAAAGGTGAACAAAAAAATAGTAATTACAACAAGTTGGCATTCTTTACTGAAGAAACTCAAAATCCTCTTGGTGGTACTGTTCAAATTTACAATCAGGTAGACAACTCTATTGAAGATAACTTGGTTAACAAAAATGGATGGGAATACGAAGACTTGACTAAATTCATTTTTATGTTCCGTTTAGAAGCTCTTAACAGGTTCCAATACCGTAGGGCTAAGAACAATGTTGACAAGAAAATCGGACTGATTAAAAACTTGGATTTGGAAGAACTTAGAAAAGATTTGAAAATCGTAACACGACACGATGGTGACAACCAAGGTGACGTTATTAATATGATTGAACAAGTCATGAAACAAATGATAACAAAAATTGAAAATTTCTAATTATATGGAACAGAAACTAACTATAAATCTAAAAGACGCTGAGACACTTAAATGTGAACAGTGTGAGAACACCACTTTTGTTGAAGCATTCCAATTCAAAAAAGTGTCTAAACTTATGACTGGTTCAATGAATGACGGAATTGTTCCGTTCCCAATCTATAAGTGTGACAGTTGTGGTCACATCAACTCAGAATTTGCAATGCCCGAATGATAAAAAGATTAGTTCACTTTTCGGATTTACACGTCCGTCTTTTCAAAGACCACGACTTGTATAAACAAATCTTGATACAAGCTTTGAGTGAGTGGAAGGCTTTGAAACCTGACCGTATTGTTTTCACGGGTGATTTGGTACATTCAAAAAATCAGATGACACCTGAATTGGTAGAGTTTGTTGCATGGATTTTAACCGAATGTGCATCAATTACTAAAACCATTCTAATTATTGGTAACCACGACTTCCTTGAAAATAACCAATCAAGGTTAGATGCGTTGTCACCAATTATTGATTCACTTAAGAATGAAAACATTGTCTACTATAAAAACAGAGGTTCTTACGAAGATGAGAACATTGAGTGGGTGGTTTACTCGCTTATGGACCACAACATTAAACCTGAGATTCCTCAAACTGATAGGGTCAAAATTGGGTTATTTCATG
>Ga0222713_10001226_pt1 | contig 29245 bp, 41 predicted proteins | sample C33_649DmetaG_FD_165061 | JGI IMG/M metagenome (GOLD analysis project Ga0222713, IMG submission 165061) | Estuarine water microbial communities from San Francisco Bay, California, United States - C33_649D | ecosystem: Environmental > Aquatic > Marine > Unclassified | place: USA: California... | reverse complement strand
AACTGGAACTGAAGTTATAATTCCAAATAATCCATCTAAATTAGAAAAGTTAATTGCAAAAGATTTAGCAGAAATAACTTCTAAAATTTTAAAAATTCCATTACGTAAAATTACCGGTGTTATTACTGAATTAGAAAGCCATCATGGTAAATTAGGATGGATGCGACCAAAAGGAGAAAATATAGTTCCAGAATTATGTTTTATTAGCAATGATAATAATATGGAAAGTTTTCAAGAAAATAAATTTTTACTTGCAAAAGAACATGCAAAAATTATTTATTATTATTCAATAGGTAAAAATAAATATACTTTTGAGCCAAAAGAACTAATTCATAATGTTAAAATAAATGAAACTTTATTTTCAATTGCAAATTATTATAAAACTAGCGTTTTTAAAATAAAATCCGATAATAATTTATCAAATGATCACATTTATATAAATCAAAAATTAAAAATTAAAAACTAAAAATGGAACTACAAAAAACACAAAATTATTTTTTTGAGAGATTAAAAAAAATATTAAAAAGTATAAATATTGAAACTGATGGAATTGAAGAAAATACAACATTAGAATCATTTTTAGATTCTATAGATATTGTAGAAGTATGTATAGCAATTGAACAAAAAACAAATTCTATTATTGGAGATGATGAAATGGAAAGTTGGGAAAATGTTTCAGATATTTTAAAAACTTTTCAAAAACACACAAAAGAATAAAATGAGAAGTACATATAAAAAAAATCAAAAAATAATTCCTTTATCAAAAAAAAAATCAGACATATTAATATATGGAGATTTTAATTGTACAACTGGATTTGGAAATGTGATAAAAGAATTAATTGAAAATTTTTTAAAATTAGATTCTAAAAATAATTTTTATATTTTTTCAATAAATGATTATTCGGAAAAGCCTTATAATTATCAAAATAATGAAAGGGTTTTTGTTATTCCTGGTAATGTTGCTCCTTTTCATGTTGAAAGTGATATATATCAAAGAATTGCATTTTTATCATTTGTAAATGCTAATGATTTTGCTATAATTTTTATGTTAAATGATTTAGAAATTATAGGATCAATTTCTAAAGATTTAATTTTTTTGAATTCTGAAAAAAAGAAATTAAAAAAGCAACAATTCAAAACTATATTTTATTTTCCATTAGATTCTAAAATTTTGGACGAAAATTATAAGTTTTTAGAAGGAATAAACGAAGTAGCAACTTTTACTGATTATGCTTATAATTCTATTATAGAATTTAATCCAAAATTAGAAAAAAAATTGCATGTGATTAATCATGGTGTTAATACTGATGATTTTTATCCTATTATATCAACATCTATTAAACATCAAAAAGATCTTTATTTTGGCCCAGACAAATATGTAATAGGAACGGTAAATAGAAACTCTTCAAGAAAAGATTTAGCAAACCTAATAATTGCATTTTGCTCCTTTAAAAATGATTTAAAACACACTTTAGAATCAGAAAAGTATGTTCTTTATATTCATGCTAATCCAGAAGATAAATTTGGTATTAATTTGAGATATTTAATTAAATTATTAAAGCTTCAAGAAAATAAAGATGTTTTTTTTCCAAATGAAAAGTTTTTTAATGAAAATAAAGGAATAACGTCAATAAAATTAAATGAAATTTATAATTTCTTAGATTTATTTGTTTCTACATCAACTTCTGAAGGATGGGGTTTAACAGTTACAGAAGCTATGGCTACAAAAACACTAACAATTGTACCTCTTCATACTTCTTTAAAAGAAATTACAGATTATGGTAAAAATACAATTGGATTATATGATTTATCTGAAAGTATTTTATTTTTAGATGCTATAAAAATTAGATATAAAACTAATCCAAAAGAAATAAAACAAAAAATACATTATGCAATTTCTTTGCATGAAAAACAAAAAAATTCTATAATAGAATTTGCTTTTGAAAAAGTAAAAACATATAATTGGGAAACCTGTAGCGAACAACTTTACTCATTAATAAAAAAACATTTATAATGGCTTCAATTAAAATAAAAGATTTAAAAGCAGGATTTAGTTATTCATGTGATCATTTTCCAACTAATCAAACTTGGCATATAATAGGAATTAATTTAATTACTAAAAAAGTTTGTGCTGCAGGTTTTCCTCCTACAATTGCAAATTTAGAAGATTGCTTCAATTTTAAAAATGAAACATTATTAACAGAAAAAGAAATAAAATATCGAAATAAAGAATTCGGAAGTGGTTGGATTTAATTTTTTTTTTATATATTTGTTCCAACATAATCAAAATAAAATAGTAAAAATGAAAAAATTCTTAATTCTGTATCTCTTAGGTACAATTTGCATGAGTGCAACCATTATTAAAAATGAAAAAAGTATTGCTGCCGAAAATTTTTTTTCAATTGAAAAAGAAAATGTTTTAGATTTTAAATCTGAATTGGTTTTATCAATTGAAAAAAATGAAATTAATTTAATTTCAAAAGAAATTTACAAAAATGATAATTTATTTATAAAAGCAAAAAGTATTTCTCCTACTGGAAGATTATTTAATTTTAAAGAATTGCATTATAATGATGCAACTTTTATAATTAATTACAATAAAAATTTTGAGCATAAAAAAAATACTAATTTTGAAAATAAAACATATCGGGAATATTATAAATTACCTTCAATATTTTTCAAAAATAGTGCCGCTGAAAATCATAAAATAAAAGTCATACCCGACCTCAATTTTATAAATTAAAAAATAAAAATTTAATACTATATAAAAAACCATCTGTAATAATAGATGGTTTTTTTTTTTGTTATTAAAAATTTAATTAATATAACTATATTTGTTATAAATAATAAAATTTTATGTCAAAAATAATTAAACATATAGATGGTAAAGCAGGAGGAATATTAGTAGGTAAATCTCATGCAAATGGAGGTATAAAAGCTATAAATATGTCAACTGGACAACCATTAGAAATGCAAGGAGGTGAAGTAGTTATTACAAAACCTGCTGTTGATGACAAAAAACTATACCAATTTCAAGGACAATTATTAACCAATAGACAAATTTTAAGTAAAATAAATGAATCTGGTGGTGGTGTTTCATTTGCTGAATTAGAAAGTGATATTCCTAACGAAATTTATTTTAATGGAAATAATTATGAGTATGGTGGTGAAATGTTAGATGATTATGAAATTGCTCACAGAATTTCAAAATGTTCTTGTAATCATGAAAAAGGTGGTGAAATTGAAAAATTAAAAATAGCAGCTGATTCAGATGATTATGAAAATGTAATAGAAGTTTCTAATAATATTTTAGATGTACCACAATTAATTACTCCAGAAGTATTTGAAGATGGTGGTTATTTAAAATCAAATATTGAAAAAAGATTAATTGATGATATGGCTTATTTAGTAAATCTTCAATATAACAAGATAAATAAAATTTCTAATGATGGAATGGATATTAATCTTTTTAAAAGTTCTTTTTTTAATAAAGTAAAAAATATGAATTCAGAAAAAACAAAAGTAGTTTTAGACTATTTAACTGAATTAGAAAATGTTTTATCAGTAAAGCCTATATTTTCAAAAAACCATAAAATATGGACAAATTATGAGATTTCAAAAAGCAATAAGACTGGTGAATTTTCAAATGAAAATAAAAAATCAAAATTTAATGTAGGTGATTATGTTTCTTATAATACTGGTGATTTAGAAATAGAAAAATGGGTAGGAATTATTAAAGAAGTAAAAGATTATGATATAGAATTTGCATATGCAATTGATGCTTACACAACAAATGTTGATTCTCCAATGTTTGATTCTGAAAAAACTAATGAAAAATATGAAGTTTCTTTAAAAAATAGTACAAAACAAAAATTTGAAGATGCTAAAAAAAGCTATGATTCTATAAAATCAAATAAACAATCAGATGAAATAATTAAATTAAGAATTTCACCAGAAAATAATTTATCTAAACAATTAATAGAATTAACTGGTGATCAATGGAATGATATAGATTTTAAAAATTTAAATGAAAATAAAACCCAAATTTCACTTATTGATCCATTCATTCACATTAAATCTGGAAAGAAATTTATTGTTATTAATGATAAAATTGAATATAAACTTTCAAATTATAAGAATCCTTATGAAGTAAATAGAGCTATTGAAAATTTACTTGACAGTAAAACAGATAATTTTTCACCAAATGAAATAGAATTTATAAGTAATTATTCTGGTTATGGAGGTTTAGAAAAACAAGGTGAATTTTCAGATGAAGAATTAAAGGGATTGCTTTATGAATATTTTACTCCCGATGAAATTGTAAAAAAAATGTGGGCGTTAGCTTATAAGTATGGTTTTGGAGTTATAAAAAACCCTCATGTACTAGAACCTTCAGTTGGAACTGGAAACTTCTTTAAATACGCTCCAAATGATGCTGAACTATTTGGAAATGAAATTAATAAATATTCTAAAAAGATTTGTGAAATTTTATATCCAAATTCCATGATTAAATTACAGCCATTTGAAAAAACATTTATATCTCAAAATAATTCCATTAAACAAAAATTACAAAATATTGATAAATATCATTTGGTTATTGGCAATCCTCCTTATGGTAAAGGAATATCAAAGTATTTAGCTATGGGTGAAACTTCATTTACAAATGCGACTAATTTTACAGAATATTTTATAACTCGTGGATTAGATTTATTACATTCACAAGGATTATTAATTTATGTAGTTGGTGCTGAACAATATAATGGAGGAACTTTGTTTTTAGATAGTGGAATTTCTATTGTTAAAAAACAAATTTTTGAAAAAGCGCAATTGATTGATGCCTATAAGCTGCCGACAAAGATTTTTGAAAGAACTGCTGTAGCTAGTGAAATATTAGTTTTTAAAAAAAAATAAAAAGAAAATAAAATGGAAAACAATTTAGAATTACAAAAAGAGCTATTCAATCAAATTGAAGCAGAATTATTTTATTGTAATGATAGCACAACTCCTTTAATTTGTAAAAACTTTAATAATCCAGATACTAAAAATCAATTAATTAAAACAATTGCACAAACTTGTATTGAAGGTAAAATACAAATATCTCAAGCAATAGTTGAAGTTGAACGATTGTATTCACCAAATGATATTGATTAGTTATGTATTTAGATGATAAGTATTTTAACAATGAAGCAGAAAATCTATTAAGAAATTTTAAGTTCAGAACAACAAAAGTTACTTCTGGAATTGATAAAGGAAGATACACTTCAGAAATAATTATTCCGGAACTTGAAAAAAAAGATTCTGAAAAATATTTAATTGAAAAATTTGGCACCAAAATTCCAACTTGGACAAAAGTTAGAAGAGATACAAAGGAAGAATCAGAAAAGCAAATGATTAGAGATGTTGCTTACAAATTATTGGAAGATGATAGAAGAAAAAACAATCAATATTTTTCAGATTTATATAATTTATGGAAAAATAAAAAAGACTACGATGATATTTTTTTAAAAGGTAGAATAGGTTATATTGCTTATACTTTTTTTGAATTAATTAATGGAAAATATAACAAAGATAATTTTTCAAATAAAAACAATAATTTTACCTATGAAATACAAAAAAAATTAGAAACAATAAAAGATTTTAAAGAATTTTATTTTGTATTAAAACAATTAACAAAAGAAGAATGGCTTAAAAACAATATTTTTTATACTAATAAATTTAAACCAGGTGAAAAAGAATATTTTAAAGTAGATACTTTCAAATTTGATGAAGAAAAAATTTCAGAAATATCTATTTTTGAAAATGAATTGGAAAATAAAAAACCATTACAAAAAATAGAAATACCAATAGCAAAAAATCTTAAAAATGATGGATTTTATAAAATTGGTTACAGAAATAATTTTTTAAATTCTCCTATATTATATGGTCGTGAAAGAATAATTGTTTTAGCTAATGGAGAAAAACACAAATCTTTATTTGCAATTGTAGAACTAGATAAAATTTTAACATCTCATAATGAAAATAATTTTTCTAATACTGAAAATTATCCTACAAATAAAGATGGCCGAAATATAAATGATAGAAATTATAGTGGAGATATTAATGCACAAAGCAAAGTTATTTCAGTATCTCAAAATTTAATTCCAGAAATAATAATTTCAACATCTGCAACCGCTAGTGGTACTCCAATTATTTCAGTAGATGGAATAGTAGTTTCTGGAAATAATCGAACAATGTCTTTAAAATTAGCAAAAAACCAAAATAAAAGTCAATATGATAATTATCTTAAAAAATTAGCTTATGAATTAGGTTATGAAGGTTATGGATTTAAAGATAATTCTATAGGAACTTCATTACTTTTAAAATACAAAATATCATTACCAGGAAGTAGTTTTAATAATCCATTATCAATAAAATTTGAAAATCCTATTTTAGTTAGAATAGATTATGATTTTCAATCATATACTACTGATGAAATGGCAAAGTATAATAAATCAACAAAAAAATCAGAAAGACCAATAGATAATGCTATAAAAATTTCACAACAATTAAAAGAAAATTCTAATTGTATGGAAAGTCTTTTATCTTTAATTTCTGAACAAGAAATAGTTTCGGACTTGTATAATGATGTTCCTTCTGTAAAAAGGTTTAAAAGCATACTTATTGAGTGTAATTTAATAACTGAAAATGATATTTCATCTTTATTTATTGCAAATACTTTAACAGATAATGGTAAAACATTTTATGATACATTACTTTTATCATTAATTTTAAATCCAGAAATATTAGAAATATCACAAAATCAAGGAATAAAATCTATAATAAATAGTGTTTCAAATTCTATAATTTATTTAAATCAAAATAAAAATTTAAAAGAAGGATCAATTATAGATAATGTTAATAATGCAATTATTTTACAAAATGAAATTTATTCTACAAAATCAAAAAATATTATTGACTTTATAAAACAAGGTAATTTATTTGAAAAATCGATAGAATTTATCACATATAATTCTATAATTATAAATTACTGGTTAAACAAACCACCAAATGAATTTAAAAAAACATTAAAAAAATATAATTCACTAATTGAAGATTCTCTATTACCAAATATTTTTGGAGAAAAACTTTCAGTTGAAGAAATTTTTAAAGAAATTTTTGAAAATGGACTACCAGAAGATTTAAAAAATGCACTTAATTTAGTATTTAAAAAAGATAATGTAGTCATTAATGATGATTATTTTGTCTTTAAAGAGGAGGATTATGAAAAAGATAATGAAATAAATACTAATTTTGAACAAAAGTCAGCAATTGAAAAAGAAATAGCTATAATGCAAAGAGCTGCGAAATACGATAATACTGATGAAACTAAAAATATTATTAAAGCTTTAAAAACCACCTTAAAATATATTTAAATGGATAATTATATAGAAATAACACCAGAATTTATTAATGAAAAAATATTATATTTCCAAAAAGGTGGTGAAGTTCCAAATGAGGTAAAATCAGATTTAGATTTTCTTAAATCAAGTTTATTATTGACTTCAAATGAAATTCAAAAAGCTCAAATTCAAAAAGCTATTGATAATATTGAATCTAAATATTCTATAAATTTTGAAAATTCATTACTTATTAGTGAAGATCCAGAAAGCATTGAACAAAAAAATGAATATGGAATAGAAATGCTAATTGATGGAAATTGGTACAAAAAGCATAATGATAAAGTTTTAGGTACTTACAAATTAGATAATAGTCGTTATGGTAAAGAAATAAAGGTAGTTATTGGTACTATTTCTGATTTAAATAAAATTGATGTTCAAGATGATTTTGATCAATTTATTATAAATAAAAACTTAGCAGTTTCTTCTAAAAAAAATGTTACAAAAGAAATTTCGGAACCAGAAAATGAAAGTTTTATTAAAGATATTATTTCAAAAAGTAAAACTTCAATTGGTAATAAAGCAGTTGCTAAAATAAAGCAAAATGAAGAATTATCAGATGAAACTATTTCTTCATCAATAGAAAAAATTCAAACAATTAAACAAATTTATCATAAACTTAATCCAGAAATTTCAAAATCTGAAATTCAAAGTTATGTTTGGTATAAAGAAAACATAGGTCAAAAATTATCAAATGAATGGTATGAATTATGTGAATATGAATTAAAAGATAATACTTTAAAAGAATGGATAGAACAAGGACTTTTATTTTATTTTGAAGGAAATCTTATTCCAAAAGTAATTTACTTATCAGGTGATATTTATACTAAAATAAATCGAATTGTAAAAACTACTGAAAATAATGGTGTAGATTCTGATTATATTTTAAATAATTATGGTCCAAAAGTACTACAGCAACAAATTGAACTAATTAACAATAAGTATGCTGAAATTTATAGCAAAAGATTAATAATTACAGGAAATGATGATGGTAATTCATTAATTATTAAACCTATATCGGACTTAGCTTATAAATTCAAAGTAACTTCATTAAATGATTTTAAAGAATTTAAATGGTGGACCTCAAAAGGATTGCCTAATTGGGATAAAGAAGATGGTAGAAATTATCAAAAAGAAGAAATTGAAGAATTATCATTAAAAGATGCATTCTGTTTTTATTTAGTTAATGTTGGAAAAAAACTAGAAATAAAAGGTAATATAACTTACAGAGATATTATTTATTTTTATATCGATAAAAAAACAAAATCAATTCCTTCTTATATTGTAGATGAATCAGAAATAAAAAAATGGAGAACGCAATTAGAAAGAACTAAGGCAAAGGCTGCTTCAGAAGGTAATCGATTATTTTTACAATTTTTAGCTGATCAACTTTTATTAAATGATAAAGTAAGATTAGAAACTTCTTGGAATGGTCAATTTAATAATTACATAGCTCCAGATTTTAATAAAATACCAGTTGCTTTTAATGTTACAAAAGAATTTTATGGTGAAGTTCCTTTTGAAATAAAGCCAGAAAAACGAGAAGCAGTATCATTTCTATTTAATGAAGGAAGTGGATGTTTAGCTTATGATGTAGGAGTTGGTAAAACAATGTCAGCAATTATGACAACTGAACAATTTCTTTGTTCTGGATATTCAAAAAGACCTTTAATAGTAGTTCCAAATCAGACATTTAAGCAATGGATAAGTGAAATTAAAGGAATATTACCACATAGAATTATTAATCCTTTATTTAATCTTGGAAAAGATTTTATAGAAGAAGTTTTAGATGAAAATAATCTTCCAATGATGGTTGCTGAAGGATCAATTACAGTTATTACTTATGAAGGTTTAAAAGCATTAGGATTTAATGAAGAAACTGAATCGCAATTAATGAGTAATTTATATGATATTTTAAATCAAGGTGGTGCAAGTGAACAAATAACAGATAAAAAAAGAGCTGGATTTAGAGAAAAATTAGAAGGATTAATTGGGAGAGGATTAAAGGGAACTGTAATTCCAATTGAAAGTTTAGGTTTTGATTACTTATGTTTTGATGAAGCACATGCTTTAAAAAAAGTATTTACAACTGTTAAAGGTAAACCTTCAGAAGATGGTAAAAAAGCAGCTCGAAAACAATATTCAATAGAATCTGGAGTACCAAGTGATACAGCTTTAAAAGGTTTTATGTTGTCACAATATATTTTAACTAGAAATAACTATAGAAATGTAATTTTACTAACTGCAACACCATTTACTAATAGTCCTCTTGAAGTATTTTCTATGTTATCTATTTTAGCTTATCATCAATTAGTTAAGTTAGGAATAAATAATATAAATGACTTTTTTGATACATTTATTGATGCCGATACAGATTTAGTAATAAACCATAAATTAAAACCAGAATATAAACAAGTTATAAAAGGTTTTAATAATTTACCATCTTTACAAAGAATAATAACACGTTTCTTTAATTATAAAGAAGGTAGTGATGTTGGAGTAGTAAGACCAAATAAAATTGTAATACCTTATTTAAAAACATTAATAAATAATAAAATTGTTGATTTACCAGAAGATGAAAAGGTATCATGTTACATTCCTTTAAATGATATTCAAAAAAATTATATGAATGAGATTATTGCCTATGCTGAAGGAAGTTCAGAATTAGGTAATAATGATATTAATGAAGATGAAGATTTTGATGAAAATGAAGATAATTTAAAAGATAGTGCAGCAGTTGAAATAGATGAAACATTTTTATCAACTAATGAAAAAGCAGGAGTAAGAGCTATAAAGGCTATGACACACTCAAGAAACCTAGCACTTTCGCCATACTTATATAAATGGAATAGACTAGGAACTCCAACTTACAAAAATTATATAGAAAATTCTCCAAAACTTTTATATGTAATAAAATGTATAGAAAGTGTAAAAAAATATCATAAAAAAAATAACGAACCAATTTCAGGACAAATAATTTATATGGATCGAGGAATTAATTTCTTTCCATTAATTAAAGAATATTTGGTAAAAGTTTTAGGTTTTGAGGATCATGAAGTTGGAATGATATACTCAAAAGGAATGAGTGTTGACAAAAAAAGAGCTGTACAAGATGGATTTTTAGGTAGAAAATATAACGAAAAAAAGCAAGAATATGAAGATATTTCAGATAATTTAAGAATAAAAGTATTAATTGCTTCTAGCTCAATTAGAGAAGGAATGAATTTACAGAAAAAATCAACTGTTTTATATAACTGCTTTATAGATTGGAATCCTACAGATATGTTACAACTTCAAGGTAGAGTTTGGAGGCAGCAAAATGAATTTTTGTATGTTAGAATTGTAAATCCATTAATGATTGATTCTATTGATATTTTTATGTTTCAAAAATTAGAAGAAAAAACAGCAAGAATTAATACTATATGGTCCAATGATGGTCGATCAGTATTAAAACTTGAAGAAATTGATCCTAATGAAATAAAATATGCATTAATAAAAGATCCAAAAATTATTGCACAAATTGAAATTGATGAAAAATCTTTAAAGCTTACTGATGATCGTAAAGCAAATGAACAATTAAAAGAGCGTTTAGATAAATTCATTTTTGCTAAAAATGCTAATAATAATTATGTTAAACAATTTTTTAATGAAATAATAGAGAAAACTTTTCCAGAAAAAATAAATTCAAATATTGAAACTAAATTTAATATTCTTCTTAAGTTATTTACTTCTAAAGAAGTTTATGATTCTAATGGAGATATAATGTTAGATAATTATGAAAATAAATATAATTATTCTGATAATATTAAAAAATATGGAAAAATTTCATCTATAATAAAACCTTCAAGACCTTACTGGTTTGATGGTTATTTAAACAATAAAAGATTAATAGAAAAGGAAACAAAAGATTTATTGTTTCCACGTAATATTGATCCAGAATTTGTTGATGATTACCTTTTAAAATTAGAATTTGACAATAAACAAATTGATCAACAATTAGATTTTTTAAAATCAAAAGATTACGTTGAAAAAAGAATAATTGAAATAATTGATTATCGACAAAAAAATAAAATAGTCGAAAAATCAATTCCAGAAATAGTTTTAGAATTTGAAAGATTAAATTATCTACTTTCAGAAAAAAGAATTTCAAATTTTGATAAAAAAACAGAAATATTTAATCGTTTAGATGAAAATGGAAATCGAAAAGTAGATAGTGAATCGCTGAAAAAATTAGAAAAATTAGTTTTATCATTACCACAAACTAAAAATTTCTATACTGATATTAATGGTGAATATGATGAAAATAGAAAAAAAGTTCATGAATCAATTATTAAAAAAGTAAAAGAAGGTACAACATGTGTTGAAACTTTAGAACCTATAGCAATTTTAACTGGTGGATCTCCTGCATCTGGAAAGTCAACTTTTTTAAAAACCTATGCACCATATCTTTTAAGTTCTGAAATTTTTCACATAGATGCAGATGAAATTAGAGCTATGTTACCAGAATATGAAGGATGGAATGCAATTGCTACTCATTTGGAAACAAAAGATATAGTAAATAGATTATTAACTGGTGATGAAATTGCAAATCCATGTAAGCATGATTTAATATACGATGGTACGATGAATAATACTAAAAATTATCTTCCATTAATAGGTATGCTTAAAAGTTTAGGTTACAAAATTTTCATTGTTTATATGGATAATGTACCATATAATGAAGTTAAAAAAAGAATGATTTCAAAATATGAAACTTCTGGTCGTTTTGTACCAATTGAAGTTATTGATGATTTCTTTGGTAAAGGAAAAGAAGCTCTTTATGAACTAAAAAATAAAGTTGATGGCTACATGATTGTAGATGCAGGATCAAAAGAGTATAAAATCATTGAAGAAGGTGGAATGAAATTACCAAAAAATAGAAATTATTCTGAAATTCAATATAATTCAAATATTAGTTCAAAAATTACAGAAGAATCTGAAGAAACTCAAATAAAAGAAGCTATAGAAGGATTAGAATTATTATTAGAATTTTCTTCTAAAGCAGAAAAAAAAGATATTAAGTTAGCTATTAGTGGTTTAAAATTATTAATGTAAAAAAAATTAAATTGAAATAAATTTGTATTTTTGATAAAATATTGTTTAAAAATGGATAATAAAAATAAAATAGAAAAGCTAAAAAAAAATTTAGATAATCCAATGTTTCCAGAAAAATTGAAATCTAAATTAAAAGAAGAAATAGCAAAACTAGAAACCCAAATTAATTTGGATAAATCTAATAAAATTGAAATAATTAAACCTTCAAAAAGTACTTATATTAAATCAGAAAAAATAGGTCCTAAAAAGATAACTATTGTTTATGCTGAAGGAACAATATCCGAATATGATCAATTTCCAAAATCCTACAATAGTTTTGAAGCTGCTAATAAAGCTTTAATACCAGTATATAAAAACGTTTATAAAAATGGCGAAAATGAAGATGAAGCAGGCTATAACAAAGCTAGTTTTTTAATTGAATTTGAAAATGGTGAAGAATATCAAGGTAAATTGGATATAGGTAAATACGATAATCCTACAACAACAAAAAATTTAATTGGTGATCACGTAGTAGATTTTTTAAAAAAATCTTTAAAGAATCCAACAAAATATGATAAAATTGATTTAAATCATTATAAAGATTGGCTTGAAAATTATAGATTTTATGGTAGTGTAGTTAATCAAAAAGAAAAACCAAAATCAAAATCAAAAAAACCAAATAATTATTATTTGCATAGTGATATTGATACTATAACTATTTTAAGAAATGGAAAGAAATTTATATTTAGTGGAAAAGATGTTTTAGATGGTGTACATAAATTTAGTGAAGGTGGAAAAGTAAATGATATTTCTACTTATATTCCAATTAGAGATATAGTTGAAGTTACTTTAAAAAACGGAAAAAAAGTAAAATCTCAAAATGGATATAGAATTAAAAACGGTGCATTACCAATTAAAGAAAAAAGTGATACATTATCCGATAAATGGGTTATAGTAAAATCTAATGGTTATTATTCATTAAATGCAAGAACTGGAAATGCAGTTTTTTTACCATCAATTGCTGTAGCTTACACTTATACTGAAGAAGTTGCAAAAAAAATAGTAAAGCAAATACAAATGGATCATAAATTTGAAGTAAAAGCAGTTCCTTATGGAACAAAATTAGAAGATGATCCATACGACAAATATGAAAAAGGAGGAATTATTAAAGAAGATCAAATAGATTTATTTGAAAATTATAAATTAGTTCCAGAAAACGTTTCTGATATTTTAGATGAATATGATTTTGAAAATTTAAGTTACGAAGAATGCGAAGAACTAAATGAAAAATTAAAAAAAATAGGTTATGAATTTAGTTATGGACTTGATTCTATACCTTATAATTTAAGAAAAATTGATGGAGAAAAATTTGATTATCTTTTAAAATATGATGGAAATAAAATTAAACAAAAAAAAGATATAATAGACTTTTTTACATTTTTAAATGATAAAAGTTTTATTTTTCATCCAGATGATAATTTTTCACCAGAACCTAATTTAAGTAAAAAAGAAGCATATATTTTAAATAAATATATGGATGATTGTTGGAAATTATGTGATGATGATTCTGAATTAGATATTTATGAAATGGGAATGTCTGTAATAAATAAAGAACATAAATCAGTAAATAAAGTAAAATATAAAAAAATAGTTAGAAATCCAAAAGGAAATTTAGCATTTAAAAAAGCTAAAGAAATAAGATTACCAGGAGAAAAATGGACCGATGCAGTAAAAAGAGCATCAAAAATATTAAAATAAGAAAATTTAAACTATTTTTGTTTATTAAAATAAATCAATTTAAAAAAAAGTAAGATGATAACAATTGAAAAAAAAGTAAGTAATTTAACAAAAACACCTACATCATTATCAAAAAGATTAAAAAACTTAGAAAATTTAAAAGCTAATTTAAAAGTTGCAATAGAACAAGAAAACGATAAAATTATTGCCGAAATAAATTCAGAAATTGCAATTTTAGAAGATGAAATTAATGATCAATTAGATAAGTTAATTTTGGAACAAACACCAAAAACAGTTGAAACACCTAAGGCAGTTGAAACACCTAAGGCAGTTGAAACACCTAAGGCAGTTGAAACACCTAAGGCAGTTGAAATACCGGATGTAGTTGAAACACCCAATCCAGTTGAAAAAACTGAAGAAGAAAAGAAAAAAAGAAAAAATAATATTGTTGCAGTAGTAGTAGGTGTAACATTAACAGCTCTTACATTCGGTGCATTTGCATTTATGAGTAAGAAAAAATAATTAATAAGTATGAAAACAAAATTTTTTAAATATGCAGCAATTGGATTTGGAGTTGCTTTAATTACTATTGGTAGTTGGAAAACTGCTGAATATCTTTTAGGAATAAAACATTTAAAGTATGCTACATATCAAAAAAATACTTTTTCAACAGAACCAATTGCATCAGATGATGTAGAATAATATATTACTATGGGAAAATTTACAAAATTAGATACTATATTGTATCCAGATTTAAATGTTGTTTACACTAATTACGGAGTAAATGCTTTTAAAAATCAAAATATAAGTATGCTCAAAAACATTAAACAAAAATTTGGAACTTATATTGAGAAATGGGGTAATTTATTAGAAATAGATTCATCAGTTTTAATATGTTTTATTGCCATAGAATCTAATGGTAAAGAAGGTTTAAAACCTAATGGAGCTGAAGCTACTGGATTATGTCAAGTTACTCCAGTTGCTGTTAGAGAAACTATTTCAAAATTTAAAACAATTACAAAAAATCAATTATCACCAGAAATTTTAAATTATATTAATTCAAAAACACCTTATTTAACTGCATTAACTCCATCAAAACAAGATATTACTGCAACACAAAAAAAGCAATTATTAGAATTGCTTACTAATGATGCTGAGTATAATATTTTAATGGGAGCAATTTCTTTAAGATGGCTTTTTGAATATTTGAAATATGATGGTAAAGCACATTTAAATCGAGCTATAATTGGTTATAACCAAAGTGCATACGGTAGAATAAGTGCATACAAAAATAAGAAAGTAACTACTCAAGAGTTATATACAGATACAAAAATTCCTAAAGAAACCAGAAATTATTTAGCAAAACTTTTAGGAGTTGATGGTTTTTCATCATTAACTATTGAAAATAAAATTTATTAATAATGGTTAATTACAAAAATATAATTCCTTTTATAAAAATTAGAGAAGGAGGTTTATCTTCAGCTCAAACTGATACTGCTAGAAAAAATTCATCTCCTTGTGGGAATGGTAAAAATGGATTTCCGTATCATACTAATAAAGGAGTTACATGGTTAACCTTTTCATCAAATGCAAAAACTTTAGGTTATTCTGCATCATGTTCAAATTTTTTATCTATGCCAGATGAAATTTGGAATAAAATCTATAAGTTAGTTTATTGGGATGGAATGAAATGTGATGATTTAAAAAATCAAGCTATTGCAAACACTTTTGTTGAATGGTCATGGGGAAGTGGTGTTTATGGCGCAACAAATTCTTTAAAAAAGTTTTTTAAAGAAAAATATAATAAAAATTTTTCAAATATTGATGAAATAGTATCATTTTCAAATAATCTAAATATCGAAAAAAAAACACCAGAATTATTTGAAAATTTATATGATTGGAGAAATAATTTTTTTGAAAGTTTAAATCAGCCAGCTAATATTAAAGGATGGTTAAATAGATTATCTGCATTTTACATTTTAAATAAACCTTATGCTACTTCAAAATCAACCTTTGTTATAGGATCAGTTGTTGCATTAGGAGTAGTAGGAATAATAATAGTAGCATCAAAATTTTATGGAAAACGATCAATTAGCTAAAGAAAATAAATTACATTTACATTTATCAACTATTTTTGTAGCAGTTGGTATTATTTCTTTTACATTAGGAATTATTGTAAATGTTTTAGTAATTAAAACAAAAATTAAAAATGGAAATTAAAGGTAAAATATTAGATGAATTTGGTAATCCATTATCTGGAGCGCATATTACTAAATTTGGAAATGATTCAATTGGAACTTTTTCTGCTGCCAATGGTAGTTTCATATTAAATAATTCAACAATTGAAAGTTTTTCACTTATAAAAATAAGTTTTATTGGTTTTTATGATAAAATTTTTAGTGCAAAAGAATTATTATTAAATCCAACAATTGAATTAAAAGAAGAAACTTTTAATTTAAATGAAGTTGTTGTTTATGATAATAAAGAAACAGTAACTAAACCTAAAAATAATTATACAAAACCAATTATAATTGTTGCTGCAGTAGGAGCATTGACAATTGGATTAGTAATTTTAAAAAAAGCATTAGTATGGAAAATATAAATTCTATGGCATCCCCACCAATTGAAGCTCCAATAGTTACTCCAATTGAAGCTCCAATAGTTACTCCAATTGAAGCTCCAATACAAACAAATGAAAATGATAATTTTTTAAAAAAAAATTCATTATCAAATGTTGTTATTTTTGTTTGTGCCTTAGCAGCAACATATTATATTTCTGGAATTTTTTATTATAGATCTTTAATCAAAAATAATATTTCCATAAAAGATTTACAAAATCAAATTGATCAATTAAAAAATTGATATGCCTAACAAACAAACAAAAAATAAAAATTTAATTTCTTCAAATTTAATAAATGAAATTAAATTAACCTGGGATTTATTAGGTAGTGAAAATTTTCAAAAAATTATTTTTTCTACAAATTTAATCAATAAAAATTCCATGATTTTTTGTTCAGAAATAAAATTTATAAACTTATTAAAAAAAGAAAGAACAAATTTTAAAAACAATGCAATTCCAGATTTAATGTATAATATAATTAAAGAAGTATGTATTATTAATGAAATTAATGAAAATCAAATTTTTAACAAACATACTAATCATTGTAAAATAAGAAGAGAATCATTAATTTTAATTTCTATTTTATGTTCAAATTATGGTTATACACAACATAACATTTCAAATGCATTAAAAAAATCTCAAACAATGATTCAAAGATATATTTCTTCAGATTATACTGATGAAATAAAATATAAATTAAAGAAAATTAAAGAAAAAATAGAACTAATTATTAATACAAAATAGAATGGAAAGAACAACAACATTAGAACAAGAAGGAAATGATTATAATCCTTTATTAAATGAAGCACCAATTCAAAAAGAATATCAAAAGGCAAATTTAAATGCTCAAAATATTCCAACAGAAATTCCAGAACCAACATTTGAAAAACCTACAATTGATTTTTCATTAGAGGGTATAAATTCTGAAGAACCAAATATTGAAGAAAAAATTTCTGAAAATGATTCTCAAGAAAATAATAAATCTGAATCATTTAATCCTCAATTTAATGACTTATCTAAAAAAGATAAAAGAATATCAGCAGAATTAATGGCCGATACTGCAATAGGTGGTTATGAATTTATTATTAATAATTTATTAGTACCAGTTGCAAAAATTAAAGAACAAAAAGTAGAAGAAAAAATATTAAACAAAGAAATTAATCCAAATATTACTTTTGTTGTAGATGCAGAAAATAATAGAGCAAATGTTCGTGAATATGTTTCTGTTTATAATGAAACTGTAGATGATGCTTTAGAAGTTACAGATGCTTTTAAAAACACAATTAGAGAACCTTTAATTAGAATTGCTGAAAAAAGAGGAATCGGAATGACCGATGAACAATTTGTAGCTTTAGAATTGGGGAAAGATTTATTATCAAAAGGAATAATTGTTTTTCAATTAAAAAAATCTACAAACATGATTTTAAATATGTTAGAAGCTGAAACTGCTAAATCAGCAGTTCAATATCCTGAACAACCAAAAAATCAAGAACCTAAGCCAATTGAAACAACTAAAACAGAAAATTCAGAAGTAAAACAAACTGCTGTAAAAAATGAAAAAAAGAAATCAGATCCAATTGAATCAAAAATTGAAGAAAATTCAAATAGAACAATGGATAACATTCATTCAATAGTTAAAGAAGATCAATCAGTTAAAAAAATGGGAAATTCTTTAGCAGGTTTTGGAGATAATGAATTGCTTAATAAAATGAATGAAATTGCAGATAATGAAGTAAAATCAACTCCAAAAATAAGTACTAATAGAAAACACACAAATAAAACTACTGAATCAAAAACACCAACTACTAAAGTAACTAGAACTAAATCAAATGACAAAAAATAATAATAATGGCAGGACGAATTCAAAAGTTAGGAGTTGTTGTTGGCAGAAAAGGAGTAGGTAAAACCTTTGAAACAAACAAAGGATTAATCCATTATACAAATGGAAATCCTGCTAAGTTAGTTCCAGGAAGAAAAGTTTTAATATTAGATTTTAATGATGAATTTAGTGATGTAAAATCAATTGCTTTAGAGCATATAGAATTATTTTCTATTCATCCTAAAATTGAAAGAAGGAGAGTAAGACCATTTAAGAAAAATAATCAGAAAATGACTTTAGATGAAATTGCTAAATCGTTATTTTTCATTTTACAAAAGTTTTCTGGTGGTTTATTATTAATTGAAGATATAAATGCTTACATAGGAGATCATATGCCAGATGATTTAATAGGCGCAATTTGTACTAATAGGCATAGTGATTTAGATATTATTATTCATTATCAATCTATAGGACGAATTCAGACTAAAGTTTGGCAAAATTTAAATTATATTCGTTTTCATAAAAATACAGATTCAGTTGCTAGGCATCAAGCTAAATTTGTTGATAAATTTGAAATATTATCAATTGCTGAAAAAATAGTAAATAAAAAATACTTAACAGATCCTAGATTTCATTTGTATGTAGATACAGATGAAGAAAAAATAAGAGGAAAACTATCAATTAAGGATATAGAAGATGGTATTGATGATTTTATATCAGATAACTATCAAAAATATGTAAGTCCGCTATTGAAACAAAGAAGTAAAACTGGTAGCAAAAATTATACTCCAGAAAGTGCATCTAATTTTTTAAAAAAGAAGTTTAAATCAGAATATTTCTAATTTATTACTATTTATTACTTTTTTTTATTTTAATAATAATAAGTTTGTTAAGGAAATAATTAACTATCTGTATAATTAATTAATTTTAATTTAAAAACTAATATCTATCTGTATGGATAAGCAAAAAATGATAACAATTTCAACTCAAATAGCAATAAGTGCAATTGGAGTTATTTTAGGAGTTACAATTTTAGATTTTTCTAAAAGACTTTTAATAAAACAAGATTTTAGAGATAAACCTCTGGAAGTTACGATTGAAGATTAAACAAAAAATTATTTATATTAATTAAAATTTTTACTCAAGATGAATAAAATTCAAAAATATTTGCAAGATGCTAAAAATAATGCATCAGCAAAATTTGCTCATGCAGATGGAGAATTTGGTAGCTCTACAAAAAATGGTGACAAAGGTTTTTCTAATGCTACTGGTTCTATGCCTGCTTCAATGACAAAAGCACCAACATCTCAACCTTATGTAATCAATGTAACATCAACTTCTGGTTCGCCAGTTGCAGATTTTTCAATCTTAGGATCAAATACATTTTTATATGGTTCTGCTGGTGCAACTTGGACAAATGGTTCTTTAGTAATTGGTAGTATTACAATTTCATCTGGTACACCAGGAGTTACTTACCAACAAATGTTAGCACAGTTTACTCAACAACCATTTACTTGTGGTTTAACATATTACAAATCAAGTACAGCAGGGCAAATTGACCAAATTTTATCTGTAATTACTAGAGATGCAAATGGTAATAGTCAAACTATGCCTATTGTTCCAACAATAGATCCATATCAACAACAATCAAATGTTATTGTAATTCCAAATGTTTTTACAGTTGATGGTTTTACATCTGTTGTTATTGCTTCTGTACTTGCAAATGCTACAGTTACATTCCAACTTTACCCAGCTGACAAAATTAATTTAGCTCGTGGATTAGATAACCAATCAGTTGGTGCTAATTACAGCAATCCAGGTATTGTTAAAGCTCAAGAAGTTGTAGTAAAAGGATAATTCCTTAAAATAAAACTTCTCTATAGGATTTGAAAAGGGTATTTGGTCTAATCCATTTACCCTTTTTTTATAAAATAATAATAATAATTATGAATAACATCGATGTTTTTGAATATATAGCTTCTAACGAACCAAGAAAAGCAAAAGAAATTATAAAAAATTTTGGTGGTGATTTAAATGATACTAATATTGCTAATTCTTTACGAAATATTGTTAATAAAGAAGGTGAGGATGTTGTTGAAAAAATAATGAATATTCATCCAGATTATTCTTATTTTCAAGATATTTTTAACAAAAAAACTCAAAAACAAAAAACAAAAAAAAATAAATTTCCAGATTTATCAGAAATTTATAATAAAAAAGATAACAGCGTAATTTTATTAGCTTGTACAATGATAATTACTATAGCAATTATAACTAAAAAATAAATCTAAAAAATGGAAAATGTTAATCAAGAAATTGGTATTAAATTAATTGCACAATTAATAGAGCAAAATCCTCAAAAATTAAAATTATTTCTTATTAAACAAGGAATAAAAATTAGTCCTTTTTCATCAAAAGATAGAATACAAGAAGTTTTAATCATTGCTATTCAAGACAAAACTTTTTTAGATGAATTTTCAAAATTTATTTTTGATTTATACAAGCCTATTTTTTCAAATGCAGATGGAGATATTCAAACTTTTAATTTTGGAAGTAATTTATTTTCAAATTTATCTCAAAATTTTGCTCCATTATATCAAACAAATACTGGAACAAATACAAGTACATCTCCAACAAATCAACCCGAACTATCAACTAATCCAATAAAAAGCGATAGTAATTCAAGTGGCTTTTTCTCTGGATTTAATTTGAATACGGGTTTAGATTTTATTAAAGATACTTTAAATTCGGTGTCAACAATAAAAAAATCAGATGCAGAAACTGCTTTATTAAATGCTCAAATTGCAAATGAAAGGGAAAATGCATTGAATATTGAGAATAAAACTAGTACAACTAAAAAAGTAATTATTACAATCTCTATTATAGGAGTAATAGGAATAGGTGGTTATTTCTTAATGAAAAAATATAAGTAAAAATGGATAAAAATTTTAAAAATCTTAGTAGTGTTGTTTCACAAGCAATATTATATGATAGAAATGGAATTATTTCATTATTAGAAAATAATGGTGTTATAATATTTGATTCGGATCATATAAAATCTGAAAAATTAGTAACAATAATTTTTAAAAATTTAGAAAATGTAAAATTTCAAGATGTTTTTTTAAATTATATTAAAGAAAAATTTCAATTTTCTAATGCAGATGGTTTTTTCTCTGGTTTTAATGCTTCAGCAATTACTGGATTAGTTTCAAGTGGTTTAAGTTTTTTAGGTAATAGTTCAGCATCTAAAGATCAGAAATCCATTGCTGAAATAAATGCACAAGCAGCAATAACATCGGCTCAATCACAAGCACAAATAGCGGCTACACAATTACAAATAGCACAATTAAATTTAGAAGCTTCAAAAGCTCCTAAAACAGATAATACTAAACTTTATGTAGGGATAGGTATTGCATCAGTTGTTGTAGTAGGATTATTAATTTTCGCTATTAAAAAATAATAAAGAAAATGAATGCAACTGAAATATTAGAAAATGCTAAAAAATATTCACAAAAAGAATCTAGTGATTTCTTAGTTAATTTAACTAAAGGAACATTAAATGGAGCTTTAACCGGAGGTTTTTTAGGAGCCGGAATAGGATTATTTAAAAGCTATAATATTTATGCTTCAATATTAGTTGGTATAGTTATAGGTGGAGCAATTTCAAACATTTCTATAAAATTTAAACAATAAAAAATAAATATGAATAATAACAATCCGTTTGGTCAAACTTTAGGATCTATTGGTTTTGCTTCTGGAGTTATTTATGCTTTTTCAAAAAAAACTGGATTTTGGAAAGGATGGGGAATAGCAATTATTGGAGGAATTGCTTTATGAGGAATTGGTTACGGAATAGATTCATTTAAAAATAAATAACATGAAAAACAAAAATTTAATTACTGGTTTAATCGCTTTAGTTATCACAGCAGGAGCAATTTATGGTTATGTTTACATTGCAGGAAAAGCATGGACAAAATCTACTGATTCTAAATAAAATTTAAATGAAAAAAATAGTATTTATAGTCATTGTAGTAGCAGGAATTTATTCGGTTACATATCTGTATAATTTAAAATTTTCTTCTGATGGAGTATAATTCTAAAAGTGCAAATCAATTATATAAAGAATCTGGAAGTGAATTATCGTTTAAAGAATGGTTAATTGCAGAAAAAGAAAAAGAAAATCAATTTATTAGCAATGAAAAATTAAATAATTTAATTGCATCAATAGAAAAGAATAATGAAATTATTTCTAATCAAAATAAAAAACAACAAATTTTTGGAATTCCAAAAAATGTAATTATTATTTCAGCAAGTTTAATAACAATAGCATTAATTTATAAATATTTAAAAAAGTAAAAACATGAAAAAAATTTTAATACCAACTTTATTTTTAGCGGCAGGACTAGGAATAGGTCTTATGTTATCTAAAAAAATGAAACCAATGTGTAGTTGTAATTCAGAAACAAAAACTACAACAAAAGATACAGTTGTCGAATTATTGATTCCAGATAAATATACAATTCCAACATCTCCACAAGAAGGAACTAATTATTATAGAGATGAATCAGATAATTATTTTAAACAAGGTTATGGTCCTTTAATTAAAACTATCGCTGTTAAAATTCCAAAAGAAGAATATGTAGAAACATATAAAAAGTATAAAAATGAATAATAAAACCTCATATTTAATTACTGGAATAATATTGCTAGGAGCAATAAGTTCATTTTTTATTTATCAAAATTTAATTAAAAAACCAAAAGTAGAATAATATCTAGTAATTTTAATGGAAATAAGTCTAAAAACATATAATTTACCACAGACTATTGAGGTGACTATTGAAACTAAGTCACCTCAAAAAATCTGCATCATTGCAAGGGATTTTAATAATGAAAAAACATTATTTATTGACAGATTCATGGTTATTAATGGTAAAAAAAAATTAGACATAATGTTACCATTATCTCCAGAAAAAATGTTAATTACTATATATAATGATAAAAATGGAAAAATTAAAAATGACGATTCTTTCACAGTAAAAAAATCATCATTCTCAAGAAAAAAATTAAATACAAAATTATCAGTTGTTGGATTAGAAAATAAAAAAATTAGATCTTTTATAAAATTTGCAAACTCATTTTGTTTTAATGCATCTTATTTAAAACCTAATACATACAGAAGTTGTGATAAATATTTTTTTATTGAATATTTAGATAAAATATTAGATCAAAATGGCAATACATTGAATACTCCTGCAAGAATTAATAAAGAAACAGGTGAAATTCAAGTTTCTAAAAGTTCATTTGTACCTTTAACTGTACCAGAAAGAATGATTATATTACTTCATGAATTTTCTCATTTTAATATAAATGATGATATTGATAATGAATCAGAAGCAGATTTAAATGCATTGCTAATGTATTTAGGACTTGGTTATCCAAGAATAGAAGCTTCTTCTGCATGGATAGATGTATTTTATAATAGTAATAATGAAAATAACATTGAAAGATATAAAATAATTGAAAAATTTATATCTGATTTTGAAAACAATAAAATTTAAATTAAATGAAAAATTCAAATATTATATTTATATCTGTATTAATTCTAGCATTTGGTGGTTATTATGCATATAAAAAATTACAAGATTCAAAAAAAATATCAAAAAAAGAAGCAATTTTAATTATTGTTGGAAATGGATTTCATAAAAACGAAAATAATTTTTTAGAAACTTTTGAAGAAAATTTTTTATTTGAATGGATTAAAGCTATTAAAGATGGTAAATCAACATTCATTTATAATGGTAAAAATTATTTAACAAATGGTGGAAAATTATCAAAATAAAATAAAATGAAAAATATAGAATTAAAAAATATTTCTGAATTTATTTCTAAAAACAAAAAACCTTTTTTAATTATTGGAGGTTCTATAGCAGTAGTTGGTATAGGTATTGTTTTAGTTAAAAGTGCAAAATCTGGTATTTCAAATTTTTTTAATCCAGGTAGTAAAACAGTTGGAGGTAAATTTATTGAACAACAAATCGATGAAACTAAACTAAAAATTTCAAAAGAAGTAGCAAAAAATTATGCTGAACAACTATTTGAAGCATTTAATTATCGTTACGGTACTGATAAAAAAATTATAGATTCAATATTTTCAAAAATAAATTCTGAAGATTTTAAATTAATTTATAATAATTTTGGTAAAAGAAGTTATTCAAGTTTAAATACTGGCTCACCTTCTGACAAATGGTATGCATTAGATACTTACATAGGATCAAAGGATGTTGATTTAATGCAATGGCTTAATAGTGAATTAGATGTTTTCGATTTTGCATTAAAAGCAAAAATTAGAAAAGTTGTAGAACCTTTAGGGTTTATTATATAAAAATAACAATTTAAAAATAAAATAAAATGGCAGTTCCAAAATTAAATGTATTTGTAGGTCAAGATATGATGTTAAATGATTTTGAGCAAAATTATGATAATCCTAGAATTGGATCGTATAATAATACTTATTTAGCTATCGATCAAATAAAAACGTATAATAGTCCAAATATTATCCCTGATTATGCGTACATTCCAGGTGATTTACCTCCAACAGAACCTTATGATGTAATAAAATCAGATGATCAATTTCCTTTAGGTACTGGTGGAATAAAATCAGATAATCAATTTCCTTTAGGTACTGGTGGAATAAAATCACCTCCAAAACCTTTAGATTTAGAAGATATTATTATTAAAACTGATTTATCAACAACTGATAAGGATAAATTAACTTCAGAATCTTTTCTAAAAAAAACAATTTCAAAAGTTAAAAGTATTAAACCAATGTATATAGTTATTCCTTCAGTTTTATTGTCGGGAGGAATTATTTATTATTTTATGAATAAAAAATAGCGATAATGGCAAACTATAAATCAGGACTTTTATTTTATAATTTTTCTCAACCTGGATTAGAATTTAGATTTGGAGGTGGTAATCCTCCTTGCGATACTGGTTTTGATAATTCTAAAAAATTAATTCATTTAGGAATTGATCCAAATTTTAATACAAAGAACAATACAAACAAAGGTATAACGTGGGAAGAATTTAATTATTTTTCTAAAGAACTAGCATTTGATCCATCTTGTGAAAATTTTATTAATATGCCATCTAGCATTAATAATGTTATTTTTAAAATAAAAAAATGGGATGTTGTACGTGGTGATGAAATAAAAAATCAAGGAATAGCTAATTTATTATCAACTCAATTTAATTCATTATCAATAGTAAATTTTTTTAAAAAATACTATTTTATAGATTTTTCAAAAAAAATAACAGATAATAATAAAATAATAAATTTTAATTTTGGGTATGATATTATAGATGATGATGTAGTTAATTATATTAATGAAATAGATAATTTTGGTAATAGTCCAGAACTTATGGATAATTTGTATAAATACTTATTAGAAGTAAATGAAGGATCAAAAATGCTGATTAAAAATTCAAAAGTTATTTATTTTAGTAATAAAATATATGCTTTACAAAACTCAACAAAAATAATAATACTTTTTTCAGTTATTATGGGCGGTTATTTAATTTATAATGTGTTAAAAAAATGAGTACAATAACAGAATTTAAAGTAGATCCTACATTATTAAAATTAGGTCAAAGTCCAGAAAAGCAATTGGAAATTTGGAAAAATTTAAATAATTTACAAACTGGAGTAACGCAATTGGCTCCTAATTCTGTATCTGGTTTAGGAATGGGTGTGGGAAGTAATTTATTTAATCAATATGCAATTGACAATGAAATAATTTTACAAAAACAAAAAGAAGAATTGGAATCTAATTTTTTAAAAAATGAAGAAAAATTAAAATTAGATAAAGAAAAAAAGAAATTAAAAAATACAATAATTTATATTTCTTTAGGATTAGTTACATTTGGAATAGTAATTTATAAAATTAAAAAATAGATGGATTTAATAGGTCTAAATTTTGATATGTCATTTGGTAATAATTATCAAAATAATGTTAATAGTGGATTAACTGGAGGATATGTCGATCCAAAATTAAAATTATTAAGTGATAAATTAACAGCACAATATCCAACTGGTGATTGTATTAAAATTGATCAATCTATTGCAGCAATTCAAATTAAAATTGATGAATATTTAAAAGAACAAATTGGAGGTTATAAAATTGCACCTTATGTTAATAATGGTAATTACTCACAATTTCAAGCTTATAAGCAAAAATATAATGATAGAGTTTATGAAGTAGATAATTCATTAATTATTTTAAAAGCAAGATTACAAGATTTAAAAACTACTTTTATTACTCAAAATTGTAGAGATTCAATTTCAGATAAAAGACAAGAAGATATTTCTTCTATTTTTGCTACTACATCAGCTAAACAAGAAAATCAAGTTTTAACTAATAAATCAAATGTAAAACAATATATAATAGTTGGATCAGCTGCAATTATATTATTGGTTTCTTTAAAATTAATTTTAAAAAAGTAAAATAAAAATGATAGTAAAAGATTTAAATGTTATGTCTGAACAATCATATTGGATAAATCAATATCCAACTACTTCAGATTGTAAAATATTAAAAGAACAAATTTCTTTAATTGAAAAAGATATTGTTTCTTTAAATGATTATTTTGTAATATATGAAAATGAATTAAAGAAAACTTATGGAATAAAAGTAGTTTTACTTAATAATAGAAAGTTAATGATTGTAAAACTAGAAGGAGTAAAATCAATTTTAAACACAATTTTAAATGCTAAAAAACAACTTTATAGTACTAGTAGTTGTGATGTTAAATTAACGCAACCAGTAATTGCTAATGATACAACTAATTCACAACAATTAAATCCTAATGCATTAAATCCAATAAAAAATGCTTCACCAAAAAACATTATACTTTATGCAGGAGTATTTTTTCTTATTATAGTAGGAGGCGTTATTGTTTATAAATTAAAAAAATAATATTTTTATTAATGCTTTATCCAGAAAAAAATAATTGTACTGAACTAGAAACTCAAATTAATGTTATAAAAAATGATATTGACTATTTTTATGAAAATTTTAACGAAAATCAAGCAAAACAAAGGGAATCTATTTTAAAACAAAAAGAGTTACAATTTTCAGTAATGAATTGCAATGAAACATTATTATCTAATAAAGTAAATAAATTGAATAATATTTTTGACAGATATTCGTATATAGCAAAAATAAGAATTGAATCACAAACAGATAATCAAAAAAAAGTTTATATTGCCATTGGAGTAGTAACAATTTTAATTGCATCATACATAATAATTAAAAGATAATTAAAAATATGACAGGAGTAGTTTATGATATTAATGAAAATAGTAGATTACAAAATTATGTAGATCAGCAACAAGAATTATTTAAAGATTCAGAAAATTCTATGGTTAATAAAGAATATTTAATTCTTTCTTCAGTAATTTTAGCAAGTAGTGTTATAATTATTTTATTGGTTAAAAAATTTAAAAAATGAAAAAATTAATTATTATTATTGCATTATTTGGTAGTATAGGAGCTGCATATTTATATTTTAAAAGACAACTCGAATTGGCTTTAAATTATGAATATGATGTTGATTCATTTAAAATTTTGAAATTAAATCAAGAAGAAATGGATGTTCAATTAACTTTAAAAATAACAAATAAATCAGATTTTGAAGTTGAAATTAATGCTTATGATATTGAAATTTTATATAACAATGTTAAAATTTTAAGAATTTTATCTCAAGAAAAATTTATAATAAAAGGAAAATCAACATTTGAAATAAAAACAATTAACAATATTATATTTAAAGAGGTAAAAGAAGTTATGATGCCTTTTATTTTAAATGTAATTCAAAAAAAGCCATTAAATGTTACTTTAAAAGGATTCTTAAAATGTAAATTTTTAAATTTACCATACAGTTTAAATTTTGATAATGAAAAATTTCTTCTATCATCAGATTTATTAACTGAATATGGTATTTCACAAAAAATTGATAGTATTAAACAAAAAATTCCTTTTATTAAATAAAAATTAATTAATTTTATATGATATATTTATCAAAATTTAAAGATTTTATTAACTGGATTTATGATATAGAACTTAAAAAAAAGGTCTATGTTTTAATAACACTTTTTGCAATCGGACTATATTATCTAATAACCTACTATGAACATAAATACGAAAGTGCTATTACTAACTATAACAATAGACTTGATAGTATTTCTATTTCTTACACTAATAAGTTGGAAATATGTAACACAGAAAATAAAAAAGAATATTATAAAATTATACAGTTTCTTCAAAAAAGCATTCAAGAACAAGACAAATTAAAAATTGAAACCGAAAAATTAAAATTGCAATTAACCAAAAAATAAAATAAAATTATGAAAACATTTGTATATTTTTGTACAATCATTACATTAAGTATAGTTTCTTCGGTAAACATAATGGACAAATCATTTAACGATTTAACTAAAATTAAAATTAAACAAATAAAAGAAGAAAATGAATTAAAAAAAGTAAAGGAAAAAACAAAAAA
>Ga0222713_10001225_pt1 | contig 29273 bp, 34 predicted proteins | sample C33_649DmetaG_FD_165061 | JGI IMG/M metagenome (GOLD analysis project Ga0222713, IMG submission 165061) | Estuarine water microbial communities from San Francisco Bay, California, United States - C33_649D | ecosystem: Environmental > Aquatic > Marine > Unclassified | place: USA: California... | reverse complement strand
CAGGCCATTCGATACCCCCGCCCTGATGTGCCCCTGGCCATCAACTACACCGAGACCGATGACCAACAGCTTCCGCTGGATGACGGCGGGCCCGGAGGATCCTGATGATTGTCAATGCTAATCGCGTCAGGGAAAATACCACGGGGAATGGCACGGGGGCACTAGCCCTCCTTGGGGCCGTCACCAACTACCAGACCTTCCTCTCGGGTGTGGGCAGCGGCAACCAGTGCTACTACGCCATCACCCACCAAAGTAAGAACGAGTGGGAAGTTGGCCTCGGTACCTTCACCCTCTCGGCGGGCATCCCCTACCTTTCGCGCAACACCGTCTACAACTCCTCCAACGGCAACCTCCTCGTCAACTTCTCCTCGGGCACGAAGCAGTGCGCGGTGGTCTACCCCGGCACCCAGATTGACACCATCGCCTCCAACGTGGGCGTCGCCGCCGGGTATGCCAACGCTGCCAGCTTCTCCGCGCAGCTTGCTTCGGTTGCCGCCGTCAACGCCAACCTCTACTTGGTTTCCGCCGCCGCAGAAGCGTCCCTCGCGGGCACCTATGCCGCCGCCGCCTCGGTATCCTACGTGGATGCTGCCAGCGCCGCTGACCGCGCTGTGTCTGCCGCCGCCCAAGTTTCCTCGGTGGCGCAGGAAGCCTCCCTTGCCCTGGTGGCCGCCTCCCTCGCCCAAATCTACAAGACCTCCGCATCGGCCTACGCCACCGAAGCAGGGGGTTACGCCTCCGTGGCCCAAATCTACAAGGTGTCCGCCAGCGCCTTCGCCACCGACGCGGCCAATCAGGCAAGCATCGCCGGAGTCTACAAGGCTTCTGCCAGCGCCTTCGCTACCTCTGCCGCCGCAGATGCATCCGCCGCCGCCGTGTCGCGCGCCGCCGCCTCCGCCTTTGCCACGCAGGCCAACGACTCCGCCTCGGCAGCCCTCGTGTATCGCAACTCCGCCGTGGCTGCAGCTTCCGCTGCTGCGGTGGATGCCTCCCTCGCGGCCATCTATCGCACCAGCGCCAACAACGCGGCCAGTGCCGCCAACAACTATGCGGCGCAGGCTTCTTCCTCCAACGTGTCGGCAGCGGCCCACGCATCCATGGCGGCCATCCATGCGGCCTCCGCTTCCGTGGCTGCCGTCAGCGCCAACAATGCGGCCAGCATCGCCGGGGTCTATGCGGCATCGGCGTCGGCATTTGCCTCGGCGGCTTCCCGCGATGCCTCCCTCGCCTTCATCTACAAGACCTCGGCTTCTGCCTTCGCTACCTCTGCGGGGGCCGACGCCTCACTCGCCCTCATCTATCGCACGAGTGCCAGCGCCTACGCCACGCAGGCTGCGGACTCCGCATCCCTCGCGGCCTACTACGCCAGCATCATCAATGCCAGCGCCTTTGCCCGCCTCAGCAGCACCCAGACTTTCACGGGGGCCAACACCTTCACCTCCATCCTCAACATCAATGGGCCGGTGTCCGTCACCGACAAGGCGGGGTTCCTCAGCGCCCTCAACATCACCAGCGCCACCCAGACTTCTGCGGGGCTGGTGCGCCTTGCCGACGTGAGTGCGGCCTTGGCGGGTACCGATACTCAGCGCGCCGTCACTCCCGAAGCCAGCTATGCGGTGATGTCCCGCGTCCAGCAGAATGTGCAGGCCACCACTACCTACACGCTGGTCTCGGCTGACATCGGGCGGCACGTCCTGCATCCCACGTCGGCTACCGCTGCTGCCACCATCATCATCCCCAGCAGCGCCTCGGTATTCTTCCCTCTGGGGGCCGTCATCACCCTCATCAATCAGGTTTCGGCGGGCACCGTCACCGTCTCCATCACCACCGACACCCTCGTCTTCGCCAATGATGGCAGCACCGGCAACCGCACTCTGGCGGCTCCCGCCCTTGCCACCATCATCAAGGTCGATACGGGTCAGTGGATGATCTCTGGCGCAGGAGTCACCTGATGTCCACCTCCTACACCCAGCTCTACGACTACATCAAGTCGGCCTCGGAGAATGACGACACCGAGTTTGCCGATGCCATCCCCACCTTCATCGACCAGACGCGGATGCGCCTCTCCCGCGACATTGACACCTACGGCTTCGTGGTATACACTACCGCGACGGTCTCCACCTATCTCGTCTCGGTCCCCTCCGACGCGCTGGTGCTGAAGGCTGTTAATTATGTTTCGGCGGGAAGGTACAACCAGCTCATCATGCGTACCGACGAGTTCCTCCGAGAGTACTGGCCGCAGCGCACCTCCGTGGGTGAACCCAAGTACTACGCCCGCTGGGGATACAACCAGCTCCTCATTGCCCCCGCGCCCTCCTCGCAGGCCTCCGTGGAGATCTCCTACGTCCAGATCCCTACCTCCATTGGCCCCGTGGGTACCTCCACCAACTGGCTCACCGAGTATGCCCCCGAGGCCCTCTTCTACGGGTGCATGCACGAGGCCTGCATGTTCATGAAGAACTATCAGGCCGCCACCCTGTGGGAAGGCAAGTATCAGGACGCCGTGGCCAAGTTGCGCAACGAGGCGCGGCGCACCCGTCAGGACGACAACCTCAAGAATGACTCGCCCGCCGGTGGCGACAACACCCTGCTGGGAGGCGTGTGATGCCCTCTACCTACTCATCCACCCTCCGCCTCGAATTGCAGGCCACTGGCGAGAATGCCAACACGTGGGGCGTCAAGACCAACAACAACCTCAACCTCCTGCAGCAGGCCATCACCGGCTACGAGGCCATCGACATCTCGGGCGGCTCCAACTACGTGGTGAGTGCCGCCGATGGCACCCTCGATCAGGCGCGCAACGCCGTGTTGGATCTCACGGGTACCCTGACCTCCGCCATCAGCGTCATCGTCCCCGACGTGGAGAAGACCTACTGGGTGCGCTGCCAAGCTTCGGGCGCCGACGTTACCTTCCGCACTTCGGCGGGCACGGGTGTCGTCCTTCCCCGCGACCTCTGGGTCTTCTTGGTGGCCACGGGTACCAGCCTCGTCAATGCGCTGCCGCCTTCGGCCCTCCTCAGTGCCGCCAACACCTTCGAGGGTGTCAACACCTTCTCCTCCACGGTCAACATCAACGGGGCCCTCAGCGTCACCAACGCCTCTGCGGTGCGCGTCACCCTCGGGATTGCCAGCGCCACCAACACCTCGGCTGGCATCGTGCGCCTCGCGGATACCTCCGCCACCCTTGAGGGCATTGCCGCCGACCAAGCGGTGACCCCGGAGGGCGCCAAGGCCGCCATCTCCCGCGTCATCCAGAATGTGCAGGCCAGCGTCTACTCCCTCGTCTCCGCCGATGCGGGCAAGCAGATCTTCCATCCGGCCTCCGCCACCTCCACCGCCACCTACATCATCCCCGGCGACACCTCGGTGGCCTTCGCCATCGGCACCGCCATCACCTTCATCAACCACGCATCGGCGGGACCCATCGACATCTCCTGCGTCGATACCCTCTACAACTCCTTCGATGCGGGGGTGGGTGGCAGGCAGTTGGCCGCCGCCGGGATTGCCACCATCGTCAAGATCTCGAATACCGAGTGGGTCATCTCCGGCGCGGGAATCTCCTGATGTCTGCCATCCATCAAGTCCTCCTAGCTGGCGGGGCCGCCGCCTATCAGGTCCCCTACTCGCTGCGCTTCCGCGCCGCCAATAGCGCATATCTGGAGCGAACTCCCGCAAGTGCAAGTAACCGAAAAACTTGGACATGGTCGGCGTGGGTGAAGCGCGGGACGCTTGGCGGCGCGGTGTCGATGAACCTGTTTGTCGGCAATCGCGCAGGCACGACCGACTCAACCTATACCGACATTGTCTTCAATACGAGCAATCAGTTCGCGTTTCGCGGATATTCCACTAACTGGCGAATTACGACCGCTGTCTTTCGGGACACAAGTGCTTGGTATCATCTTGTTGTCGCGCTCGACACGACGCAGGCGACGGCTGATGATCGCGTGAAGATCTACGTCAATGGGACACAGATCACCGCCTTCGGCACCAGCAATAATCCGGCGCTGAATGCTGACCTCGGCGTAAATACTGCACAGCCGCAGTCTATTGGACGCGATGTAAGCGGTGGCGGCACGTTTTTCGACGGCTACATGTCCGAAATAAACTTTATTGACGGTCAGCAGCTATCGCCCTCCTCCTTTGGCCAGACCGACAGCGCAACCGGCGTGTGGGTTCCAAAGAAGTACAGCGGCACCTACGGCACCAACGGCTTCTACTTGAAGTTCGCGGACGCCACCAGCACCACGACCATCGGCAACGACAGCAGCGGCAACGCCAACAACTTCACCAGCAGCGGCATCTCGGTGACCTCTGGCGTGACGTTCGACCAGATGCTCGACACGCCGACGCTGAACTATCCGGTGTTGAACCCGCTGGATCTTAGCGGCACAACCGGCACCTACTCGGCGGCCAATCTGAATTACACGAAGGGAACGGCTGGCAACGCGCAAGCCTACAATTCCATCACGATGTCGTCTGGCAAGTGGTACTGCGAGGTGACGATGGGTGCGGACATTGCCGAGTTTGTTCCGGGCATCATTGCCGGTTCGGCCAACGCCGGAGCCAACCGATACATTGGTCAGGACACCTTCACCTACGCCTACTACTACGACGGTCGGAAAGCCAATGCGGCTTCGTTCAGCGCCTACGGCAACAGCTACGTCGCTGGCGATGTCATCGGGATCATCCTCGATGCCGAAAACGGGAAACTTTACTTCTCCAAGAACGGCACGGTGCAGAACAGCGGCGATCCTGTCGCCGGAACCAACGCTGCCTTCACAGGGCTAACGGGGCCGTATCGCTTCGCGGTGTCTTCGGAGTCTGGCGGCATCGGCGATTTCAACTTCGGCCAACGTCCATTCAGCTACACGCCGCCAACCGGCTTCAAGGCGTTGAACACCGCCAACCTCCCGACGCCCGCCATCAAGAAGGGCAGCCTCTACATGGACGCGACGCTGCGTACCGGCACGGGTGCGACGGCTTCGGTGTCCTCTCTCGGGTTCCAGCCGGACCTCGTGTGGATCAAGTCGCGTAGCGCGGCAACGGATCATGGCCTCTACGATGCTGTTCGAGGCGTCCAGAACCAGCTTGAAAGCAATACCACGACCGGTGAGACGACAGAGACCACCGGCCTCACAGCATTCAACAGCAACGGCTACACGGTCGGTGCGTTGGCCCAGCTAAACACCAGCGCCGCCACCTATGTGGACTGGGCTTGGAAGGAAGGCGTCACGCCGGGCTTCGATATCGTGACTTGGACGGCTGATGGAACCTCTCCAAGAAACATCTCTCATTCTCTTGGTGCGGTTCCTAAGTTCATCATAACAAAGCAGCGTAGCCCAAGTGCAGACAACTGGTTCACTTACCACGCATCGCTGGGGGCAACAAAGAATGTTCGCCTAGATGAAACGGCTGCCGCGCAAACGCAAGTCGGCGCTTGGAACAATACGGAGCCAACATCAACTCAGTTCACAACTGGAAACTTTGTGAACTTTACCACAAATGGAAATACCCTAGTCGCCTACCTCTGGTCCGAGATCGAAGGCTTCTCCAAGTTCGGCAGCTACACCGGCAACGGCTCGACGGATGGGCCGTTTGTGTTTTGCGGACACAGGCCTCGGTACGTCCTCATAAAGAGCACGGGTGCAGAGAACTGGTCGGTGCAGGATTCTGCGCGCAATCCGTCCAACGTGGTGAACGCACGGCTGAAGCCGAATAGCGCCGATGCCGAAGGCGTTGGGACGGCGCAGAACGTCGATTTCCTGTCCAACGGGTTCAAGCTCAGAACCACGGACGCAGAAAAGAACTCCAGTAGCGTCACCTACATCTTCGCCGCATTTGCCGAAAACCCCTTTAAGTATAGTCGCGCTCGATGATTAGATCTAGAAAACCAAAAATTAATTTAATTGGCAAAGTGACCTCTAACGGGGTTGTTGAAGATGTTTGCGTTCCGGGGAAATGGAAAGTAAGGTGCAATCATTGTGGAGAGCTACATTCTCAAACATCTCGCGCAATATTCAGAAATTCTAAATCGAGAAACTGCAACATGTTTAAGCCGCATAATTGGTCTGGACTTGACCGCTGGGACGCAATCATACGAAGGGTATATGGGATATCTTTGTCAGACTACGAGTCAATGCTGAAGATTCAAGGTGGCGGATGTTTTATATGCGGTAAAACCGAAGAGAAAGAGGGAAGGCGTCTAGCAATTGATCATTGTCATATTACAAACGTAGTTAGAGGCTTGCTTTGCGGCGTTTGCAATCAAGCAATAGGGATGTTAAAGCATGACCCAGAGCTAATTAATAAAGCGATGAATTACTGCATCTCTCCACCATTTAAATATGCGAGGGCACGATGATCCCTATCTTGTATGCAGTGTGGTGTGGTATCTGCTGGCGTCTTCGCGGCGGGGCCCTCAACCAGATCGTCAGCATGCTGGGTGGCCACGTAGGCACGGGCATCACGCGCATCGTCACCAGCTTCCTCATCGTGGCTCCCCTCGCCTACCTCCAGTGGAAGCTGGCGGTGCTGTGGCCCTTCGTCTTCGCGGCGATGACCCTCCCCTACTTCGACAAGTCCATGGGTCTCACGGAGAAGGGAAGGGACCACTTCTACCTTGCCCTCTGGGGGGTGGCAGTGGCGGCAATCTCCCTCGCGCCCCTCGCGTGGCACAACCCGTGGGTCCTCCTCAATGCCCTCGGGGGCATCCTCTTCATGGTGGCCTATTGGGTCAATAAGCCCCTCGGGGGCAAGTGGACCGAGAGGGCGGAGTGCTGCGTGGGCTTCCTCCTCGGCATCCTCCTGTGGGTATCCGTCCATGGATGAGTCCACCAAGACCCTCGTGGATACCGCCAGCGTCGCCACGGTGGTGGGTACCCTCGCGGGTATCCTTCCGGCCATCGCCGCCCTTTTCACCATCGTGTGGACCGCCATCCGCATCTATGAGTCCCGCACCGTGCAGGACTTCTTGAAGAGGCGCAAAGGTGGCTGACGGCATCCCCAATCCCCGCCTCAGCTCAGTAGGTGCCAAGGCTGGCATCAACCGCGAACTGACACGCTATGCGGGCGAGGGCGGCTGGTACGACGGGGACAAGGTGCGCTTCCGCTTCGGCCAGCCCGAGAAGATCGGAGGCTGGCAAAACATCAACGGCGTGGGGGATAGCGTAGAGGTTCCCGGCGTGGGCCGCTCCCTCTTCACGTGGGTCAACCTTGCGGGCACCACCTACCTTGCGGTAGGCACCAACTCCCACCTCATGGTGTGGGACGGGGGCAAGTACTACGACATCACCCCCGTCGATACCTCCGTGTCGGCCTCCGACATCATCAGCACCTCGGCGGGCTCCACCCTCATCACCGTCTCCGTGTCGGCCCACGGCCACTCCACGGGCGACTACTTCTACTTCACTTCCGTGGCAACCACCGTTGGGGGAAACGTCTACCCCGTGTCGGCTCCCCTTGGGGGCTTCGAGATCACGGTGGTGGACGCCAACTCCTTCACCATCAACACGGGGGTCACCGCCGCAGCCACCTCTGCTTCGGGCGGGGGCCTCGCAACCGGCTTCTTCCTCCACCCCTCAGGCTTCGCCAGCAACGCCCCCAATTTCGGGTGGGGTGCAGGTGTGTGGAGCGGTGGCCAAGGCTGGGGCACTCCCGCCTCTTCCGCCTTCGTGGCCCCGCTGCGCTACTGGAGCATGGACAACTGGGGCGAGGACCTCGTTGCCAGCCCCCGCAACAACGGCATCTACTATTGGGATTCCTCCCAAGGTACCGCCAAGAGGGCCTATCAGGTTACCGCGTCGCCCTCACAGAATACCCAGATCCTCGTCAGCCCCGAAGATCGCCATCTCATCTCCTTCGGGTGCCCCGACGCCCTCACCTCGGTTGTCAACCCCCTCTACATCAGGTGGTGCAACCAAGAGGACATCAACGACTGGACGGCCAGCGCCACCAACACGGCGGGTGACAAGATCCTCTCAGGCGCCTCCCGCATCGTGGCGGCGCGGCGCACCCGTGGCCAGATCCTCATATGGACCGACGAGAACCTCTACAGCATGCAGCAGGTGGGCCCGCCCTACACCTTTGGGTTCCAATTGATTGGTACCAACTGCGGCGTGCTGGGGCAGAACGCCATGGTGGAGGTGGGTGGCCGTACCTTCTGGATGGCCGATGAACGCTTCATGGTCTATGATGGTGCCGCCGCCCAGCCCCTCAAGTGCGACGTGCTGCGCTACGTCTTCGAGGCCCTTGATCGCACCCAGCTTGACAAGATCGTGTGCGGGAGCAACACCTCCTACAACGAGATCATCTGGTTCTACCCCACCACCTCCGGGGAAGTAGATCGCTACGTCATCTTCAACTACTTGGAGAATACGTGGAGCATCGGCAGCATGGTGCGCACCGCTTGGATCGACCAGGGGATTGCCACCTACCCCATCGCGGCGGGCGTGGCCTCTTCGGCTACCAAGTTGTACTACCACGAATACGGCAACGACGCTGACGGGCAGGCCCTTCCCTCCTACATCGAGAGCAATCTCTTCGACCTTGATGCGGGCCAAGAGCTGATGTTCGTTGATCGCATCATCCCCGACTTCTCTGATCGCAACGGGGATCCGATGCCCGGCAACATCTACATGACGGTGCACACCCTCAAGTATCCCAACACCCCCGTCTCCCAAGAGATCACCAAGGGGCCCTTCACGGTCTCTGCCCACACCCAGAAGATCGACCTGCGCATCCGGGGGCGCCACTCCTACTACCGCATAGATGGGGATGGCCTCGACACCTCGTGGCGCCTTGGTGCCCTGCGCTTCCGCCTCGCGCCGGACGGCCAGCGATGAAGCCCCTCCTTCCCCTTCCCCCCGCATCCCTCCTCCCGGATGCCCAGCGTAGTTGGGGCGAGCTGGTGCGCGTCCTCAACCTCTACCACGGGCAGGTGGTGACGGGCCCCGCAGTGACAGGCTACGCGGTTTCTGGTACAATACCCACCAGCGCTACCATAGACCTTGGTAACATCAATGTCACTGCAGTAGCCTACACGGTGGTGAAGCTCCTCAATGACCTGCAGGACAAGGGACTCGTAAAGGTGGACCAGACATGAGCGGATACGAAGGCGAAGGCACCTCCATGTCGGACACCTCCCCCTCGGACTACGGGGGCTGGAGCATGGCATCCGAAGTTGCGCATCCTGCTGCCCAGAGGGGAATCCCCGGCATCACAAGTTACACTGGCACCATTGAAACTGAAGCTGGCCCGAGAGGGTATGCCATGGGGCCGGAGAATTTTGGTCCCGCGCAGTTCAGCCAGCCGGGCAACATCTCCGTGGGTCCTGCCGGTACCTTCATGGACCGCATCGATGCTTTCTTCGGTAAGCCTGAGAACGTGGCTCGCAGTATCGGCGTACTGGTTCCCGGTTTCAACACGGCCATGATGGCATCCAACGCCCTTGCACGGGGACTTGGTTCCGGCATTGAATCTGCCCTTGGTGCATTTGGCCTAAGGGGGACTGCACCTTCCGAACTTGCTCCCATGGACGACCCTGCCGTTGACGAATATGGCACCAAGGGCGGCAACACCGAAGAACTCATGGCCCAAGAGCCGCAGGGAATCTACAGGTCTCCCATCTCCCAGTACGCTGGCCTTTCTCCCTACGCCAACAGGCCTGGAGTCTCTGCCGTGGTGCAGGCCCTTCAGAGCAATCCCTTCCTTGGGGTAATTCCCAACGTGGCGGCTACCTACCTTGCGCGTGGGGGCTACGTCCCCGGCAAGAGCGGTGGCATGGACGACGACGTGCCCGCCATCATCGACGGCAAGCAGCCTGCCCGCCTCTCCTCGGGGGAGTTCGTCTTCGATGCCGCCACGGTGGCTGCCCTCGGGGACGGCAATAATCAGGCAGGTGCGCGCAAGCTCGAAGAGATCCGCAAGGCAATCCGCAAGAAGGCCTACGGGCACGAGAGGCAGCCTCCCAAGAACTACGACATCGCAACCCTCATGGCACGGACCTAGTTGCGCATGAGCCCCCACCATGATATAATGCACTACCCGGGATAGGATACTGGCCATGTCACTTTGGGACACGCTCACCAAGGGCTCCACGATGTCAACGCCCACCACCACGGTGACGGCGGCGCAGCTTCCCGACTGGGCGGCCAACATCCAGCGCAACATCCTGGAGTCCGCCGCCAAGGCCATGCCGGAGTACGAGTACTACGACCCGGCGCGGCGCATTGCGCCCCTCAGCGACGTTGAGCAGCAGGCCATCTCCCTCACTCCCGAGGCAGCCTTTGCCTACCAGCCCGGACTCGCTGCTGGCATGGGTTCCGCCTTCATGGGCACAAGGGGTGTGCAGGACATCGATCTTGCGCAGTACATGAATCCCTATACGCAGAACGTGCTCGACATCGCCAAGCGCGAGGCGGTGCGCGACTACGAGAAGCTGCGCCCCCAGATGGGCTTCCAGGCCTCCCGACAGGGTGCCTTCGGTGGTGCGCGCTACGGGGTGCAGGAAGCCGAGGCCGAGCGCAACCTTGGCCAGCGCCTCGCGGACATCCAGGCCACCGGGCAGGAGAGGGCCTTCAAGAGCGCCACGGACCTCTTCGGTGAGGAGGCCAAGCGCCAGCTCATGGGCGCAGATCTCTTCCGCCAACTCGGTGCAGCGCAGCAGGGTATGGGACTCCAAGGTCTCCAGTCCGTTCTTGGGGCACAGGCCCTTCCGCGCCAGCTTGAGCAGCAGCAGCGGGACCTTGCCTACCAGGAAGAGATGCGTCGCCAGGGCTACGACCTCGGGCAGATCGAGCGCCTCAGTAACATCTTCCGTGGTGTAGCTCCGCAGGCTACCACGACCACCACGGGCCAGACCATCACCCCGCAGGCTTCCCCGCTGGCTACGGCTGCGGGCCTTGGCATGGCTGGTGCTGGTATCTACAACCTTCTTGGCAGCACCACTCCCACGGGTGGCAGCTACTACAATCCCATCAGCAGCGGCCTCAGCAGCGTCTGGAGCGGCATCAAGAGCCTTTTCTAAGATGCCCACGAACGAAGAACTCGACAAGTTCTATGAGAAGACGATGGCGAGTGGGCAGTTCCCCTCGTCGCTCTTCGGCATCTACTATCGAGAGACCGGCAACGAGAAGGACAAGGCCACGGCAGGCAAGGGCACCCGCTACGTGGGTCCCATGCAGCTTGGTCCCGAGGTCTCGAAGGTCATGGGGATTGACCGCTTCAATCCCTACCAGAACATCACTGGTGGCCTGGGCTACGCCAAGAAGTTGCAGGAGCAGTTCGACGACGAGCTGAAGGGCATCGCCGCCTACAACTGGGGACCTACGCGCCTGCGCCGTCACATCGCCACGCACGGTGACAAGTGGCTGGAGAATCTTCCCGCGCAGGTGCGCCGGTATACGCTGTACGTCCACAGCATGAACCCCAAGTTCGAGAAGTCCATTCCCCCAGGCATGCTGGAAATGGAAGAGCTGGGATCGCGCCCCCGTGAGTCCAGCGCCGCAGGGCAGCCCCCGCACGAAGAGTTCATCCGAGGCCTCTCGGACTTCCCGACTTTCCCCTGACCCAGGACCTACGGACATGGCCGACATCTTGCGCATTGAGGAAATGGGACCGGATGAACTCAGGAGGTTCAAGAGCACTCCCGAGTACCTGCGACTTCCGGCCTCTCGCAGGGAGTACATTACCAATCTGGAGCGGATGCGTCGGCTTGAGCGTACCTTGCCGGGTGGTATTCCGCAGGCTATCATTGAGCGTCCGCCGGAAGCTGGAGGTTTTCCTACTCCAAGCGTTCGAGAGCAGTATCTTGAGAGGCGAGGGGTGGAACGTGCCGAAACCCCGCAGTACAGTCCTTCTGCGGAAGATCTTACTTCCGAAGCCATTGCGGGCAGGGCTCTCAGGTCTTTCCTTCCGTCACCGGCAGTTGCCGAACCACCGGCTCCGCCTCCCCCGGCACCTCCGGCACCTGACCGGGAGCAGCCTCCGGAGAGCACGGTCGATGCCATGCGGCGCTTCCTTGGTCAGCCCGGTGCGGGTGGTGGAGGTCGCGCCTTTGCCGTGCAGCAGGGCAAGTTCGAGGACCCGGAGGCGTACAAGAAGCGCGTGATGGCGGAGCTTCCCGAGGAGCGCAAGGCCCAGCCCACGTACAAGGCTGACCAGGGCATGGCCCTCCTTGAGACTGGCCTCAAGATCCTGGCCGCGCAGCCCAAGCTGGGGCAGGGCGCACTTGGCCAGATCGCCGGTCCCGTTGCCGAGGGCGTCAGGGAGTACCGTGGAGAGCGCGAGAAGCAGCGCCTCAGCGAGAAGGAAGAGGCCAAGGAGTCCCGCGAGGACAAGCTGCGCATGGCCGGGATCAAGCGCGACATCGAGAACTCCACCTTCGACCGCGACAAGGCCATCAAGACCTACAACCTCGAAACGGACAAGCTGCGTGAGATGCAGCGCCACAACATGTCCAGCGAGGCTCTCTCGGCCCAGAGCCAGAAGGTTGCCATGGCCGGTGTCCTCGTGCAGAGCGCCAACGTGGACATCGCAAAGGCGACGCTCAACGCCAACCTTGCGCGGCAGCCTGCCCAGATCTTCCGTGACCTTGAGTCCAGCGGCGTCATCGACAGGGTGTCGGAGCTGCAGGGCAAGCGCGAATCCGGTGCGCGCCTCACTCCGCAGGAGAGTGCCGAGTTGGCGCGAGCCACCCTGGAGATCGGCCTCAAGACCGGCAACTACGCGGGCCTGCTGCGCAGTGACACGGCACAGGATCGAGTTGCCGCTGCCAACGCTGCAGCCCTCATGAAGCAGGCCAAGGACCTTGCCGCCACGGATCCTGACCGGGCCCGCGAACTTGAGCGGCGCGCCATGCAGTTCATGATGCAGTCGATGGGTCTCTCCACGGAGGCACCTGCCGTTCCTCAGAGCCTCATGCTCCCCAGGTAACCATGGCCGACACCAAGTATGAATGGGATGGTAGCAAGTACGTCCCGTTCAAGAACACTCCGGGCGCCTATGTCATCGAGTGGGATGGCATGGACTGGGTGCCCAGCAAGAACCCCGAGGGGCCCGGTGCCTTCACGAAGGGCCTTGCCACGGGGTGGGAGCAGACCAAGGGTCTTCTCAGCGAGGCCCTCCCGGCCATGGCGCAGTCTGCCCTTGGCTACGACGATGCTGCAAGGGCAAACCTGCAGGCGTACAAGGAGCGCATGGACCGCCTTGACAAGGCTGGTCTCCAGGCCAAGATGTCCTACGAGGATGTCAACAGCCTAGGCACCCTCTACGACTACGGGGCAGAGGCCTTCGGCCAGGCACTTCCCTCCATGCTTACGGCACTCATCCCGGGCGTGGGCTTGGGAGCCGCTGGCACTCGCCTTGCTGCAGGCAGGGCTGCCACCGGACTCGTTGCCTCGCGGGCTGCTGCCATCGAGAGTGCTGCCCAGGCGGCGGGTCAGACCGTCACCAAGGAAGCTGCCTACGCCGCAGCGATGCAGCAGGTGAGCCAGCAGATCGGGACTGTCGCGGGTGTCATGCTGGGCTCCGGCCTGCAGAACGTACCCGAGTCCTTTGCGAATATCTACGACGAGACGCAGCAGTTGCGCCCCGGCGTGGCCTTCGCTGTAGGCTCGCTCAAGAGTGCCCTCGACTCCATCGCTCCCGTCATGCTGCTGCGCAAGACGCAGGGCGTGGAGATGGGCGACAGGCTCACCAACCTCATCTCCTCCAAGTTGCTGAAGGGCAGGCCGGGCTGGAGCGGTGCCCTTGCCGGTACCCTTGAGACTGCCGCTACCGAGGGCCTGACCGAGGGCGCACAGGAACTTCTCGACCAGGCTGCAGTCAACGTCCTCGCGGACAAGACCTTTGACTGGAAGCAGGTGGTGGACGCCGCCCTCAAGGGTGGTATCGGTGCCGCGCCCGTGGGTGGTGCTGCCGGTGCCTATGGTGCCCGGCGCACGGCACAGGCAGAAGAGGATCGTGTTCGCCAGGCCGAGGAGCAGAAGGCCGAGCAGGAAGCCATCGCGGCACAGCAGCGGGCTGCCCAGACCAAGAAGATCGAGAGCCAGCGCGCCGCCTACCTCAGTGCGGTGCAGCTCCCCGAGGCCTACGCTGCTGCGCGGGAGTACGACCCGGACAAGCTGCTGGGTCCCGAGGCTCCCATCACGGACAAGATCAAGCGCAAGCTGGCCATGCGCCAGAACCTCAGCACGGACGAAGAAGGCGCTCTGGTCAACATGAGCCCCCAGGAGTTCGAGCGGTACATCAAGCTCTCCCTGGACGAAGATCCCGAGATCATCAAGGACATCCCGGAGATCGGCGCCTACGAGTTCATGAACGAGACCCCGCCTCCTGTCCCGCAGGGTCCCGCTCCCGATGCCATCTCCGAGATCTACAGCACGGTACTTGAGAACATCCCCACCACCAACAAGGGATCGCGGGATGCTAACCAGATGTTCACTCCTGGGTTCCTTGCAGAGCTTGGCCTGCAGACCACCCCGGAGCAGAACAAGGAAGTCCTTGCGCGCCTCGTGGCCGAGGGCGAGGTGGTCCAGAAGGGTGCCTTCTTCCGCTTCACCACTGACGCCGAGAAGGAAGCCTTCGACGTTCGCCGCGATCCCAAGCTGGCCGAGGCCCTCAACGTAGAGAAGCCCGACACCAAGCTGCAGAAGCGGTGGCTCGAAAAGGCACTGGGCCGGGAGATCCAAGATCCCACCTCCGTGCCCAAGCTCTTCAAGATGCTTGAGCAGGAAGGCCTCGTCGTACAGAAGGGCCCCTACTGGCAGCGCGTGGAGCCGATGCAGGTGGATCGCAAGATGCGCCAGCGTCTCTTCGCGATGGGCTACGAGCCCTCCGCCATCGAGGCCATGTCGGGCAAGGAAGCCTACGACATCATCTCCAGCAACACCTGGCCCGGCACGGGGAACATCCCCGCCACACAGCCCGCCCCGGCACAGCCAGTTGCTCCGGAACCTCCGACGCAGGTTACCCCGGCAGCCCCAACGCAAGTTGCTCCGACACCTGCTCCGGTGCAAGTCGAGCCGCCTGCGCCGACACCCGTGGCTTCCCCGCTGGACGATCCCCGCTTGAAGACCCTCTTAGATCTTGGCAGGAAGCGAGGGTATGTAACTTTTGACGAAGTCTTGGAAGCTGTCCCGGATACCAAAAATATTGAACCTTTCCTTGTAGAGCTGGATTTTGCAGATATCCCTCTCGTGGAGACGCCTCCCACGCCGGAGCCCGTTGCGCCCGAGGCTCCTGCTCCCAAGGAAGCTGGAGTACCGGCGCGAGAGGCTCCTCCCAGCGACATCAAGGTGGGCGACGTTGTGTCCGTGCCCGATGGCACGGTGGGCACGGTGGAGAAGATCGAAGGCGGCGTGGCTACCATCGTTCCACGCGGCTTCGAGAATACTCCCAGGCGTTACTCGTACTCGACGGACATCCTCACTCCCGAATCTCCAGATGTGATGCGCAGCTCTACGGTTGTAGAGACTGATCTTGCCATCGATCCGAAACTCATCCTTGCAAAGTTTGCCGCAACGACTTACGAAAATCGTCCTGTGAAACTGGCTACCAAGGAGCTGTTGCAGAACTCCTTTGATGCCGTGAAGGAAGCTCTCTACAAAGGCGAGATCACAAAGGGCAATATCGACATTGCTGTGGACCAAGCCAACAGGACACTCACTATCACGGACAACGGCGTCGGCATGTCTCGTGATGTCCTGCTCAAGGCGTTCTTCACTCTCGCCGGGACCAAGAAGGATACGCCTCCAGGCATGCGCAGTGGTGGCTTTGGCAACGCCAAGCTGGCCCTGTTCACGATGTCGGAAAGCATGCGCATCGAGACTGTACGGGATGGCGTCAAGACCGTCACGGAAGTCGATAGCGCAAAGTTGCTCGATGCCGTTGGAAGGGTTACGGTTCCCGAAGGTACGCCCAGGTCCATCAGGGCTGTCTCTTCTCCTACTAAGGAGAAGAATGGTACGGTGGTGAGCATCAAGCTCAAGGATACGTGGACCGATTCCCAGACTGGTGCTGTCAATCCAACGGATGTTGACAAGGATTCAGTTGAATCTATCCTTATGCAGCCTTGGATCGCCAGCGATGAGAGTGGAAACCTGTATGACTTTGAAATAACCGTCAACGGCGGGCCCACCTTAGGTGTTGGCAAAAAGCACCTTGAGTTTCAAGACTACACGAAATTTACTACCGCGTCTTTCCCTTGGGGCGACGTTGTCATCTATAGGAGCATGTACAAATATTCCTATCCGGGAAAATTTAATAAGTACGGAAGAAAGCACACTGTTCTTTCAAGTGGTGCTTTCCAGTTCGATACGTTGTTTGGCTCTTCGGAGATGAACCCCTACGGCACTGCGTATCCGTATAACTTGATTTTGGATGTGAAGCCAAAGGTGGTTGCCGGAGACAAGAATTACCCCTTCAACGACACTCGAGAGAATTGGAGGGATAGTATATCCCAGTCCTTGGCGGCTTTGAACTTGGTATTTTTCCGGCTAGGTAAGGCCAAGGGCACGGAAGATCTTGCGGCCACGATGGCCAACACGTACACTATCGGCAAGGTGGATCCCTTCGCCGCCGGGCCCAAGACGTACAAGTCCCCCGTCAAGATTCCTGCCGCTTCGATTGCGGCTCCCAGCGCGATTGGCCTTCCTGACAAGCTGGACGTAACGTACAATTCAAAGCTCTCCAAGTTTCAAGTTACGTATGACAAGAACGGTAAGACCGAAAACCTGGACAATTTTCTTGACGGTGCACAGACCGAACCCCTCAAGGGGATTGACACAAATACTCCGCTGTACCACAACAACCTCAACGTGGATCTCGTGGAAGTTGGAAGACAGCATGGCAACCCGATAGCCTACATGACCGACATTGCCAGCATCTTCATGGAGATGCGCAAGGCTCTTCAAGGAGTGGGCGGCAACAAGTACTATGGCAACATGACGTTGCAGGATGCACTCAACGAATACTACATGGGCATTGGTTTCGACACGTCATACTATGGGTTGAATTCCAAAGTTCCTTTCAAGGCCATGCTCATAAACCCGGTAGCTTCCAAGAGCCAGACCATCCAAGGCATCACTTCCAACATCTACAACACCATGGTGCATGAACTTGCCCACGTGGAAGTATTCAGCCACGACGCAAATTTCATTTCGGCCATGGCAAGCATGGAAGAATTCTTGGCGGATAACGGCTACTACGACCCACTGCGCAGGGCTATTGAAAGCACTGTCGCCAAGAACTTCAACATGATCACCAAGATGAGAGAGGCATTCAATGACTCCAACACAAGCAATGTCGCAAGTAGCATTGCGACAGGCGACAAGGGCAAACCCTCCCGCATCATGGAAGCAGTTAGGCGAGGAAGCCTTGCTGACGCACTTGACCCTGTTTGGACAAGAGGGGAACTCGGACGGGACCCTGGCTTCAGCCGAGGCGCTGCAACTGCTGCGGAGCAGCAAGTCGCTGGAGGACTTCCGAACCAAGGTCGATTCATTGTCCCAGAGGGCATCCCCCGGGAAATGAACGATGCCCTCAACGTGATGGAGCAGGGCAACTTCCGCCAGATGGAAGGCGGCGAGGCGTTCACCAAGGACATCTCCTGTGGGTAAGCCATGACGGTATGCAATCCGGCCCGCTCTGGGGTCATCGACAATACCCTCGCCAAGGTGGTGGAGCTTCGCTCCCTCATCGAAGCTGGCCACCTGCAGCCCTCCCTGCTGAAGCTCATGAGTAACGCACAGCGTTACCTCAGTGGCTTCATCAGCATCGACAACCTGGCCACGCGCTTCCCGGCCCTGCGTCCCTACGTCAAGGCCCTCAAGCTGGGCGAGGAACTGCGGGCGCGCCTAGGGCACAAGTACCAGCCCGTGATGCGCAAGGTGGCGGCGCTCTCCTCCAAGCAGTCCCGCGACATGATGCGCATGCTGGAGATCGAGAACGCCGAGGAGACCCTGGCCACGGAGAACCCGGACGGCAGCGCCACCATCGTCGCCACCGAGGACCACGTGGGCTCGAAGACGGGGGACATCGTCACTCTTCCAAAAGAACTCAACGCACTGCGGCGCGAGGTGCGAGTCATCCTTGACGACATCTACGACAATGTGATCTCCTCCGTCAAGGCCTCCCTTGGCTTCGATCCGTCACTGTCCATCAGCGACATCGAGAACCTCCCTGTGCAGGGACGCAACGAGGAGGAGACCCAGAAACTCAAGGCCGACAACATGGCTGCCGCCTCCGTGCTGCGCAGCATCGAGAACGCCAGGCGCAAGGGCTACTTCCCGCAGGTGCGCCGTGGTGCATGGGCCGTGGAGTACTACATCGGGGACCAGAAGCACATCGAGGCGTATGACTCGGTGCTGGCTGACGGACTTCCCGCCCTCGACAGGTTCCCCGCCCTCAAGAGTTCCCGCGCCAAGGCCGAGGCGCGCATGGCCCAGCTCAAGAAGGAAGGCGTACAGACCATCAAGCTGAGGGACCTGCAGGCCGAGCAGGAACTCTACGACCTGTACCTGCCCTCCAGCAACGAGATGGATCGCATCGACGTTCTCTTCCAGGCGATCATGACGCCAAACAAGAATGATCCGCAGAAGCAGATCGCGGACATCCTCAAGAGGCTCAAGGTCGAGGCCGAGAAGCGCAAGCAGCCGCGCCTGCGCAAGAGGTATAACATCCCCGGATGGTTGCGCGAGGACAACTACGACACCTACTTCCGCAGTACCTTCGCGCCCTTCTCCTACCAGATGACGGACTGGATCGCCAACAAGGCCACGGAGGGAACCCGCCGGGCTGCCATCTCCAAGATCCAGGATCCCAAGCTGCGCATCATCGCGGAGAAGCAGGAGCAGTACCTCCACAGCAACGAGGCCCTCGTGGCCAAGCTCAAGAGCGTGGCCTTCCTCTACACCCTTGGCGGGAACCTGTCCTCTGCGCTGGTCAACCTCACCCAGCTCCTGCACACCACGGTGCCCTTCCTTGGGGGCGTGGGCGGCACGGGCAATGCGGTGAAGGAACTCAGCCTTGCCACCACCACCATCATGCGCAACATCAAGTTGTCACTGGATCCCGACAAGATCCTCGACGTGGACAAGATGTCGGGTGTCACCCAGGACGAGAAGGAAATGATCAAGGAGCTTTTCCGCAGCGGCTACGCGGAAGCCCTCCTCACTCGTGACCAGGCTGGCTCCCTCCTGGCGCAGTCCCAGATCGAATCCGTCTACGGTCTGGGCCAGAAGGCAGGCAAGGTCCTCGAAGCCTTCTCGCTTCCCTTCTCCATGGCCGAGCAGATCAACCGCCTCAGCACTGCCCTTGCCGCATATCGCATGGCGAAGAACGAGGCTGCCTTCCAGCGCCTCCAGAAGTTCGCCAAGAACGTGGGGCAGGAGGTCAATGACCGGGTGGATGCCGCCAAGTTCGCCGTGGAGGAAACCCAGTTCTCCATGTCGAAGCCCTTCCGTGCCCAGTACATGCACGGCCTTGTCCCGGGCCTCATCTTCCAGTTCGCCACCTTCCCCTTCAAGATGCTGGGCTTCATGCGCCGGGCCGCCGAGTACTACGGTGGCAAGGGCATCATGTCCACGGACGAGGGCAAGAAGGTCCTTGGCCTCATGCTCCTGGGGGTGTTTGCCACGGCAGGGCTGTGGGGCCTGCCCTTCGCTGGACCTGCCGGGGACCTCATCGACAAGCTCACCAACATGGTGGGCCCCTACCTTGGCATGAGCCCCACGGCTCTGAAGTCCCAGCTCCGGGAGACCATGCAGCAGTTCTTCAAGGAGGTACCCTCCCTAAGCTTCATGGGTACCCCGGCGGAGCTGGCTGACTACGTGCTCAATGGGCCTTTCCGTGCCCTTGGTGTTGACATATCCAAGAGGACGGCCCTCGACCTCAACCTCAACAACATGCTCACCATGGACCTCATGAACATGGGTCCCCTCATGGGAGCCGTGGTGGGTGGTGCCGAGGAAGCCTACAAGTACCAGCAGAAGGGCATGCCCCTCATGGCCCTTGCGTCCCTGCTGCCCGTGGCCTTCCGCAACGTGGCCCGCGCCGTCACCATGCAGGAACTTGGCTATGTTACCCCGGGCAAGATGGAGCCCGTACTCCCCGCCAAGGAGCTGCAGGGCGTCCGGGACTTCGGCAAGGTGGCCGTGGGCTTCACCCCCACCGAGGTGGCCAAGGCCCGCGAAGCCAAGGAAGAGACCAAGGATCTGGGCCAGCGCCTGGACCGAGTGCGCAAGTCCTATGCTGACAGCATCGCCACCGCCCAGGCCCGTGCCATCGAGACTGGGGATCCCTCCTACAGGCAGGAAGCCCAGCGCCTGCGGCGAGAGGTTGCCCAATATGACAAGGGCAGGCCCCTCAGGGATCGCATCGTGCAGGATCCCGACTCCTTCCAGAAGAGCATCACCAAGAAGGTGCAGGAGTACCGTCGTCCGCAGAACCTTGAGGACGTGCCGAAGTCCGTGCGCCCCGAGTATGCTCGCAGGCTACGGGAGGAATAATGGACTTCATCGAAATCGTATCCCGCCTCTGGCCCTTGGGCCTGGGATTCGTGACCCTCGTGATCCTCCTCGCCAAGATGGATAACAGGCTGGCGGTGGTCGAGGAAAAGATCAAGACCCTGTTCGACCTCTTCAACAAAAAGTCTTGACTTGCAGTGTGCAGCCTCCTAGTATTCAGAGATGCTGCACATCTTCATTGGCTATGACTCTCGGGAGGACATCGCCTACAAGGTAGCCGCGCATAGCGTCAAGCGGCATTGTAGCGTCCCCTGTGTCATCACCCCCCTCAAGCTTGATAGCCTCAAGGCTGCAGGGAAGTATTGGCGCACATCGTACAGGGAAGGCAACCAGATGATCGACGTGGCGGACGGGAAACCGTTTTCCACGGAGTTCTCCTTTTCGCGCTTCCTGGTGCCCCACATCGCGCAGCGGCATGGAATAGAGGACCTGGTGGTCTTCGTGGACTGCGACTTCCTCTTCTTCGATGACATCAAGAAGATGCTCCAGTTCTGTGACCCCGATGTGGCGGTCTCGGTGGTGAAGCACAAGTTTGTCCCCAAAGAAACCGTCAAGATGGACGGGGTGGCGCAGACGCAGTACCAGCGTAAGCTGTGGTCCTCCCTCATGGTTCTGAATCCCCTGCACCCCGACTGCCGGAAGCTGGACCTCGAAGCAGTCAACACACAGAAGGGGTCGTACCTCCACGGTTTCGAGTGGACGGACAGCATTGGTGAGATCGACGAGACCTGGAACTGGCTTCCATACCACAGTCCCACCACGCGCTACTCTTACGAGAGCGCAAAGGCTATCCACTTTACTGACGGGGGTCCTTGGTTCACCAACTACAAGGATGTCCCCTACGCTGCTGCTTGGCAAGCGGAGCGTCGCCTTGTCGAGCACGAGTTCTTCAACTGGAAACATGTGGTGGACCTCTACAAATGAGAATCGTTACTTCTTGGGGGCCGAAGGGCTGGGACCTTTACGGCAAGAACTTCCTCGACTCCACGCGCCTGTGGGACTCCAACATCTCCCTCACCATCTACGTGGATGGGATGGATCCCTCGGAAGTCTCATGCGACCATAGGGCCATCACTGTCAAGAAGCTTGAGGAGGTGGAAGGATTCACTGCCTTCCGCACCCTGCACCCGGACAAGAATGGGGAAACCCCTGAGGGTTACAACTACCGTCTGGACGCACTCAAGTTCTGCGCCAAGGTCTTCGCTCTCCACGATGCCGCCATGGACGAGAGCCCCTTCCTCTGGCTCGACGGGGACGTGGTGACTCGCAAGCCCCTCACCCTGGAGTGGCTGCGCAATATCTGCAAGGGACACATCACCCATCTGGGACGCAAGGGAATCAACTACAGCGAGACCGGCTTCATCTACTTCGCCGGTAACGAGGGGCGTACCCTCATCGCTGACATGTACGACCTGTACATGAGCGGGGAGATCTTCAATTACAGCGAGTGGACTGACGCCTTCATCTTCGAGCGTGTCCTCCAGCTTCACAAGCTTCACGGGCTTGAAGCCCACAACCTTGTCGATCCCGAGTATGTCGGACTCGACGCTTTCGAGCATAGCTCGATCAACGACGTGTTCGTACATCTCAAGGGTAATCGGAAGACCAAGGTTGTCCAGGGCCTCAAGACCCGCTATGACCAGCTCCTCGCGCTCGTCCAGCACTACATGCCACGGGTCATCCTGGAGACCGGAACCTGGAACGGGGACCGTGCCGTGCAGATGGCGCAGGTCGCGTTTGGGAAATGGGATCACGTTGTCTATCACGGCTATGACCTCTTCGAGGAAGCGTCAGCAGATACCGACGCCAAGGAGCACAACGTCAAGAAGCACTTCTCCCTGGAGGATGTGACGGCAAAGCTCAACGAGTTCGCCGCCGCAATGAAGGAGAAGGGCAAGCACTTCGAGTTCCATCTCCATCGAGGTGACACGAAGGATACGCTGCGCGAGGTTGCGGGCGTGGACTTCGCGTGGCTCGACGGCGGCCACTCGGCGGCGACCATCGCACACGATTGGGCGCAATGCAAGCGGGTCCCGGTCGTGGTCTTCGACGACTACTACGTGGCGGACAACCAGGGCGGCATCCCCGCCGCAGAGTTCCGTGGGGTGGAGGCTGTCTTCACCACCATCCTCCGCGACAAGAAAGTCTACAAGTCCAAGGATGCAGTGCAGGGCGGGGGCATCGTCAACATCGCTGCTGTTGGTGACGGCCTCCCCGATCTCCCCGCTGCGGGTATGGGCGCCATGCCCCTCAAGGTCACGGCCCAGGACTGCATGCCCAAGGACCACATCATCAACAACGTCAAGGAGAACCTTGGCCTGCTTACGCGGTGGATCACCAAGGCCAAGCCCCATGACCGCAAGCTGGTCATCGTATCGGCGGGCCCCGACATCCACAAGAGGAAGGACAAGATCATCAAGATGTGGCGCGAGGGTGCCGACATCGCGGTGGTGAAGCATAGCCTCCCCACGGTGATGGGGTGGGGCGTGGATCCCGAGTACCTGGTGCTCCTCGATCCGCGCGACGTTGCCGGGATCAGCACCCACGGGATCAAGCGCAAGGATCTCATGGAGGATATCCCGCCCAGCACCAAGGTGCTGGTGGCCTCGATGTCCGATCCCAGCGTGACGCGCCACGTGATGAGCAAGACCAAGAATGTGTGGGGCTGGCATGCGATGACGCAGGCCCTCATCAAGAGCGAGGTCTTCCCCGAGGGCTCCCTCCTCATCAACGGGGGGACGTGCGCCGCGTGGAGGGCCCTCTCCCTCTGCCAGTCCTTGGGGTACAGCGAGTTCCACCTCTTCGGCTTCGACTTCTGCTACCCCGAGGGGCAGATCGACAAGAAGGCCAAGGACGAGCAGGGCCGCCCCAAGTACATGGAGATCACGATAGGCCAGACCGGCAAGAAGTTCTGGAGCACGGGCGAGCTGATCGCAGCCTCCCAAGATGCCCAGTACTTCTTCGAGAATGTCAGGCAGATGGGTATCCGCGTGTGGTGCTACGGGGAAGGCATCGGCCCCACCATCTGGAAGCTCATCTTGGGGGACAAGAAGCAGGACCTTCCCAGCCTCAAGGAGGTATTCAAGTGAACATACTGGTCCTGCCGGACTCCCATGCCCGCCCCGGGGTCAACCCTAGGCGCTTCCGCTGGCTCCTCAAGTACCTGCAGGACACCTCCCCCGACATGCTCCTCTGCCTTGGGGATCTGGCGGACATGCCCTCCCTCAGCAGCTATGATGGCAGTAGCCTCACGGGGAATGGGAAGCGCAAGGCCTCCTTTGATGGCCGCACGGTGGCTGCCGACATCCAGGCTGCCAACGTGGCCCTGCGCATTCTGGGGGAGTGGAAGGGCAAGAAGGTGTTCCTCATGGGGAACCACGAGGCCCGCATCGATAGGGCGCTGGACAACGTCCCCGAGTTGCAGGGTACCCTTAGCACCTCCAACCTCTTCCTCCATGGGTGGGAGGTGGTGCCCTTCCTTGAGGAGTACGAGGTGAAGGGGATGGCGGCATCCCACTACTTCGTCACGGGCGTGATGGGGAAGAGCGTGGGTGGGGAGTACCCCGCCGCAACTCTCCTCAAGAAGCAGTACCGCTCATGCATCATGGGCCACTCCCACATCTGGGACGTGGCTGTACGCAAGGGTAGGAACAAGATGATGGGACTGGTGGCCGGATGCTACCTTGACCCCACCCAAAAAGAAGGGTATGCTGGGCCAGCCCAGTCCATGTGGACCTCCGGGGTTACACTACTTAAGGGTGTGTCTGGGGGCTTCCCCCAGGACGGCTGGGAGTTCATCAGTACCCGCAGCTTGGAGCAGACCTATGGCTAAGTCCCCCGCGTGGCAGCGCGCCGAAGGCAAGAACCCCAAGGGGGGTCTCAACGAGAAGGGCCGCGCCTCCTACAACCGCGCTAACCCCGGGAAGCCCGGTCTCAAGGCGCCCCAGCCCGAGGGTGGTCCCCGCCGTGATAGCTTCTGTGCCCGGATGAAAGGGATGAAGAAGAAGCTCACCAGCGCCAAGACTGCCAACGATCCCAACAGCAGGATCAACAAATCCCTGCGGGCGTGGAACTGCTGACATGGCCAAGTCCACCCCCAAGAACCCCAAGCTGTGGGCTGCTGCCAAGGCGGCGGCCAAGCAGAAGTTCGATGTGTACCCCAGCGCCTATGCTAACGCATGGGCTGCCAAGGAGTACAAGAAGAAGGGCGGGAGTTGGGGAGGCGCGGACAATCGCGTGAAGAAGAAGTGAAGGGCGGCCTCGGTAAGTGGTTCGGTGAGAAGTGGGTTGACGTAAAGACGGGCAAGGCCTGTGGCCGGAGTGGGGCGGAGAAGTCCAAGAGGGGCTACCCCGCCTGCCGTCCTGCTGCCGCCGCAGCCAAGATGTCCCCCGCGCAGAAGGCCACCATGGCCCGCAAGAAGACTGGTCCTGCCAGAAAGAGTTGGCCCGTTAGCCCCTCCGGGGTAAGGAAGTAAGGAGACTACCATGGCGAAGAACTGGATTGCTGGTGCCATCAAGAAGCCGGGTGCGCTGCGCTCTGCCCTGGGTGCCAAGAAGGGTGAGCCCATCCCCGCTGCCAAGCTGGCCAAGGCGGCGAAGGCCCCAGGCAAGATGGGCCAGAGGGCTCGCCTCGCCCAGACCCTCAAGGGATTCAAGAAGTAATGTTGCCCCTCGTCACCGCCCTGCTGCCCGTCCTCGGGGGTCTCCTCGACAAGGTCATCCCCGACAAGGGTCAGGCGGAGAAGGCCAAGGCCGACATGCAGGTGCGCCTCCTTGAGATGGCGCAGCAAGGTGACCTCGCCCAGATCGAGTTGAACAAGGTGGAGGCTGCCAGCGACGGCATCTTCAAGGGCGGGTGGCGCCCCTTCATCGGTTGGGTTTGCGGCGCTGCCCTCGCCTACCAGTTCATCGCGCGGCCCATCCTTCCGTGGATGCTGGGTGCTGCCGGGGTGCAGGTGCCCCCGATGCCGGGCCTCGACGGGATGCTGTGGGAGCTGGTCTTCGCCATGCTTGGCATGGGTGGGTTGCGCAGCCTCGACAAGCGTCTAGCCTCTTAACACGTCCCCCCGACACGAACATAAATCGAGGATCTTTTAACATGAGGGACAACTTCGAGGCCTGCCTCGCAGAGGTGCTCAAGCACGAGGGCGGGTGGGCCGACCATCCCAAGGATCCGGGCGGGGCCACCATGAAGGGTGTCACCATCGGTACCTACTCCACCTGGCTGGGACGCCAGGCCACCAAGGAGGAGTTGCGCAACATCCCTGAGGAGCACCTGCACCAGATCTACAAGGCGTGGTACTGGGACAAGGTGAAGGGCGATGAGCTGCCCCGTGGGGTTGACCTCTGCCTCTTCGACTATGCCGTGAACTCTGGCCCCAAGCGGGCGGTGGTTGCGGTGCAGGATACCCTGAGGGTCAACCCGGATGGGGCCCTAGGTCCCAAGACGTTGTGGGCCATCCAGAAGGCTGATGCCGCCACCCTTGTGGGTGAGGTGTGCCAGCGTAGGTTGGCCTTCCTTCAGTCCCTGCCCATCTGGAATACCTTCGGTGGGGGCTGGGGGCGCCGCGTCAAGGAAGTGGAAACCATGGGGAGGAAGATGTGCGCTACGTCCTAGCCCTTCTGGGGATGCTGCTGCCGGGGGTTGCGTGGGCCAGTTGTGGTCCCGCCGACAAGGTGGCTGGCTTCCTCCTTGACAACTTCGGGGAGAAGCCGCAGGTTACCTTCATCTCCGACGAGATCGTCTACACATTCTACGCGGGCCCCAAGAGTTGGAGCCTAGTGGGTGTGAAGGGCGACGTTGGGTGCATCGTCACAGAGGGAAAGGCTTGGAAGTTCCATGGCACACTATAATGAGAGCTGGGACCTGCCCCCGCTGGTGGGTAGCTGCTACATGTACGGACCGCAGCAGACTGCGGAGGTTACTGCCGACGACGTGTGGCGCCTGCTGGAGCTGAGGGCGCGGCGGGACAGTCTCCGAGAGGCACTGAAAAACCTCTCAGCCATGAGCTTGCTGTTCCTCCAAAGCTCGGAAACGGGGCAGCAGCAGCAGGCTGCGCGCCTTGATTCGTGCTGCAGCCTGCTTCGGCAGGCCATCCAGAAGATGACCGAAGAGATCTCCGAGGCTAGGGGGATCGGCAAGTTCGGCTACCTCTTGGACGAAACGTGAAAGAGGGTGACCTCTACTATCTGGAGTGGGTTGACGCCGCGACCCTCGGGGGTCACGAGTGGCGGGAGAAGCGCGAGATCGATTCGCTGCAGGCCCCGCATATCCGCACGGTGGGCTGGGTACATAGGGTCACGGACACCAGCGTCCTCATCGTGAGTACCATGGACCTGCATGACACCAATGATCCCAGCTACTGGGGGGAGATGATGATCCCCCTGGGGTGCATCACCAAGAAGAGGAAGTTGCGATGACCATCACCCGCGCGCAGATCCCGCAGCAGGTATCGAAGCCACCCATGAAGAAGAAGATGGCACAGGGGAAGCCCAAGAACCTCAGTGCCCAGGCGAAGAAGATGCTGAAGGAGATCAAGCGTGGGTAACGTCTTCGACTTCCCCGGTACCAAGGCCAAGGTGTCCGACGAGGAGATCACCAAGGAACTCCTCACGGTGCTGGACGAGATGCGCAAGATCGTGGAAGACGATGCCGAGTCCATCCTCGTGGTGGGCTTCACCCGTAACGACACGGTCTATGGTGCCTTTGGTGGCCTGATGAACCCCATTGCAATGGCGGGCCTGCTTGAGAGAGTCAAGCTCCAGCTACTCACGTCCTAAGCTCAAGGGCTACTACCAGGTCACCTACCGGGGTATCGATAGCGTACCTCCCGGGTACACTGCCCATGAGTACATGCGCATATGCAACTGCCTGCCCAAGGTGCAGGTGCTGAGGCGCAACTGGCTCAGCACGATGCTGCGACGGCACGTGGACGTGCGGGAGTTCGACCTCCTGGTCAAGCACCTGCAGCGCGACGGGCGCCTTTGCGGCTACGAGCCCTTGCCTTCTTCGCGGGTGACGCGGAGGAGGAGGCGGATCGCACCTTGAGGACGTAGGAGTCCACCAGCTTCCGTAGCTGGAGGAGGTCGGCGAGGGCCTCCGGGCCATACCCTCCGCCCAAGGCGAACTCATGCATGTGCAGGTATTCCTGCAGGAGGGAATCGAAGGAGACAAGGGTTCGTGTCCCCTCGCCATCCCCCATGTCCACCATCACTTCGATGGCATCCCCCATGAGGTACACGCTGGTGTGCAGGGGGATCGTGAAGTTCCTGGAGTAGATGTTCATGGCATCAATCCTCCGGGAAAGTCCTGTAGTTATCCTGCATGATTTCCAACTGCTGGTAGGCGAAACTGATCAGGTCCTTCATGGACTCTTCCAGCTTGGGTTCGTACCAGACTCGACCATACTCATCCTCCCATGAAGCCCCCTTCATGGCTCGCGAGATGAGTACACCTAGATCGACCTCTGCCAAATATTGCCCATCCGGCTTTATGAGTTCCTTGGCATTGGCATTTGGGATAATCTTGAGGGCAATCTCATTGTCGTCGTACTCAAGAGTGACCTTGAAGGGAACCGTGTTAGACTCTACCGCCATAGGATTTCTCCATACTCTCCGGGTCTGAGGGTGAGAAGCTCCCAAGGGTCATAGGCGAAGGGCTCCCCGCCGTCAAGGTTCTTGTAGACCTGGCAGAAGGAGAGGGGGCGCCCGGCGAAGATGCGTTGCAGGGCCTCGCCGTAGACCTCGCGGAGTTTCTTCTCCACGTTGCGCTTGCGCGTGAGCTTGATCTCTACCACCACGATGGGTCCCTGCTGGGGTACCACGATGATGTCGGGCTGGCACACCGCCTTGTCCCAGTAGATCCACTGCCCATGGATGATGAAGGTGGAGAGGTCCCCGGTCTCAGCGAGGTGCTTCACCACCTTCTTCTCGTAGAGGATACCCTTGCGCTGGATGCGCGTGGGCTTGTTGTTGCTGAGGTAGGTGGGCCTATGCCCCAGCGTTGGCGAGGACATCCAGCACGGCTCCTACGATCTCGACGGGGTTCCCCTCCTTGTCACGAAGGGCGGCGTCGCGCATCACTTCGAGGGGGACACCGTGCTGCAGGGCAAGGGACACCAGGGTGGCAGCGGTGCAGCAGATGGCGTAGAGGTCGGTGCCGGCGCGGGGGCCCGAGATGAAGACCTCCCACACCTTCCCACCCAGGGTGGAGTAGCTGAGATGGTAGCGTTCCCCGTTGAAGTAGAGATCCTCGATGGTGGACTCACGGCGCCCGGGGAGGCGGAAACGAGAAGCTGAGATTGCTGCGGACGACATAGACGGTTCCTTCCTTCTCGACGCGCACATCTACCTCGATGTCCTTCTTGCGGTAGTAGGCGCGGATGCGATTGGCCAGCAGTGTACTATAGTGGCGGGAGCCTAGGTAGTCAGGATATTCCATCGGGGTTGTCCTTTTTCTTCTTGCCCCAATTCATCCCTACCTGGTACTCCCAGGGTATGAGCATTGGGCGGGTCTTCCCCCAAATATCCGTCACATCCAAGGTACGTGTCAAGCATTTAAGTATCTCCGGTACAAGAATATCCTTGCGGTCCACGGGTACCTGGCAGAAGGCAGCATCGTGGATGTTGTTGAGGATCTGCACTTCGGGCAGGTTCTGGTAGATGGAGAGCAGTCCGTGGGATGTCATGTCCCCCACGGTGCTCTGGGGTACGTAGGCGATGGCGGCGCGCACGGTGGCGTCGTCCCGGGGA